>JAABUP010000731.1_pt1 | contig 70654 bp, 20 predicted proteins | sample 5559201 | NCBI WGS metagenome assembly JAABUP01 (sample SAMN10711887, study PRJNA513373) | rock metagenome | isolation source: Antarctica rocks | place: Antarctica | reverse complement strand
GATAGGGAAGTGCTGGTGGGGTGGGAGGGATGGGATGGGGGGGGGTGAGGGTGGGTGGGTGGGTGGTGGGTGGGTGGGTGGGTGGGTGGGTGGTGAGGGGGGTGGTGAGGGGGGTGGTGAAGGGGGTGATGGGATGGGGTGTGGTGGTGAAGGTGGTGGTGAAGGGGGTGATGAAGGGGGTGATGAAGGGGGTGGGTAGTAGGGGGTGGTTGATGAGATTACGAAGATTTAAACAGGGTGAAGGGGGTGTGTGGGTGGGATTGTGGCGGTTTTTACCGTGGCTGTTCATTTTCAGTAAAATCCTACTTCCATCACTTGAATTGTATGCTTTGCGGTTAACCGCACAATCTAACGTTATTAATTTATATTCAATATCATGTTCCATACTCACCAGCGTCAACAGATGGATTTACATCTCGTTTCCTTCAGCTGATGGGATTTGCGGCTTTACGGTTTTATGAGTCGATTAACTATCACGTATTGGGATTTTTGGGGGTTTATTTTCTTGTTCTTGTTCTTGTTCTTGTTTTTGTTCTTGTTGTAGTGGGGATGTGATGATAGAGGATGGATGGGATGTTTTGGTATAGAGAGGGAGGGAGGGAGGGAGGGAGGGAGGGAGGGAGGGAGGGTGGGTGGGTGGGTGTGTTATTGGCGTTTAGAAAGGAAGTTGTGGGGATGGGATGGGTTTTGGGAGGGGGTTTGGGGGACGGAGGGATGGAGGGATGGGGTTGTTTTGGGGTTGGGAGGGGTGGGAGGGGTGGGAGAATTGAGTGGTGATGCTGCGTCGTTGTGTATCTTGCTGTTCGTATCACTGATAGCACAAATTGGTATCAGTCCCAAGATGGTCTCTGTTATCTGTTTGAGAAATGCGTGAAAGTGGGGTGTGATCTCTCATCTGTCCCCGCAGGACAAGGGCTTGCCCTGGTCACAGGAAAGACTCCGAATGACGAAGTGGAGACCCAGACGCCGATCGTTACACGGTTCGGTGGGCGAGGGGTCCACGATGTGTATATTGGCAAGATTGCAGGGGCGTGATATACGTTCGGTGCTGCCTTTGTGCCCTCGTCTAGACTCAACATATTGATTAGCAAGTAATCTCGAAGTTGATCGGCATCTCCCCTCTCTAAATTCCTGCTCAAAGCAGCCACCCACGCTTCCCACCTTTACCTCGTTATCTATGTTGCTTTCGCATCATTATGCTAAGCAGACTGATGTGATTTATGACTCGATGTCGAGCTACTTGTGGAGACCCTAATGATAACGCGTTTCATATTTATTGAGAGAGCTATCCCTGTACATGTAATGTTGCTGTAAATGCAGAGTTTGCGTATCGCACTTTCTTGGAAATGTTTGGCAACGACCCATACCAAGCCTATCAAAGAAAGTAATGCAACGGCCTTTCTCAAGTTTGAATTCAAAGGACGCAGCTCTTTTTAGTCCATAGCATGACGATGAGGAGAGAGATCGAAAAACGTGAGACTGGAATATGGGGCATCTCTTAATGCTGTCAATTCTCCACAGCTTACCACATATCCTGGCAGCGTGTATCGTTCATGGTTACCATGATTTGGTAACAACACGCACGAGAACAACCAACATTTGGAGCCAGGCCAGAAGGACAAGATCATCAAGACCCCCGGTCTAATCCAGCCGAAATCCTGCACTCTATGACATTCCGGTCTCGGAGCACTCTACGGGGTAGATGTAGTCCAATAGCGTGCTGCGCGTATGGGCGAAGTCTAGTTTTAGAGCCAAGGAAAGGTACACGTAAGCCGCGAGGTTGCGGGACTGCGGTGAGCGAGTTGTTCACAACAAGTGTTTAATAATAATGCCAACAGCTAGGATCTCGCCTGCAATGTGTTTCCACTAAGATATTACCTACGTGAAGCAAGTCACGACCTCGGGATTACACAGGGAATGCTCTCGGTGGTTCTTTCATGGTGGATGTGTTTACTACGTACTCCGTAGAGCAGCAGAGATGCTCCTTTCGGTAGCCGAAATCAACCGATTGGCGCTAAGGCGGCATACGCGTCGCGTCCGCATGAAGTGCTCATTTCCCCGTTGCCGCCAATCAGAAGCGCCCGTCCGTCCGTCCATCTTTCTTTCATCTCCCACCGTCCAGGAACAATGGAATATCCATGGAACATCCATTGTTCCTGCAGTCTGTGGTGAGCATGGAGCGCTCACTGCCTCTGGGATCGATAGTTTGTCCTCATTGGATGAAGGTTGTGATCCTTTAGGAACACTGGGATTATCTTGGCATTATGAATAAAATCCTGCTATGCGCCGACCTACTGCGGCCTGCTTACTCCTGTGAGGGCGCTACAATCAAGAACGAATGGGTATGGCTACGACGCCATGAGTTGATCAAAAAATAGCATACTTCCTCCTTCCTCCCATTCTGCTGAGATGTTGGTGAAACGGAGTATTATAAGAAAAAGAGCTGAGAGATGAAGTCTCCGCCAAGAGATCGGACCCCCTAACAATGGCTGCAGGTGCGGGCGATCACAATCTAGAAGGATTGGACCAGGATAATGGAAGTCGATACACTACCCTATTGGAAGCGCGTAACTCGAGTGTGAGTGGAGCACTTCAATTACGGAGCATGATCCATAGCTCGAGCTGCTGTCACCACCTTTCCAATCTGCCACCGATCACGCCCAATTGACTTTCACGATACGCTTGCTATTGAAACTCCAGACCGCCATTGCTCAGACCGAATCTAGTATGTTTGAATCGAAATACAATACAGCGTACTTATGCACGTATTGTCAATCCAAGGCTTGCGCAACATGGTACGGAGTACCAGGCCTCGTCATCAGCTCCTGCTGCGATCCTACCAACATTTCCAGTACAATGCCACGACTCCAGCCTGTTCATGATTGGCAGTCGGTGCACAAGGGCCGGTATGCACGTACTGGAAACGTGGTACCAAATGCCCGCTTGCCTCGGCGGTTTGTTGAAACGTGCTAACATCCTGGTGTATTCCATTGGTAAGGTTTATCCCGCCGCACCCTGAGCCGGGCTCAGCTCAGCGCTACCCCAAACTTTTTATACTTGATCTTGCCCCGTGGCACGTTTTGATCTTACATCCACCACTGTTGCCTTGTTCCTCGAAACGTCGATCTGTGATCGCATACACTCATTCTTTGTTACATTCTTTGTCGCAAGATATCCACTCATTAGTTTATCGACTGAAGATCACTCTTTCTCTGTCCATCGACCACGCGCTCACAGGCTCTCTACGAAAATGAAATCCATCTACTCACCTATAGGAATAATGGTGGCCCTGGCGGCGCCATTGACAGTCCTTTCCCAGAATCACGCCGGCGGTCACCAACTTGAAGAGCGACAAGATTGGAACACCATCGACTGGTCCAAAATCAGTTACACCAACATAGGAGCTGCACCCACCCCTGTTGTGGTCGCAAACAAACTCGCAGTCGCACCTCCAGCGTCCCCTCCAGCATCAACAGCTTCTGCATCAAGTACACCCCCAGTCGTCGATGCCCCGGCGCCATCAAGCTCGCCCCCAAGCTCTGGCGGATCCTCAACCACCTCTACCACCTGCTCCGGCAGCGGCATGAACATCGCATGGACGAGCGACTCCGAGTCGGTTCCCTGGTCTTGGGACGGTGGCCGTGGCACCACCACTCCAGGTAGCTGTACCAACCTGGGCGCATTCAGCGGCCAACTCGCCGTCAACGGCAGCGGCGGGACGATCTTCGAAGGCAACTACCACGGCGGTGACATGTTTTACGACGTCAGCTTCATCATCGGATATTCGGCGCCAATGATGTGTTCCACCCCCGACAGCATGTCAGGCTGCAGCATCGATCTCCACGACGCGGCCGCCAAAGGCGGTTGGGAATGTCCCGTGAAAGGCACAGGTGACCAGAGCCACATCTGCACCAACCCGGTCGGGAGCAACGGCAAGAAGACGCCGGGAGACTACAAAGGCGACATGAACGCGTACCCCTGGTGTCTCGCCTGCTCCGCCCCTCACGCCTTCTTCCAACCCTGCTCCGGCTCGGGCTACACCTACCCCCTCGACGACCGCGCCACCCGCCACGCCTCCGACACCATCCAATGCTGCATCGGCGTCAAATGCGGCCAGACGGGAAGAGAAGGCAAGACCAGGTACGGCAACCCGGAGCAAGGGCCCGGCGTCACCACACCGTGCATGCCTTGCAACGACCGCAGCACCAAGCGCGGCCTCGACGCCGTCTTCGATCGGTACGAGAAGGATGCGAGGGATCTGACACCGCTCGTGCCCAGGCGGAAGCGATCGTCGCACAAGCATGCGCACGCTCATGGGGCCAAGGGGGCGCAGTGATGATGGATATACTGTCGCATGGCGTCGCCGCAGGAGAGATGGCGCCCTTTTTGTTTTTTTGGTCGCACTTCGCTTCTTGCCATTTGGATGATTCATTTTTTGGGATGACATTCTATACCCTTGGATGATATATGGATGGATACCCCATGCGAACTTTGGGGAGCGGGCCTGGGCGTTGTGTGCCGCCGTCACGACGTTTACGCTCGTTTGTATATATTGACCCTGTCAATATCATCATCTTCATCATCTATATTTGCGATATATCAACCGTACATCTATAGGTCCTTGGGTATCCACTTTTTGTTTTATGATATGCTGGTATGCGAGCCTTTACCACTGCCCCCATTCTGCGTACATTTGGGACCTGAAATCCTTACCCTCTACGACGGAAGAAACCTCTCTCCTCCTAAATACCACCCATCCTGCTACTTCCACCCATCCCACTATCTCCTCTCAACTTTCTCCTCTTTATATGAAAACAAGTATAGAACCCCCTATCACCCTTCCCCCCTCCTAAAACCTCACCCCTCCCCTTACCCTACTACTCTAAACAATTACCGTTACATTCTTAACTTTTACTACTACTACTCTATCGTAATAATAATATATATATATAATTCTCTACGGGTAAATCCTAACCGACCTCTCTAGCTTCTTCCCTTTAAGTTGAGAAAATATACTACGAACCCCCTAACTACCTTAGATAGTCTCGTTTTTGTATACGAACGATATCTTAGGGTTCTAATCGCCTCGCTGCATAATCATAGCATTTTACTACCTTTCAGAACGACATTGAAGATTGCAACCCGCTGTTAGCCAGTAACATTCCTCTAAAGAACTCATCAATACACAAGCTAAACCAGTCACCAAAGCCCAACATCGCCGCCAAAACGAAATTCCTCAAAACGAACGTACGACATCACGACAGCGACACTTTCAAACAATATCCCACGCCAGCGCCAGCGCAAAGCGCCAATCCGAGTCGCTTCCCCCGAAAGCCATATGCAGCATCGTCTATCGCATCTCAACCAGACGGCTAGGATATCGCCAAAGCGCCTCTCCAGCGCCACCATCAAGAAACAGCCCGGATCCCCCATCTCCCAGCCCCCAAAGCCCCACCATGGAAGTATCCCCAATCAATGATAAAAATCCTAGGATGCAACTCTCCGCCTCCCAGGCCCCAAACATCCATCAAAGCGCCATCTCACTCCCCACTCCCCACAAACATGCACCCTCGCACCCTCCTCTTCTGGCCCACCCTCCTCACACTCCACCTCCCCACCACCGCCCTCCCACCCCTCCTTCTCCCCCCCCTCGCCCTCAACACCACTACCACCCCCGCAAACCTCACCCCAAACCTCACCCCCAACCACAACCTCACCACCCCCCCTCCCCTCACCGCCCTCAAAACCCCAACATGCTACCCCCCCGGCCACCGCTCCCCCCCCGCCTCCCTCCTCCTCTGCTTCGAAATCATCGCCACCCTCGCCCGCACCCGCGACTACTCCACCCGCCGACTCTGGCGCCTTAACCCCACAACCGGCCAAGCCGTCCACGTCCACATGGGGCAGTGCAATATGCAGGTTATCGACGGCGCGCACGAGGATTGGTTTAGTGTGGAGGATGTGGTGGGGGTTATGGAGGTTGTGTTGGGGGTTTGTCAGGAGGGTGGGGAGGGGGGGGGAGGGGGGACGGGGGGGCAGATGGGGGTTGGGAGGTGGGGGTTTGTGGTTAGGGTTGTTGGGGTTGAGGGAGGGAGGGAGGAGGGATGAGGGGTGTTACGTGCGTGGGTATGTGGGTTTGGTAAGGGGGATAGTGGTGGTGGTAGGTTTCAATCAATGAGGGTGTAGATGTATAGATGTTTCCAATAACCTAACCCAAACCAATATCATTTCAATCCTTCCATAGAGAAGAGCGGGCGTGTAAATCCCAAACCATAACCCAGATTACTCTCTAGAGATCCAAACAGCGAGAGTTGAAGCAACGTGTGAGTTCTCGAGGCAGATGTGAGTGGTAATCAGGGACATGGGGAGAAGACGAAACCAGAATGAGTACCGTTCCAGCTGGGAAATCAATCTAGACTAGCTTCCTCCTCATCTTCCGATGCAAAAGCTGAGTGCAATTCTCCGACCTAGACTTTCAAAGACGCGCCATGTCATCCTCCAACTAAGACTTGTATTGATCATGACGGCGTCCCACTCACTCATTCATAAGGCGCCTCCACGACCTCGCGCAGGTTTCCATAAGGCGAGTGACTTGATGTCAGGCGTTATGAATGCAAGATAAGTGTGGTTCGAGGCATACTTAATCGGTTGACGTAGAGGTTCTGTTGGGTAAAAGGCGGATGACGCGTATTCTATACGATCCATCCCGTATCTAGCAATAGCCTTCCTTAATGGTACTATATCATCCCTGACTTTCATCCATACCTACCACCCTCTCAAGAAACCGGGACAGAGCCCTTAATCTTTACTACAAGAAACAAATCACAGAACGGTACATACATAGTGCCGTCCCTATGACCTTCTCTTGATTCGTACTCCTCGCTATGCATTTATAAAACATTTTGAATGATAGAAGGCGGAAGTATATACATATATGCAGGAAATCTCATCTATATGCATCCCAGGACCCCAAACGCTAAAATGCTAGCAAATGCAAAGAAAAACGCGGCTGGTATCCCATGCGGAGAACATGTAAGCGCACTGGAAGAAGCTTGCGCCGACGTGGTGGGCCTGTGTCCATCACTTAGCGTCGATATCGCACTGGGACTGGAACTCGCGCTTGTGCTTTCGGTAGCTGGAGTCGACGTCATCTCTGCTGTGTTGGAAGTCGTGCTCTGACTAGTGCGCTGAAATGCAACGGTGCTACTTCCAACCACCAAACCGCTGCCCGAAGCCTCTAAACTAACCAGCGTCCCTTGGATGGTGATACCAGACCCCCCTGCCGAAAGCGTGGTACCAACGATCGAGAAGCCGGTTGGATTGGGTGCGATGACTTCGCTGCCAATCGTAATAGCGTTTGGTGTAGTTGCCTGTGTAGGTAATGCGAGCGTGCTGCTACCCATCACCAATCCTGCACCGGAGGCTTGCAGGCTGACGAATGTCCCAGCGACTGTTACGCCAGGTCCACCAGCTGAGATGGTAGTTCCTGCTATTGCAAACGCAGAGGGATTGGGCGTGAAGATTTGATTTCCTATCGTAATAGGCGTTGGTGACTCGGCAGCAGGGGCGGAAGCTGCGAATGCGAATGCGCTACCTCCGACGACTAATCCTGCCCCTGACGGCTGCAAGCTGATCGGTGTTCCTGCAATCGTGATTCCAGGCCCACCAGCCGATATGGTAGTTCCATCTATTGCAAAAGCAGAAGGGTTGGCTGTGTAAATATGGGCCATTGGCGGTGCATTTGCTGCAGATCCACTAGCTTGAAATGGGGACCCTTCGATCGCCATTGCTGGGAGATTTGTGGAGAGGATTTGGCTTGCTGGAAGGCTGATGGGGACACCGGACACTGTGATTGCGGCGCCTCCAGGAACGAGAGTCTGACCAGCGATGAGAAATGGTGATCCTTGCTGAGGTGCTCCCGGTGTGAGTTTCTGGCTTGGAATATTGGTATCAGGCGATGCTCGGCTCAGAGTCATAGCTTGATCTCCAATAAACACAACTGGAGCTTTGGAGCCGCCTGCTATGCCAGGTTGTAAGGGTACCGTAGCGCCGTCTACGATGAGTGAGAGAGGGGTTGCCACAATTGGTGCGAAAATGTGGGTAGTGCCGTCTACGATAGCTTTGCTACTATCGATAGATACTGCAACTCCAGCGACGGTGGTTTGATCACCTAGCGCGAGCGTCTGGCTGGCGACTACCAAGCCGCCGTTCGGCATCCGCTGAGCCGTATTTGCTCCTACCAAGAGAGGCGTTGGTGTTTTAGCCGCCATTGGTGGAAATGCATGGTTGGTACCATCAATAACGACATTGTCACTACCCACAGACACCACCGCTCCTGACACGATAGCTTGACTGCCTCGGGCTATTGTCGAGCCTGCTACCAGTACGGCGTTGTTTGATACCTTTTGAAAGGGACTTCCACCAGCCATGACTGATAAGGGACTGCCATTTACCACGGTTTCGATAGCTTTGGGCTCCGAATTGGGTACATCTGGATTCTTGACGGGTGAAGCAGTAGAACCAGGAATGTAACCAAAGGCACTTGCGATCTGTGCGCCAAGACCCTGTTGTTGGACCGGATTTGCCGCGATGGGGGTTGAATTCTGATCTGGACTCTCCTGTGGTAGGGCGTTCGTCGGAGGCGAGACTGGACTGACAGTAGCTATAATTGAAGCGCGACCCGTCCTATGGACATCGTTTGCGGGGAGGCCACCGTCCCTTGACCCATCTTTGCCTGTAGATCTGTCACTTGTGGGTGAGGTATTGCTGGGCGGGTTGTTGTTGATTGGCGGATCTTCGAGTACCGGGTCATTCATTGGAGGATGGTTACTTGGAGGGTTACTGTTGTTGTTTGTCGAACCTTGCCTGCTTGGGTCGTTCTTCGATGGGGTTTTGTTCGAAGGGTCATCCTTGAACTTAGAAGTCTTGGATGGCTCATTATTTGAAGGCTCTTTCATAATTTGTGGATCATTGTTGCTGGGCGGATCATTGGTGAAAGGATGGACACTCAAGGATAGTACCGTCTCAGCCTTCGGTGCCTCAACATTCTGCGAATTAGATTGCTGCGAATTCTGTTGATTACCAGACCCCGAGGACGCCTTGGGATCAGCTGCTGGAGTGGGGTCTACCAGATTCACAATTGATTTTGGCGAGTTCAGTGTGCCACCTATAGGTTCTTTAGCACTTGGTGTTGGCGTAGCAGGAGCGTCGGTGGGTGTGATATGCGCTGCAGGAGCTGCAGCGGGCGACGAAGATGAAACGGGATCCATGGCCGTTGCTGGACCTAGGGTATGAGGAGGATCCAGGGCTCCGATAATGTTTGTCAGAGTACACAGCTTCCAGGTAGGTACCAATAGGGTCACATCTTGAGGATAGGAGAACATCGGTGATGCTGCTATAACGTAATCCGTTTCGGAGGCAGGGGTCCAGTCCGGACCGTGACCAGGCATCACACAATGACTGAGGAGGGAGTTCGGTGGTGGATATTGCAACTGCGTGTAATTTATAGCTTCGAACGCCGCGTACCAATGAAAGCAGATGGAGGTCGACAATTGTTCTGGCCTGTACGCAACAGTGGTGTTGTAGATTTCCCCCGTAGCGTCTACACCAAGACGAGTTAGAAATGTAGCGGCATGTATTTTCTCGTACACAACATAGACGGATGGTGAGGTGCTAAAGGGGTGATTAGCTCAGTCATGAATAGATAGAAGAGCATCGTTTTTACAACGTAAAGTCGTCAGACACCGTAGTGTACGGTACAATTGCTGCTCCATCGGAAGTATTATGGATGACTGGTTTCTGGTCGTCGACGGGCCAAAATAGTATGCGGACGCGCGACGATTTAATACGACAGCCGTTACCGCATTCCGGAGGAGGTAGAGAGCCCGAGTAAACGCTATGCGTAATAGAATAACCACTGTAAGTCGTATTGCCACCCTGAGGAAGAGTAAAGCTGAACGGAGGTACCGTCTCGATGGATGGGAACACCGATTTTTGATACGCTAAACATGTGCATGGAAACTGCCCACCACTATCCGAACAATTGCCTCCACCAGACCCCGAGCTTCTTATCGTAGAACCAAGATCATTGATGCCTCTGGTTCCATTCAATGAGACTGGGTAAGGAGCCGCAGATATATGCTTAGAGACTACTTCGAACGCCATATCTTATTAGTCGAATGTATCAACAACTTTCTTGCCGAAGCAGCTGATGACTTGATGATTATATGCTCCATGAGACAGGCGCATGTGTAGTGCAATATCTCATCCCAAGGTAGCTAGTAACGCAGATCACTTACGAGTACTGGCGTAAAGTCCTGCAATATAATTTGACAGCACAAGCGATACAAAGACACTGCGTACGGTGAACGCCATAAAAACTCAACTATGCTCGGCTGAGATCTCATATGCGAATGGTTAAAGAGCGGAGGAAGCAAACAGATTGAGAGATGGGGGCACGGCACAATTTGAGCCATGGCTTGCCGCCCTAGAAAGATCTAAGAGTAAGATGCTGGACTTAGTCCAATTGTATAGTGTAGGATTTCGAAGGATTCCTAATTTAGGAAACAACAGCGCGTCCTCGCAGTTTCTTGGCGCGTTGAATCGAGGTAGCCAGTCACAACGGACGACTTGGCGCCGTGAATGTTTCATCGCCGTTTATCTGAGTCGGCGCATGTGCGTGAGTGACGATAGGTCGTTCATGCATAAGGGCTGCATTAGTGCTTGATGTAGATGGACATGGACATGAAAATATATATCATGGTATACGTACCTTCATTGTATCCCTTCTCATGATCTCAAAATCTCGCATGTGAATATTTGCTTCTGACTTTCATGGCGTCTATCCGAAGACATCCAGACGAGCTGATGATGAGGAAATCTCTGACAGAACATATAAGACAACGACGTGTAAGAAGGAATCCACTGAGCCATGTTCAAAGGCGAAAGAAAAGAAGCGGCTTAGATTGATGAACTCGAATTTCTCAAGTCCACATCGTCAATCGACGATGGTAAATAAGTATACACAGAGAAGAATATGAGAAACATCTCCGTCAAGAAGCTGATGACATATCATCAAAGAAGTGAACAAACATCCTCCGTTCCATGCAAACTGCCCAGCAATAATGATCACATGCTCCGAATCCACGTATGATAAATCTCATCAAACATCTTCGATTGACAATTCTGCTCACATGGTGGGCATGGTGGCGTAGAACTTGGCGAGATCCGAAGGTGATCCATCAGGATTGAGGAATGTAGCGTAACCGTCCTTGTTGCCAACCGCAGGTGGGAGATAGCCATATCGGTAGACTTCGGGGTTATTCTCCAACCAAGGCACGATCTCTTTCAAAAAAGCGATCTGTTCATCGCTGGTGCCCCCGCCCTGGATATTGTCAACCCAGAGAGGAAGGCTGTATGGCTGGGTAGCGTTGACGATCGCGTTGTTGACGGCATTCTTGAATCCCTGCACATTACTCAGGTCGGCTTTGTATATCCAATGAAGTGAGATAAAACCGAGTTCGCAAGGCGGATCATTCTTTTTACAGCCTTTGAGATATTCTACGAGGTAATCGGAGTCAAGTTTACCCTGCAAAACCCCAGGGGCGCCGATCTTGACCCCTTTGACTGCGTATGGCTGCATCCATTTCATCCAATTGCTAACGGCAGTTGCCGGTTCCTGGTGCAAGTCGGCATTGTCGGTCTCTGGCTCCCCAAAGCTGAACATGAATTTGTCACCCTTCCCGTACTCTTGAGCGCCCCACTTGGCCCAATCGTCGACTGATTTCAGACCATACATCTGCGGAATGAATTCTATGCTTGAGTTGAGGTTGGGTGGGGGAGCGGAGAAAAAGTTGCCCAACCATTTGATCTTGTCTGTATAGCCGTTGACATACTGGGTCAAATGATCTGCCTCAGTCCCTGCGGGGCCATCTACAAAAGCGATACCACGCTTGGTCCCTGGGACACCACCAGTGACAGGTGCTGCGGGACTGCCAGCGGCAGCGGACGCAGTGGATGCAGCAACGAACGATGGTGAAACTGGTACAGGCTGAGGCGAGAGTCCGATAGGCGACGCAGACACGGATTGCACAGGAGCCACGTTGGAAGCAACAGGTGCAGATGAAGCGGCTTGAGTTGACACTGGTGCTTGAGACGTCTTGGGTACTGCCGTCGACGAGAAGACGGCAGGCGTGACGGAGGATACCGGCGGAGCAGAAGTTTCCAAAGCTTCCGGTGCTGATGATGCTGACGCAATGGCGGCCGAGGAGGAAGACACCACCGAAGCAGGTTGAACAGGAGATTCAGCTGGTGCGCCACCACTGCCACCAACAGTGACGGTGACGGTGGGATTGTATGTGACGGTGACAGGAGCACCGCAGCTGCCAGCTCCAGAATCAATGGCAGCAGTTGCAGATAGGGCCGGTGCTCCACCAGTAGCCGAGGCAGGGACGGTCTGGTAGATGGTATTGTGAAGAGTTGTGTATAGGGTGTTGGTGTTGATGAGAGCAGATCCTGCATCACTACCCGCCGCACTCGAAGTCGCATTGTTCAAGCCGAACGGTCCTCCAGTGCCGCTTGAAAATGGAGCACCAGAGACAGTGCCTGACTTGTGTGGCTTATGTGCATGTTTGAAGCCGTGACCGTGGCCGTTGTTGATGCTGGGCAGTGCCAGAGCGGAGGGCAGGAGGAGGACCGCAAGGGTGATCATGGGATACTGCATATTGAGTGAGGTACGAGAGTATCTGGTAGAGTGTTGTGAGTGGACTGAGGTGATGGCTGAGGTATGGTGAAGTGGTACGAGTGCTGTGGATGCTGCCAACCAGGGCTTCGACGGATTGATGCCGTTCAATGAGTGTGGTGGTCAACTAGGACCGTGCGAAAGTAATGAGCGACTGTTCTGTCAAAGAACGACTCTCAATTGATGAAAGAGAGAAAGTGGGCGACGACGGTGGTGAAGAAGAAGAAGGAGAAGAACGGATTGGGAAGTTGAAAGGATGTGAGAGATGAAGAAGGATGTGCCATTGACTAGACTACTTCCAGCTCAGAATACCGCGATAACGCTCTAAGGTACAAGGGTAATTTACAGACAAGAAGTGGATTCGCATTTGGACGTCTGTCACTTCTCAAGATGGAGAGCGCTCATCTTCACATCCACATTGCAGGGTCGGCACATCTCTATGTTTTGTTTCATGCCACCATGGCACAGACATCTCAGCCTGATAGGAAGCAGGAAGCCGCCCACAATCTGACCTTGCATCCCCTTCATGTGTTCTTCAGGGGTTGCGTGGTTGCATACAGAATATTCAGCGTTCAGGGGGAATCGTAATTCGCCATGCGCTGCGACTCATTTGATATGGACCAGTCTAGATGTTGCGGCCCGCTCCGTCGCTATTCTTGCTCGGGAATGGAGATGCTTGAAGATCTGCTAGGGAAAATCGGGTTGCAGCGCTGATTGACCGAGACATGAAACACACTAGATCAATTGACGCTAGGCTGGGCAATCCGAAACCCAGGCCTTCGTCAGCGGGGTACAGTACTGAACTCCACTTCGTAAATTACTGCCGGATTCCTATCTGCCCCTGAGATGTCTTGTATAGTCCGAGCGGGTACTATGTGTGAGATATCTGACAAGACGAGGACTCGCTAGTAGCTGTGATAGTAGCTGTGATAGATCATATCAACGTATTGTGATTTCAGACGCCTACAAGGCCATGCAAAGCAGGTAGCCCTTACAGCCTGCGACCATCCGTCAAGTGTAATCATGGTTAGCGAGGTACGTATATATTGGCATTGCGGCATAAAGAGGCGCTCCAATGATTTTGCCGCAAGTCGATTGGTGCATAGAACTTCATACCAAAGCAAAGACCGAAATGCACGATCTTGGTTCTCAATCAGGTCATGGGATGCGTGAGCGCTGAGCGATGTCTACCGTAAAGGCAATGGAGAATTAAGGAAGACTTGACGTGGGTTGCATTGTCGTCATTCCTCTTGGATCGATCAATGCCGCGCTGTATCTATCTTATGCCGCTCGAGGATCACGACAGAATTGTTGAATCCTGACACGGTCCCGATGAGCTGAATCGTTGATTGATAAAGAACTGCTGCCTGGTTATTGATCGACTCATTCATGTCTGTGTATTGCATGAAATCGGCTCACAGTAAAAGTACGTAACTTGGTGCAATTCTTGATCGCAGTCGTTTCGACTTTCCTCTCATATCAAAACAGAATTAAGTGCGATAGGACGATGCCATCTGGCTTTCGACAGAATCATACAAGTTACGGTAGAGTCACCATTCTTGTATTTTCCACCGGCGGAGCTTGCCTTCTATCCTATCAATGCGTTTCGATCCATTCATCAAGGCGAAGGGGTTACCCGGTTAACATGAACGGCCGTTGACACTTATCGAATGATGCATTTCTTCCATTTTCACATTCATCCGATGGAACTGTCTTGAAGTATCTGTGCTTCCTTTAAATACAGCCCTGCCACACTGCGTAATTTCAAGGACCATGCAACACCTCCGCATTCATCATGTGCGGCTTTCACAATTAGGTCTTTTTCTAGGGGCAGTCATATGTCGCCCCGTCAATCTCAAGGTACTTTAGTAAGGGCCGCAGCTCTCTTTTGGCTGCGGTAATGATAATCCAGTAGCCAAAAATCAATAGTGGGCTTGGGAATACCACAAATCACCGTTTCAATATGATAGTATGCCGAAATCTCCGACAGAGCTTGAGTATTAGATTTCACGATTGCTTCAACTTAGCTGCCCTATACATCAATGACTTAGAGGACCAGGCGGGTGCCAAGACGCTAGCTCCGAAAGAGCGCGCTAGCGGTCTTGTATGTTGTAGAGCACGGGCACGCTTCACCTTCGCCGTCGTGCTACTTTCGAACGCTTGTTCCGCTTGCACTTTGTGTGCATCTTCAGAAGGGACGAGTACTCCTCGATACAACTCCAAGGGCCCCCAGACCCATGAATACTTCGGAGCAAGGTTGGGAGCGCGCCCCACACAAGCTCGTCACATCTTCGCAACCTATTCTACATACAGCCTGACCCCAAAGAGCCGCGAGCATTGTCGCAAGGGCCGACCCTGCTATTATAATTGGTATCGCCATCCATCAAGTACACCTGCACTAGCTCTAGTACTGACAGTTGGCAGGAAGGGCTGGTTGTCCCCATAGCCTCGGGAAGGCTCACCTCGCCTGTCCACTTCCTCTACATCCTCCATATCTTCACAATAGCTTCCTCCAGACGATCGCTAGCGGAAATACCCTGAGAGCTGCGTGATCGGGACCTGGGGCGGCGAGAAAGCCTACGACAAGCGATATATTTGTGCTGCACCACTTGAAGTTCACGATAAGGCTCCACATCTACTGCGACGAGATTGGACATCTGCGATACTTGATGTGGGAAGTCTGATCTATGAAGACTGTAGAGGATAAGTGACAGGTCGAAGCGTCCGCAGAAAGCTACGAGCTTACACAAAAGAGCATCGTGTGAGGAAAAGCCCATGATCGTTCAAGGAGGTGGCAGACGCTGTCAAAAGGAGCATTCTCGAAGGTTGTTTTGGAATCAGGATGACTACGCACAAAGAACATCGTTCGGGAGGAACGCCGAGGATTGTGCATGCTGGTTGCTGCAAAGAGGAGGGAGCCCAACAGAGAGCTAGTGTTGAGAAATGAGAAGACTTGACAGACAAGGGACACAACTTTGTGCGATACAATGAAATCGAGTATGCTTTGGGGCGTTGTGGAATTACTGGTGAAATGCCCTGTGCGCCATAACGTACGGTACAGCTCATCGGCTGTGTGATGGCGCCTTTTGTCGATACGAACTGGGGTATAAATATTATTTGGCGGGCCACTTAGCTCTCTCAGCTCCGCAAGCGACCTCAATGTTGCCCGACCCGCCGAGAGCCCTTCCCCAAATCCATCCGACAACGAAAATACCTCACAGCCTTGCAACAACACCAATGATCTCCTATCTAAATCCAACTCCATCGCCCCTCTAAGCCGACTCAGCGGCGTTCACAATTTCGTCAGCAACACGCTCGCAAATGAGTCCAACATCATAGCATACTCCGATCAGCCTCGGTGAGCGATTATGTCGCCACCCACGGCTATGAACAGCCGCCGAATGATACCCAAAGCACTACTGAGGTGCAGGGGTCGGAAACGCAAGCTGCGATAACCTGACCTAGATACACAAGAGGACTGTTACGAATATCTATGTTTTGCAGGTACTTCTCAATCAGACCTCTAAGCATATCCATTGGGTGGAGGAGGTCATGGTCCGCAGCATTTGCCAGGTAAAGAATTGAGCTTAGGCGTGCGATATCAATGGCATGGTCATACTCCTAGACGCTCGCGTCCCTTGTTCTGCTTGTTCCTCCTTTGCTAGGTGGGCTTTCCATGGCTGTACGCGAACATCGCCGGCCCGAAGCGATACACATTCCACGAGAGTTGTTGTATGAGGATTAGAGTATTGCCAGATACGGGCCTCTAGCCCTATGCATACTAGGTCTTGGCTATGGAATGCAAACTGAATTCTCTACTCTTTGGTGCAATGATCGCAGCGGGTGCAAGAATCACGAATGTTTCAATTGGAATTCGGAACATGTGATAGCGCTACTAACGAGCAGTGCCAAAAGCCGTGATGATGACACTGGGCCTTGCCCCCTGGAAGAACGTTGATCGATGACAACTCTTTCGATCGATCTGCCATCAAAAGCTAGCATATAATGGTGACAACTAGATCTTTGATGGATCTCTTTGTTGAGATCTAATAAACCCTTGACATCAAGGTCAAGGGTAAAGACTCGCTTTGTGCTTAGGAAAAACGAGGCCTCAACACCTATACACGTCTCTTTGTACCTCAAATAATGTAATAGCGATCCCTTCTGAACCGTTCCTGAAAGTCAACAGCTTTGATACATTCATTCTGGGCACGCAAACTCTTAAACCATTACCTAATTCCATCAACCTATCGATCTGACCGCACAGTAACATCATGGCTTCACCGCTGACAGATATCGCGCAGCCTTCTTTCGGCTCACCGGACAATGATACGTTAGCCTCACCGACCGCGTCACTTCATGGTTCGGTACGAACAACTTCCTCGCACTCTTCCCAGGTGCAAAGAGCTCAGTGGGATCAGGAAGATCAGGAAGCGGAAGCAGTATTGACCCAGCAAGTCGAGCAGCTCTGCCAAATCCTATGGCCTGCGCCAGATACTTTCAAGCAGCGATTCGCAAGCAGTCAGATTGGAGCTAGTCTACGAGCAAACAGGATCTTCCAATATTTCATACCTGCGCTACAACTACCAGTCATCGAGCGTCTTAAAGGCGGTGACCTCAATCATATTACCAGGATAACCTTACCCACATCATACTCCCAAAAAGATCGTCATCTTATTCTCCGAGTACCGCGCTGGAACCAAAAGCGGCTCGATCGTGAAGTCGCCACATTAGAGTATGTCCGTCAGAAAACGTTGATACCGGTCGCCACAGTTGCACGAACAGATTTCAGCTGTAATAACCCTTTCGAAAAGCCATATGTGCTTCAGCATCAGGTCTTCGGAAGGGATCTGAATACAATGTGGAACAATCTGAACCATGCTCAGAGATGCACCGTCGCAACTGAGCTAGGCCGTGTATTTCGAAAACTCCTTTCTCTGCAGGCTCCCGTCTCCGGCGTCATCGAAAAAGCATCGGAGAACGCAGAGAATGCTCACAGCTTTCGTATCGTTCCATTTGACCTAGACATAGATCTAGACGAGATTACAGATGAGACTAAGGAGAAAATCAAACTCGACATGCCAGTCCCTCGGGCTCCCCAAACGACTCTGGATGTGTTCAGGTCTCAATTTGGACGCTGGAAAGCAGTTGCGCTCGCACACAGCTGCGGCGAAGTGAATACCGAAGTCGAACTGTTGGACAGCATGCTCAAGGCAGTAAATGAGATGAACGACTTAGGTCTCTTCGACGAGAATTCGAACTGTCTCTGTCACGTGGATCTGCACCAAGGCAACATTATGGCTAGGATTCAGTCTGATAATTCACTGGAGATAGCAGCTATCCTTGACTGGGACGAAGCCGTCTTCGCGCCGAACTTCGTCTGCTGTCATCCACCCGCTTGGTTATGGGGCTACGAATATGCTGACCAGGTCGACGAGGACGATTCGCTCCCATGGCCATATGAGCTAGCAGGAGCTAATGAAGTCCCTTCTACATTGGAGCAACAGGAACTCAAGCGGCTATTCGAGGAGAGTGCTGGACCAGAATACTCGCGTCTAGCATATGATGAGCTTTACCGACTTTGCAGGGGATTGTTTAGGATTGCAAAGGATGGGCTAGAAGGCAATAGCCAATTTGATGCCGCGGAACGAATTCTCAAGGAATGGGAAGTTCTTCGTCAGTCATTGACAACGAACTAGAAAGAGGTAGGAAGGCCCTAAGTGTCCTCTAATAACGTCGGCTGATATTTACAGCCCAAGCTTAGCAATCTCTCAAGCTATATTCGTCTCTTTTGGTCGTCCCACGAATATATTGTATGATTGACCTAGAACATCTACGTGTCTCTGCTTTAATCACGTCTGCTTTTCAGCCATGAATATGGCATGTTGATGCCAGTGATTTATTAATGCGTTCATGGATGTCTAACTCTTATATATGTAGTAAGCACTCCAAGTCTACTCTAAGACATATTGATATCATCACTCAGGTACTTGAGCGAAGCACTCAGAGCAACATTTTCATCTGGTATGGTCTTGATCTCGTCGGAATCACTAGGAGGGTCGCTAACTCCGACTAAAATGAATGAACACGTCTGACATTTCCCTCGCGGGATAGTCCTGGTCGCCGCTTGATTATGGAGAAGCGTTGATTTCGTATTCTTTGTTTACCCTTGAGACTATCTTCTCTAACAATGAAAGCTGGCTTTCGTCATGTTGGCTGCAGGTTCTACAATACCTATTATCGTAAGATGGACGTTATCCAGAGCACAATACCATTGTCGTGGTAACACATACCCACAACGTCTTTGTCTACTCCTCCTTTTCATTAAGCAGTATACACAACACCCATCTCCTTGACACCATGTCATCTACTACATAATCGCTTCCCTAGACTCTGTTCCAACCCCACCAAGCTTCCATCCTCACACTCACGACTCACAATTCATCATCAAACCAAAGCCTCCAGACTCATCAACAGAAACAAAATCTCCGTTTACGAAAGTATGGCCGGAGGTACCACTCACCACTGCAAGAAACAGCGCCTAGGAAACTGCCGTCAAGGAAAGGGTTTGGACGGGAAACCAATCTGCAAAACGCATCAGGTCAGCTGTAAACAAATCACGCACGATGGGACTGTGTGTAAGAAGAAACGACAGGCTGATGAGAAGTGCAGGGCTTGTGGCGTGTGAAGAGCTTACGAGTTGGGAGTAATTGGTGCAACCTCTCGACTTTACTTACAAAGTTAGCGACTTTGTGCATTGGTTTTATGGGCATATAAGGTGCGTGCTGAATTAGTTAAAAGAATACTGTCTATGTTTTCTATGTATTAAAAAACCGTCTGCCTCACCAAGTCAAATCAAAAAGATAACAAGATTGTAGACTTCGCACCTTTAAACCCCTGATTGTTATGGTGTACACCAATCAGAACTTAATATCGTCCCAAGAGCTGTGCTACGGGCGCAATTCGACCTTCATTATCAGTATATTTAGCGTGTACAGTTTCAATGCGATTGGCCTGCTGCAACACCATGACCCCGACCCCACGCTTTAGTAGTACATGGTAGATGTACCTTACTTATAGAATCTGTCATATCTTCTACCTATATAGATGGATTTCTATAATTTTTAGAGTATTAGATACTATAGATAAATATATATCTTTTAGCCTACTTAGATATATATTATAAGTGTTAATTATCTAGTAGTAATATAAAGATATCTTCTTACTATAATCTATATAATATTATAATATCTTAAGGTTTAACTACTAAGTAATATATATTATATAATAGAACTTTTCTTTTTCCTTTCTACCTATTCTATTTATATTATTACTCTTTTATACACGTCTTATACTTTTTTATTCTTCTTTATACTAATCTATATATCTATATATAGATATTATAATATACTTATACTAGAAAATACCTGTAAAAATTCAATATTTTTACGTTAAAAAATTACCCCTACTACCTAGCATTTAGTAGGTAATATAAATAGTAGGGTTTTTAGCCTGTAAATACGATAGTATTAGCTTATATACTAATATACTAATTTAGATAATTCTAATAGTATTCTATACCTAATAATAAGACGGATATTTCCCCTTATTTAAACTAATATTAGATATATTAGTAGGTAGATATTAGATATATTAGTAGGTAAGGTAAATAGTAGAGAGCCTATTAGATATATTAGTAGGTAGTTAGCTTATAAACTATATAGCGATATAGATTATTCTAATAGTATTACCTACCTAGTAATAAAGCGGATATTTCCCTCTATTTAAACTAATAGTAAATATATTAGTAGGTAAGGTAAATAGTAGGAAGTATATTAGATATATTAGCCTGTAAATACGATAGTATTAGCTTATAAACTTATATAGTAATATAATTTATTCTAATAGTATTATATACCTAGTAATAAGATAGATATTTCCCCCTATTTAAACTAATAGTAGATATATTAATAGGTATTATTATAGAATAAGTAAAATATAAATAATACTAGGATTTTTATTATTTATAATTTATATTCTAGCCGTTAGTATATAGAATTTAGTAGGTAAATCTATTTATTCTAAAATATCTTTTAAACTACTCCTCTAATTTTCATTATTTTTAAAGTATTAGATAGTTAAAAGTAAGCTATATAACTCTACTTAAATAGAAAATATTATAAAGTATTAATATATAGGTAGATAGGATACAAAGAAAGTTAGGACTTTTAATATTTACTAATATTAGTACTAGTTCTAGAGGGGTAATTAGGGTACTTATTAACTAATTAATAAGTTATAATAAGCTTAGGGTCTATTAGTAAACTAGGAAACCTGTAAAATATAAAAATATACTTATTATATATATATAACTAATACGCTTATATATTAGCCCTAGAGCTTATTATAATACCTCTAATTACTATAAGCTACTATTTATACCTCTATAATACTAAAAGCGCGCTTAGTTTTCTAATTATTTATTAGGGTGTATAAACTAGATATTACAATTTAGATAATATTTATAAAAAAGGTTTATTAAATATTATAGCTAATATTTATACTACCTACTTAGTATTTAATAAATATACCTTTCTTAGAATTAGTACTATTATTATTATAATTATATTAGGTAGTATTATTACTATATCTACCTATCTTATATACTCCTTTAATAGCGCCGTTTATACTATTATTATAAGTAGTATTATTATTAGGAATTACTATTTATCTACCTATTCTAATTATAATAGTCTATCCGCGCTACCCTAATTTATTACCTATATTAATACTAGTACTATTATTAGTAATATATAAAATTATACTTATAATACTTAATATATATTTATTATACTATTTACTTAATATTTATAAACTACCTTTTAATAGAATTATTCCTACCTACTTAACCTCCTTATATTATAAATTCTCTTCTTAAATCTTACTACTTTCTAGTTAAATTTCTACGCGTAACTTTCTTTTAACCTACTTTTTAAACCCTATATATTTACCCTTATTACTATTTATAATAATTATATTACTACTCCTTACTATCTTATACTATATTTAATCTAGTTATTTTAGCTTAAATATACCCTAGAAATCCTCTATTAACTAGGACTTATAAGCGCTTTAATTTATAAGTAGATCTTCTTCTTTTATTATATATAATATATAATATCTTATAAGTTACTACCTACTATCTATCTTTAGTTTACTTAGTAATATATATCTATATTTTAAGGTAGAGTAAAGGAGAGGAGGGAGGTTATTATCCTATCTAATTTAAGAGGTTAGTTATATATAGATAGATAGAGTAAGTAGAATTATACTATTAACTATTTCCTCTTAAGCCTTACTAGTATATAAGGACGGCGGTATTAAGGTTTAATACTTATACTCTAAAGAGCTATTTAATAATATTTAATTAATACTAGTTTAAGTTAGCTATTACATCTCTCTTTATATTAATTAGTTAGGAATACCTACTTTAAATACTTAAAGGACTATTATATTTATTATTATCTAAATTATCTAAGGGTAGTAGGTTATCTAGTTAACTACTATTAATATCCCTCCTATTTACCTTATTATTATTTCTATTTATAACCCTAATATTATAAAGTATATCCCCTACCCCTTTTAAGTAAAGCTTATAAATACGGCTCTTATAAAGGTTATTATCTAGGTTATCTTATATATACTATATTATTTACTAGCGCCTTATAATAGTATATAATTAGCTCTCTATTATATATTTATATAGTAAGATAGCTAGTTATATACCCTAGGCCTTTTTACCCTTAAATTTCTTAATATAATAATTACTACGCGCGTATTTAGATATATAATATCTTACTATTATTATAATAAAAATTAATAGGATATTAGGTAGGGGGTTAAAAAACTTCCTTATACTTTCCTTATTAGTAAAACTAGTCTTTATTAGTTTATATACTATATTTATAAGTACTTTTATTAGGATAGGATTTACCTATTTACCCTTTCTATTATAAACCTAATATTTAATTAAAACTAATATTAGATAGAGGGGTAACTTATATTATAATATATAAAAGTTAGAAGGTTTAATAATACTTTAACTTACGCGGTTACCTCCTCTTATAAGCTATTCTATTTATATATTAATATTATTATAACTTATATAAGGTTTAAAGAGTATAAATACTATTCTTTAAATAAGTTAATAAACTAGTACTTAGTTTAGTTAGGATAAGAGGTAATTATAGATATTATACTAACCTTTTAAGCTTTAACTTTAATAGGTATACTATATACCCTATTTAACTTACTTCTAATCTTAAGCCTTAACCTTTTAGTTACCTTATTCTACGCGACTTTTATTTAACTATTTAATTATATAGGATTATCTTCTAGTTATATCTCTCTTCCCTTCCCTAGGCTCTTAATTATACTAGAAAGAATTATTACCTTTATATACTTTATATAATTAGGGATAATAATAGTATATATCTTATAAGAGACTACCTTACTATAATATTTCTTATCTTACTAGAGATATAGTCCTATTCTATTACTACTATAATAATACTTATTAGTATTAGGGTTTAATAGGATATTAGGGATTATACTACTTACTCCCCCTACTAGACTTCTTATAATAGGACTTATTAATAGTTAATTTCTCCTTAGATTATATTAGTAGATAATTATAATATAGTATAAGATAGGTACTTCTATTTATATATATCTATTATTAATAGAGGATATAACGCGTTTTTACTTCTCTTTAACTTAAGGTTACTTATTCTCCTTATTACTTAATTACCTATAATTATTATTATTATTAAAAACTAATAACTTAGTAGACTACCTATTATTCTACCTATTATAATCGCGTCCTTATCTATCTTATAGTTCTAGAGTTAGGTTATATTAGTAACTAAGTACTACGCGTCTTAGGATAGTAGTCTTAAGCTCTTATATACTATATTAGTATCGTATAGAGAATAGGTATTATATTCTTATTATTAATAAATTTAAAAATACTATAGTTAGGGGAAGGGGAAAACCCCTAAATTATTAGGAAATTAACTTATTTAACGTAGTATTAGGGGGCTAAGCTAAGTTAATTAAACTAGATAGAATTTAATAAACTAACTAATATCACTTTAATCTATATTAAATATATTAGTACTAGTAACCTATATTACTTATTTATAAGGAATACTATTACTAGTAATACCTACTATTACTCTTAAATATAATGTCTTTATTATATTTAAGCGTAGGGCGCCTCGTTATAAATACTATCTAGACTCTAGTTAGTTAAAACTACTTATTAATATTATATATAAGACTTATTCTAATATATATTATATATTATCTAGTAGCTACTAAACCCTATATATTAAAAGTAAAGTACTTAGTACCTTAAGTATATATTTCTACTAGTACTACCTTCTATTCCTATTTATTAGCGATAATAATACTTAGTAACCTAGGGTAGATATAAATAATAGCGTCCTTTATCTTATTATAACCTAGGTTAGACCTAATTAGGGCCTTAATTTTTTTAAAGTTAAGGTTATTTATATCTAATAGTTTTATATATATATTACTCTTCTAAATATTCTAAGTTATATATATTATACTTTTATTTATATTATTATTAATATATAATATAGTATAGTAAATAGAATCTATATATTAATTAGGTTCCCTAACTAAGTATATAAATTATAGTCTCTTATTTAAATCCCTAGATAATTTAGCGCTTAATATTCTATAATCTTCTCTACTATCCCTACGGCGTTATTTAGCCCTTATTTATCTCCTCTAATTATAATTATTTTATTAGGTAAGGAAGAGGAGATATTAATCCTTCTATTATTTAGGGATACTATTAAATATATAGGTAAACTCTTTATATATATTAGTAAACCTAGATTATAAGTAGTCTCTTACCTTCTTTATATTTAATCTTTAACCTAGTAGTCTTATAGATTCTAATTACTTTTATAGTTAGGTAAGAAGAAATATATAAGTAGTTTTATTAATTTCTAGTATATCCTTTATAATCTTAGTAGACTATCTTATATTATTAAAATCCCTAGGGTTTATTCCTATTAAGTCTAGTCTAGGTAGCTAATTTTTATAAGCTTAATAAATTATTATATATATATTAATATTATAGTATTATTTATTAATAAACCTATGAAGTATACGCGGTAATATATATATTATAGAAAGTCTATTACTTATATTTTATCCCTACCTCTAAGTAGATTATAAATATAAATATTAAATATAATATTATTTAAGTATTATTATACTACTTTCCTATTATAATATTTAAAGTATCTATTATATTACTTTATAACTAGGGCTACTCTAGTATTATAATATAGAATACTATATTTTATATTCTTAATAAAGAAGAATAAAAGGTAGGATATTATTATATTATAATTATAGTATTATATATTAAGCCTTCTTATATCTAGTAATTAAGAAAAGAAAAATACTTAGATTATAGTTTTATCTATCTAGTAAATAATTTACTATCTTTTATTAGCTTAAAGAAAATAGCCTTCTATTTTATTACTTATCTAGTCTATTAGAGGGAGTTCTTATTATATATTATATTATATAAGTCCTAGTTAGTATAATTATTAATATAAGTTATATTATTATTTCTTATATTCTTTCTTATATATACCTATATAATATATATACTCCTTATAATTCCTATTAAGAGGATAAGTTAACGCGCTCTAAGTATCCTTAGATTAGTAGCTATACTAATTAGTTATAATTCTACTTCTACTATTTTATAGATCTTATATAAAGCCCCCCCTTTATAAATTCTTAGGAAATTTATAAGGGCTCTATTATACTTTAATAATTAACCCTTAGTAGTTAGACGCCTTATATCTAATATTATTATAAGAAGTTAACGCTTAGTAGGCCTTTAATTATAAAGTAATATTATATAAGCCTAAGGCCTTAATTCCTATATTAGGATATAATTATATCTCTACTTTCTCTAATTCTACTAATTTATTATATATATTATATTATTAATAATAAGATTTTCTATATCTTCTAGATCTTTCCTATCTAGTTTCTAGTATCTTATTAATAGATATAAGTAGATAAAGTATATATCTACCTACTTAGAATTATATTCCCTTTTATCTATATTTTTATTAATTATAATCCTCCTATCTATCTCTTCTTAGTATTAGTATATAAAGATAGCTAGTATCTTAATAAGGCCCTCTACTTATAAATACTATTATATTATAAATAGTATATACTAGATCCTATTATCTAGTCTAGTAGCTAAAACTATTTATATTTACTACTTATTAGATTTATATTAAAAACGCGATAATTTAACTTTATAACTAAGTATTAATACCTTAGTTATAAGGTCTACCCTTCTTAGGGTAGATAGCCTTATTATAAACTAAAATAGGTTATCCTTTATAACTAGTATTTATAAGTAGCGGGTAGCGTAGTATATAAGTTATTCTTAAAAGTTTTCTTACTTATTAATTAAATTAAAGAAAGCCTTAACTAGATAGTAATATACTACCTCTTTATATTTACTATTATAATTATTTATAATATTAAATTACTAAATCTACTTAGTATAATATATTATTATATAGAGCTTTAGTATATTAAAATAGCTACCTAGATTTACCTTATTAACTAGCTTATACTAGTTAAAATAGGTCTTAAATTTATTAAATTAATATAACGCGTCTTTAAGATATCCTAGTATTTTATTATTATATAACTAGTATTAAGTAATTAGAATAAAGTCTACTAGTACCTAGGTATATTTAATTTCTAAACTATATAAATTTATAAATAGCGGAGTAATTACTAGTATAAGTTATTATATAATAGCTTATTAATCCTTACCCGTCTACTATATAATAGTATTATAATACTTAAAAATTTTTAGATCGCGGAAGGGAGGAATATTATAGAATCTTTTATCTAATTATACCTTCCTTAGTACCTCCTTTAATATCCCTTTAAACCCCTTTATTTTCCTAGTACTAGGTATACTACCTATAATAGTAAGACTAACCTATTTAAGTAAATAGTTAACCGCGCCCTTTAAGAGTTAGTATATTATATTAATAAGTATTCCTATATATATATCTACTATTATATGTAATTAAGTAAAATTTTATATTAGATATACTTGTATATTATTATTTTCTAGTATATCCTTAGCCTTCTAGTACTAGATTTAGGAATAGGTAGAGGAGTAGGTTTAAGGGGGCTAATTAGCGCTAAGGTTCTATTATTAATTTAGTAGTACTATATAAATTATATACTATTAGCCCTTCTTAATACTAGTAATTAATACTTATTCTTTATAATCTATTATAAAGCTTATAATAACTAGGTAGTAGTATTATATTATCTAATTTATATATAAAATCTTAAGACTTATAACTACGGCGTCTTAAATTATTAAGAAGGTATTAATATTATAGGCTTATACTAGATATACTACTTATATACTTATATTTAAAGATAATTAATATAGACTTATATTATATATTAAATTTAATATAATTACTATTATTAAGTATAATAGGTAGAAATACTAGGAGTATTAAACCTAGTTACTTTTAAGCTTAGTATACTTATACCTTTAGATTTCTTATAATAAGGTAGACTAGTTATACGGCTAGATTACCCTTATATTATATAAATACTATTTTATCTAAGGAAATTAATAGTAGTATTATAATAGCTCTAATAGGAAGCTTCTCTTATATCTTCTACTACTAGTTACTAGTATATATCTTAATATATATACGCCTTTTATTACTATTAAACTAGTATATAAGTTTAAATACTATATCCTCCTTAAATAGGTAATAGCTTAATAGGAATTTAAGGGTCTTAATAATATCTTAATAGATAATATTATATTCTCTTAGTTTTATACTATTAATATTAGATATAACCTTAAAGGTTTATTTATTTTATTTATCCTTATTAATACCTAGTATAATCTTATCTTATAACTCTATTATAATATTAGTATTCTTATAACTTAAGAGGTTATATATATATTTAAGTTAAGTATTATAAAAAAACCTATTAAGACTACCTTTAATTACTTTCTCTTTATATACCTATTATATAAATATATAATTATATATACTTAAGAATAGGTAATACTCTCCTCTATCTTTATTAGTATAATCTAAATCTTTATTAAGCCTTATAAGATCTTTATCTACTTTTATAAGCTTATAACCTATACTTATATAATAATTAATAGCCTTTATAAATATCTTAACTTAAATATATAAGGATATTAACTACTAGCTTAAACGCGTAAGGTTAGGTAATAGGTATATTAACTCCCCTTCCTCCCTACTCCTAGTAATATTAATATTAGGCGGGCTTTATAAGAAAGTCCCCGTATTAAAGTTATTATCTCTTAGAATAGGAGTAAGTAGGTCTTTATTAATTTCTATTATAATATTAATATTTATATCTTTAATATCCTTCTAACTCTTTATAACTAGTTATAATAGTAGCTATTATTAAGAGGAGGGAGGGGGTAAAGGTAAGTTTTATAAAATTTTCCGTAGGTAGTTATAAATTAAAACCTTATAGTATAGGATATATCTATTAAATCTACTACTATTCTTAAATCCTTCCTTATAATAATTATATATATATAGTCCTATTACCCCTATTTATTAAGTAAACTTATTATAATTTAACTTTAATACTTATTATATTAGTAGGGAGATCTAGATAGATATTCTATTTTAAGCTCGCTATTTATAACTATCTACTTAGGGGATAAAGGTTAAGTATAATAGGATTTAATAAATATTAAAAGTATTTATTAAACGCTAGTATATAATTAGATTATAAATTATATTAGATATATTTAGTTTAATTAGATATACTAGCCTTTATAAAGTAGGATAATCTAAGTATTAAGCCTTAATAGGTTAGCTTCTACGCGGGATTAAAACTACTTATATAAAAGTTACCTACTCCCCTAGTAAAAAACCGCCTTAAGTAGATATAGAACTTATATTACTCTAAAAGACTATATTCCTATCTTATACCTAGCTTAAATAGGTAATTATAAGGTTATAAATTAATATACTTAGAGTTAACTTAGAAGTATATATATATAGAGTTAGTACTTAAATATTAAATTCCCTCCTTAATAATACTCTATTAATGTAGAAGAACCTCTTACCCCCCCTAGGGCCTACCCTAAAGTCTACTTTAAAGATAGGTAGAAAGAGGCCTACCTATTATAAAATTCCTACTAGGAATATAGCCCTAAAGGTAATAGCCCCTAATAAAATTATTAAGCGAGCTTCTTTTAAGGGTAAAATACCTATTATTAATATAGGGGAGACTTTCTTTAAGGGTACGCCGGTTATTAATATAAAGGAATAGGAAGAGCTACTACTTATTAAGGCTTAGAAATACTTATAACCTTACTATCTAAATCCTACTAGCTAGTATCTTATAATTTATAGTTACTATTATAAGCTAGATAGTAAAGATATTACTTTATAAAATTAAGTTATAAAGGTAAGCGTAGCTACGCCTTTATAACTACCTATTAATTTAGGAAGATAATAAGGTTAAGGCCTATAAAATACCTAATAGGAAAGAAAAATTACTTAATAGAAGTATTAATATTACCTCTACTTATAACGCTATTATAAGGGGGTAGTAATATAGAATATATTAGCGAGTTATAAGTAGAGACCTAATATAATATTATATAATATCTTCTCTCCCTCTCCTCTTAAATCTATTATAATATTTATATAATATTACGCTTATATCTATATTTATAAGCGAGGAATATTTAATATTATTAAGTAGTAGAGAGTTTAAACTATTCTATTCTTAAAAAGAAATATTAAACTTCTTTAGAATTATTAACCTTAGTACCTACTAATTATAATATCTATACTTTTAAGATTTTATAAAGAGGATATAATAGTATTCTTATAATAATAAGAGGGTTTAATTCTTAAATTAGTTAAATATTACTCTTATAATAGGTTACTATTAATATCTACTATTTAATATCCCTTTTAAATTTATTACTCCTAAACTCCTAATTACTTATATAAGTAGATATTAAGGCTTTAAAATATTAAAAATAAGTAAGAGAAACTCCTATCCTAGTATTATATTAGTAGATAACTAGGCCTTTATATTATATATATTTAATTTAATATATTTATATATAAATTAAATATTTTTATAATTATTATTAGTATAAGTATATATATAAGATATATATATACTACTCTAGAGCTAAGTACCTTATATAATATTATCCTCTTATATAATAAAATTTAGAATTAAATAGGAATTAAACTTATATACCTAGATTAATTATAATAGGATAAGTACTTAATAGTAGAGCTAGTATTCCTTTTATATAATTTAAAGTACTATTCTTTTATATATATTATATTACTATTAGGAAGATAATTTCCTCTTATTATAATATTATTTTATAAAACTTAGAGATAGAAGTATATAAGATATAGGGATAAATACTATTAATCGTATTAATATAATAGTTATTATAATTTAATTATTATCTTATAATATTTATATATATTATTAATATATTAATTATATATCTAAGCCCGCGCTAAGTCCTAGATACTTATATTAGATAGTAGTAGATATTTATATTACTATTATTAGTTACTTAAATCCTATTTTATAAGTATATAAATAGAGAATTAAAGAATATTTATAAATATATTTTATATTTTATATAGTATTATAATTTATTCTATTTAATAGTTATAAAGATTAGGTACTTATAATAGTATTAATAGTATTTTACGCCTAGGGTATAAGAGTTAATAGTATAATCCTAGCTATCTTCTCTTATAAAGCTACTTTCTATTTATCTAGTACTAAAATTAGTATATATACTTTATAATAATATAATCCTATTATTTTATTATATAAATCCTTATTTATTAATATCTTCTATCCCTTCTATCCCTTTTATTACTTCTATTCCTCCTAATCCTTCTACGCCTCCTACTTATTCTATCCCTTTCTTATCTTTCTATTCTTTATTATCCCTCCCCTTTATTCTTTCCCCTACTATAAAAAAGTCTAAAACCCCCTAGTAAGATAATACTAATAAAGACGGACTTAGCGCGTTAAGCTAAGGATTAGCGCTTACTTATAAAATTACTAGATATCTTATTATTACTTAGAGTATAAAGGATAGAGATATAAAGCTTACTATCTAGTAGATATTTAAATAGTAGACTAGGTAATTAACTTAAAAAGTAGATAGTAAGTAGTCTTAATAATTAATAAATAGTCTATATTTATAAAAAGGTATATATAATAGAATTTAAAGTATATATCTTAAAATAGCGACGTAGTTAATAATTATAAAGGTAGATAGCTTAATAGTATATTTTACTATTCTAAACTTCCTAATTAAGACTAACTTTTATAGGTAGATAGTTTAAGCTAGTAATATTTAATAATTTTATTATAAGGGCCTAATAGACGCGTAGCTTTAATAGAATAGAGCTAAATAGGGAGGTTATACCTACTACTTACTAGACCGACCTTATAACTAAATATTAGATAGACTCTACTTATTCCTCTTACGAGCCGCCTCTTTTTTAATAGTAGAATTTACTATTACTTACCTATCCCTATCCCTATTACTATCGCTATTACTATTACTATTACTTACCTATTACTTACCTATTACTTATATATATATTACTACTACTATTATATTACTACTACTTAATATCTATAATAGAGAAACCTTTAAAAGTTTAGAGGGGTACTAAAAACTAACTATTAATAGTAAGGTACTATAGCGAGGAACCTCTATTATTTATAAAACTAAAGATACTTATTATTTAAGAATTACTTTCTAATCCTCTTTATAAAACTTTAAGACTATATATATTATAATTAATATAAATTAATATTAATTTAAACTTATAACTTAAGTATATCTTAATACTTTAAGCCTAGAAGATTTTATATTAACCCTTAATAAAGAAAGTTATTATTTTCTATTTTATAAACTCTTACCTATTATAGCCTATTAATTAATTAAGTATATCCTCTCTTATTATCTAATTAGGTTTAGTTAAATAGCTTATAATCCTAAGTTCTACCTTTATTTCTTAGATTAAATTAAAGGTACTAGAATTAGTTATATTATAAGTTATAATAAGTATAAGAAGATTAATATAATCTAGAGCTTTAATATACTCCTTAACTAGGTTTTAAATAAGATTTATAAGATAGGCTTTATTTAAGACTTTAGATATATTAATAATACCTAGTAGATTAAAGAAGGATAAGTTTAAGAGGCTAGGACTAAAGATATTAAGATAGATAATATTAAGTAAGAATTAAACCTAGTATATATAATTTAATAGAGGGTTTCCTAGCTTATACTTTTTATAAGAGCTATTTAGATTAAGTATTACTAGTTAAATATACTCTAGGGTATCTATTATATTATCCTTTAAGGTAATATATATAAAAGGATAATCCTCGCTATCTAAGTCTACTTAAAGACTTAAAGGTTAAGTATTTATTATATACTCTTTTAGGCTACTCTAATAAATATACTTATTATAAAGGAAGACTTTATAACTCTATTAGCCTTCTAGATTAGTATCCTCTATTAGATTAATCTCTAATAGGTATTAAGTATATATACCCGTACTTTATAGAACTTTAATTTTACTTATTCCCTTAATAAGAGAACTCTTCCTTATACTTTAATTACTAATTATAACTATCTTTAGGAATAGTAGATTTAAATCTTTTATACCTAGGTAATATAATACTTAGATAGCTTAAATAAGCTCCTTTACTCCTTAATCTAGAATAAATAATAGTAAATCTATATACTTTAAGCTAAGGATAGTATATATAATAGTATTAATATAAGTAGGGGGTATATATTTATAAAAGTAATCTAGCTAAGTAGTAGTATATAATAGGTAGTAGAAGGGCTAAGTATTTTATCTTTAATATCTAAGAGTATTACTAGCTCTTCTTTATTACCTCTTATCCGCGTACTAGTATCCTAATACTTTATATTAACCCCTCTTATATTCCTAGTAAGTAGTTTAACCTTTAAGGCTCGCTTTATAATTATATAATAGTAGGAATTTTTAAGTATAATATTAAGGAAGATAAGAAGTCTATTAGTATTAGTAGTAAGTTACTTTATAATAAGTATAACTATTAAGTCTTAAGTCTACTACGTAAATAAGGTTATAATAAGATAGATATATTAATAAATTTATAACCTTATATCTACCTAAGTAGGTTTAATACTTTATATAAGTATAATATCTAGTACTATTATAATTACTATATAGTAGATATATTAGCGTAGTATAATTTTTAATTAGGGAGTAGGTATCTCTTAGAAGCGTGTAGTAGAATATAAGTATTAGGTTATACTTCCTAATTTTTAGAAATATATTATAACTAGTAGTAAGTTAAATACTTTAATAGTTCTATTATTATAAAGCGCGTTCTTTTACTAATTAATTATATAATATACCTAAATAGTTATTATTATCTATCTCTTACTAGACCTACTATTATTATACTTATTATAAACCCCTAGAAAACTTAAAAGCCTCTAATAATAGTAATATAAATAGTAAACTTTAAAAGAGATTTATATATCTATTATCCTAGTAATAGAAGTTAGTTAATTATATATATAATAGTTACTATTAGAGCTTAAACTTAGGCTTAAGTTATATTAAGATAAGGTTTATTAAACTTATTCTAGTTAGATATTTCTAGAAGTATAGCCTTAATATATAGTAGCTAGGTAAATATAATTATTCTACTTATATACTTATACCTATTTTATAATATATATAAGGAAAGACTAATTAATAGAAGATTATAAAAGTAAAATTATTTAAGGCCTTTAAATATAATAGATTAAATAAGCGCCGGTTTAATATTATTAATACTTTACTCCTAATACCGCGTTAATATAGCTAGTATCTACCTTATATTTACTTATATTAGGGATTATAAACTAATTACTACTTATAGAAACTTAATAATCTATCCTTTATATTATAATTTCTACTAATTACCTACCCTTACCTAGTAAGAGCTTATCTAATATTAATACTTAAACTTAATAATAAAAGATAGCCTTTATACCTTTAAAATATCCTTAAGTAAACTTACTATTATTTAGAACTTAGTAATAAAAGCCTTAGTAAAATAAGTTATATTAATAATAAATAGTCTTATTATTTTACTTTACTTAACTAGTATATAACGCGGTTATATAAATATTACCTAGAATTAACTTATATAATACTAACCTCTTATTAATAATATATTACTTATTATTTCTCCTCGACCTTTAAGGCCTAGAGTAGTAGTAAGTAAGTATTTATAATTTATATATATAAATACTCCTTACTATAAAATAATATTACTTACTAATAAATAGACTTATAACCTTATTATAAAGCTCTTACTTTAAATATTTAACCTTAAGGTATCCGCTTCTAGGTATTCTAATATTAAGATAAAACTAGGTTTTAAGTTATAAATAGTAGTAGGTAAACTTACTTTATTTATAAGTTTACCCTTACTTATATAGTATACCTTATTTAATATTCCTATAAGCTTTTACTCTAGATCTAAGATACCTTTTTATAGAAATATTATAACCGCTTATATATAGGATAAAGACCTAGGTTTAACTAGTAGTAAGGTCTATATAAATCCTAATACTTACTAATACTATAAGGATAACTACTTTAAGGGTAATTATAAGCCTACTAAAAATATAGTAGGTAATAAGGCTATAATAAAAATTAAAAAGTTACTTATATATAAAGTAAAGCTCCTCTTTCTAGGCTAGGAGTCCCCTATTAGCTAATTTAAAGATAATAGTAATTAGGTAATATCTAGGATCTCTATAATTAAATATAAAAATTAGTTATAAAGTATAAAGATTAAAATTAAGGCCTTAATAAATAAGGATATACCTACTCTAGAATATACTTATATAGAGGAATTACTTTATACTTAAGTAATCTAACTTAACGCTACGTGTAATATCTTAGACTAGCCGGTTATTTATATATATCCTACAGCTTATATAGGATTTATAGCAGTTAATATAAATAGAAACTATATTAAGAAAGTATTTAAAGACTTCTATATTATAATATATAATTAAGAAGTAATTACCTATTATTAAAAGGGTAGGTTAAGTTTCCTATCCCTAATATTCTACCTTATAAAGGTATATACTAAAGGAATCCTTTAAGAAGCTAGAACTCTAGGTAATTATTAATATATTTAAGACTAACTACTTAAGATATTTAATATATCTAATAATATAATAGTTAAGCTAACCGCGTTATTTATTACTTTAAAGCCTAATTTATTTTTTATATCTTATAATAGAATTATAAGGGTATTTATACTTAAGAAAGCCTTTCTACCTTATACTTACTAATTTAATAGACTAGCTAATATGAAATATAAAGTCTAAAAGGGTTAGACTATACTATATATAAACTATCCGCCTATTTAAATACTAATATCTTATATATATATAGATAGTAATAAGTACTAGACTATAAAAGGTATATTAATTATCTACTAGGAAGAAAATAATATTAAAGATATTATAAAATATTAGAACTAGGAATATTAATTATATATCTTAAAAGTTATACCTAGGAGTAATTATATCTATATAAGCCTTCTCTAATTACCTTCTAAGTTTAAATATTAGTTCTTAGTTAAAGACTCCTTCCTTATTAAATTTAAAAATAAGGAGTAGTTAGTATATATTCTCTTAGAGCTATTCCCTTTTACTAGTTTTATTAATTATACTATTATACTTTATTATCCTATTAAGGAAGGGGTCTAGAGTAACTTATAATTAGGGTTAGTCTTTAATTTAATAAATACTACTAAGATACTATTAACTATAATTTAATACTACTATTTCTATAAACGGGCGATTATAATTAATATTAGACTAGTCCTATCTAATATACTATATAAGTTCTAGTTAGTAGCTATTAAGACCTTAAATCCTATATATAAAAGGGATAGAAAGTATATTTATAACCTTAGATAGTAATAATTTATCCTTAAATAAGATATCTATATATATATTATAAGCGACCTCTTTTATAAAATTAAGTATAAGGAGAAGCTTATAACTTAGAGTATTAAGCTAGATTATTCCTAGATAAGTATATTAGAGTACTTAGTATACTCGCCTAATAACCTTAGACTTATTAAGGGACTATAGGGAATAGGAAAAATAAAAGTTAATATAGTTATTATATTACTACTTATATTAGCTAGTAAAAAGGTAAAGGTATTAAGCCTTATAAATAGAGTAATAGACTCTTTTATTATAAAACTAAATACTAAGCTTACTTAGCTTAAAGAGGCTAGAATTATAATTATTAATAAGAATATAATCCGCTTTTATTTACTTATAATAGAATAAGTAGTTATTTAAGTAGATACCTAGTATAATATAAGTTATAATACTAGTAACTTATAATAGGACTCTATCTCTTTAATCCCTATTTCTATCTATAATAAACTTATAGTAGATATTATTAAGAAATCTTATAAGTACTTATATAATATCTTAGATTACTAATATTAACTTTATAATATAAGTGTTATTAATTAGCCTAAGTTAAGCGCTAATCTAACTCTAATATAGAATATTACTAATACTAGTAAAGTACTAAACTCTAATATTATATTAAACTCTAATGCTATACTAGACCCTAATATTATACTAGACCCTAATACTATACTAAACCCTAATACTATTAATATTAGTAGACTAGAAAATAATAATATTTAAATAGTATTAAATAAGAATAAAACTACCTAAGATTATAAATCTATATAAACTATACCCTTTAAAGATAATAATAAAGACTATAAATATAAGGTTAGGCCTAAGTAGAATAATATAGATACTCTAGTAGTTATAAAGTTATAGAAGGTAGTATAAGAGATAACTAATTATAAACTAAGTAAAGTTAATAGTATATCCCGACGTAAGAGGCTTTATATATACTTTTATAAGATATTCCTTTAAGCTTTACTTAGTATCCCCTTTAAAATAAAGGAAGAGTATAAGGTATTTAAATTATTTAAATATTTACTATCTAAGAATATTCTTTAAAATAATATTATTATACTTACTATAACCCTTATAAATACGGGTTATATAATTATTAAAACTTCCTTTAAAGGAGATTATATAATTATTTAGGAAGCTAGTAAGGTAGAGAATAGGGATCTTTTTATTATCCTAGTAGAATATAAGAATAGTATATATCTTTTTAGTAATAATTAGTAGCTACCGCCCTAGAAATAGGATATATAATATAATCTATTTACCTAACTAATAAATAAGAGTATATATAAGTACTAGGTAACCTTAAGCTACCCTAAATATAAACTTAATAAGTAATACTAAACTATTCTAGTTATTAGTAATATTATTTTAAAAATCTAGTATAATAGTTCTATTATCTCTATAGTAGATTTAGTAAACTACCTTAATTATAGTAAAGCTATATAATTATATTAGGATATATTTAATTAGAATACTATACTTATATAGATTAAGACTAATAGTAAAGTAACTAAGATAGGATTCTCCTAATCTAGTTAAAATAAATATAAGTTATAAGTTATTATAAAGCTCTATTAATATTATATTAGATAAGGAATTAAAAGTAAGAATATTATTATCCTTATAAGGTATCTTATATAAGTTAACCTTACTAAATAAATATTAAAACTAGAGGATAGATTATATAATATAAAGTCTACAACTATTAATAGCTATTAAGGAGACGAGAAGTTTATAATAATCCTTTATATAATAGTATTATATACGCTAGGCTTTATAGCCCTCCCTTCCTACCTCCTTTCTAGGGTCTCTTATATAGGCGACGTCTTAGTAATTATTATAAATTATATAGGAATTTAAATAGGTAATTAGCCTTACGCGCGAGCCTAATATAAAATACTCTAATATTTAATTAAAGTAGGTAACTATATTATATATAATACTAAACTACTATTACTAAATCTTAGTATATATAACTATAATATAGAGTTAGATAATAAAGGAGTAGATTTAAATATAAGTAAATAGGAAGAGGTAGGGGATTAGGGTAAAGCTAGGGCTGATAATATAATCCTAATTAAACTAGTAAAGGGAGAGGGATATAATAAAAATATAGCTACTAGCGCTAATAACTTAACCCTAGCTAAAGTACCCGCTAATAGGTAGTAGGAGCCTAGAGGGTATTAAAATTAATTATAAGTAGTAGAGTAGATTAAATAAACCTAGTATAATTTAATAAACTAATAAGTATATAGCTATATAAGACTAGGTTATAAGTTAGTATTTTATATAATAAGCTTTAATTATAAGTTAGTAGATTATATACTAAATTAAATCCTTTTCTTAGGCCCCCTTTTATAGGAGTAAGTACGACTTATAGACTAACTATTATATTACCTACCCTTACCTAGTATAAGCTATTTACTTAAAAAGAAATATATACCCCTATCTAAATTAAAGTAAGTAGCCTAAGTAATTACTAAGGTATATTTAGTAGTAGAAAGTAATATATTATATTCTACTTTACTTAATATTTAAATAAGTTTTTATCTTATTATTTTTACTTAAATAAGTTTTTATCTTATTACCTTTATATACTTTATTAATTATAGGAAATATTCTTATATATTAGACTTAGGATATATTAAGTAATAGCTCTTTATAATAATATATAAATAATTATTTATTATATTAATAATTATTTATATATATTAAGTATAGTAGCTATTAGTCTAAACTAGTAAGGTTAGACTTAGTAAGGTTATACTTAGTAAGGTAAGTAAAGGTACGCGGCCCTACTAATAAACCTTATTTATAATAAGTATTATTAACTAATTATAAATAGAATTTATATTTAAGATTACTACCTTTATATAAGTTATAATTACTATTAAGTTAAAGAAAATATTACCTTAATAGTAAGGAATAAGATCTATATTACCTATTTAAATTTAATAATATAATACTATTAATAAAATATAATAAGTCTTATAATAAGACGGAGGACCCTCCTTATATAAATATAACTAAAGTATATAATAAGACTACTATAATAGACGTAGATTAGGAGCTAGTAAGAGAGGATATTAAAGAATAATATAAAAAGGTAGGTATTAAAGACTTTAAAGGTAAAGAATCCTAGGTAAAGGAGTAGGATTTTATTATATAATTAGGCTAAAAGTATAAGTATAATAAATTAAACCTACTAGGTAGTTTAAATAGAGAGGGTAAACTTAGTACGCTCTCTAAGGTAGTATAATAGATTTACTTAAATATTAGACGACAGGATTATAAGACTAAATAAAAAATTAAGAGGAAGAAGGAAGGATATAAAAAATAATAATAATTACCCCTCTAAGATATAAGTTTAGATAATATAATAATAGAAGATAGTATAGCTATATTACTAGCCCTAAAATAATAAATAAAATAAGAGGCCGCGTAGGATTAAGATATAAGGGATATTAATTTAAAGGTAATATATAATAGGAAAATCGCTAGGCTTCTTCTATTAGATATAAGAAGCCTACTAATATACTTAACCTTAGACCGGTTTATTTAGTATTATAATAAAGACCTAGAACTAAAGCCCTTAGAAGTAATATTATAATTTAAGTATAAAGGAGCTTAGTTTCTAACTAAATTAACTAATAATTACTAACTTTATAAGGTTATAAGGGAGGTTATTAACGGCGTAGGTACTAACCCTATATTTAAGTTTATAGTAGGATAGGATAATTCTACTTAGTAGGCCTCTATTCTATTAATTACTCTATTAGAGACTCTAGGTAAGTAACTACCTTCTCTATCTATTATAATAATAAAAATTATATAATTAACATCCGCTATTATAACTAGGCCCTAAATTTAAATAGGATATCTGTAGCCTAATACTAAGAAGCGTAAAACGGAGATAAAGTATAATAAAAGGATATAATTATAATAGGCTAAAGGCGTAGTAAAGGCTATAGTAATAGCTAATTAAATATTAGGGTTTTAAATAGGATATAATATATTAACTACTTAAAAGTAATTAAAAACTACTATTATAAGTTAACTATACTTTAACTAATTATCTAAGGACGAGAGTATTAAGCTATATAATAAAGATAAAGATAATATAATACTAAATACTATAATATTAATAGATTACGGCTAAGAGGTAGAGCTAGACTAAAAGGTGGAGGTACCTAATAGAATACTAGTAAAGGACGGAAGTATTTATCTAATATAGATAGGGTCGTTAGTTATCCTCTTATTATATAAATCTTCTAACCTAATTACCCTTACTAAACTAACTAAAGAAGTTTAAGCTTATACTCTAACTAATAACCTAGTTATATCTATTAAACTAGTTAAAGCTTATACTCTAGCCGATAATATAGTTATATCTACTAAATTAATTAAAGAAGCTAAAGCTTATACTCTAGCTAATAACCTAGTTATATCTACTAAACTAGTTAAAGCTTATACTCCGGCTAATAATATAGTTATATCTATTAAACTAATTAAAGAAGCTAAAGCCTATACTCTAGCTAATAACCTAGTTATATCTATTAAACTAGCTAAAGCTTATACTCTAGCTAATAACCTAGTTACGTCTACTAAACTAGTTAAAGCCTATAATCTAGCTAATAACCTAGTTATATCTATTAAACTAGTTAAAGCTTATACTCCAGCTAATAATATAGTTATATCTATTAAACTAATTAAAGAAGTTAAAGCTTATACTCTAGCTAATAACTTAGTTACGTCTATTAAACTAGTTAAAGCCTATACTTTAACTAATAACCTAGTTATATCTACTAAACTAGCTAAAGTCTATACTCTAGCTAATATTATAATTATATCTACTAAACTAATTAAAGAAGCTAAAGCCTATACTCTAGCTAATAATATAGTTATATCTACTAAACTAATTAGAAAGGCTAAAGTTAATACTCCTAATATTATAGTACTATTTATTAAATTAATTAAAAAGGCTAAAGTCTATACTTAGCCTAATACCTTACTAGAGAAGGATAATTCTCTAGATTCTATTAAATTAAACAAAGTAATTAATCTAATATAGGAATCTAAATCTAAAGGCTAAGTTATAGCGGATAACTAGTAATTATTAGAAAGCGCTAGAGTATTAAATAGACGGGAATTATAATCTATAATAAAGTAGGGATTTAATAATACTTAGGTAGTATATAAATAAAAAGTTACTAAGTAAGGCGTAGATATTAATCCTATTATAAAGCTAGATATTAAGGATATAGAATTACGCGAGATAATAGATATTATAGAAGAAGGAGAGGAAGATATAATAATAGAACTAGCTAATAACTATCTAACTATAATAACTAAATAGCTTTATTAATAGGATAAGAGGTAGGAGGACTACGCTTATTTATTTTACTTTAATCCTAATATATATTATTAATCTAATAAGACTATTAAGTTATTTAAGTTATTATTAGATCTTAAGCTATTTTAAGTATTTAGGGTATTTATCTACTTTAAGATAGAGGTATTCTAGAATAGCAGATACCTTATAAATATAATAGGACTTAGGAAGGTAATAAACTAAGGTACCCCGCTTAAAACTATTAGCTAATAAGGGCTATAGACTATTAAAGCTATTAGGGTAATTATCTTAAACTAGACCCTTATATTAGTTATTAATAGTATTAAAGAAGCTAGGACTAAAGGGAGATATAACTTATACCTCTTAAAGGGAATATTAAAGGACCCTTAACTACCTAATACTAAATACCTATCTAATAACCCCTTTAGTATTTAATATATATATATTAACGCTAGAATATCCTAAAAGCTAAAGCTAAGTTATAATCTAACCCTTATACTTATACCTCCGGCTTTACTATCCTATTAATTAGGATAGATAAAGTATTTCTTAAATATAAAGGCCTAGAAGTATAAGTAGACTTTATAATATATATATAATAATACTAAATTAAAAGTATATGTACTAAAACTAGATAAAGAGGACTACTAATTTATAGTACCTTCTAGGGATATCTACTACTTTAATAACTTAAATAATAAGTTATATATACTTTACTTTACTACTAGAGTATTATATAATAGATAAGTAAAGAAGAAGCTAGCGGATTATACTTTAAAGGTCTTAAAAATAAGTAGGAAGCCTAGTATTACGGCTTAATAGTAATAGTAGATAATAGGATAAGGCCGTATTATAATTAATAAAGTATATACTAAATCTAATAAGTCTACTAGGATAATTAGTAGAGTTTAAGTACTTAATATAACTATAAAGGGTTAGATACCTTACAAGCTCTTCTTTACTAGAACTCTATTTAAAGTATTACCCGTATATATAACAGGCTAGGTAGGTACGCTCTAGGATAGTAATATAAGGTAGGCGCTATATCTTATAATACTAAACTACCCTTAGATAAATAACTATTACTAAAACTTATAATACTATATAAAGTTAGAGCTTAATAAATTTAATAAGACTTATAATATCCTTATTAAGTAATATAAGGCTAGAAATATAATAGTAGAGGCGTATTACGCGTATAAAGATATAATAACTATTATTATCTAAATATTATAACTATATTATACTAGCGACTTAAAGTTTCTAGGGTATCTATTAGTAGACCTCTAATCTAACTACTATTATAAATGCCGCTTAATATACCTAGAATAATATAAGGACGTACTAGACTAGGGGTTTAAAGGGGTAATTAAGGAAGTTAGAAAGATATATTTAAACTAAGTTAAACTTTATAAATAGGGTAAGAAGGTTATTATACTAGTTATAAAAGTAAAAATATAGCTAATAGCTATACGTCGCGCTAGGATTATATTATTATTCCCTAAATTATTATTCTAAAAAGAGATTAAGGCGCTAACTTTTATATTAAGGGAACTAATAACTAATAAGTAGCTTAAAACTATACCTAGGAAACTATATAAACTAGAATAATAAGGCTTACCTTATAAGTAGTTAATATATTAGATTACTAGGGTTTTAAATTACTTAAAGATACTAGTATTAAAGGTTAGCTTAAATAGTATATAAGGAAATAAAGAAAGGTTCCTTCTCTTAATAATAGGGCCTATATTAGCCCTTATTATTTACTAGATATATATTCCTAATAAGCTATTACTTTATATTAATAATTACCTTAAGATTAAAGTACTAATTAGTATATATATAATCCGCGATATATAAAAGAGACCTATTAGCCTAATTTATTTAGGCCTAACTAAGTATAAGGTTACTAAAATTATTAAACTCTTCTAGGAAGGTAAAGATAGTAAGAAGAGTTTATATATTAATAATATCTTATAAATCCTTATTAAGTCTAATATACTTCTATTTATAAGATATATATATATAGTAGTAAGATTTATTACTCTCTTTAATCCTAAGTAGTTATAAAGGAATAAAATATAAGGTATTATATAAGTTAATTTAAATTAGGTAAGATAGGAAAATAATATTACTTAAACTTATAAATAACTCCTTAGAACTTAAGAAGGTTATATCTAATATAAAAACTACTTAACCTAAGATATATAAATTAATAGAAGCTATAATAGATCTAATAGATAGTAGTTACAAGGTATTAAAGGAGGATATAACTATAGATAAGAATATTAATAAAGAAGGTAATCTACTTAATAAGGAAGGTTAGATTATTAGCTAATAATATAGAGATAGTATACACGTATAGAATCCTTCTAGGGTAATAAGTAATAGTAAGCTAAGTAGGAATAAATTAAATAGAAATAGAATATAATAATATTATAATATAATAAGATTATTCTAAGATATCTTTATATATTATAAGTTAATACTATATATATTAAACGCGATAAGTCTATAATAGCTATATAAAGCGTATACTTTATAAAATAATTTAATTATATAACTAAATAAAATAGGATAAACTAATAGAAAGGGTTTACTACCTAATATTCTTACCTAGGTACGTGTAGTAACTTATACGCGAGTATTAGCTAGATAATTTATAAAGGTTAAAGGTTCTTTAAATATACTAAATATATAATAACCCCTTTATCTATATATAAACATTTAATAAACCTGCCTAGGGCTTACTAAATATACTAAAAGTGTATTTAGTATTTTAGATTTTCTATACAGGTTCCTACTTTACTAATATCCTAAATTAGAGATATTCTATTATAGTAAGAAGATAAGGTACGCGTATACTAAGCCTATTATTAACTTCCTAGCCCTTAATTAGTTTATATTAAGGCTTTATTTATATTATTTAGTATTACTACTTCTTACTACTCTATCCTTTTCTTTACTAATCTACTCTAGGTCCCTTAATAAAAAAGACCCCCTTTATAAAAACTTAATTCTAATATAATCTTATAACTAAATTACTAGTTTAAATATTAATATATAGTTATAGAATAGTTACTTCCTACCTTAAAACCCTTTATTCTACTATATACTTAAAGGTATAATCCTTCTCCCCTATTATAAAGCCCTTAGATTTAGTTATAATACTCTTCTATTAATCTTATACCTAATTATATATATTTAAAGGGCTTAATATTAAATTATAAGGTAGAAATATATACTTTAAGATTTATAATAGAATAGTACCTAAGCTATTCTACCTTATATTAAAAGGAAGAGTATAAGGCTAGTCTTATACTATTTATAATATATTACTTATATAGTAATAGTATACTTCCTCCTCTACCTAAGCTCTTATAACTTTTAAAAGAGCTACTCTAAGGAAATATACTATATTCTAAGTATTTTCTAAAGAATATTTATAAATATAATAATACTCTTACCTTTATATCTTATAAATATTAATAAGATACCTAGTTATAAGGCTATATTAGTATTTAGTCTTTTATAATTATAAGGAACTTTACTACTTATAAGGCCTATTATAATTTAATACTTACTTAATTTTATTCTTTATTTAATTATACTTTTATAATCCTACCTTTATAGTAATATCTTAATTATTCTACTATCTAGATCTTTAGTAATTCCTCCTTAAAGAGCTTAATAGAATAATATAAGCTTATAATAACTTATTTATTAATATATATACTATTATATAAGAGTAAATAAAGTACTTAAGGGTTATAATAGAGCTTATATAAGTAGTTTTAAACCCTTACCTTTATTTAGTTATAAAGGCTAGATTTAATAAGAGGTATATAAATCTACTAAATACTTTAGAGGTTACTACCTTTATTTTAAATAAGTATAAGGGCTATAGCTTTTATAATATTATATTATAAAGTATTATAAAGATAATAAAGAGCTACTTTTTTATACTATTAATTATATTAATACTACGTACTTTTTATTATATTATATTCTCCTTTTCTTATAAGGAAATCTAGGCTAGTACTAGGCCTTATAATTATATAATAATAATAATTACTATATTATACTATTATCTATTACTCTAAGTATATATAGTTATACTATTACCTCTTTTAATATCCTAGTTAATACTTAATAATACTTTATAATAGAAAGCTATTTTAATAGTATATTATTAATTACTTTATTATAATTAACTAATAAAGACTTAATTTCCTTTATAAGAATTAAGATACTATTTATAATAAACTATATTAAGGGGTAGAAGATATAATACTAGCTAGTAATAATTATATAACTACTTTTAAATATTATACTATTCTACCTTCTAGCTTTAATAGTAGTAATTAGATTATAATATAAAATTATAAAGACTCTCTAGCTATTTAATATTATTATAAGAAGCTAATACTCTTTATAATAATAATTATAAACTTATACTAGCTTAAAATTAAAGCTACTATCTTTAATAACTAAATTATTAGTAACTAGGTAGAAATTATTATATATATCTTTTATATAAAGAAAAAGGTATTATTATAAGATCTTAAGGATTAGTTTAAATACTATCTTAATACTATTTAAACTATTAAGTACTAGAAAAGAGGTCTTCTATATATTTATATTCTCCTTTTTCTATATTAGAATAATAGCTTCCTAGACTATTTTTATATTAATAACCTAATTTATATAGAATTACCTAATTCTATTATAGATTTAAATAGCTCCTTATATTAAATTATTTAAAAGTAAATAACTTATAACCCTTATAAGTATTAAAATCCTAAGTTATTATATATAATTAAGAAATTATATAGATCTAGATAGATCTATTTAAAGTATTTTCTAAAAAAGTTCTAGCTTAAAATATTAGTTATAAAAGATATCTATCTTATATACTACTATTATAAAGATAGATATATATAGATAAAAGGGGTATATAAATAGAATATTAAGATAGATAATTATTAAGTAGTCTTATATAATTCCTAGCTAACTTATAAGTATATAATATTATTAATATTAAAGTATATACCTCTATTAATACTATTAAGTATATATATAAATATATTTATAAGGGCGCTAATTATATAACTCTTAAGCTAGTAGATAACTAGGATAAAATTATATACTACTTAAATAGTTACTATATTAGTTTATACTAGGTTATATATTCCCTTTTTAAATTTTATAATTATAATAAGAATCCTCCTATTATATAACTTACTTTATATCTCTTTAATTAATAATAGGTATAGTTTAATAATAATAAGACTAACCTTTTATAAGTATTTAATAGAGTTAAAATAATACTTATATACTTCTTATAATATAATATTAAAAATTCTAATAGCTATTATCTATTATACTATAATTTTCTTAAGTACTATATCTATTATAATAAGAAAGGGGAGTAGTAGTAGATACCTTAATAAAAGGGATATATAATTATAGAGTTATATAAGAGGAGAGGTTTTACTTATAAGTCTTACTTACTATTATTTATAAGCCTTCTAGTTTTAAAGTAATTTATACTATTAATAGTATTTTATATCTAACCTTCTAAGCTATATATATTACTTTAAGGCTTCTTAATAATAATAGTAAGTAGTTTATATACTTTAAGGAATTTTAGTACTACTCTTTTAAATACTTCTTATATTCTTTATTTATATTTATACTTCTTTATAATAATATAAGTAAGCCCTTTAAGCTTTAAGAAAAGTTTTATTATTATATTTATAATAATTTACTATATTATATTATTAAGGACTTTCTAGATATTTCTATTAGTATAGTAAATATATATCTTAATTATAAGTTATTCTTAGTTACTAAATAGTTATAAATCTAGAGTAGAAGGCTTAAAGACTTTAATCTACTTATACCCCTCCTTATATAATTCTAGTAGGACTACCCTCTTTTAATTATATCTAAATTAGAATATAATATTAAGGAGTAAGTAACCTTATATAATATTACTATTTTAAAGTTAAATATTAATTAATACTCTACTTATAATACTATCTTTATAGTTATTAGAACTTTATTATAAACTATATACTTCTTTATATATAATATTATAAGTACTAGGAAGACCTTTCTTTATAAAGCTCTTTATTATTATTTATATATATAAGGATATATTATATTATATATTACTTTTACTTATATTATATTAATATTACTACTTAATAGTTATATATTCTACTCTACTTTTAAGATTTTAATTATTTATAATAATATATCTATCTATTATATCCTTATATAGTTTAATATAATAGAGTTACTCTATTATATAACCCTTATTATATAGGATAAAGTACTTATATAAAATAAAAATAATTTTACCGCGGTTAATATAATATTATATAATATTTATAAGAGTAATAATTTATTTAGTAGGCTCCTACTTTATATAAATAACTCCTATTATTTAGAGAAGTAATTAGGTTATATAAGTTAATACTAGCCTTTATAACTTCTAGATCTAGTTAAAGTTAAATATACTTTAGTTATATTAATATATATAGCTTTATACTAGATCTAATAATATTTACTTATTATTACTATTATTAAATAGTACTATTTACCTAGCGCGCCTTTCTTATAAAAGGCTTCTATACCTTATATACTTAGATAGAGTTCCTATATATAAAGAAGGTATCTTCTTTCTATATTATAAATTAGTTATAATAAATTATTAAAATATTAATAGTAAATATTTAACTACTCTTATATACTATTTAGTATATAAATCTAGGTAAATTTTAACTTAAAGCTATTATTAATAATAAGAGGATCTATTAGATAATAAATAGACCCTTAGATCTAGAAGATAGTTAAACTAATACAAGTATTAATATTAGTTATAATCTTATTAATAAAGGATAGATAGTTATTATAATTAATAATATTATCTAAAAACTCCTTACTATATATAATCCTCCTTCTTATAAACTATCTATTAATAGTAATAATATTTATATTACTAAGTAACTTATTAATAAATTATACTTTAAGCTTAGCCTTCTTTTCTAGCCCTTTAAGTAATAAGTCTATATTAGCTAGCTTATATAACTAGTTAGGAGATAACTAATTATTCTTCCTATTATTATAGTAAGGCTATTAATTATCTTCTAAGCTACTATATTTATTTTTCTTTAATAATAGGTTATAATAGGGGTATATATTATTAGTAGTATTAAATAATTTATTAACCTAGTAAAGCTCTATATATCTTATTATATAAGGATCCTTATATACTTAATATCTCTAGTCTAGTATCTACTCCTAATATCTATTATTCTACTACTAGTATAAGCCTTATTAAATAGGGGGTTAGTACTTAGTATTATCCTTTATATTAGCCTCTTATTAAGTATACTAATAATAGGTATATTAATAGTATTTAAAGGGAAGCTAGAGAGTAAATTCTTAAAAGGCTTCTTTAAAGCCTAGGGGAGTAGGTTACTAGGGGTTCTTAGGTAGAATAACTACTTAAATAGTTATATTAGTAAGGGGTATATACTACTAGGAAGTAATACCCTTATTAAGGTAGTTATAAGGGCGAGTACCTAATAGTATTTCTTTAAAGCGAGGTTCTATTAATATAATATCTCTAGGATTTATTAGTAGACTTATAGATAAGGCCTAGGTACCTAATATAATATTCTTTAAGTATTTAATATACCTTATACTATTAGTCTTATAAGATCTAACCCTCTTATTAATAGTATTAGGGTATAACTTAGAAAGAGCTAGGCGCTTAGAAGGTATTAGTAAGGAGGTAGAGAAGTTAAACTTAGTATAAGAAGGGTAATACTATATTATTTAAAGATAGCTAGTATAATTTATATATTATAAATTATAAAGAGGGGTATTAATATCTATACTATATTATAAAAGATAAAGAAGAGGTAAGAAGAAAGAATTATTAGTATAAGAAGAAAGTACTAAGATATAAGATAGTTAAATAGAATTTAATAGGTAAATCTATTTATTATAATATACCTTTTAAACTACTATATAAATTTTAATAATTTTTAGATTTATAAGTATATTAAAATAGGTTATATAACTTAATTTAAGTAGAAAATATTAAGGAGTATTAGTATAGATATAAGTAAAGTATAAAGAAATATTAGAGTTTTAATATTTATACTAGTTCTAGAGAGGTAATTAGGGTACTTATAACTAATTAATAAAGTATAATAAGCTTAAGGCCCTAATTTCTATATATTCTACTAGAGGATTACTATCTTAGTATAAGATTAGATATATATTTAAGTTATTATATATCTATAAGGATCTATATAGTATTAGTAGGTATATAATATAATTATAAAGCTATATAAATTCTAATTAGAAATAGTCTTTAATACTAGATCTTAAGCTTTCTTTCTATTAAATCTAACTATCTAACTTATATATTATAAGGTAAGGAAATTTTAAAGTTAATTCTATAAAAGCTAGTATAAATTAGTATAGATTAGTATAAATTAATACTTTTACTTATATCCCTAGCTAACCTAGCCCTACCTTTATACTTACTATTATAGATCTATAAATACTATAACCCCTAGAAAGGGTTATATAATCTCTTACTATTTTTATACTAATTATTATAGTTTTATTATAGTTTTATATATCTCTATCTTAGAATCTCTACTATCTATATAAATTAATTTAATTCCTTATAAATATATTATAATTTATAATACCTTATATAACTCTTAAAGAGGAGCTTAATACTAGTAGTATAATACCTATATATATTAGTAAGAAGGCTTAGCTTAAAGAGGTAGGTAGAAAGAATTTATAGTTTTATTCTAGGTTAAAAAGGTTATTATAAGTTAGAAATATCTTATAAAGACTAAGGAGATTACTTATATAAAACTACTCTTAGATATTAAGCTTTATATAGATAAGGAAGAGGATAACCTTATTAGTATAAATCCTTATAAGCTACTTAAACTCTACTAATACTTATAGCCTTAGACTTAATATTATAGACTTAAATTAGTTCTATACTATTCTAATATAAGAACCTTAAAGACTAGTAATAATAAGTATAATAGTTATAAGAATAGTAATAGACCCTTCTATATTTATAAGAATAATCTACGTATTTATAATAGTATATATAGTAACTATAATATATTTAAAGAGGGTATTAAATACTATAACTTTATTATAAGTTAGTATAGATTTTATATTAATTCTTATTTATCTATACTTATATTATATAAATAGTATAAAAGAGGCTTATAATTATAGAAATCTAAAGATACTAGTATATCTATTTATAGATTCTTATAACCTATCTACTAATCTATATAATATATTATAAGAAATAAAAGACTAGTAAAGTTAGTAAAATAGGATATAAGGAGGTATATAATAAGCTTATAGATATATATATTAAGTAGACGGATTTATATAACTACTTATAAGACTTTAAAGGGCTAGACGAATTATTAGAGGATAATAAGTAGGTATACTAGCTTATACTACCTTTATACTAGTTTATAGTTATTTATACTAGAGGTATATAAATAGTTACTATTATAGATTATATAAGACCTTTTAAAGTCTTAAAGATTTATAAAGATCTATAAATATATTTATATTTATAAGAATAGAATAAAATAACTTATACTTATAAATTACTAAATATATATAATCTAATAATAAAAATAATTTAAGAATTAAAAATTTAATTAATTATAATTATAATTATAATAATAGTAATAAATAAATATTAAACTAAATAAATAAATATTAATATAAAATAATAATAATAATATAAACTTAAATAAGTCTTATATCTTTAATAAAAGTAATAACTTTAATAATAACTTTAATAATAATAATCCTAGTAGCTTTAATAATACTAATAGTTTTAATAGTTCTAATTCTAATAGTTCTAATAATTTTATAAATATTAAAAATATCTTAAAACTTAATTATTTTATAAAGACTTAAATATAAAAAGTAGGGATAATTTTAATAAGAAGCTTAATATATTTAACTAAATTATATAGTATTTAAAAGAACTTCTAGATATATAATATTATTTATATACCCCCTTAAATTTATTAGTAAGAGGACTAAAAGTCTTTATATATCTCTTATATAAGAAAGTATAATATAAAGCTAATTATAACTAAAATATAATAAAAGTAAATCTACCTTAATAGTAGAAAATAACTAGCCTTAAGATTTATTAATAATTATTATAAAATAGAGCTAGACTAGAAACTATTTATATATAAGGAGGTAATAGTAATTACCTTCTTTACTAGTTAATTTAATTTAAGGAATTAAGTATATCCCTCTATCCTACTTTCTACTAAGGATCTAATCTTAAATATACTATTAAGATAGATATATAATAATTAGGCGCGTCCTATTATATATACTTTTATTTAGATATAAGTTCTATAATAATATAATTAGAGCCCTAACCTTTAAGTATAATTAAGAAGGGGGAAATCTAGATAGCTTTAAGGATTATAAGAATTCTAGGCTAAGTCTATTATTATTACTATTAGATAATAACTTATTAGCTAATAAAAGGTATTATATAATTCTATATAAATATATTAAGATCTTATTATTTAAAATAGTAGTAGAGTTATTTTATAAGGATAGTATAACTCTACTCTTAAAGAAATCTAGTAGTAATAATAGCTATATAAGGGAGGTAATAGGAAAGATATATTTTATAAAGGTATATCTATCTATATTCTAATTTTTTACCTTAAAGGGAAGAGCTATTATTCTATATATTAATATATTATATAATATCTAGCCTATCTACCTTATAAATACCTAGTATAGTAAATACCTATAATAAATAAAGCTATTATCTTAATAGTATATATATTAGGTATTAGTAGATATTACCTTAATTAGAAATACTTAAAGTAAAAGAAAGAGATAATTAGTAAGGCGAGAAATTTTACTTATATACTATTATTATTACTAACTTACCCTTTAACTCCTATCTTAGGACTATTTACTTCCTTATATACCTAGATAAGCTCCGGAGTATTTAATAGGCGATAATCTAGTATCTATTAGTTATCTTCTAGTCTATAACCTAGTTATCTAGCTAGGTACTAGGTAGACTAACTACGGTTACAGCGAATATAGTATTTCTATAGGAGTCGTTTAATTTTATATTTAATATCTCTATTAATAATAATAGGCGGAGTAGGTAGGTAGCGGCGTTAATATAAGTTATCTACTAGATTAATAGTAGGTTTAAGATAGGCTATTAAGATAATATTATAAAAACGTATTACATCTAGTAACTCTAACTTATAAGTAAGACGGCCTACTCTATTAAAGACCTTAAAGGGGCTAATATACTATTAGCTAAGCTTCTTTAATATAATACTAGGAACCCTATAACCCTTATATAAGTATAGGTTTACGAGGTTACTAATATTAAAGAATTTTACTATATACTTTAAGTTATAGTAGTCCTTTATTCTAAGTAAGGTAAAAGTAATAGCGTCTTTTATATTAATATAAGAAGGTTAATATTCTATTATAAAGACGGGTACTCGAGGTACTTTTATAGTTACTAGTATTACTTTCGTAATAGGTAATAAGGGCCTTATTAGTAAGGTAGTTATAATCTCTAGTAGTATATAATCTATCTTAGGCTTTAGTAGATCTAATACCTCCTTAGTTTAAAATCTATAGAGTACTTTAGTAGGTATCTTATTTATAGACATGTATTTCGTAGAATTATTAAGCGTAGCTATTATTCTTAGAAGAATAGATAGCTATAAGGAAGTATATTTAATAGTAGTAATATAGTACTAAAGGGCTATTCTAGTAGTTTAGTTTAATTATTCTAATTAACCGTCGGTCTAAGGGTACTAGGTAGCTAGGTAAAGTAAATTAACCTTTAAGTAATAGAAGATACTTTACTAAAGCTATATAACGAATTTCTAATTATAATCTAAAATTATTACTTAAGGTAAATCCTAATTAATTTCTACTAATCTATTAAGTAACCTTACTACCTAACCCTTTACTATCTAGGTTATCTTACCTAGAATAAGGGTAATCGCCTTTAAGAACTTATATATAACTATTAATATATAGTTAAAGCCTTTTATAGTTAAGGGAAGTACTAGGATAAAGTTAATAGTAATTATATAGAATAGATATAAAGGTATTAGAATAGGTTATATTAACCTATATAATATATAGCGCGGCGTCTAGTTATACTAGTATTAAGGGTAATAGTAGATAAATTTATAAAGCTTTTTAGATAAGTTATAAATATATAAACCCTCTATTAACCTTTTATAAGTACGGGCGTAGCCTAGGTATCCTAATTTATTATATATAAGCTTAAATACTTCTACTTCTATAATAGAAGGAATATATAGATATAGCCCTTATTTATTATCTTTAAAATATAAAACCTAACTAATAAGCTCGTATACTAAGGTTATAGTATTATTACTAAGGTCCTTATTTTATTTAACTATTTAAATAACCCTTACCTACTAAGGCTCCTAATAGCTAGTAATAAGCTAATTATAGAATAGTTTACTTATTTCTACTAAGTTAATAGGGAAGTATCTTATAGATAAGGTATCTAATTCGCCTTCTATATCTTACTTTAGATGATATTTATAGCTTACTAGTCTTAATAAGGTATTAAGTACTATATTTATCTTACCTAGTTTATAATAAATATCTAGGTAAAATTATTAAAGATATTCTAATACTCTAATAAGATAGAGATTAAGTTTCTTAGTTAACACCGTATTTAAACTCGTTTACCTTACTATTAAAACTATAGCTAAGTAATCTATATAAATAATTATAATAGGCTTTCTTATAGCCTTAATTATATAACGGACCCTCTTAATAACTTATACTAACCCTATAATTTTAAGCTTAATAGGCTAATATCTTATCTTAGTATTAGTAAGTAAATAACTAAGAAATAAAATAGGTTACTATAATTTTTACTTAGGGAACTTAGGTAGTATTAACCCTACTATTATAGTAGTAGAAGAAGGGCCTTATTTACAAGCGTCTTTAATAGTATAATAGATAATAGCTCTAAAACTAAATTTCTTACTTATATCTAGATTAATAAATAGTTAACGCTACTTATTAAAGTAGTAGAGGATACTTAGAGAGGTAAAAAGCTTTTATAGATAGTAAAAAGTATTTAACTCTTTAGGAGTAGGTACTAAGACCTTTAGTCTACTAGCTATTTTCTTACGTATATTACCTCTAATACTAATTAACTTAGCTAGTAAAGTTTTACGTCGTAGTAAAGGCTTTATAATAGTAGCGTAGAATACTATATACTACCTATTATAGCCTATTATACCTAGGTATTTCTAAAGCTAATCTAGGGTATCTAGGAATATAAGTATAGTAATTATTATAAGTTTCTTAGCCGCCGTTAATAGACCTAATATATTAACCCTTTACCTAAGTAAATAGATAGAGGAGTATCTAAGAAATAACTTCTTAGGAGATAAATATATATTATAGTTATCTAGTTTACTAAAGACTTTATAGAGGTACTTAAGATATTTTTCTAATAAGGTAGAGAAAATTACTATATTATTTATATACGCTTAGTAAAAGTAATAAAACTCTTAAAGTATAATATTAATTATCTATTAGATATATACTAGAGAGTTCTTAAAACCTATAATAGGGATATTAAATATTTCCTAGCCTCTATAAGAGGCTACTATAAGATAGTACTAGTAGTCCTACTTTACCTACTATTAGTAGAAGAAGCTTACTATATTAACTATTAAGATATATAAAGTATTCTATAATAGGGTAAGTATCTCTAATTAGAGAGGAATAAGGTAGGTATTAGGTATTATAATTTTATTTAATACCCTAATATTAATAATAACTTAGCCTTTTAAGCTATTAGAAGTATTTTACTAAATAATAAAGTAGGAGAAGGAGAATAGCATAGATATATTTATCTATTCTAACCTTCCCTAAGGATAGAGCTTATTAAATTCTATATTAATTACTTCCTTATCCCTCTAACTAAGAGGGTATACTTATACTTAACCTAGTTTATAAAGATCTTCCTAATTATTTAGTAAAGGAATCTCTATATATTAAGAGTTAGGAACGCTAATAATATTACTAGTATCTTTCTAAAGGTTTAGAAATTTATTAACTATAGTAGTAATTAAGGTAGCTACCTAAGGTATAGTACTATAAATAGTAACTCTAGTAGGATAATATACTTTAACTAGGGGTAAGGTATTAAGGGTCTTATTTACTTAAGCCTTTATAGCTACCTAAGGATTTACTATAGTTACTTAAGAAGAGCTTATTATAGTTATAAAGGCTACTATAATAGTAAGTAAACCGCGTATACTAAACCTTACCTATCTAGTTATCTTAGTAAGAGGTTTATTTACGAGAGCTTTATTATTAGGGTTAATAGGAAAACAGCTAGCTAACTTATATTTAGTAACTTTACTAAGGACCTAGTTATACGTAAGTATAATAGGCCTATTAGTATTATTACAGATAAAAATATAAGATATTATTACGTTAATAATATATATATATAGTAATAGATTATTTAAAGTATTAGGCTTAAATATAAAGTTATAGTCTTAAGGTAGATTTAATAATTAATATTAAGAACCCGCTATTAATATAGTAAAGTTACTATAAGGTAGTATTATTATATATATTTTAGTAAAAATAGATATAGTAATATAGAGACCCTAACTAATAATTATAATAGGTATCCTAATATTTTAGTAGGATCTAATCTTTATTAAGTTATCCTTAAAGTTAATAACTATTTACTTAGGCTTTAAGATATCTATAGTAATAAGTACTTTAGCTAATAAGTTATCTATAATATAGAACTTATATTCTATTAATATAACTATTCTATTAAGGCTTTTAAAGAATATAAGGATTTTAGTAAATTTACTAGCGTCGTGTTTCTTATCCCTAATACCTCTTACTATTATAGGTATAAGTATCTTCTCTATTAAAGCTATTAGGGATACTATAAGTAAGAAGTCTTAATTAATAAGACTTACTTAAGTACTAGTATCTATATAAATATAGTACTTATTACCTCTAGGTAAGAAGGTAATAGGTACCGTAATATAATAATATCCCTAAAAGCTATAGCCCTTAATAGTAATATCCGTGGAATCTAAACGAATAACTAAGGACTTAATAGATAATTTACTTAATTTACTTAATTTACTTAGAAAGGTAGGTATTAGTAAGGGAGGTATTATTAAAGGCTTCGCCTTTAAGATATAACTAGATTAAATATACTTATATAAGGTATTATTTAATTTAATTATAGAGGTATAGGAATAGTATATTAGTTTAAGTAATCTCGGATTTATAAAGTAGTTCTCTACTATATTATTAATACTTAATTTATTAATAGTAGTAGAGCTTAAAGGCTCTAGTAGAGACTAGTCTTAATCTATCTATTAATCTACCTAAGACTAATTAATACCTTAGTAGTACCCCTCCTTATAAGTATTATATTATACTTAATTATTAAGGACCTTATTATTATTATTATCCTCCTCTTTATCTTTAGTACTTACTTAGTAGGCCCGGTTATTATAAGGACGTGGAGTATTTACTTAGAAAGGCCTATTCTAAAAAGGTAGCTTATAGTAGGGATTCTTATTATTAATATTATTCTATTATATCCTAGCTATTACATTTACATTTCCGCTAGTAATTTATAACTATTAGCGACCTCTAGGTAAAATCCTTACTTAGATATTTTATAGCTACTATTAATTATTATTATTATAATTCTATAAGTTATAGAAAGGATTACTAAATAGCCTATTTCTATAAGGATTTAACAGGTTACTATAAGGTCTAAAATTATTACTATACTAGCTATTCTACTAATATAGATTTAAATTAAAAGGAGGATAATTAAAATTAGAATTCTACTAACCTTATTTACTAACTTATAGCTGTTTTACTTATAATAAGGACCTTATTATATCTACGGAAGGCTTCTTATATATATTAAACTAGATATCTTTTTTATAATAAAGCTTTATAAGAAGGCTACTAATAGTAGACTTCTTAGTTAGATAAGGTAAGATCTATTATAATTCTCCGTTTATATATTTATACGCTAACCTAACTTATACCTCTTTTATAGAAGTAAAGCTAGTATTTTTACTATTAAGAATAATAGTATTAACGTAATTAACTAGATTATAATAATTCCTTATATCTTTAATTATATATTAGATAGATTTAAGTAAAGCTAGTAACTTACCTAGAGAGTTATAAAATCTTACTTTAAGACTCTTATACTATTAATTAATACTATTAAGATTATTATATAAGCCGGAGCGGCTAAGTTTATTAAGCTAGTTAGTATACTACTTATTAGTAGTACTAAGTAAATAGGAATCTATATTCTACCTTAAGATAGTAGGATCTATATTAGCTACCTTAACTTAGAGGCGGTTAATAAAACTAAAGATATTATAATAGATATTATAATTATCTTTTACTTTAATAGGTATTACTTATAAGTCGGGATTAAAGTATCCTATATCTTAGGGCCTAAAGGTAGAGGCGGAACGAGGTCCTTATTAAGGACCTACTATAGTAGGTTATAGATTACCTAGTTATATCTAATTAAATATATATATAGCTTAGGTAATAATACTAGCTATTTTAGTTTACTAGGCCTCTAAGAAGGTAGTAGTAGCTATATTTAGTACTAGCGTTAGCGTCTTAAATAGTAGGGGTATTAGGGTAGGTTTAAAGCTTACTAGGATAATATTTACCCTCTTAAGCTTAATATACTAGACTTATATATTAATATTAAATCTATATTTATTAACTACCTACTTAGACGGGAAGCGTATTATAGTAGTAGGTAATAATACTTACCTAGTACGCTGTAAGGTAGTAGACGTAGTAAATAATTCCGGGGTATTATTATCCTTAGGGTTAGGAGGTAAGTCTTCTAGCTATAAGTAATATATAGTAAAGAACTTAAGTACTTTATAAGACTTTATTATAAGCTTATTAGTAGTAGGGCTACTACTCTTAAAATATAAATTAATCTCGTATAACTAATAGATTACTTAATTAAGGAGTACTAGATTAAGAGCTAGCTTATTAATTATATACTACTAGTAAGGTAGAATAATAGTAAGTAGTAGATATTACCTTTTACTTTAGAGAAGAAGTAGTAAAGGTAATAGTAGGGGACTATAAAGGTAGGGAATAAGTAAATATACCTAGATATAGTATTTCTAGTAACAAGGGCTTTAATAACTTATTATTTACTTTAATAGCTAATATATTTACTTTAATAGCTAATAGACTAGTAGCCGTAGTAGCCGTTTATCTAATAGCAGGGATAAGATAGTAGGGAGTAGAAGGCTATTAAGGACTAGTACTATAAGGCTAGTACTACTAGAGCTAGTAGTTCTTATTAATATAATTATAGTACTTAGTAATATAGAATAAGATCTATAGTATTACTACTATATATTATAACTAATTTATAATATAGAAAGAAGATACCTTCTTTATATATAGGAATTCTATCTAAGTATATAAGGTATAGAAGCCTTTTATAAGGAAGGCGCGCTAGGTAAATAGCGCTATTTAATAATAGTAATAATAAGTAAATATATATAGTAAAATTTAAATTAAGATACCCTTACTTCTAATTAATATACCCTCTAGTCTATTAACTTATATACCTAGGGGTTTAAATCCTACTATAACTATTATAAGGAGGATAAATTATAATATTCTATTAATATTATAAGCGTCTATATTTAATAGCTAAATCTTAAATAATAGGATAAAGGTATTTATAATTACTCTACCTTTATAAAAGGTACTTATATTATAATAACTCCTAATAAAACTATAAGAGGCTAGATTAAATAAGATACTTATATTAAAATTATTAAGGGAGGCTTTATATTAATCTCTAATTAGTATCCTTCTTATATAACTCTCTAATATCTACTCCTATTTCCCTTTAATAAATAGTTATAATATAACTACCTCCTATTAACTAGCTATTAGCTTCTAGGTAATAAACTACTATATATATTATAATAGAATTATATTATTAATATACTCGCCTAGTATACCTTAATTAGTAGTAATAATAAACTAGAGTAAAAAGAGGGTAGTAACCTTAAATAGGAACTAGATTAGTATATTACTAGTAAGTATATACCTTAAAGTTATAATAGGTCTTAATAAGTAATAAGATGTTAATTTTATATAAAATAGATATAAGTAAGACTATTTAATATATTTTCCTAATTATCTTTTAAACTTAAATCTATTTAATTATAAATAGTTCTAAATAATTTAGATAATAGTTAGAGGATAGTTAATATAATCTAAATAATTAGCTAATTAATATCTAGATCTAGCCTAATTTCTTTAATTATACTATTAATAGTAGATATCTATTTAACTACTAGGCTACTAATATCTAGATATTAATAGAGCTTAGTAATATAAATTAGTATTATTAGAATTAATAGACTATTTAAGTAGACTACTACTCTAGCCTAATAAATAGGCTTAGTACTAATCTAGATATCTTACTTAAAGATATTAGTAGTAAGGTAACTATCCTCCTATTAATAATACTAGGAAGCTTTTATACTATAAAAGTAAGAATATAAGATACTATAATAATAATCTAAAAAAGAGGTAAATCTAAATTTTTTATTACCTTTATATATAATTCTAAGTAGCCTAATATTAAGAGCTTACTAGAACCTAGTTAAATATTAGAGTACTATTATAATTTAATTACTTATATCTTTAATTAGAAGCTTTAGAAGCTAATAAAGAACCTCTTTAAGTAATATATCCTTAGTATTTATATAGGCTACTATTATATTATTAAATTTTAGAAGTATAATCTTTTATATACTTATATTCTCCTTATTATATAAGAAGAGTATTAGATCTAGAAAGTATTTTTAATATTATAATCTTAGTAAAATATCTTAATTAAAACTAAAGTTTTAGTAAGTTAGATTAATACTTTAAGTTAATATTTAGTACTACCTTATAGTATTAACTTAAATACTTAGTACTAACTATTAGTACTATCTTAAATACTTAAGCTAGGAATCTAGTATTAATATAGTAAGAGTTAATTTAGATATCTAACTTAACTTTAAAATCCTAACTTAATATAGTTATTTTAATTCTAATAAATTAAGTTAATACTTTAAATTAATACTTTATACTACCTTATAATATTAACTTAAATAATAATTAGTACTAATTTAAATAGTTAAGTAAGAAATTTAGTATTAATTTACTAAGAGTTAAGTTAGATATCTAACTTAAGTTTAAAGTACTAATCTAATATAGTTAATCTATATATAACTCTAGTAAGCTACTTAATACTAGTAGAGAATAATAGATTTAAGGTATAATAGAATTTCTTTTAATTAATATTAGTAATTTAGAGACTCCTACTCTAGTAGCCCTAGAGGCTTATAGGGGTATATATAGGCCTAGGGGGTTATTAAGCTAGCCCTAATAGGAAATTAATATATTTTAGCGCGGTATTATAAACTTATACTTAATTTCTATACTATATTAAAATTATAGCTAAAATAGACTAAAATTAGACTAGCTATAATTCCCTAAAAACTATACCTTAAGAGAAGTTAGTAAGGCTTTCTTTTAAAAGATATAGTTTTTAGAAAATTATAGCTAGTTTAATTTTAGTCTATTTCAGCTATAGTTTTAATATAGTATAGAAATTAAGTATAAGTTTATAATACCGCGCTAAAATATATTAATTTCCTATTAGGGCTAGCCTAATAACCCCCTAGGCCTATATATACCTCTATAAGCCTCTAGGGCCGCTAGAGTAGAGGTCCCCGAATTACTAATTTAGTATTTTACTTAAAATTACACTTTTAATAAGTTTAATACTTCTTAATTTTAAATATAATAACCTAGTAGTATTATAATACTACACCTAATCTAGTTACGTACCTATTCTAGGTACGCGCCTAATCTAGGTAAGCCCTCTTATAGATTAATTAGGTCGCTTGACGCGAGGACTAATTGAAATTAAGGGGTATACGCCTGATAGACAAGGACCTTTTCCTTTACAACCTAACGACCCTCAAAGTGTTGCTTGATAGTCCTCTAGTGAAACTCAGCCGCCATTCGATATGACTGTGCTTGAGGTTGAGCAGAAGTTCAGCTGGGTCCTAAGAAACCTTAACGTCGTGAAGTCCAATGGGGGTAATCCTCCTTTCAATCGTATCGGCTCCATGAATACACAACTTTTCCGCGATACCTACTACGACTCGCAGCAGAAGCTATCCAGCACCGGTCTTTGGGTCCGAAAGCGAATGTACTTCAACGTCTCCGAGCCAAGCAAAGCCATTGGGGCCCACATCTGGGAAGCCAAGCAAGCTGTGAAGGGAAGTTCGTTCAATCGCTCGACTTTCAAGGAAACACGAGACGTGCATCTCATCCGTCAAATGGTCAGCGAGCGCGTACCATGGTGTTTAGGCCCTAGCGAGTGCTTTGGACTCAGCCAGCTATGTCAATTCCAGACCTCCCGACACACATTCATCGCCGACCAGAAGTTTACAGTCGTTCTCGACAGCACCGACTTTGGGCACTCAGTTGGGGAAGTAGAGCTACTTGCGGAGGATGCGGACAAAGCTCATGACGAAATCGATGCTTTCCTCGATCGATATGCTTGGTTTTTCGATCGCTTAAAGCCGAAAGGCAAGCTCACAGCCTATTTCGAAAAATTTGGGACATCGCAATAAAGACACGGAGGCATATCATTCTCATCTCACTACAATTCTTTTGGGTTGAAAGACAATCGGAGGGAGGATAGGAACACACGTGCAGGACGCACCATGGATGCTGTGCGGGGACAGCTTTCGAGGGAGAAATCGTTTTGAGTTGTATTGATTTTGGTTTATATCTTGGACGTGTCCGCCGTCTTTTCACCGGACGGCTGACAAATATTGTGGAGTCACTTGATACGCTCTGTGTTGCATGGTTGCTACACCGTCCGTATTCATGTAGGACATGACGATGTTCTTATCTTGCAATAGCACCCAAGTATTCGTTCCTACCGCTGCACCATCTACACAGCATACAGGTTACTGGGACTGTTACAGAATAAGTATCAGGTGCTATGCCTACTTCATATGAGTATTCGATACATTGAGAATTGACTGATTATGAATAGTATAGATAATCAACCCCAGACGCAATTTAAGCCAGCTCTCGTGTGATTGGAGGAGGCCTATCCCTCACTCTTTTGTGGACACGCCAGAATATGCACATAATCGCTCCCAAAGGCTGATTTCACCTCCCGCGTTCCTATTCCTCTAGAAATCGAGCTCAGAGTGAGCATCATGTCCTCTCTTAGACCACTGATACACGCCGCCTCTTTCATTGAACGCCCGCTCATCCCAATATACATCCTTCATTGCCTCTTCAACCCCAATCTCCAAGATACTCTTCGTCGGGCCCTTCACGCCTTTATTCAAGAATCGCAAGTATTCGTCCAGCAAGAGATAGGAGCTGGCCATCACATCATTACCCTCCGGTACGAAGCATTCCTGGTGCTTATGTTTATCACAGAACAGCTTCCATTCATTGTCACTGATAACGAATTGTGTCGCGTCCCGGAGTGTCTCCTTCGAACCATTTTCTTCGGGGACGATAAGCACTTGAAAGCATTTCCAGCGCACGGGACTAATCTCCTGAATCGCAGAATTCATATCTTCCTGGAAATTGTACCGGTTGACCACCGTGTTGACCTTGAACATAACCCCATACTCTTTGCACGTCCGACACAACTGCTGAAACTTTTTCAGATGATTTCCTGTACCTCTGCCAATCTTGACATTTGTGGCTTCGTCGAATGAATCGCATGAGACGGCCATAATGTCGATGTACTGGCCATATTTAGCTAGCCAGTTGTCTGTGACTTTGCTGCCATTGGTGACGATAGAGACAGACTCTAGGTGGAGGGTTTCTTTGCAATACTTGGCGAGCTGGCCCAGATAATCAGCTTTCATGAAAGGTTCGCCACCCGCGAAGTTAATCTTCTTCATGCCGGCAGCTTTGAGGAGGGCCATGCCTCTTCTGGCATTCGGGAGGGATTCGACATAGGATGTCTTAGCCGTGTGGAAGCAGAATCCTGTTGGGTGATTAGATAGACAGCTTAGAAGTGCTATACTCGAAATCGAGTTCTATACCACAAGAGTAGTTGCACACTCGAGTCAGGTGGTAGTTTACGGAAATGGGGATCCTTTTGTGAGGAGAAACAAGGTAGGTGAGACTCCGGATGATCACCATCAAAGCCAGGAATAAGAAGACTAGGGTCAGGTAATTCATGTCTGAGTGAAGTCTTGAGGTAATATGTCGCTTGCTGTGATGAGCGAAGGACTTGTTGGTCTCTTATCTTCGAGCTCTTATATAAATCGGAGAGACTTGAGGGATGCTAGCCCGATCAAGCACCGATCAGATAACGTGATATCAAGTGGGGAAATCCGGGAGTCCAATAGGTACTTTATCCCTTGCACAAGAAGAGCCGTAGGTTTAGTGCTAGAAACAATTACTATATGGATTCAAAGCCGCAAACAAATCTCATGGATGCAACAGAGGTCATTACAGATCGTTCCCTTGACCCAATGCAGGCGGAGATTGTTTGCGTGATTGGTACGTGGTTAAACATTTCAAACCCTCCCCACGTCGTACACGCTCACTGAGTCTTCCACGATATATAGGCGGCCCGGGAGCTGGGAAGGGGACTCAATGCACAAGACTGGCCAAGGACCTTGACCTGGTGCACGTTTCGGTGGGTGACCTGCTTAGGACCCTCGCAGAAGAGCCATCAGCACAGAACAATGTCCACATCCACGCTGCTATGAGTAATGGTTCCCTCGTGTCTCCTGCCTATGTGCAAAACGCTCTCGGAGGCTATCTTGATCAGCTTGTATTGAATGGAAGAACTCGCTTCCTCATCGACGGTTTCCCTAGGAGCGAACAACAAGCGCAAATCTTCGAAGATCAGGTGAGTCACAGTCTTTGTGACTTCCGCATGAACGACTAATCAAGAGATAATAGGGATACAAGACTAAGGCTGTGTTACATTTCAACTGCTCCGAAAAAGTCATGCTACAGCGAGTGCTGAACAGAGCCAAAACCTCGGGCAGACTGGACGACACTGAAGACATTTTCCGCAAGAGATACGGGGCGTTTGTCGAAGACAACGCTGGTATCCTGCAGTTCTTTGGTGATAAAGTCATCGATGTTAGAAGCCGATAGCCAGACGTAAGTAAACACTTCTCTGACAGTATACAGATTGACTGCGAAAGGCCCCTCGATGAAATATACGAAAGCCTTAGAGGAAGAGTCGAGGTAGTGAGTTCCTGAGTTCTGCGTTACCGCGTACTGATGCGTGCAGGATGTCTTCCGGGGAGAGTCGGATGAACTTTAGTGGTCTAGTGATGAATATACGTTTGATGCCTTAACAGGCATGGAGCGTTGGTGGCAAAAGGCCGAGCGCAGCAAATCGGGATAGACCAGCTGCTTCAGGATATCCCGACTAGTACAAGCCTAATTGCTGGAGTGGTCTTAGGGGAGGAAAGGAAGGAAACCGATTTGCAGATCTTATTACCCTGGTCTTGCCCGCATCATACCTGGGTTTTCCTTCCACTTGCAGGAGTATCTAGCGATGATGAAGACAGTAGGAGGAAGAAGGAAAAGGGATAGTAGGATATTGGTGAGGAAGGCGAATTGGCTATGGATCCAATATATTACTACCCCTCCACACACATCTGGAAAGTATAGTCTAGCTAATCCCAATAAGGGCGTTACCCTATGTCTGCGCTGTCTAAATACCGGAACAGGAATAGTGCACTGGCTACCACTCATTCAATGTTTCGACCAATTCGTGGCTACCTGATCACCAAGAAGCCGCGGCTGGCTATCGCAGGATTTATTCTCAATGGCCTTTCCCCCGGGTATTAACGAAGTGCAAGATATCATCGGCTACACGTACAAACAGATCAACCTGGGAGTCCAAGCGCTTACGGCCGCTGGTGCCGATGAGACAAATCATGATGGCAACCGAAGGTTGGCGCAACTCGGGGAGTCACTCATTGAATTCATTCTTGTCAGCGATTCATTTGGTTCTTCGCGGGGTCAGCTCAGCCGTCCAGCTCCAAGTCTACAGCCGCTGATGGCCTCACAGCTAGTGTGAACGAGCTTCAGCGTTCCGCTAGCGCCAAATTACACCGTGAGAACGTTGCGAAAACACTTGGTATAGATCGCTTGATAAGACTCAATCCTCGACAGGGCAAAGGACCGCCGCCTCGCACTGTCTCCAGCTCAGCCATCAGTGCCATTGTGGGCGCTGTTTGGGTGGACACTGATGGAGATCTCGAAATGGTTCGTAAGGTTATGCGACGGCTTCGGTCAGTCTTGCAACGTATCATCGTCCAGAGTAACGCTGATGATGCATTCATCCTTCATCAGTATCTCCGTAGGTCAAGAATTACGTCTAGACCATGGTCCATTATCTATCCAAAACAAGCCGTTCACGACCAATGAATTGCCGCTGGCGGTGCCGTATGAACGAAAACAAGAAAGCCTGGAGGGCGCCATCACCGGCCAATTCTCCTTCGCACAGTGGACTGTGGAAGAGTCACCTGGCGTCTCAAACGCAGGCAACGCGACCTTAGAATCCGGTGTGGAAGAGTTCGATACGAGCGGCTTGGGGAATCCTTCAATGCAAAGCAACGTTAATCCAACAGACCTGTACGAGCTGGAAGATGTATTTGCAGAGCCGGCTGGAAAGGCTGGCAGTAGAATATTGCCTGATCAGGACTTGCCGTCTGCAGTAGATGCTAATATTTACATGCCGCTTCATTGTTCGTCCGTAGATCACTTGGAGGTCGAGGAGCATGGCGACTTGAGCTTTTGCTCTCAAATCCTATTTCTAAACGACGACAAAGACTTGAATGAGAACGCGAACAGTCACAACGCCAGTAATACTGAGCAAATTGAGATCGAAGGGCCAACAGGATTAAACGAGGGACCAAGTGCCGCCTCGAGCGACGAAGCGGTCCCAAGTCTGGGCCCTCTGCTAAGGTCTGCCAGTTCTTCAGCTGTTGGGAAGGCCCGTGCAGAGGTTGAAAACGTCAACGATGTGAACGAACATGACACAGCCAACCGAACGAGCGATCAGAGATCCAAGCGAGCTGATGTTGCCAAAAAGCGAAAAGTATCTACGGTGAAAGCGGGTTCCAAAAGAAAAAGGACAAAGGAGAAACTATATTTCGCAGAACAATACACCCTCCTTGAACCGTACATACTGCAAGAAAGGAGAAAATGTGAGATCTCGGGGTTACCATGTCCTAAGGATTGGCTTAATGAGGCAGGCACCATAGAACACGTTGCAAGATTGGGATTGGACAAGTATACATATCTCATCAAGATTTTCAATTACACAATCGCCAACTGTGAATCAGTGGTCGTCTTAAAAGATGTCCTTCGGGCCTATCGAACCCCTCTAGGAAGTGGTCTGACGGAAATAATGCAGGAAATCTCTAATGCACAAAGATTGGAGAGTATCGGGAGCCTACGAGGAAGCACAGCCTATCTCAATCTCATCAGACTGTGCCACATTCACAAACTGTTCACAGAAAATTCAGACTCACAGCGCGAGGCTAATGGCGCTTTTATCATTAATACAGCGCAAGATATTGTACCACATGCGAAGCGACAACGTGGCAATCCCTTGAACAATGCGGAGGCCAGGATCACGAAATTGATAATGCAAGAGGTCCATCCCGAATTAGAAGAACGCAGTGCCGGCTACAGCAGCAAATACAATGAGATCTCAGATTTACGGAGACTTGGTCGACGGCTCCATATTTTAGTAGAGGCATGGGGCTCGGGAATACTTGCACTGCTGCCTTTATGCAAGAAAACCTCCAAAGAAGGGCTTGCTGCGAATATCACGGATAGCATGCAAGTGTCACCTAAATGCCTATCGTCGGCTGGACTAACATCCCTAGAGGATTTCATGCGTTCCAGATGACAAATTCAGGAAAATCGTTCAGTTCTTAGATGACTATGAGGGCGAAAGCCTTCGGACAGTCAGCAAGGCTGCAGCATATATTGTGGAATTCATCTCCCAACCAGCAAATCATTCCACAGGAAGCTTTCGTGTCGAACATGTTGACCCAACGCATATCATGGAACAGCCCAAAGGATCCCCTGAGCTTTTGAATCTTCTTTCACGCATGCCGACCTCGCCTTCACCAATAACTGACTGACATACATATCGAGATTGTCATATTAGACGGCAAAGGTCGGCGTGTCTTCGGCTCGCCAAGTACATCTCGGGTCTATGAGAATATTCATTACCATGCAAGCAAGGTCGACGTGAATGAGCGAGGATTCCGAACGCGACGATAGGTACTTTAGTGGTTGATTGCATCGCCAAGTGCTTAGAAATGATGTGTATTCGATATTTGCTGTCGTAGTCTTTCGGGAGGTCTTAGAAAAGTCTGTCTCCGTAGTAACGGCCGTCTTTACTAGATACAGCAGTTTGCAAAGCCATTGATTTAACGCTAGAAGGGTTTACTAGGTAACCGTCTATACTTAGTAACCGTCTAGCCTTATAAGGTTAATACCTTATAAGGCTATCCTAGAGTATTAGAGTTTATAATTTATAACTCTTCCTAACCTAAATTTTATTATAATACTATTTATAAACCTATTTAATATATTAAATATACCTCTACTATCTCTTCCTCTATTATTAAAGGCTAAACTAGGTAGAAAAGATTATATAAAATAAGGCTAGGGGACTAGGCGATTTATAATAGAGTTAGAATAGGTTATAAAGACTAAACGGCTAGGAAGGATAGGAAGGATAAGTAATTAGAGGAATTAGTTAATTAGAATAAGATATATAGATAAGAAAACCTTATAAAGGATAATATAAATAGCTTTAGAAATAGTTATTTTATAGATTTATAGTATAGAATTAATATTTTAGACTATAATAGGGTAGGCTTATAAGGGACTAGCCTTATAAGGCTAGATAATTACTAAGTATAAATAGTTACCTAGTAAACCCTTCTAGTAGCCCGTAAATTATTAGAGCTCTCCTACTTAAAATAGGTAGTAAGGTCTTAATAATATATAGTCTTAATTATAACTTATAGATACTAAATAAATATTAAAATAAAGCTGTAAATTATCTTATATATATAATTTATAGTATTTTAACCCCTAGCTACCCTTATAATTACCCCTACTATAGCCTTATTATAGCCCTTATAACTACTACTACTATTATATTATAAGCCCTACTATTATTATACTATAAGCCTTATAACTACTACTACTATTATATTATAAGCCCTACTATTATTATACTATAAGCCCTACTATTATTATACTAGAGGCCTTGTAACTACTACTACTATTATATTATAGGCCCTACTATTATTATATTATAAGCCCTACTATTATTATATTATAAATCTTATAACTACTACTACTATTATACTATTATCTTACTATAAGCCCTACTATTATTATATTATAAGCCTTATAACTACTACTACTATTATATTATAAGCCCTACTATTATTATACTATAAGCCTTACTATTACTATACTATAAGCCCTACTATTACTATATTATAAGCCCTGTAACTACTACTACTATCTTATTATAACTTATACTATTATCTTATAACTCTTATAAATATCTAGTTATAAGTTATACTATTATCTTATAGCTAGCCCTTATAAATATCTTATTATAAGTTATACTATTATCTTGTAACCCTTATAAATATCCTATTATAACCTCTACTATTATCTTATTATAACTTATAACTACTATAGATATCTTATTAATAAGATAATAGTAGTAGTTATAATTAGACTAACTATTAAGTTAGGTTTTAGTACTATATATTAGTACTAACCTAAATACTTAGTACCTATTTAAGTACTAACTTAAATACTTAGTACCTACTTCTAGTACTAACTTAAAAAGCCCTTAGTATCTTAGCGAGTTAGGTTAGATTAACCTAACTTACTAAGGTATTACTAAGAAGCTAAGCTACTAATAAATTAATAAAGGGCTAATATAGTTTCCTTATAAGATAAATTTAAATACTTTAATATTATTAGGATTTATCTTATACCTAATATTTATTACTTATTATTCTATATAATATAATAGTTTATATTACTATTTTATATTACTCTTAATTCTCTTACTATTAGTACCTAGAATATATTAGTCCCTTTAAGTCCTTTAAGAGTATTAAGTTTTATAAGCCTTAATAATAAAGCTATTTAATTAGAATTTAATAATCTTAATATAAATAATTTTATATCTAGTAGTCTTTATCCTAGCTAATCTATAAGTTAGGTTAAATAGAATATATTAGATAACTCCTTTTAAGAAAAGAAAGTACTTCTTTAAAATACTATTAAAACTATTAAGGAAGATTTCCTAGACTTAATTCTAGTAAAAATTAGTAAATTTATTAAATAGAGTTAGTATACTAAAGTCTAGTTTAAAGTATAATAGTAGTAAACTACTATTAATTAAAGTATTAAAATAAAGTCTAGTACTAAAATTAAGGATCTACTCTAGATTAAGAAGATTATATTAGGTAAATAGGTTAGTATTTAAAATAACTTTATCTAAATTACTTTAATAGTTAAGGGATTATTAAAGATTACTTATAAGAAGTATAATAGAATTCTAGACTACTTAATAGCTACTAGTAATTTAAGTATATTTAATATAAGGAAATATCTTAAAATAAATAAATACTTTCTTTATAAGCGGCTTAACCTATTATTATAAATAGGACTTTCTTTAAGTTAGGTATATTATTTATAGTAATATAAATTAGTAATATAAAACTAATTATTTAGGGATAACTTTAAAAGAAAAGTAATACTAGGTTTTCTACTAACTTTTATTAAGAGAAGTAGAATAAATACTTTCTTACCTTAAACTAGTCTTTCTAGACTATTAATTAACTAGAGTTTTAGTAATTACTATTAATAACTTATCTAGATTTAACTCTAATCTATTATACTAAATTATAAAGTATAATCTTTTTAGATTTTAAAGGAATATATATAAAAATTAAAGTAGATCTAGAATATCCTTAATATATTTCTCTTATATTAGATACCTAGTCTAGTCCCT
>JAABUP010000730.1_pt1 | contig 70742 bp, 103 predicted proteins | sample 5559201 | NCBI WGS metagenome assembly JAABUP01 (sample SAMN10711887, study PRJNA513373) | rock metagenome | isolation source: Antarctica rocks | place: Antarctica | reverse complement strand
GCCTCTGCCTCTGCCTCTGCCTCTGCCTCTGCCTCTGCCCCTGCTCTCTGCCCCTGCCCCTGCCCCTGCCCCTGCCCCTGCCTCTGCCTGCCACAAGTGGTGCAATGCAGCTGCGAACGCCACTTCACTGACAGTACGCCGGTAATGCAGGAAGCCCGCGCCAAGGACATGATCAGCCAGCTGAAGCTGGAGATGAACAACCTGACGCGCCTGGTGGAGGCCGGGGCAGGGCTCAGCATTGGTGAGGAGTCCACCATGAATGAGCTGCTCAAGCAGAAGGAGGACCTCACCAAGGAACGAGATGCACAGGTGCAGCCACACCTCATGACTGCACAACTTTGGGCTGTAGCCACACCTCATGACTGCACAAGTTTGGGCTGTAGCCACACCTCATGACTGCACAACTCTGGGCTGTAAGCACGTCTCATGACTGCACAACTATGGGCTTTAGCCACACCTCATGACTGCACAACTCTGGGCTGTAGCCACACCTCATGACTGCACAACTCTGGGCTGTAGCTTTCATTATCAGTGCATGCTGTCCTGGGCAGCCCAGTGTAAAACTGGGCTTCCCATTGAATTGACACCGAAAGATGTAGTCTTTTTTTCCCTTTTCTTTTCTCAGTGCGTGCTGACAAGCTGGTCGGACAAATCCAGCGTTTTGCCTGACTTTTGTCTGCTGTACAGACACTGGAGCGTCTGCTAGCATCATGCAGCAACCTTTGCAATGTCATGGCGACGCATCAATGATATGCACAACAAACACGCCAAATGGCTACGACCATGACGCACACACATTCTCAAACTCTCCTATCACTTGCCACCAGACCTCAGCCTGCGGACCTGGGCAGCATCAGCACTTGCTGTGCACGCTATCCAAACCTTTTGAGTACAGCCTGATGCAATTGCAGCAGCACTATGTTTGATGTTGGATGGTATGTTGGGTAGGTGGACCAGATTGTGGTACTGCGTAGTGAGGCACTGCAGCTTTTTAGTACAGCCTGATACAATTGCAGCAGCATTATGTTTGATGTTGGATGGCATGTGGGCAGGTGGACCAGATTGTGGCGCTGCGTAGTGAGGCACTGCAGCTGAGTGAGAGTCTGAGACTAGCTCAGCTGGACAAGACTGAGGGGGAGGGCCAGCTCCAGATCCTGAAGGACAAGATTGCTGCCAAGAACCTGGAAGGAGAGAGGTGCGCACATGCCTTGTCACACCCAAAGCTGTGCCTTACATGTGCGTGAGGGCGAGTTAGGTATGCATGAGGGTTGCTTTAGGAAGCCTTGGATGGTATTGTGAAGACCAGAAAGTGTGATCACTGCACACTGTTGTACTGGCTGCCATGTAGCCGCAGCATGTCAAGACCTGATGTCCGCTGCAGGCGCAGCTATACACAAAGTTTGGTGGCTGCTACCTAAGGTGCTGATTGTGTTCGCTTTTTCTGTTGTGATTTTCCTCATGGATCTGTTGGGTGGCATGGTAGCACTGACTCTATCTGCTGGCAGCAGACAGTCAGCAGCATGGTATCATACAGAGCAAACTGCTGGACAAGGACAACATCCTGCCTGACCAACCAGGACTGATTCATGCAACACAGATGTTTCTCTGTCCACAGCTAGGCTAGCAGCCTCACAGGTGTCAAAGGGCCTGCATGCATGGGTAACAGTCTGTCAAAGAACACAGACATATCGACCTGCAACCCATACCAAGAATAGAGTGTCAAAGGGCCTGCATGCATGGATAACAGTGTGTCAAAGAACACAAACATGTTGACCTGCAACCCATACGAAGAACAGAGTGTCAAAGGGCCTGCATGAATGGATAACAGTGTGCCAAAGACCACAGACATGTCGACCCTGCAACCCATGCAAAGAACAGAAGTGGTGTGACAGGGAGGCGCGCAAGAAGGAGAGGTTAGAGGGCGAGGTGAAGCAGCTGAAGAATGCTCTAGAGGCCCGCCAGGCCGACATCAAGACCAAATCGGCGGCCGCCCAACAGAGCGAAGAGCAGGTCAAGCGGCTGGAGCAGATGCTGCGTGAGAGCCAGGTGGCCACCGACCGGGTGCAGAAGGAGTTCAACCTGCTAAACGAGAAGGTGCAGAAGTTGCATCATGACCTGGAGGACCAGATCCACACCAACACGCAGCTGCTGGCTGAGAACAGCCAGAAGGCCGTGGAGCTGAAGCAAAAGGAGGAAGACATTGTGGCGGTCAAGGTCAGTTGGGCTTCACCACCCTGTCCATCATTGTTACTGTGGCCAGTTGGGTTTCACAATTATGTCCATCATTGTGGCAGTCAAGGTCAGTTGGGTTTCACAACTATGTCCATCACTGTTACTGTGGTCAGTTGGGTTTCACAACTATGTCCATCACTGTTACTGTGGTCAGTTGGGTTTCACAACTATGTCCATCACTGTTACTGTGGTCAGTTGGGTTTCACAACTATGTCCATCATTGTTGCTGTGGTCAGTTGGGTTTCACAACTATGTCCATCATTGTTGCTGTGGTCAGTTGGGTTTCACAACTATGTCCATCATTGTTGCTGTGGTCACAATTGGGTTGGTGACTAGTGAGGCTTCTGAACCATGTCCGTTGTTGTCACTGTGACGGTAACTGGCTTTCTGACCAAACTCAAGACAGTCACAGTCAGACAGCATTGCCAGAGCTGAAGCAGAAGGAGGTCATTTTGATAGTCATGGGTCAGTGTGCATTGCAACACTTTGCTTGTGGCTGTGCGGCGGTATGCATGAGTCATACTTGCCCTGTGTCCCTGATTGCATAATGACCATGGTGCCGCTGGTGATTGTGGCCCTGCACAGTACAGAAACACAGTCAAATTTCACTGACCATTGCAGCAGGGTAACGCTATTAGCAGACTTTCACAATGACAGCGAGTGCGAGTGACAGTAACAGTGACAACAACAGTGCAGTCACCAGTAATGGTGCCAGGCATGACAACGGTAGGTAAGTTTGACAGCAACATGATGTTGATGTTGGTGCCGATGGGATAGGCAGAGACAGCAACCATGGCATCATTGAGGCAAGCCACCACTGTCAAATTCAAGATCCTGCATCAAATGTACATGTGACAGTAGCAACAACAGCCAGACCATCCTTCACACTTGCAAACACAGTAACAGCATCAGCAACAGCAACAACTACAGCAACAGTTACAGCAACAACAATAGTGATAGCAACAGCAACAGCAACATTTATGGCAACAGCAACCGTGACAGTAACAGCAGCAATAGTAACAGCAGCAACAGCAACAGCAGCAATAACAGTAGCAGTAGCAAGAACAGCAACAGCAACAGCAACAGGATGCTGACGTTGATGTGCATGGTGTGTAGGCAGAGGCAGCGAAGGTGGCCAAGGTGAGAGAAGCCACCATTGCCAAGCTGAAGACCTTAGAGAAGCAGAAGTCTGAGGTTGAGAAGACCCGGGACGATATCAAGTATGTCTTGCTTCCATATTGCGTTTGCTCTTGAGTTGTACCAGCAGCGATGCTTTGGTTACTGTGAGATCTGGTCTGCATATAGCAACCTGATAAAGTAAGAAACACGGCCAAGAGTACAGTCAAGGTTAACGCAATGTTAGCCTGTTGACGCTGTCCTGCAAGAGTTGCGTGATGAGCCCATGTGACAGCTGCGAGCAACAGCCTGTTGATTGATACAAGGTTTGTGTCTTACGTGAGTGTTGGGTGTGATGTGGACAAGCCAGGGTTTAGAACAAGACATTTACGGCATGCAAGCTGTGCTGCTCGATGCATGGTGATTGAACTGCAAAGTTCACATGCGACCACAGCCACACAGATTTGCAGGCATATCTTTGGAAATTCATGTGGGTTTAGCGTAATCTGGCAGCATGCGCTGCAGTGATAATAGGGCGACTTGATAGCAGCATGGGTTGATTTTACACATTCGGCAACAGAGGCCAAGCTTCATGCCAGCAACATGTCATATGGCATTGGCAAAAGCAAGACATGCAGTCATTCTGAAAAGAAGTAATGAAGCTGTGCTGCAGAGATGACCAGGCTGCATGCATCTGTACAGGGTGACTGACCACCTGATGACATGGGAGATTCCTGATATGCAGGGTGAAGTGTGTTGTAGCACAGCAGATGCTGCGCAAGAAGATTGCATGCATGTCTACAACACCAGCTGAATGTCACCGGTGGTTTGCAGGGATTGTCTGGAGAGACAAGACTTGTCCTGCACGTACCTAGGTCGTCATGAGCTGGAAAGTTCTTGATTGTTGTATGATAATTGTTTGCAGGGGTGAAGTATCTCACCTGGAGCGTGAGATTGACAGTCTGAAGCGTGCTGTCGATGAGGAGCGCAAGAAGGCGGATGACCTCATCCGTGAGCGTGATCTGCTGAACAAGCTCAAGACTCAGGCTGAGCACGCAACCCACAAGCAGATTGACCTGATCAAGATCAACGAGAACACCAAGCGCAACTTGGAGCAGGAGATGAACGGTTACAAGCTGGAGGCTCAGAAGCAGGCTAAGGTCAGTCGTTGCGCCCTCTCTTGCTGTGCATGCCCTGCCCTGCCCTGCCCTGCCCTGCCCTGCATGGTCTGATTAGCAGGGCCCTTACCTGCACTGCTCTGATGAAGAACCCTCTAGCCTGTTGTTCTGCCCTGCCCTGCCCTGCCCTGCCCTGCCCTGCCCTGCCCTGCCCTGCCCTGCCCTGCCCTGCCCTGCCCTGCCCCTGTATGCTCTTATCAGTAGTGCCCTAGCCTGCACTGCTCTGCCCTGATCCATTGCTGTGCTCCTTTGGTTGCTGCCCAGTCTTGCTCTGTTGTGCCTCATCTCAGCGCTTCCTATCTTACTTGGCAGCCTTTGAGCCACAGCAGTATGCGTGCAATCACATTTGACTTGATTGCCACACATCTGGATTGTGAGAAGAAGGCAAGAGGTGCAGGAGGCCATCAGGACAGACAGCCACTGACTTGTAGCAGCAACATATTGCAACATCGATCTTACCACTGACATGTGTGTGTGTGTGATGTGGCTGCAGCACATCTGGGCCCTGGAGGGTGAGAGGGAGGCCCGGGGTCAGGAGGCCACAGAAGCCTCCCAGCGTCATGCCAAGGCCCTGGAGCAGGTCAAGCTCAGAGACATGGCTGCTGCTGACCTCCAGAAGAAGGTACACTTCTTCCTCCCAATTGCATGACATGCTGCTTGTATGTGATTGATCAGCGTATGCCAGAAGAAGGTACACCTGTTCCTCCCAATTGCACGGCATGCCTTGCGTCTCTTGCAACTGCCCACGCCAACACTTTGCATGTGGACTTTGTGAATGGTGTCTGACTGACAAGCTGCTGACCTCCAGAAGAAGGTACACCTCCCAATTACACGGCATGCCTTGTATCTCTTTCTGTTGTCCCCGGCCGCAAGCCTTGACGCGCAGAACGTGGACTCACGGCCGAGTTTGTATGTGCCGTGCTGAGTTTGTGTACGATGTTAACCCTGTATCTCTTGCAACTGCCCACGCCAACGCTTTGCATTTGGAGTTTGTGAATGGTGTCTAACTGACAACCTGCTGACTGACTGACTGAAGTGGGTACACTCGTGATCTCACATGCATGAAATGGGTCAGTTCGTACGGCTGTACAGTTGCATCTTCATGTTTCTGTTGAGCTTGTACAGCCATGGGGTATCTGCAGCTTGTACCTCAGTACAAGCATATGCCAGAAAAGCCATCTATGCTCATGAATTGACACCCCAATCAAAGTTTGACTGTTGCCGCAACTGTTCACTCTATTCCCTCACAACAGTTTTGTTGCTGCTGCACTTGCTGTCCCTGTGCATGTGCGTGTCACGCAGACCATCACATCAATTGGCTTCAACCATGATGCATCTGTTGCAGATCACAGAGAGTGACTTCAGGCTGTAGTAGCAGCCAGACCACATTATCATGCACACTTTCACATCAGTTGGCTTCAATGTTGATGCTCCTATTGCAGATTGTAGAGGGTAAAACCAGGCTGTAGCAGCAGCCAGACCACTTTATCACGCACACTGTCATATCACTTGGCTTCAACCTTGATGCATCTGTTGCAGATTGTAGAGGCCAAAGCAGCAGCCGGTCCACTGTATCATGTACACTGTCATATCAGTTGGCTTCAATCTTGACAGTCCTGTTGCAGATTGTGGAGGGTGAAACAAGGCTGAAGCAGCAGCAGAACCTGTACGAGGCGGTGCGTGCCGACCGCAACCTGTACAGCAAGAACCTCATTCAAGCCCAGGACGAGATTCAGGAGATGAAGCGCAAGTTTCAGATCATGGTACGCTTCCACGCATACCACACTGCCCATTCCTTGCCAGCTGAGCTGCCGAGATTGACCTTGCTTGGCCAATCATATGTGTCTGGTATCTTGCTGTGCTGATGCAGCAGCTTCTGGTGTTAATGCAAGTAGAATTGTGCAATTCTTTGAAAGGGTCACTGCAATGACGCTGCTGTATGACCTGCCCCCAAGATTGCAGAGTCCACAGCAGACATGCAATGCTGAGCAACTGTGTGTATGGTACTGCATCCAGCTGGCAACACATAAGTACTGAGGAACATTGTATGTGACATAATGGCAAGACTAACAAGACTGTACATGATCGGTGAAAATATTACCTGTAGCCCTTGCTTGTTGTAGACAATGCCTACCAGCAAGCAATATCATTCTGTGACCTAACACCAGACAGATCAGCTACACTGGAATCCTCTGCTTTCAATGCAGCAGCATTACGCACGCTGATGCAGTACCACCACTGCTGCCAACATGGGGTGTGTGCATGTGTGCAGAACCACCAGATAGATCAGCTGAAGGAGGAGATCAGTGGCAAGGACCTGGCTCTAGTGAAGGAGCACTTTGACCACATGAAGGTATGCTCCACAACTGCCCTGCAGATCATCTTTCAAGCAATGAGCGTGTGTTCTCAGCTTGTGAAGACATTCCCCAGCAGCTGACCTGACAGATCGTTCTGCATCTACTGAGCATGTGGTGTCAGCGTATCTGGATTTCAAGGGAGTACACGGCATGGGCACAGCCCTGCAACGTGACACAAAAGCTGCCATGAGACTGTCGTACAAGCACAGCATTCACAATGCCATGTGCATGATGTGCTATGACCTGTTCACTCACGCATTCATGATTGGTGTTCAGTTACTTGTCCACACGCTCAATCATTCAATCATTCCTTTGTCCACCCAGCATCTATCTCTTCCAAGGCACGTGCAGCGACCTATTTGGGCATATTACATTATCATGTTGTGTAATACTAAGGCATCAGCCCCTTGAATTTCTGCAAAGAGGCATGACTGCACTGATCCCCAAGGCCTGAACTCTAACGCCTGGTGTGTAATCCTGACGTAGGTGGAGAAGGAGAGTGAGGCGTTGAGGTTTGAGATGAACAAGGCGGCTGCTCAGATGAAGGAGGCTGACGCCGCCATTGCTGCTCAGAAGGCTGAGCTGGACAAGCTCAACCAGATCATCACTGAGGCTGATCAGGTATGATCCATTGTGTTAGTCAGGTGACCAGGTGGGATGAGCTGCATGGCTTCATGTGATCTTCCGTGTTCCAGTGTTTTACGAGAGCATACTTTCGCTGGGTGATTACACAGATTCAGTTCATCAGCCATGCAATCGGGTGGCCCTGCAATCAGCTTTGCTGGGTCATGCACTTGTTTCATTATCAAAGCTGCAGTGTGGCAAGTACCCCTGTTTCTGTAATTGTGTATGTCTGGATGCAAACAACGCAGCAGCCATGACAGCTGGCGTCATCCTGGATGTGAAAGCTGCTACCACGCAACGTCGGTCCACATGGAAGGTGCAGTTTGAGTACCTGAGTACCAAGGCTCCGACTGTACAGTGCTGCTACCAATCAATGCTTGCTCCAACCACAAGGTTCATTCACTTGAACCGTGTAGAAGTTTAGCAAAGGGTGTTCACTATCACTGCCAGCTTTTACATCGTCTGTCATGGACGGACTCAAACCTCCTCACACTCCTCTCTCCCTCTCAGCCATGTCAGCCTCTCGACCACACAGCAACGTGATCAGCCATGTCACCAAAAGTCAGTAATGGGTACTCAGTAGATGCTTGATGATGTCACCAAGTGTCAAAACCCAGTATGTAATAGATGCTTGATGATGAATGCCTGACACCACACATGTCTTTTGCAGGAGCAACTGCGGCAGAAGAAGGAGTATGACATAGTGATTGGGGAGCGGGACATCCTGGGGACACAGCTCATACGCCGTAATGATGAGCTGGCGCTGCTGTATGAGAAGATCAAGATCCAGCAGAGCACCCTGAACAAGGGCCAGCTGCAGTACAGAGACAGGTCACCCACCTGCACTACTGTCTACTGCCTTCTGTCCACTATCCACCTATACTGTCTACTATCTGGTGTTTAGCTGTGCTGTCTGCTGTCTGCTTTCCAGCGGTACTGTCTTCTGTTTGGGTATGTTATCTACTGACTGCTGTTGACCTATACTGTCTGCTGTCTACAGCACAGCTACACTGTCAACTGTCTAGCTATATTGTGTACCGTCTACTGTCCAGCTATACTTTCTACTGTCTAGCTGTATTGTTCATGGTCTACTGTCCAGCTATACTGTTCTCTCTACTGTAGTAGCTATACTGCTCACCGGCTGCCGTCTATCACCCAGCTTCACTGTCTATTGGTTTTCTTGATTATGTTCTGGTTGACTGAGCTGTGGTCTTGCATGTGTGCAGGTTGAATGAGCTGAGACTGCTGAAGCTGAAGCTTGGGGAGTCGCGGCGCGAGCTGCACATCCTGAAGAACAGTGTGGCCAACATCGACATCCTGAAGCACGAGGTGCACTGCCTGGGGCGCGAGCTGCTGCAGGAGCGCACCAAGGTGAAGGCCCTCTCTGAGGAGCTGGAGAACCCCCTCAACGTTCACAGGTGACTCACTTTCTCTTCATCTGTATTTGATGGTCTTCAAGCATGAATACTAAGATAAAAGCCTTTCAGAACCTCCTCAATGTCCTGGGGTAATTCGTTGCCTCTTCCTCATCTTCCAAATCTGTCCCCCCTTTCTGTGACTTGCACATCTGTCTGTGTGTGATAGCTATCAACCATGAATTGCAAGAGAGAAGGCCCTCTCTGAGGAGCTGGAGGAACCCTCTCAACATTCATGGGTGGCTTCAGTCTCCTCTGTACCTTCCTTTCCTTACCTCTTTTCTGTTCCTTGTCTGTATTTGACAGTTGATTACCATGTTAACTCAGGTGCAGGATGTCTTTTGAAGGTTGCAGCACGCCATCAGCTTTCAGGTTGCCTCTTCTTGTCATTATGCTTCTGCCATTTCTCTTCCAATGCTGCTGCTGCCGCTGCTGCTGCTGCTGCTGCTCTGTGCACACATGCATGCTGACAAGCAGTCACCACAGCCGTTCAAAGCATAGGTCTGCTGTTTGGAGCAGGACAACTCTCTTAGCACCCACAGGCACCTCTTACCTCATCTGTCCACCAATGCATCAGTGACTTGTGACAGGATTGACTCAACATGACATACTGCACACCTGTCAGGCGGCTGTGTCCATGCTGTGCATGCTGTGATTGTCATGGTATGCCCACAGCCTATCAGCACCAACTTTTAGCTGTAGCACATCACACAATTGCACTGATCTAGTTTCTGAGTCACTGCTACCTGTACCCCCAGACAGGTTGACATACTTTATCAGCAGAGGTGGTGTTATATGACATGACAGCTTGAACATGTTGCTTTGCCAGACTGCAAACTTGACTCAAGCTGGGTGAAGCACTCACAAGGGGACTCACATGTGCCATCAGGGTGAGAGGCAAACAGAACACCTTGCACTTGTCACCATTGTGCATGATGATCAGCGCTCAGGACAGCGACCCACATCAGCATCTTGGTCAAATTGTGCAATTGGGACAGAAGTGTCACAGAGAATGATGCAAATCCAACTTTTTGGGCATCAGTCCATTAGCGCACCTGTTGGACCTGTGTATGCTGAAGTGTAGGGTGCTTGCAAAAGTGTTGCTGTAACATTCTGCACAAGCATACTTCACATTGAGTCTGCTATCCAGGTGGCGGAAACCAAAGGGCAACAGTGGATCAGCAAACAAGAAGATCCAAAAGCCTCAGGTCATCCAGAACCATACCTACTGCCAGAGCTTGTGCAGATTCAAACTGCGGCTGACATGGTAGCTGACCTGGTAGCTGCTGTCCAGGTGGAGGAAGCTGGAGGGCAGTGACCCATCAGCCTACGAGATGATCCAGAAGGTTCAGACCATCCAGAACCGGGTCGACTGCCAGAGCTTGTGCAAATCCTAAGTGTGGCTGACATGGTAGCTGTTGTGCAGGTGGAGGAAGCTGGAGGGCAGTGACCCATCAGCCTACGAGATGATCCAGAAGGTTCAGACCCTGCAGAAGAGGCTGATTGCCAAGACTGAGGAGGTGGTGGAGGCCGACCTGCTCATCCAGGAGAAGGAGAAGCTGTACGTGGAGCTGAAGAACATCCTGGCACGACAGCCCGGCCCTGAAGTCGCTGAGCAGCTCAGCATCTACCAGGTGCTGTGCTCTTCAAGCTGTGTCTTGATAGGCCTATTGTACAAGGCACACCCCGATGGTTGCCAGCATAGATTAGAAACCCTGCTGAGGCTGAGGCCCTACCCCATTGGCTCTTGTGTCTTGCCCCCTTGCCCTTGCTTTTGACTGTGCCTCAGCTGTTGATTGTGCCTTTGCATGTGCCTTTGCAAGCTATCTTGCCTTTGCGTGTGCCTTGCATTTCCATGAGCATGGCAATGTTTTCTGCTTTTTGCGCCCAATGCCCATGACATTGATGTTGCATGTTGCCATGGCCATGACGGTGCTGCTGCCCCACCAAGGCTGCCATTGCCTTTTGCCGTTACCATCTGACAACAAAGGGCCCTACCATTGAAGCTGCCTGTGGCCTTGCTTCTGCTCTTGATGCCATACTTGTTGAGAAGCTTGCACAGCAACATGATCCACCCAAGCGCAATGAGCAAGACTTTCTTTCAGACTTTCATGATGAAACATTGGATTCTGTGCAGGCAAACTTGCGGGAGAAGACGAAACAGATGAAGGCCATGGCTAGCGAGCTGAACATGTACCAGGCGCAAGTAAACGAGTACAAGTACCAGATAGAGCGACTGACTAGAGACCTGAATGACATGAAGCGCAAGTATTTGGAGCAGCGGCGGCGAGAGCAGTTGACAATGGAGAGGGATAGAAGTCTCAAGCCTCAGAACTTGATTGCTGCTGTGGGTGGTACAACACCGCCAGAAAGCATGCCAAAATTTGTGGGTGGTGGATTCTCCTTGTCCACTGCAGCCTCATAGACCAGCTCATGATTGCTTTCTATCTTTCTTGTATGGAAAAAATTCATCAAACACAGAGGAATGTTTAGCTTCAATGCTCAGCTGGCTGGCAATTGTAGCAAGTGCTTCAGCAGGCATGGAGCCTCCGTCTGAGCAGCTGCAAATTGACAACAGGATGCACGCAAAAGATGCGTTAACACTCAACACTGCAATTGACAAGCTCTCCTGTCAATACATATCACACTGGTAGTTAGCATTGCTATATTGCCATTGATATTACAGGCCGGAGATCATTTGTTTCTGACTACATGTAACAGCAGCAGCAGACTGATTGCAACAACACCTCAGCAAGCGCATTGCCTTGCTGAATGTGCAAAACAGAAAACCAGCAACCTGCTAGACCAAGTAAGACTGGGCAGCATTAAACCACCTCATAGCCATCTGTTTGAAGTTGCGTACGCAATGCATACTTGATAGGGTTGCCTGTCTCTAGACTGATAACATCGGCAACTTCCACCTGCAATACCAGAACCATACGTTGACATGGCAGAGACATGTATGGCATTGCCATGCTCTCAGCTCAATGCAACACTTGAGCATCAGGTAGTCACTGCTAGTTCATCACTTTAGCAGATGTCACTGAAGTGTTGCCCAGACCAAAATACCGTCAGTAAGAGCAGCATACCTGACACAATGTCTTGGTGGCATTGAAGTTGACGGTGACTGGGAAGAATGACTCTGGTCGCGTGTTGGGCACAACAAATTCTAGAGATCCAGTACGATTGCTGTCATCAATGATGTCAATGGACCACAGCATGATGGACTTCCTGGCGTCATAGCGCCAGTCACCATCCACCTGTACCATGAATTTGCGTGCTTCATTCTGCCCACAATGCACTGATTTAAAGGCACAGCGAACAATGTTTGACCAACAAGCTTTAGAGTCCAGCAAGCTGTACGATCAAAGACAAACACACAGTTGCACAGCATGTACGATCAAAGACAAACACACAGTTGCACAGCATGGACCTGGCTACACAGATGACAAGCATGTCCTGACCCTGAACGTTCTGAAAGGATTGTGAACTTAGAATTGTAATGCATGCACCATGACTGCACCTCAGGTGACTCGTGGACACAGTTAGCTTGGGGCTAGAGACTGCCCTGCTGTCGCAGGAGGAACTGCAAGGAAGCACAGTGTGCAATGCATGCACAAGAGAAGCCTGGCGCTGCCTAGCTTAACATGACTTCAATGACCCTTGACAACAAGCTGTGAACCAATATGTGCGCTCCTGGGTCACATGTTGGTTAACAGTTTCTTGGGCAATTTTGTCAGCCAATTTGTGACTCAGGAGCGCGATGTTTCAACAGCATGCAGGCAAACAGACCTGGTTGACTTTGGGTGAGGCCGCCAGGGCTGGTAGTGGTATAGCAATGGCCACATTCTGCAAGTCAAAGTCTGTGGTGGACTCGTACTCTATGTTGACATAGGACTCTCCCCCCGATGCAGATGGCCAGCAATTGATCAGCAGAGGCACCATGCCCTCGTCTGTGGTCTGCATGAAAGATCAAACTGATTTCAGATGCCACAAACACCAGGCAACATGCTGCAAACACCAGGCAACATGCTGCAAATACCAGGCAACATGCTGCAAATACCAGGCAACATGCAAGACAGCTCAAATGATGGGCATTGCAGCATGTAGCTACAGCTGTTGTCAGGATGTCAAGTCATTGTGCACCATCAGAGCACTTAGAGCAGGTGCAGCGTCTTTGCTGACCGAAAATCTACATGACCTTGCACAATGGTGTTTGACACAAGGCTGTTTGTTGGTTGTGCCATATGCAGAGACTAGGGTACCTGCATACAAGATGCTGTGATGCACGGGTGTTTGTGACTTGTGCCATACGCAGTCATGACTTGTGCCATATACAGTCACAACTTGTGCCATACAGGCATGAGTGCAAGCCATTGGGTTACCTGCATGCGCCACTTGAGGATGCCCAGAGGGCTACCAGCAGGGAAGGGCTTCTGGGGGTCCTTCAGCCCTAGCACACTCTGGCTGCTGTACAGGCCCTTGTCAATGTTGGGGTGGGTCTTCATCTGGAAGCCGCTGTTTTGCCCAGCGCTGATGTTCACCTTCAGCCGTGAGTCTTCCTCATTCAGCACCTGGAGCGCATAGAGGTGATGGCTGAGCAGGTGCAACCAGTTGTATTTCTTTTCAAGTCGCTGCTGGACCCAGAAGAAGAGCGTTTGGCATCGGCAGATGCCTGACAAAGCATTACCAGGTGTGAAAAACTGCTTAGGAGCAAGCTGAACCAAGCAGCTGCATCATGTATGTGGGCCAGTATACAAAATATGCAGGAGTCCCAACTCGAAGCATACATCAGCAAGGTACAGGCCAAGAGCCGTGGGCAGCCCGGTATAATACTTGGCTACTCATTAAGTTGACGCCAAAAGGCGTAGTCTTTTCTTTTCTTTTGGTTTTCTACAGGCCGAGAGCTGCTATCGGCAGGATGTAGTATGAAAAAAGTGGTTTTGCATGGAGGATAATCCAGTTACCTGTAGTGCCATGCCACCATTGACCTCCATGCTTTCCACTCCACCATCCTTGTTGAGGACCACCATGAGCTTCTCATCCACCACAATGGAGACAGGCTCTGAGGGCACTACCATGGGGGCCACTGCCCCGACAGCTGCTGGTGCAGCTTCCACATTCATCACCTCGCCCTGGAGCATTGAGCGCAATGGCTTGTGAGCTGTGGGCGACACTGACAACAGGCAGCACATGCAGCATACAGCATGTTGCCAGGGGTTGCAAGCAGTTGAGAGCAGCATACGCTTTTGGGAGCAGAAAGAAGGGGAAGAATGAACAAGCCAAGGAAAGATTTGCTGCAGGCATGATGATATTTGAAGATCAAATAGACCTGCGAAGCCTAAATGCAGTGACAAAGCATCTGTTGTCACACAAATAGCACACATAAGCCACGCAAGCTGGGCTTTGGCATGATCATATAGTGTGCACAGCAGCTGCTGATGCTTACTGACGTAACCTGCACCCCTGCAGCAGCAAGTATGTACAGCAGGATTGACAAAGCAAGAACACACACCTCAGCACGCAAGGAGTCCAGAAAGTCATTGGCTTTCTTGGCCTTGCCAAGCTGCATGCCTTTCTTTGCAGGTTTGGCACCATCAGTAGGTCTGCCAGTAGAAAATGCCGTTGGAGCTTGGGACATGTAAGTTGGTGTGTTGTCCAAGTCCACTGCCCTGCTGCCCATGCTTGGAGAGGGTGCGTATGTTGGCATCCCTCTGCCAGCTTTGGCAGATTCCAGCTTGGCTCTGTCAATTTCTTGCGCCTTCTGTTTCATGTTCTGGATTGCTTCCTGCCGCTTGGACTGGATGATCATCTTGTATAGTTTCTCCTCATGCGACTCCATCTCAGTGTTCTGCCGTACTTGTTGTAGAGTGACGTTCTCTTTGTGACCTAGGGAGATGACTTCGTCAAAGGCAAACAGCAAGTCAAACGCTGCTTTGGTGATTCCCTCTTCATCTAGAGACTGTGCATAGTCTGGAACTATCTTTGCCAGTATTCTGAGAATGTCTAGATCCTCCAAAATGTTGCTAGACTTGTTGGTCACCACCAGCAGGTGCAGCGTCTGCAAGCACACGAATTTATAACAGGTGACCTAGGACGTTACCATGTTGTTGAGCGTGAGCTCAATCAGCAAGCTGAACAATCAGCAAGCTGAACATACATCTAGAGGTTGATAAACATATCGAACATTTTCTGTCTCTACATATGTATGTTGTCTGCCACTGCCGATCAACTTGGGGAAAGCTGCTAATAGGCCCTCTATCCTGATTCGGCTCATATCCACATACTGCCTAGATACCAAGGCTGCAGAGACACGCTGCTCGTCAGCGAGAGTGAACCGGAAGCTGAAGTGAGTGCAGCAAGACAACACTGTGCAAACAACCTTTGCCAGTCTTAGTCACGATCGAGGCAGCCAAGACGACCATGATCAGCCGGGACAGCTGCTGATCGGCAAAAGTCAGGTATACTGGTCGCTTGATATGGTGTTGACCACCTTTGCTATCAGGCTGTCAACACGGAAATGTGTTAGTCGATCTGTTTATGCTTGAGTGCGTTTCAGACAATGTGCTGACAGGAGCATAAATTGGCTTACGAGTACTGCACACAATCACATCCGAATGACCTGCGCGCACTACGGGCAGGATAGTTTCTACTGTTGCTGTGCAGGAGCATCGCTGCGCACTAAATCCCGCATATCGCCCTCGTGGGGCTGGTGCAGCCAAAACTAACACAGAAACGCCCTACATGAACAGGGCTTTCAATGTTGTAGCCACAGATGTTCATAACAAAGACGTCATTGTTGATGCAGCCTAGCCACAACACGCAACTAAATCACCAAGGTCAGCCAGGCATGCAAAACAAACGCCTGAGTGACTAGCACTGCACGATGCAACTCTTTGTAAACAAAAGACACATACATTGTGTGCTGATATTGAATATCTGGCTCAGCGCAACAAACAATCAATCTTCATTGCTCACATGCCCACGTCATCTGCTAGCTTGCACTTGACAGCAGAATTGCATGCTTCACTGTTTGCCTTACAGCATGTGATGCCATGAGACACCTCTCAAGCTGCACAGACACAGCCTCAAGATGCATTTGAATGCATTTGCCCGGCACATCAATGATTGCTGACGACATAAACTATTCAAATCAGACTCCCTACTGCTCCAAACATGTCACCAGACTCTGCAACTCACTGTCTTGTGAGCAGCATGTTATTGCACCCAGCCTATGAAACAACACTGCGTTCTATTTCAGTCAGGCTTGCTCAGAATCAGGAGGGGCAGCTGCTAAGTATCCCAATACACACTTTTCCAGCATGAAATCTGAATTGACCCAGGCATGGTATTTATTGAAGAGGGACGTTGCATCCAAGCCAGCTCCCTTCATGATCCAGTCCAGACCCCCAGGATGGAATTTGAGGTAGGGTGTGACATTATACACCTGCACACCAGATGGGCTCATTGCAGCAGCTGGCCTGCCCTTGTGACCCACAGTCACGGTACAGTCACGCAGGACGCAGCATGAATTTGCCAACCCATGTCAGCAGTGGCATGAATGCTGACATTCATGCCACTGCACGCCTGTTCTCAATGCCCACTCTAGTGTTGTGGCTCACCTTGCCTTTGAGAACCAGCCATGCATCATCCTGAGATCTGTGCTGCTTCACCTCAGCCATTGTTATTGGCCTGTTGTTGGGCTTGCCATCGAGTCCTGTAGCACAAGTGCATCAACCTTGCATCACGGCCTGCTTGCGCGCTGAAACACCACCTGCATGCAGGGGTAAGAGCAGTGCTCCTGATTCAAGCGCAGCATCTACAGCTGAACGCACTGTGTGATTGTGAGTACCTGCTAAGTCAGGATGGGTCCTGGTGAGTCTCATCCAGTCCATCTGACTGTATCCTTTCTCTAGGGGAATCTGCAGGTGGCAGTTGCTGTGAGTAATGCCTGACATTCAACGTTGTCGTTACTACAGACTTGAGTCTGCAAACAGCCAGTAAAGGCACCTTGCTGGGCCTGACATCAGGCTTCAGCTTGGGTTCAGGAATAGGTATTGGCTTTGGAACTTGGGCACCATTTTGCCTGTCAGAGCAGTCTACAACTGTTGCACGGCTTGTCAAAGGATTCTGCACGTTAGCCATGATGTGAGAGGCTGTTCAACAGCCCTGCTGTGAAAAGTCAACACATATATGCTAGTGCGGAGGCTACGAGTAAGCAGTCATCAAGCAGCTATGATGACTGCCTTACTTGTTTCGGCAACTGAGACTGCTTTGTTGGTCGAGGAACAGGAAATGAAAAGTCCTCCTGTTGACTTTGATCAGCCATTCCTGTCTGTACTCCCAAAGAGGCTTGCCACGCACAGCGTCACCTGCTTACACGTTGCTGATCCATTTGCACTGCTGAAGTGTAGCGCCCTTTTTCGATATTGCGACTTGGCGTGACGGACGCCAGCATACAGCGCCTATGAAATGTTCCCGACACTCACATACACACAGTTAAACACACTTGTACCGTTTCCGGTGACATGCATCCAGTTGCATACGTAGTACCAGTGCTAGCCTTAGTCATGGCCAGGCACCACACCTCTGTTCCCCATGTGTTCCCCATGTAGCGCCTCTGTTCAGCCAGACCTCCTACCAGCCTAGCAACAGCAGTCAAACACCATTCCTCAGCACACTTTTGCGGGTGCTTGCCCTGAGGTTGATTGCCAGCTGGTTGCCTCAGCTGTCCGCTGACATCAAGTGAGTTCACTCACCAGATGCTACTAAATGTGCTGCTTTGACGCATGCTACGCGGAGACTGACATCTACATCCTATTTACATGTATATGCTGCGCTGGACTTCATGCAGACGGATACAGGTACTAATGAATCATCCTGCACAAGCAATCTTTACGACAAAATCAAGCTTCGAAATACTTCAAACCTGGTCCTACCATTCACACCTCAGCAAGTTTGCTGACGGTCACTAGTGTCCATGGGTCTGTGTAGCTTATAAGTCAACATCAGTGCTATTTTCTCAAAGCATACAGACATGAGCCTCACCAGTCAGCCAAAATGCACAACAGGCACTGGCAGCAACAAGTGATGTGCGTCAGTGACAGCAGTGAACAACTGCTCAATCGATGTCAAAACAGCTAGCACACTGTGTTTTCAATATTCCAGTCACACAGAACTTATGCAAGTAGTGCATATCTAGACCAGCTGACAAGACAGTCTGCTGAAGGAGGTCTGATCCTTTTGTGTGTGACATCCAGCCAAAGCATACATCGCCAATGCCATGACGCGCTCAGGGTTGGGAACAAGCATCCAAGCAGTGTCACATGAGAGCTGCAGCAGCAGTGCTCAGCTTTTTGCCTTTGATCTTGATGTGTAGTCTGGACCACTTCCTCATCAGCAGTGCAACAGCGTCTTGGCTCAACACGCTGCTGTCCACCGTCAAGCTCTGAAGCTGTAGCCAGTGCCCCTGAACAAGACCTGGAATGTCTACCGCAGGATTAGCACTGAGGTCCAGTTCTTCCAAGGCTGGCCAGCTGGCATGGGTAAGCTTCCTGGTGGCCTCATGGCTTATCAGATTGCTGCTGAGATTCAGATGTTTCAGCAATGGCCATCTGCTCAATGTCAGAGCATGTGTTCCGTCTGCGCGTAAAATGTTGAAGCGCAGATTCAAACACTGCAGCTTAGGCCAGTCTGCTGCAATCAGCAGCAGGACTGCCTCGTCATCAAGCCAGTTGAAGCTAAGATCCAATCTCTCCAGCTGTGGCAGGGGACTTTTTGCTATGTGCCACAAGGCTGCTGCATTCAGTGTGGTTCGACTAAGATTAAGCTCTGCCAGCATGGGCCATGCGCCCTTGGCAAGCTGTGCTACATTTTTGGAATCTAGGCCAAGACCACTGAGGTTCAAGCTGGTCAATCGTGGCCAGCTGCCGCTGCCGAGCACAGTCAGGTGGTCTGCCACTGCACGGTGCTCTGGGTGGGGATGTGCAAGCTGGGCAAGACTGATGGTCGTGACAGCGTTGTGCAACATTGTACGAAACTCTGATGTGGTGAGGAACCCTCTCTCCTGCTTGAGAAGACCTTGTAGCCGGTATTGCACCACTTCGAAAAGAGACATCTCGACGAAGCCAGCAGTCACACAGGTGCAGATTTAATGCACGGACAGCACAAAGAAGAAGCGGTCAGGCTGTTCTTGGCAGCTTACTGTGCGTTGTATCGTCTGCGGTTTGTTGCTAGGGCGTAACACAGCTCTGTATAGTCTTGGTCAACTGTACGGGACTTGACATGCATGCTGGCATTTCGAAAACTGGAGAGAAAAGTCAGACTCCAGATTTTACAATGCTCTCGACCTCGTCCGCTAGCAACTGCTGTCCTACTATATACAATTCTACTGGATTGTCTCTGTGAATTTGTGTTTGTGACGGCCTACGACAAGCTACAGCGTCGGCAGCTGTTGTCTTGATCACTGCTCAGCAACACGAGACATCCCACCAGCTTGCTTTCGTAATGGCCGCAATCCGTAGTCCGCTGGGCAGTTGGCCAGAAATTGGCGATGTACCGTTTACTGACATCATGCAAGAGCTAGCTTTGCAAGATAAGATAGCTTGCGAGTCAGTCTGTAGACAATGGCGCGCTCAGTTGCGGGACGCTCCTGCTCCAAGGCTCTGGGGCAAGGTCGTCACGGTCACCAACAGTGTTGCCTCTGCGGTCACATACCTCCCGGAGGAACCAAGAATAGTACTGCCCGGCTCAGACGACCATTGCTTGAGTTTGGCTGCATGGCTGGCTCGGAGGTCTACCGGAGTGCAGTATTTGCGCTTTCACAGTGCAGTCTCGTTCAATGATGCACCAGATGACGCAAGAAGAATGTGCTATCTCCTGAAGCCTTTGCGAGCTGCAGCCAAGCCTAAACTCATACTTGACTTTCTGGGTGCGTTCACGCCTGTTAGCACTTGCTCATATATATCCACCTGCCTTGCTGAGCTCAAACTTTGCATTTGGTACAAATGCATAGCCTGTGTTGTGGCCTGCAGATGCGTCAGCCCTGATGCTTCCACAGCTATGCAAGCTGGTACACCTCATGTGTGTGGACCTGAGAGTGTGTGCAAATATATCAGATGACGAGTGGGCCAGTATCAGTGGCTGTGCCAATCTGGTCAAGCTTCATGTTTGCAGGACTACCACGTGACACAAGCACATTGCGACTGGGTTTCCCAAAATCACCCACTTATATCTTGGAAGCCTGGGCACATCAGTAGCATCAGAAGTTCGCATGCACATGAGGCTGATATGCAATTTGACCACTTTGACATACTTGAATTTCAGCTCCTATGTGCTTGACACGACAGATGATTTTGCAGAGCTACCAACATCTGTGACACGGCTGCGCAAGCTTCGAGAGTTGCATGTTCACGGTGTCAAGTCTGCTTCAGCAACTGTGTCTATGCTGACAAGCCTGCAAGTACTGTCATTACGGCCGGTGCCCAGCAGTGACGTTGATTTATCTGGACTTAAAACAGTTGACATCTCTGCGGCTTTATGGTAGTGAACGCAGTACATGCCATTTGCCACAAGGAGACTGTGTGGGCTTGCAACATCTTGTTTCAGAACAAGCAGACTGTGCCTTGACAAATTTGTCTGATGCAACTGCCTTGACGTATCTGGAGCTCAAGCTAGTAGAGGGACTGCAGTGGCCCACAACACTTCAACGACTGCAGACATTGAGGCTTGTAGACTCAACAGCAAGAAATGGACCTTTCATAGATTTCTACAGGGATGAGCAGGATCCTGTTCTTCCGGAAGTTTACATGGAAGCAATTCCTTCTGAGTGGCAGTACTACAGCAGCCTTACTTGTCTGGACTTGCCCAAGTTGGCTATGCAGGAGGACATGCCGCTTTGGCTGACTGCTTTAGGGCAACTCAAGGAACTGGATATGCCCAATGCAACATTTTATGACTTTCCTGATAGGCTACAGCAGCTCACTAGCATTGAGGTTCTTAAGCTGCACTATTTCAACACACATCTGGAAGGCAAGATAGCGGCTTTGGCTGACTTGCCAGCATTGCGATTCCTAGACTTTGGCTGGTTGGGTCACGTTGACAGAACTGACTACATACCGTTTTATACTGATGACAGTCTGTCAGGCCTAGAGGAGCCTGAAGTAGCCCTGAGGGATAGGCCCTGTAAGTTGTGGGCAATTGAATACCCAGCGCCGCAGGGCAGATTTGCAGCTGGAACTAAGTTGACGTTTGCAGACAAGAGCTTTTTTACTTTTGCCTGCTGGCAGCCTGCTGGCAGCGCTGCAGAACAGTAATGTTGAGTGCTAGGATGGGTAATGTTGACAAGTTGAGTTGGGAATCTTGCTGTGGTCATGAGTATGTACAAGTCTTGACACGATTTCATAATAGACTGGCACGCCTATTGATATGCTGACAGTGCACTCATGTGTGAGGGAGAGAGAGCTCTCATCTCTAGAGTGATTTACATCTGATGCCAGCCCAAACAGACTGATTAGAGGGCCCAATGGGCCAGTGCATGAAGGTGTGATAAAGTGTGATAACTGCCGACGTGTGCATGTACATAACTGTAGTTTAACGATAAGGTATTTTAGCAAAAGTGCAAGCATGAAAAGCAGTCGTGAGAATGTAGTTGAACACAGCTGCAAGTGCTGAAGTCCTCTTCTTCTGTCATCAGGTACATCAATGTGCTAGTTCGCAACAGTCTGAACTGCAGATTCCGCTTGCTTTAGGCATGGCGCAATCCGTGGTCACGAAAGCATTACAGGACAACCTAGTGATGGTATTTCCAAGTCATATTGCCCTTACTGCCTTCGAGCTAAGCGCGTCCTTGACGCTGAGCTTGGGCAAACCAAATACGCCGTCATGGAGCTGGAGAACAGGTCTGACTGCGCTGCTATTCAGGACTATCTCAGGCAACTTACGGGCGCTCGGACTGTACCTAGAGTCTTTCTCCAAGGTATTGATCGAACTGTCCCACCTGTTTTTGCTGCCATACTGGCCAGGTGTCGTATCATATGTTCTTTTCAGGTAAGTGCATTGGGGGCGGTGCCGAGACAGCACAGTTGCAAAAAAGTGGCAAACTGAAGCAACTGCTGAAACAGATAGGAGCTCTATGACCTCCCTTGACGCCAAGCCCTAGCGATGAGACTGCAGAACCACTCAGCCTACTCAATCACCAGCGGACCTTGTCAAAGGAGTGCATGTCATGTACACCACCCTCAGCTTGAGCAGCGCCTGTTCTGCATTCCAGATGCATCTGGCCACTTCGAAGCAGCTCATGAGCTGCAGCCAGATCTCTTGCCCCCAAATCTTGAAATCCCTGTCGTGAGGCTTGCAGCAGGAATGGTACTGTTTGCCTGCAAGTTCAAAGAAATCTATGGTGAAGCCATATTTCTGCTGCCTGTGCTAGAACCATGATCCGCTTTTTTGCTTGCTCCAGTCGGTATGCAAATGTTGCCCTCACTGTTAGCTGAGTAGATTTTTGACTCTTTGACTGAGCCAAAATAGTTAGTTTAGAGCGTATACTCAAGCTGTGTACCACAACACTTGTGATTTACGTATGCTACGCAGGTCATATACATGACTGTGTGCTGCTCACCTGATGGATCCCTTATCTTTGACAGTTCCGCTAACGCCTTGCGCTATCTTGATGTTTTGTGTGTCACCATAGTATCTGGACTCACTGCCTTTCTGCATTGCTTCCAAGCTGCCCATGCCTCTGTACTTTTTGACTCTTGTGCCATTGCTTGTGAAGTACTCACCTGCAGCCACAGTTGTTGTTTGCTAGTTTAACAGCACCTCAGCATGGTTGTGTGCAATGTGGCTTGTAACAGACTTGGACTTTGGTTATGCCGGAGAACTCATGCTTGCAGCAAGGCGTCTCTTTCTGCTCAGCAGCACGAGTGAAGAAAGAGAAAAGAAAACACTACACCTTGTGGCGTCGATCAGAAGCCAAGTATACTAGGCTGCCCAGGAATGAATAATAAACATGATTGGGACGCCTCATCTGCTTGCGGGGATTCGTAAGCTGAGCAAATGAATGTATGTATGTATGTATGTATGTATGTATGAATGTATGTATGTATGTATGTATGTATGTATGTATGTATGCGTCCAATGATAATAATATCAACTATGCTTTCCAGGTCATCGTGACAGGTATGAATGACACTAAACTTCTAGCATGTGTTGGCAATGCGACTGACTACGTGTTGTGGTTACCTGGGGCTTCTGTTGTCCCAGCAAACATGGAGCCGCACATAACCGTGGATGCACCCAGGGCAAGGGCCTTGACAATATGCCCTGAGTTCTGTACGCCCCCATCAGCAATGATGGGCACCCCTGCTGCTCTGGCTACCCTGCCAACATGGTACACAGCTGTGGCCTGCCCTCGCCCCACAGCGCAAACCTGCATGGCATAATAATAATAATAATTTACGGGCGTTCCAGCCAATCGTTTTTGCCAGGTACCTACTAGGTGAATGGCAAGGCAGTTCTCAAAGCAGTATCCCGCTTCTGCATCTAGGCAATTTGTCCTTTCTGAAGCAAATGAAGTCAGCTCTGCCGGCTGCTGTACCCATACAGCTGTGGAGGCTTGTTCACGCAAATTCCACAAGCATAACAGACAGCACACGACATCTTCCAGGAGGTGCTTTGTGTGTGGCTCAGATGTGCTGCAAAGCCTGCTCCCTTGTTTGTCAAGGCTGCTCAACTGCGCAACAACAGTCTCAAGCCTGGTGAAATATATGTCACAAAACGGCGCACATCTCAGTCACTGCAACAGACACCAAGGCCACATGTATACAGCGCACCTCTTGGGTGGTACATATAGAGCCAGAGCCCATGCCCACTCTGAGAGCATCAGCGCCAGCTGCTATAAGACGGCGGGCCTGAGCGCCTGTCACCACATTGCCGGCAATGACTTGCAGATCTGGATGGGCCTGCTTCAGATGCTGTAACATCTCTATCTGGTAGATTGAGTCCCCTGCACAGGGCTGTCATACAGTCAGCAGGCCCATCTGAACGACCAACAGGGCTGTCACACAGTCAGCAGGCTCGTCTGAACAACCAACAGGGCTGTCATACAGTCAGCAGGCTCATCTGAACAACCAACAGGGCTGTCATACAGTCAGCTGGCTCACCTGAACAACCAACAGGGCTGTCATACAGTCAGCAGGATTGTATGGACGAGCAACAGCATCTGCAGAAGGCAGATTGTTGGTGCATGCACAGACTGGAAAGGAGAGCTGTGGTCTGTCTATCCTCAAAGTGTGTGCAAATCAATGCTGTTGCTTGTATGATGCAACTGACATGCTCTGAGAATGCATACAATGCCAGTGCTTGGTTTATCTATGTTGCTGACAGGCCAGGCATGCTGATGTGCCTGTGAGGCAATTCAATCTCATGAAAACAAAAGATGTTCATTAACAGCACATGCATCAAAAGCTGTGGCTGCAGATGCAGATGAGAGTAACACAAGTCTGAAGCTGCAACATGCATTACCTTGACTGCTATCTAGAATGACAACATCAACATCAGCTTGCTTCCGTAGCTCATCCACTCTGGTTCTGTCTTCTTGCCGTGTGCCTACTGCTGCTCCCACTAGATACCTGCCTTTGCTGTCAAGACTAGGAGGCACTATCTGTTTGTACGCAACCTTGACCTGCATGCACAACCAACATGATTTTGACACACTCACTGCTGTCTGCAAGCAACATACATACAAATCTGATGTGCTGTCAGACATGCAGTCATGCTGGCCCAGCGTTATTTCTCATCGGTTCTCAGACCCTAAACCGCAAAAATGCAAAAAGTGCTAAAACCCTAACCCCCACAACCCATCATCAAACAACCCAAACAAAATTAAAAGTTTGCAAAATACTAGGGTTTTGCAAAACCCTAAGGGTGAGAACCGATGAGAAATAACGCTGGGGGTCATGCTGAGATTCAGATTGTTGACCATGGCCAGGGAAGGGATGCCTGTATGCAAGACCTGATCAGGAGGCTGATGTCAACCACATAAGCTGGGGTGAGTTGAGGACATTGTGCATAGAATGTGCCAGCAGCTCAGCCACTTGACTGCAAGCCTGCGCTTCCAGTGAAGTATTTCCAGCATGGCCGAGAGACTCTGTGCTTCTGTCATGAGCCCTTGACACGCAGGATACGTGTTCTCATGCAAACTGCCTACACATGGTAGCAGTCTGAACAACATTTCACGACTGACACAGTGCCTACCAGGTTCCCTTTCTGATCAACAAATGGCAAAATCTCGATCTGATGCTTGGCCATGATGAGCTGGACTTCCTCAGGTGAAGTTGCCTCAGAAGCTGTTGGTGCAGACCTGCATGAGCAGCAATATGACAAGCTTCATGGTGTGGTGTTTCCCATGCTACCTGTCATACACATTTGAGTTACTTAGCCAACAGCTTCTGAATCATGCAAGCTGCAATGGTCATTGAGCCATATGCAGGGGCTCCTGCATATCAGGTTTGGCACAAAGCAGAGCAAAGTTGATAATGATGTGAAGGAGAGTCCTTGTGGCTACACTGATGCATCTCGCATTCACTGCATGCTTACAACATGTGCTGCTTTGTTTGCGGCTTCCAAGCAGATGTACACTCCTCTGCTGGCACTCCCATGTTGCTCTGTGTCATTTAGACCCAACAGCTGGTGCACAAGAGTTGTTGTTGCATGGCTTGAAAAGCATATCATGTAATACATGTACCTGTCATTGATTTGAGATTGGTACGCCGTGGTGACATTGCCTAGGTCTGAAGTTGACTGGCCTTCAACAAGGTGTAAGCCCTTTGGAGTTGCAATTGCCAGCAGCTTTCCACCAACAGCACCAGAGTCAGTCACACAGGCATTACGGAAGCCGCTGCTACCCTGCAACACCCCAGCTCTCACCCTCTCTGGCAGGAATATCTATGGGAGCTGTTGAAAGTGTAATACAAGTCAGCACCTGTCAGTCAGCTAACACTTCTCTCTATGCTGGTGTTGGCGCAAGGAAAGCAGGCAAGTCACACTGTGCACAGTTGTGATCAGCATCATATGCATGTCTCAGGGGTTGATGCATTTGCTTGATGACTTGAAATGTCCACAGTACCTAACAAGCCTGTGAAGAGCATGTGTACAGAGGTTTCATGAGGCTGACTTTTGAAACATGCCATGCAAACATGCCATGCAAACATGCTTGCAAAAGATATCTGCAAACATGCAATGCAAATACGCATATCAAACATGCGATGTAGACATGCAAGGCAAGGGTGAGTAAAGACACAGCAGTGAAGCTAGCTCTGTACTGCATCGGCAGCTATGCATAGCAGACAATGAGTCGGCCTGTTTATACATGCCTGAATGTCCTGTATCTGCTTCAGCTCCTGTTTGGGTGACAGGATGATTGGGTTGGCTTCAAAGCCTGCGGGCTGCTGCTTGACGCTTTTCACAGCCTCCAGTTGCTGCTCAAGAGGCATGTTGTAGTGCACAAAACCAATGCCACCAAGCTGCAAAAGAATGGCCAAGTATGAGCACAATGACTTGAGGTTGAGGTGAGATGCATCACTGCATTGCATGTGTTGATGATGCAATTGTAGCAGCCTTGGCAAGTGTCCATAGTTTGTATGGGTCACAGGGCAGGGTTAGCAGTTGTGCAGGAGAAAGTGCCAGAAACGAATGATGAAGCTGCAACATGTAGAGAAGACTTACCGTGGCCATAATGATGGCCATGTTGGCTTCTGTCACGGTATCCATGGGCGAGCTGACAACTGGGGATGTCAACTTGATCCTTTTTGTCAGATGTGTAGCAAGACTGACCTGCAAATCCGGGTGTATGCTGTATCGGTTAAGTGGTGATGTGTCCAGAGGTGCTGAGTCTTGATCATCCAAGTGTAAAAATGCAGTCAATGTGGCAACTAACCCACCTCATGCGCACCAAAGTTGATGTGACCAGGATGGAAAATGACGTCATCATAGGTATAGGTGATGCCTTGTCCAAACAACCTTGATGCAGGCAGGCCTACAAAGTGAAAATGAAAAGTGAAAAATACCACGGGTTACAATGCCATAACGACGCCCTAGTCAGTCACTCGCCGTCAGGGACTTCCTCATCGTCAAAGCTTTGTTGAGTCTGTTGGTTCATGATTGTAGCTGCCGACATGTTTGCGATCTGGACCTGCGCCAAACTCACGAATGTCGCAACTCGGAGCCGGGCAAGCTCAACAAGTGTAGCGTCAGCCTGCAGATGTCTCGGTCCGCGTTAGTGTGTCGCGTTACGCCGCAAGCGACCGAAGGAGTTGCAGGATGTCTTCACGGCGCTCACGTGCTTGCCCGCAGGGCATGTGAGCAGGCGTTACGGATTTCCACAGAAGACAGACTGAAATTCAAGTCGCCGGGCCCGCAGGCTGACCCCTGCTGTGCAGCAACCCACTGATGGCCGCCGAGACGTGCTTCTGCTGGGTCTGCTGACGGTATGCAGGCTCTTGCTTCGCAGAGCCCCGGGGGCCAGCTGACGACCTCAACGTTCGGAACTCCGTACATCATCCAGCAGCTCCAGTCTAATCCTCAGATAACACGGTATCCCACTTGCTGAGACCAATGTAAAAGCATTTGCTAGCTGCAAGCTCTGACTTATGGCTAAAGTGTAGGGAGCTACTTACTGACATCGGTGTCACCTTGAAGACACCTCTCCCATCTCCGGTAGGTACTGCGTCATGTTGCAAAGTTGTAGAATGCTTGCTTTGAGTGCCTTCCTCATAGCAGTGCTTCCAGCGCAAATACAGCCTGCAGAGCAGTTGTCATACATAGTCAAAAAGCAGTACTGTATAAGAGCTTGCCTGTCAACTCAAACGAATCTGATTCAGGCAGACTTCGTCAAAAACCTTGACAAGCAATTTCAAGCGTCCAGAAAAGAGCAAGGCCTTGTTCGAGGTAGTTCCAGCAGTCTTGCAGGGAAGGATGGACAGTCCAGGGCTGTTACAGGCACACGTGCAAGCAGCCCTGACAGCGCCCTGGCAGCGGTAGGCAGGTCTTTGCCTTATGATGTCAATCATCAACAGTCTTTCAATCTTGATTGTGCATGGAGAAGACCTGAGCAATTCTGACACACCATTTGCACCATGTTGTCTGTCAAGTCAACATGATGAACTTCTACAAAGGATGGACATCAACATCATTGTGAGGCTGCTACTGTATACAACTTGATGCTGCTGCAAACTCTTGGCTGTGCTTGAGCTTGCCTTTTCGCCATGCCCCCTTCACTCCCCAAACAAGTTGCCTGTTGCAGAGCCCACAGCAAACTTGTTCAGCAAATCATTGCTGCATTTGGCACACCAACGTCACATCAAACACTTCACATGTCTACCTCAAGAGCACAGCAAGAAATCCTTTTTGAAGTAAAGTTTTCAAAATGTGGAAGACAACTGAAGATGGTTGCAAAATCTACGCTTTTAAAAACTGAAAAGATTGCCATAATACTTAGTGATAATCCAAAGTCTCCCACACGATTTACCCCAGCCTCATCCACCTGCAGCTGCAGTACTGTGACATCATATGAGCATGTGCTGTGCAGCAAGGCGCGTTCTCAGATTTGGAGGACCTGCTAGATGCCAGCCACAAGCTGGTTGAGGAGTCAGTTGACAGCCGAGCACGCAGCCAACAGGCCTCCCCTGCTGTCACCAGAGATACCCTGCGTCAGGTACCATGCCATTTACATGCTTAGAAAAGAAAAGAAAAGAAACGAAAAGACTACGCCTTTCGACGTCAATTTAATGAGAAGCCAAGTATTATACCGGGCTGCCCAGGGATTTACATGCTTAATTCAATCAGCTGGTTTACATTAATTTACATTTCATTGTCTCTAAGACTCATCAGGGGATTGACCAGACAACAATAAGAAAATCCCCACACTAAGCACTTAATGTTCCAAGGTGTTTGACAGTAGAGCATCAAAGGTATCAGGCGATCAGCATGTGGTACATGGGTCACTTTGTGCCTGAGTGAGCGTCTTCTAGAAGCAACAGGACTTGGCCACAACAGTTGTCATGCATGCAGCAACTGTTGCTGCATGTGTGCTGACTGTGTTTGGTGCTAGCTGCACCTTGCATTAAAAGTTTCATGCCGTGTGCAGACCCCTTTGCTGCTGCACAGCTTACCTGACTGAGCTTGACCCAAATGCATCATCAGTTTCTGTGACATGAACAACAGCATGCAAGCAGCAATGCGCAGCCTGAATGCTGACACAAGTCATCCTGCTTGACATGAAAGTATGGCAGTTGCTTGCTCCTGTCCCTGCAGCAGGCTGCAATTGCTACAGCAAACTCTGAACCCCCACGTGGATACTGCGGTCCACTCCTTTTCTGCCTCTCATGCATCCTGTTCTGGTAAATTGCAACCCTGGTCAGCATCAAACTGTTTTCGGCACATTGTGTGAGACATAGCCCATGTTCATCAAATGGCCAAGCAGTTCCCCCCCCCCCAGGACATTAAACATGTCGAATCGAAAAAAATCCGTAAGTTTCTACGCCCTCTGGCCTTGCAGGCGGCTGACAAAGGGGCCCAGGCATATGAAATCACAAAAAAACGGAAGTTTCTACGCTCTCTGGCTTTGCAGGCGGCTGACAATGGGGCCCGCTCTGGGCGCTTCACAAAAGATCAGCCGGGGGAAAGCTTGTGGAGAACCTCCTCCAGCGTCACAGCAGATGGCTCCCCGGGTGCGGACTCACTTGGTGCAACAGCCTTTGAGATCCAGGCTTTCTCAGGGATCCAGGATCTACAGCAGGAAGCAGGTAACAGCCTGTTGCAGATGCACATGCACACACAGCTGGCAGTGACAGCGGCATAAGATTCCAACAAGTGCCTGTTACATACCAGAGGCATAGCTTGGCCTCTGATGCTTCCACTTGCGGCTTTGGCATTTTTCACACACACTGTCACCCGGCTTGTTCAGACATGCTGGTGGTGCTTCATGGGACATTTGTCCTTTTGCCACAACATGCACAGCAGAAGTTGTTTCACAGATGGCAATGTTGCAGCACAACGACAAGTGTCTATTAGATGCAATCAGCATATGTGGCCAAGACCCATCAATACACTTTAAATGCAGGAGCAATGTGTCACAGTGGACTGTGGAGCTCTTATGTTATCAATGCAAAAGATTTCCACCAAAAAATCAGAAATATATCAAATGACTTGTTGTTGTGTCAGACATTTCAAGTATAAACAAGTCTTTTACAGACACAGGCAAGAAGAGAGGGTGTTGTGTTGCCCCAGGTGTGCCGTTAGTGATGGCCACAGCTCCTGGTCCCCATGCACAGCTGCTTCACAACATGTGCCAGCGGCGGTACTGGGATACGCTGGACATACGGCAGTATTTGACTCGTATTGACAAGCCCCCTCGTCTGCGCTTGGAGCCAAGTCAAGGAGCAAGGTGACCTTTTTGACCTTGCATAGCAGGACTGGCAGCCCCTTGTGAACCAGGCCAGCATGCTCACCACCAGCAAACTCTCTTGATTGACAACTTGCATGCTTACATTTGTGCACTTGAAGTCAAGCAAGCATCTGCAGGCCTAACTTGTACACAAAGAGGAAGAATTGCACAAATGATTGATGACATCCTAGATGGCATACCAGGTTCAAGCAAGTGATCTATCCATTGTGCTGTTAAGATTGTGCTGCAGCTGTTCTTTCCATGGTTGCAATGAACTGCAGCTGCAGATGTTGTCTGCAGATTTCCTGGCAAAGTGAGGGCTTTGGCAGACTCCATCCAGGCATGGACAGACATGCAGGAAGCCAATGCACAGGCCTTATGCAATAAGCTTGAAGCCTCATTCCTACATGGTGGAAGACATGCTCCAAAAGTATCCAGTCCAAGCTCAAACGACAGTAGGAGAACGTCAAGTGAGAGCTTAGTCACACCAGCACCCAGTCCAACTAGATCTGCCGCCAGAACCTCATCAACTAAGCGAGCTGTTCTTGTAGCAAGATGACGTATGTCCTAGGCCAACCAGGACTTCAAAGCCTCTTGCAATTGTGGCAAAGTTGCCAATGCTGCTAGTTTGACACAACCTTCACTAGTGTACCATAGTAAGTCTTATTACTGCCATCTGAATGGGACGGCCCACAAGCTGCAGGCGCATGCATCATTGTTTTGCATTGTGCAATTGACAGACAGGTCAATGTTGGACAGTGCTAAACGAATAGGCAGCTGGGGCTGTAAATCTCTGTAGCCTGCATACTGATTGCAAGGGATAACATATAGGTCAGGCAGTGCAATTGCTTCAAAAAGCAATTGCTAGGACTACCTATAAGAGGGGGGGGGGAGTGTGAACAGGTGAATCACGACAAATTGTTGCCAAAATGCATGGGTCACAGAGTGCCCTTATTGCTGCTCTGATGCGTTCATTCTTGATCAGCTGTGGACAGATTCTCATACAGCGCTGCACACACACTCCGAATGTTGTCACTGATGTCTTCATCCATTCTGATAGCTGCACACAGACTTTGCAGCTGCTGTAGCCTAATCTGACTCTGACTCTTGGAGGACCCAGACAGCCATTTACTCTCTGCTGCTGGAGGCACATATGTGCTTGAAGGGCCTTGCGCTAATGCTACAAGTTCGCTGGCCTGTCCTGCTTCTAAATCAGTGGAGATTTCTGGTCCTGCAGCATGAATGCTGTGTCAGCCTGCTGTTGCTAAGGCACACAACCAGCAAGGTAGAGTCTCAGCACATTTGGAGAGCATACAGAAGACATGCATTGTGATGTAGCAGAAAGCGGCTAAAGGTCAGCCATTGTTTTAAATGCCAGATGCAACAGCCTGATGAGCCTCAAATCTGCATTTTGACTCATCTCATTTACTTCACTTCATTTCGTTACTGCTTGAGGTATGAAGGCAGAGGTGGCAACAGACGTCCTGGCTTAGAAGCATGTTGGAAGATCTGGTGGCACGGTCCAGCATGATGTCAATACAAACGTGCAATAGATGGTGACTGCGCACCTGTGTTTGACAGCAGATCAAAGGCGGCAAAGTTGACAGTCAGCATGCCATCACTTGCTCGCCTGACCACAGGCCTGAACTTCTCATTCAGCTGGATGTCTGAAGGCTGGTAGGAACACCTATTCATGCATCAGTCAAGCTGTCACTTGTCCTGCCCATTGCTGGTATCAGCTCATGCAATGCTGTTGGTTTTCTGGAGACGCGAATGGTCATCATAACACACAATGATGAAACCATGCACGTGATATACAGCAAACACATCTGTGCAAGTACAGTCTCAAAGCATCTATGGCATTGAGTGGCAGCCGTTTGAGCAATTTTGCCTGCAGAATTCAGGACAGGTACAGAAGAAAAAGACTCTACAACCTGAATGCAGTACAAGAACCTGCTGTCACATGATGAACAGCACAAGTTTCAGTTGCTGGTGGGAATGCAGCGTCAATGTGATGACTCAACAGAGCTCACCTGGCTTGCAGGACTCCTGATGTTGTGGCGTCGATGCCATCCAACAGCACCAAGATTTCCATATCTTCCTGCTCCATATCGGCAGGCATCATGCCTGATAGAGGACTGTCAGCATCAATGATGTGACTCATGCTGATGGGCAATCCTAGCCAGGCTATCTTGCTAGGGGTCATGCCCCCTGAGGCGATCTGAAGCTCCTGGTGAAGATAGCCAGCATCATCAGCGTCAGGGTGCTTGGAGTTGAACCGCAGCAGCAAAATGCGGATCTCGGGGCGAAGAATCTGGTGTTTCCTGACGTTTGCTACCCGGAATGTGAGGCGCCAGATGCCGTTCTGATGCGTCATGGCCATTTGCTTGCTGAAACGGATGGTTGAGGTGCGGGAGGAGGGGTTGGCAAAGCGTGTGAAGACAATGCCCAGCATGGAGTAGTCTGTCAGCAGGCTGATGATGACTTGGCATGTGACCAAAGCGTTTGTGACTGAGCAGTATGGGTCTGGTGACAAGTCCCCGCCGTAGCCAATGGTTGCTGCTGTTTGGACTGAGAACCACAGTGCGTGTAGGTAATGCTTGACACCTTTGATGCAGTGTTCAGCTTGGAGGTAGTACAAGAGCCCAAACACTGCATACTGCAGCAGTTGAGGAGGCGTCAGGCACCCTGCTCTTGGTCTTAGCAGCTCAGCATGAGGACAGTGCTAGCTGAGGGTCTTGTCACATGCATGTATGTCACCTGAAACAGGTAGATCGCAAAGAACACCAGGCAGAATCGCCCCTTTGGTATCTGCAGAAGGAATTTGGAATGGTGAGTCATGGCTGCATGGCACACAAGGGTGCACTCTTTGCTAATCAGCAACGCTTGCTTACATGCAGCATCGTATGAAACAGGTCTGTCCCATACACTATGGTCTTTGACAGGCCCTCACGTCTTGCCACCAGTCCATGTTGCTTCCTGCAGCTGATAACTGCTAATTCTGCACTGTTGAGACAAAAAGTGCCTAGCATGTTCTGCTGCAGGCCGTACCTGTTCGTGCACACCCTTTGCCGGATGCTGCTGGTGTGCTGCAGCATAGTCTGTAGCAAAGGTTCTTCCTTCATCTCGGCGAAACGCCTCGATCACTTGGTTCGCTTGGCGGAAAGCATTGCGGCCTGAACATACTCTTGACAGAGAGCCACACAAGCCGATCGTGGCAACTGGCTCAGCTTACCTATTCCGCGCGCAACACAATGTGGCGTTGACCACCAAGTTGACCACTTTGAATTGCCATGCATTGACCACTTTGAATTGCCATGCATTGCTACCCGTAACATTACCATGTGCATGCTGCTGTTGTACATGCCTGCGCACCACATCCGATTGACGCACTCAATGTCGTGGTACCCCTGTAGATTTGATGCAACAGTGCCTTGCATGTGTATCTCGTGTCGCTGAGTCTCGCGATTTGCTGTTGCAAAAGCAGTGCATGCCGTTTAGCTTGCTGATGCTGTCTAGCCTCAACCTCGTTCTTTCTACGAGTGCACTTCATGTTCGTCTGCATGTATGATCTGATGTCGTCATATGTGGGTGGTTGCAAGATTGTCGAACCATGCGCGTGCTTCCGAGTAGGTATAATGCCAGCCAACTATGCAACAAAGCTGCAATTATTGTTATAACAGTTTGCACGAAATTTGTTGCGATGTTGCCATAATGATTCACATTTCCTATGACTTTAACATTATGTTGAAATGCTCAAAGAGATCATGGGCTCACAGATTCCTCAGACTCTACGTGTGATCTTGTCTCACCCACACAGCAACTACGGCATTTGAAATGGGGTGGCATTTCCTTAATAGATAGTGTGTGGCATTTACAGCACCTACAGCTGTACGTTCATGCTGTACTGGCCTGAGAGTAGCTTACAACAGAACGAATATCTTGCAAAGATGGCAATCGTGTGATGATGCAAATCAAGCAAAGCCACAGTCTTTTCCTGTCAGGTTCACGAAAACATACCTAACCTCTGCACAAGCTATGTGGAAACAATAACAAATTGAAACCTGCAAAAAAGTCTCTCTGGTGCTTATTCCCATGCGCCAAAACACATATGCTCTGCTGAGTGCTTGCTCTGCACACACTCTCTCCCTGGACTGCTCTGCTACAAGCAGCAAAATGGTGTACAGGAGACCCTTGGCACAGCATAAACTCCAAGCGTCACGCTCGCAAACAATGACAGAACAGCTCTCACAACGGAGTCAGTCTCTCAAGTCCACTCAGAATACAAACGGAACCATCTTGTATGGTACAGACTTGGTGTATTGGGCCCAATACTTGCCGTACTTTGATTGGCAGCGCATGTCATCTCTGAAAGCTCTGTCTGTCAACAGAAGGGTCAAAAAGACAACATAGAAATATGGAAGGCACTGCCCAAGCAAGGCTGGGGCTGTCCAACAGAAGGCTGCCAAGATTTCTGGCAGGTAATGGAAATGGCGTGCAAGCCCCCACCAGCCTGCAAACATGCAGCTCACTGTTGTTCAGGCCACTGACTAGAATGTCTATGCACATTCATCAGAACAAAAGACGTGCTGCACAAGACATGCTGTGTGTTGAATCTGCATGACAGACACAAGACATGACTGACTGTATGGTGTCAGCAGCACGGCAAGTAAAGTCAAGCCTAGACTGTGCAGAAAGGCAGATTGAGCAAATGTCTTGCCCATCATGGAGGGTCCAGTGCCTGTTTCACAACAGCTTCTGACTGGCTCATTTGTACCTGCACTAGCTAGGCTGCCTACTTACGGTTGCTTCACAGTGCACAAGCAGCAAGGGCAAGTGCCCAATGTGCCGTGCCCTGCTCACAATCAACTACCCAGCAGCAAGCCTACCTGATGTCAACAGCAGTGAGGTCTTCTCCTGCCCGTCTGCTGGGGTATACTTGGCCGTGATGTAGGTGGGAGCCTTGCCCCATACTTGCGCTTTGCCATGTGTTGCTCTGAACACCTGCACCACAAGATACACCAGTTGGAGTAATCAGAATTGTGTTGTAAACCTAGCATCTGTGCAACTCTGCTGCTGCTGAGGACATCATGTAAATGATCACGCGCAATGCTGATTGCAGATGACAATTCACGCTAAACACCAGACAGACAAGACCTGATGCCGTGTTACGCAAACACAGCCATGACTCACATCTCTCGAAACACGGTACAACAAAGCGTTTTCGACTTTCAGATCATAAGGACAAGAGTCCCCAGAGGGGCTTGGGATGTGCTCACCTGTCTCTGCCTGTCTGAGTCATAGTTGATATAGATGGCAGCTGTGCCAGCACAGGCAATGGCCAGTGCCAGGGGGGTGGACAGGTTGTGTACACCATGCATGGTGAGGTACATGGCGGGGGAGGTGTAGACAGCGGGCACCCACACCAGGCACCCCCAGCAGATGTAGTAGCCAGCACGATCGTGCATGATGTCCATGGATCGCCAGTATCCAGTCTCCCAACTGCAAGCAGATCACACGGCAAACTCAGCCCATTGATTGATGAAGTGCCAGCGCTGACGCAATGCAAAATCATGCCATCTGCAAGCAATTGAATGGCATCCTCAAAGGTGTTGCGGGTGAGCAGCTTGTTGTGTATGTTACAGACGTGTCATGCATGCTGCACTGCAAAGCAGCACTTCTGTGCATTAATGCTGCTGCTGTTGTTGCTGGCTCAGCAGCATCATGTCCAGCATTGATTGACCAATTCAAGCTGAGAATGGCTCTGTGATGCTGCAGATACTGCAAATTGCATCCAACGTGTCGAGCATGCACTGAGCAATGCATCAGCAAGGCAGTCAGTGCAATCAGGGCTGTTATGATCAGCATCTTGGTGCAAACACATATGGGGCTGGTGGCTGTGCATATGCTGCAGCCTGCAGCATCATGGCGCTATGACATGTGGACTGTTATAAGGCCAGGTACTCTTTGAAATGCACTGGAAAGACTTACAGGAAGAACTTGAAGATGTACATCTCCATGAGAAGCACTGACACCATCATGGCATTGCTGACATGACCAAAGCTCTGGTACTGCTTCACTGCAAAGCACAAGATCCAGAAAGCCCAGCCCATCATGCCCATCCTGCAGTTGGTCCACGTCTTCAGATCAAAGCTCTTACCAATCCGGGGGTACAACTCCATGCCTGGAGCAAAAAGGAATCGCTGGGTGTGTAGACAAAGCTTGTCAAAGCATATGCTGGAGTCTGTACCCAGTTTGGGTCTTTGCGGCAGGCTTGCTGCAAGTGCTTTGACAAGTATGCATCTTGACCAGAAAGGAATGGATGAATCAAAGCATGCAGCGCATGGTGTTGCAAGACTACATGCAAGCATGCAAAGTCACAGTGTTCACTGCTGTGGTCAGGAAGCATTGCTTTGCAGGATTGCATGTTGGGATTGCTGGTAATTCTGCAGCAACTTATGGATGAGTGTTTCTGGTACTGTACACAAGAGTACTGTGCTGATGGGAGGCACGGGGTGCGTTGACCACAAGAATGACTCACCCCAAAAGAAGTTGTAGATGAAGCTACCAGTGCAGCCCGAGTCTGAGCTAGAGGGGGCGATGTAGCCCTGCAAGACACTCCACGTTACAGCATGGCCGACCCTCTTCTGGGCAACCCCACATCATGCTATGCAGCAACATGGAGATGCAAAATTGTGCTTGCTGATGCTGCATGCCTTTCTAAACTGATGCTGACCATCTGATGTGCCAAAGAGCATGCTGCAGCAAAGCCTGCACAATAGTCAACTAATGGAGCGCACCTTGACGTTGAGAAAGACACAAAAAACAAGGCTGAATGTGTTCAGGGCAGCAAGCATTTCACCGAAGAGATCATACACTCTGGCAGGATTCCATATACCGGTCCTGCAGAAGGTCGAATTGCAAGTCAGGCTTGAAAAAGCTTAATTTGCAAGGCAGCAGCAAGCGTATATCAGATATGTGTCCTTACCCCCAAGCAGTAAGAAAAGCTGCAAGTGTGATGAAGAGACAGCTCACACCATTCGCCTGTGGTCAGCAATACAGCATGTGATCAGATGGCTTTGCAATAAAGCCAGCCAGTATATTTACAGGCGATAGAGGGGCAGAAAACATTACAGGACCAGAAAACAACACAGGACAAGCTGTGAAATGTAAGCACCTGATACACAGGTGTGTTGCCATTGGGGGTGACAGGACCTTCGAATCTTTTGCCAGGCACAAAGCGTTGCAATGCTGCCTGGAAGAGTCCGAACGACAGCAGGATGTACCAGGCTTCAGCACTTGGCTGTGGCCAAGCTTGCCAAAGACCATGGAGACCTTCGGTTTGCGCAAATTCGACGAACTTTCTTACGGATCCGTCAAGGTGAGTGAACGTGAACCACCTGCAAGATTCGAACGACCAATGCTTGCATCGTATCATGAAACCATCGGCTTTTAAGGCTGCTGATCACAGCATCAAAGCAGCAAAACTGGACAACCCATGTACCATTCGGACTCAAGGCCACTCACATATAGATTGCAAACATTGGACAGCAGAACATTAAAGCCAGAGTGCCCGCGATCGACAAAGCTGTCCCAGCAGCTCCGCTTATGCCCCACACTCCCTTACGGTCCCCAGTACCATTACTCTCTGCCCAAGATCGGACCTTGTCCACAGTCTGAGAGAACTGTAAGTCCTGCAGAGGCGCAAACGCCTCTGCAAGGTTTCCCTTGTCATCTTTCCCTCCCGCTCCGCTGGCGTCACATCTGCGAGTGACTGTCATGATAAACAGGCCGGCAGCTTATTGCTTAGAGGCCCGAGAGAGATGCGCAGGATGGCGCCCAGCAAATTTCATGTAGCACGCATCATGCCGCGACCACGCGCTGCGCAACACACCTGAAACTGTCGCAAAACGCATTGCACCTGTCGTGGTGCAACGCGTGGTAACAACGCCGACAAGTACGCTGTCCGGGAATCTGGCGTCATGCGTAATCGTGATCAATCAGAATTGACCTGCCCTGACACCAAAATCTCAATGTCAAGTTGCTATTGCGCTACAGCGTATCATTACAGCCTTCCTCGACCATTAGCCAGTGCTGTCATACCATCTTCCTGATATGATCGTTTGTACCATGGTGAATGTTGATGTCTGTGTCAGACTGACCCTAGACGGCCACGGACATGCACATGTTACACACCACTCGAGTTGAGTACTCAAGGACAAGAAAATCTGCTAGCAGGGGTGTAACACCAAAGCTCTGGCAAATCACTTGCACGCAGGGTAAGTCAAGCAGTAATTTATACACTTGTGCACTGCACAAAATCAATTTGTCACTTGGCTCCATAACAAATCTTATCATTGCTGGAAAAGCTGTTGATACACGGTCCTTAAGCTGTCTGGGCTGAGGCCATTTCACTTTCAAAATCCCTGCTAAAGTTTCTGACAAAGGGGCTTGCAAGCCAGACTCTGAGACAGTAACAGACTGCTCTGGCAAATTGTAGGACATGGTGCTGTTAACAGCAGTCAGGAGGAAAGGGCTGCCAGGCAGTAAGGTCTTCTGAAAAGCTGGCAGAGGTTGAACCGTTGCACTAAACAATGGAAGCCAGATCTACTATGCATGCCACAGGCTTTTGTCTTATTAAATAACCAACTTTGCAGCATGCAGCCTTACATTGCCACCTAGCAAGCCTGCAAAATTTGCCATTGCCAGATAAGCTTTTGACATGTGGTACTTGAAATGTTTTACCTGAGGCCACTGTTGAGCCCACAAGGCTTCCAACCCTCTCGAGAGTGTGACGAAAGAGGGTCCATACAATTGCAAGCTAGACACTGTTGTAATGGCGAGGGCTTGCAAGTTGCAGGATATGCCATGAGGGTATGTTCCATTTACAAAGCCACTTTGGCAAACTTTAGCCCTGACCACAAAGACTTGGCATCTGAAGCCTGTTGCACATTTGCAACGCAATCTAACCAACACACCTCCCCACACTTTACCTTAAGATTTTCATGCAGTTTGACTTGCATGTACAGCAGCTTTGTTGAATTTTTATCGTTGACACTTTCACCAACTCTCAGGCAGATCTGAGGTCAGCTCTGGGTTCACACTCTGATTGAGACACATGTGACAACTGAAACTACTGCGGACAGATGATCTGTGACCTGACAGGAGCCAGGCAGGGGTTTACAAGTGCACCCATGGGCATGCCAATGGGTTGCGCTTTTCTCCACACGGTGTCAGCTTCCCAGATTGGGAATGCTGACCTTATCCTGGTGGGATTTGCCCTATGTGCCTGGCAGTGATGTCCACCTCACTAAGTGCATTTGCTTTAGATCAAAGCTGCCATGGCACTAAGCAGCAGTTGAAAAAGGTGCCGCCTGACTGTATGTATCTTGCTTGATAGGCAACATGGGGATCCGCTGTTGACCTGCAAGAACAGAGCAAACTGTCACATGATGAGGAGGCATTGGTCAGACTTCAGCGCTAGGGCAGCACAAATGAAACCAGTGACATTGCAGTTACTCATGGCTTGCAGTAGCAACCTCACCTAGAACAAGTGAACAAAATTGTGTGTCAGGGTCCAGAACAGAATGAAGGTAAGCAGCGAGGTGCTTGTCAACACCTCATCGACCCATAGTGAGCGCCTGCAGCAGCTAGCTGAAGTGAGGGAAGAAAAAAATGGGAGCAGACCTTTCAAGATCAAATTGTTTGCAGATTGACTGCTTACCCAGATTGAAGATATTCAGTAGGTTGGCACTTTGTTTTCAAGTACAAGGGCAACCCCAGCTGCATAGCATCGTCAGTCAACATTGTACCCTATGCGTTGACGTGTAAGATGATGTCGTTGGAAATGCACTAAGCTCAAGAGATACCAGTCCATACCAGCGCGTGCACCAGAAAATAGTATGCAAAACCACCCCAGCCTGTTACGCCCAAGACGCCAGTGGCTAACCCCGCGACCAAGGAAGCAAAGACACGGCTACAAGGGCAAAATTCATGAGTATGCTGTTGATTATAGCGAAACATCGACGTGCTTACTTGAAACTTATTATTGTGAAGTTGTTTCTGATGCTAGATCCGTTCAGAAAGCTCTGGCCAAATGCGCCCTTGACTGGTCCGACGGGCTCTTCTTGTCCGGGAAGCATTCCCTTCGTTGATGCGCAGATTCGCCGCAACTGTTTGCACCTGGCAACCCGCACCTGTTTGAAGCAACGAAAGAATGCCTTCTGGTCTCGGAGCGGTGCCGTGACTAATCATCTTTGGTCCTGCTGCTCTAGTGGTCGTCGGGGCCTCATTTGAGAGTAATCAATCTTGCGTAGTGTCATTTCTTTGTGTCAGACGAAATGCAAGTGACTTGCAAACAGACATGCTCCGTTGGCATCTCAAGCCTAGAGCAAATGCAACATGCCTAATCCACAAGAGAGACAGAGAGAGAGAGAGAGAAATTGCAATGCTCAGCCAGCCAACAAGTCTGCTCACATAAAAAAGAAGACATAGGTCGAATTTGGAGGACATCAAGACAGCTTAGAACAAACTTGAAAAGTTGCATGTGATCTTGTTGTGCAAATTTGATTCCTTTACAGAAGGACCGCGTACCGTCAGTTTTCCATAAAATCTAAGGGGCATACTGCTGCCTAAGTGCATGGAGGGCCGGGCACTCGAGAATCATGAGCATGCAATGCATTTCATGTCCAGAGAGAGAGAGAGAGAGAGAAGAGTGTCCAAAGGTCACATCTGAAGAAGAAAAGAAGAAGAAGATTACAAGCTTTGGCCAGCCAACAAGTCTGATCGCTCGTGGCAGAGCCTGAGCAACCCTGCCAAACGTCATTCATTTGTGTCAAACTAAATGTCAGTGACCCCTAGATAGAGATGCCCTGTCAACACCATATGCCTGAGCTGGTTAGGCTAAACAAAGGCCTGAACAAAAGCAAATCCCTAACCCAAAGGCCACATCTGTACATGAAAAGCAGAGCAATCATCATGAAGAAGAAGAAGAAGAAATATTTTACATGTTTCGGCCAGACAACACGTCCGATCACATGCAGCAGGGCCTAATGACCCTGCATCACGTCATCAGTTTGCAACAATAATGTTTGTCTGTGGACACCCAATGCCCAAAGCATCATAGGACAGATCAATCTCAATATCATAATGTTCATAACATTCACGACTTCAAAATGACTGCTTAGCAGCCTAACTGGCGACTTGACTGGGGGAACCTGGCCAGCAACAAGACGAACGAGGCGTATACAAAGTTCCGACGGAAAGTCAAACCCCCTGTTCCAAGAACCGGCATCAATACCGCCGGAGGCAGTGGTATTAGCGACACGCCATCTCGAAGTTGACGCAGCGAACTTTGCAAGCGCAAGCTTTGCCTTAAGCATATCCAGCGCGCAAAAAGGTGCAAGGACGCATACTGTCAGACCAGTCGCGGGCTTGTACGCGTCGACTAGCTTTCAGTCCCTAGGTATCGTTGGCCAGATTGGCCGCATATACGCTGGAGGCCGCCGTCGCCAGCAGTGCAGTGGTGGCGAGGCCGGAGCTGCGAGCAACGGTCTCTTCAGGGCAGATCGCTTGTCTCTTGACCTATGCCGGCTTCTTTGCCCTCTGGACCTATGCAGAGTTGGTAGACTTTACAAGGTGCGAGCAAGGCTGCAATCACTGCTTGAGCACCACATTGCTGTGCTCATAAGTGCTCAGCATCGTTGCTTGATCACACCAGCAGGCGTGGCAGAAAGTCTAGCCTGCAAGATGAAGAAAATGGGCCAAACAAGGAATCGCCTCCTGTCATGCAACCCTTGGGTGCCAATCAGATAGATCTGCAGTTGCCTGATAGCAACAAAGATGCAGTTGCTGAAGCAGGGGTAGCCAAAAGCGGTTTGATCAGGTGCACTACTTTGTGGGGCATGCCGCTCCATGCGTCAATCCTTACGCCCAGAGATAGTTTTGATATTGAACAGCAGCCTCATCCTGGTCGTTGAGCATGCAGGTGTCTTGCACTCGATCATCAAGCCCTCGTAGAATGCAAAGGTGCTTTAAAAGCAGTGTAAGTTCAACACTAGTGATGCTCTAAGCTTGGCATTATTGTGTGGCTGCTGCCATTGTGCCCATGCAATGTCTTAAACCTTTCATCTACAAGAATGCACTAGCAAGTCAGTTCAAGATCAACCACATCTACATTGCATGTTTGCTCAAGTTGAGTAGCCTACATGTGCACAGGCAAGGGTTCCATGCCAAACAGCATTCCATGCTGCAATGCTACAGCCTTGCATTGCAGCCTGATTGCTGTGCTGCTTGCCGCTAATATGCACAGCCTCAGGCATGAAGACTCGGGTCTCTTTCTCCACAACAGCCCTCATGCACCATGCTGGTACTGCCATGCATGAGATCATGAACATGTCACAGCCATACAGCTTGCATCTAAGCAACGTTATACTTGAAGCCTGCCTAAATACAAGGCCTCAAAATGTCATCTCATTGCTGAAATTGCACATTGCTTGTGTCCTGCAGGGTGGAATGCTGCACCATCCTGTTGTGGTTTTATGTTGCTGACAGAACAAGCGTCTTTGAGTATGGGGCCAAGAGCTATAGCAGGGATGTGCTAGGGTTCATATTTCTTGGATTGACCTTGGTGGCATTGTTTACATCCTTGAAGCAGTGCAGAGTGCCTGTGCTCCTCAACAGGCAGCAAACAGAGGAATGGAAAGGCTGGATGCAGGTCGTGTCCCTTGCACACTCCCTTTTGCGCATGTGCAGGCATTAGAAACACAAGCCTGTCCTGCTTTCAGCTTGTTTGGGTTGAAACTGCATCTGTGTTTTCCTTGTTCACTGCAGCTTGAAGACAATTGGCCTCCAGGACATTGGTTGGTTGAGCAGCGTTGATGTTCACAGATCTGCCTTTCCAGCAGACAGTGCATCTGCATGTCCAGGTTGACTTGGGCATTTGACTGAATATATTCAATGTTGCTATGCTGCAAAATCAACTGACTACTCACAAAAGAGACCATGGCATGCCCTTGCTTTAGACATTCAGATGTCGTGTGCATGCGCTCATCAAGGTTCTGATCAGACTGGTCAGCTGTCTAAAGCATTGTTACCCCCCTGGTCCTCTGGAACATCTATTCCCCCCTGTACCCCTGCTATACACCGCTGAGATTATGTCTGTCTGTGTCTGCAGGTTCTGTTCCTGCTGTATCACTACTTTGAGGCAAAAGAGGTGTACAACGCAATCAGAGTCTTCATTGCAGGTTATGTCTGGATGACGGGCTTTGGCAACTTCTCCTACTATTACAAGACTGGGGACTTTGCCTTTCCTAGGTAGGCAGGACAGTACCACTGTGTCTTTCTGCTCTGTCTTTTCTCCAAGTACTCAAGCCCCTGCCTTCAGCAATATAACCCTCTGGCATGTCTCACATATCAAGTGCTTACTGTGACCTTGTGATTGTCACGGTCCGTCTGTCTTGCATGCTTCTGTGTTCCAAAACTTTGCCTGTGGCATACATAAGTTTCTCTCTGCAGCAAGAAACCATTGATGCAGAGTGTGAACAACAAAAGAAAAGTCTCGTCCCTGTGGCAATCATGATGGGAGCCTCCTGAGGTTGCAGGCGAGAGTGCAGGATGTTGTGTTGCATGCACACTCTGCCAGGGTCTTGTGTTGCATGCAGGTTCTGCCAGGGTCTTCTGTCGCATGCAGGTTCTGCCAGGGTCTTCTGTCGCATGCAGGTTTTGCCAGGGTCTTGTGTCGCATGCAGGTTCTGCCAGATGATGTGGCGGTTGAACTTCCTGGTGGTGCTGGTGTGCATTGCGCTGCAAAACAACTACATGCAGGTTCTGCCAGGGTCTTGTGTGGCATGCAGGTTTTGCCAGGGTGTTGTGTTGCATGCAGGTTCTGCCAAATGATGTGGCGGCTGAACTTCCTGGTGGTGCTGGTGTGCATTGCGCTGCAGAACAACTACATGCTGTACTACATCTGTCCCATGCACACCCTCTTCACCATCATGGTCTACGCTGCCCTGGGTCTGGGCCACAGATACAACAAAAGCAGTGCTGGCATCACCTGCAAGTGGGTGCTACCATGTCACTATCATCACTCACGTAAATTCTGCTTGTTATGTGCTTCTTGCTCAAGTCAGTCAGGGATTTTACAGTCGTTGGGGCTAGTTAGCCCATCTGACTGAACTGTAGTCTTTCGTCAGGGAACGAAACAGATGAAGTAGCTGGTCACGTGGCATGACTGTGTTCAATAATTGCATGGGCAAGCAAAGCAGGGCTCAAGCACACTTGATGCATGTTTTCCATCATGCAACATCAACGATTATGGCTGATGTTTATGGACAGTAGTGGAAAGGTGTGCCACGCATGACATCTGAGTGGCTGCATCTTCCAACTGAGACCATGCATCTTGCCGATTTGCCCATGATTTTGTACAGTCGATACTGATTGCTGCTATATGCAGCTGTTTTCAACTCACACTGACACTGCCTTACATGTGCTGTTGTCCACCCTGTGCTGACTAATGATTGCAATGTATTGAGGCCTGTGCAGCAACCTGACGCTGTTGCGATGCTGCGCTTGCAGGCTGCTGATATCTGTGGCAGTGGTGTTCTTGTGCTGGGATGTGAAGCCTGTCTTCTACGCCATCTGGAGCCCCTTCCAGTGGCTGATGGGATACTCAGATCCTCGCAACCCCACCGATGATCTGCTCCACGGTAGGCTCTTCAACATATAGAAATGCGATTCTTTCTAGAGAAATGTTCCTTTCCCAGTGTTTTGCGTCAACACTAGTTGGGGGACAGTAAACAGCATTTCTATGTTGGGGAGATAAGAAGCCGCCACCCATACACAAGGCTTGGCACTCTGGTGGCACAACAAGCAGTGCTGCAACAGCAGCATCCTCTGCCAGGATATGCAAAAGTGGCAACCCTTGACTGCAATCATCAAGCTCTAGTGATGCTGGCACTGGTTCTGACTCACCTGCAGGTGCTCTCAAGAGTGAAGCGTCATGCTCATACACAGCTGGTGTAGGATATGGTTTAGCCATGCCTGACTTTTATGCAATGTTTTTGCTTTTCTTTTCTGCCACCCCAGTATTGAGTACCGTCAAGTCTTAAATTGTTCTCAAACCAATCCCTCCAGCGAGAAGTGCAAAATGCCGACGGGAAGCTTGTCTGTTGCAGTGTTACACTGAAACAGCTTTTCTGTCAGCGACAGCAGTGGTCAATGGCAAGACAGACTCCATCTGTTGGACTCTGTGCAGACCCCATTCGTTTGTACTGACTCCATGATGGACTCTGTAGTGAACCCATTCGTTTGTACTGACTCCATTTGTGTGCGTTGTAGAATGGTATTTCAGATCCTCCCTGGATCGATATGTATGGATCCACGGCATGCTGTTTGCTTACCTTCATCCCAGCTTTGAGGCAGCTTTGCAGCGCATCGACAAGATGTCCACCAAGGCACGCTTGTTCATCAGAACAGTCATCACAGCAGGTCAGTTTGACTGGCATGCTGCTCATGCTGGGAGCATCCTAGATGCTGATAAGGATCTTGACTCATGCTTTGTGGGCTGGACGTGATGTGTGACTCAAATGCGTGATCTAATCTCATGCATGCTTTGCACAGCATCTGCCTGCAACCAATCTGGGTGACACCTCAGAGTCTGTCCTTGTTTGTTGTCTTGCATATGTGTTGTTTGACTGCTATATTTATATGATGCATTCTGCTGAAAGGTCACATACAGCCCATCCTAGGCAAACTGCTGTGTTACAGTGCCAGCCTTTTTGAAATTCACATTCTAACATCTGTGAACAGGTGAAAGGTGATTGACTGCTTGATTGATTGATTGGTTGATTGATTGATTGATTGATTGATTGATTGGTTGGTTGGTTGGTTGGTGACTGACTGATTGATTGAATGCAGTCACCCTTGCTCTCTTTGCGGCCTGGTACCATTACATCTACTCACTGCCCAAGCGGGAGTATAACCGGGTGCATCCCTACACCTCTTGGATTCCAATCACACTGTGGATCGTGCTGCGGAATGTGACTCCAGCCATGCGGCATTTCTCCCTCAGCTTGTATGGGTGGCTAGGCTGCATCACACTGGAAACCTACATCTCTCAGTTCCACACCTGGCTTACTACTGGGGTTCCCAATGGGCAGCCCAAGATGCTGCTGACATTCTTCCCAGCAAACTACCCTCTTCTCAACTTTGCAGCTTCTACCGCAGGTGGGGTTGCATTCTAAGGCACTGTATGATGACCTGTGATTCAATCTCTACTGTCTAGTTTTCAGCGCAATCATGCTCAATGGGCACTGTTTGTACGCATGCTTGTTGTGAGATTCTGTGTGGATTCTACATTTGTATGCAGCATATGCTGCGTTGCGGCCTGCAGTTGCTCACTTGAGTCACATTTGGAGCCCAATGCTGCATTGCATGGAGATGCACACCGGGATCAAGGCATCACTACCATACACCTGACATTGTTTGGCTGTTGTGCAGTGTATGTGTTTGTCTCACACCGGTTGTTCATTGTGACAAACGACCTGAAGTCTGTGGTCATCCCTTCTGCCAAGGTCAGCAAGCTGTTGTGGCGAAACTTTGGGATGATGGCTGTTGCAGTTGTGGTGTTGTATGTGGCCGCATATCTGATTTTGAGGGTCCTTGGCATCAACAAAAGAATACTAGCAGGAATATAGACAGTCTGAAGTAGAGAAATAGGTCTGCTGAATTTACTGCTTGTTTTAGTAAATGCTGTTGTGTCATGTTTTAATGTTTGTACGCCCAACACTAGACTTGAGTATGAACAACAGAGGTTCTTGAGTTGTTGCCAGTGAGCATTGCCTGATGCTGCTTGGCTGAACAAAAGGTGCCTGTCAAAGAGCAACCAGTAGAGTTGCTGAAGTTGAATTAAAAACCCATACTGATCACCTTAGGAGTCAGCCACGTGCACAGTACAAGTACTGACCCAATGTTGTGGGTCGAGATGCAGCATGTCATTCAACAAGCTGAGCAATATGATTTGGTCAGCATCAGAAGATCATAAAAACGCCTCTCAAGTAGGTGTAGCGTTATGGTCACATTGCAGGCACTTTCAGGCTTCAGTCAAGAAGTGTACATACAAATATGATGGCAGATCCGCCAGACCAGCACATGCAATCCAGATCAAGTCAGTCTTCTGTTTTCAGTTTTGCTTTTTTGATCGGCGAGATAGCCGTGTTGTCAGTGTACTTCCACAATCGACCAATCTCACCCCGAGATGCTGCTGTCAGCGTGATTGCTGTAAATGTGGCGGGAACCAGATACAACAGGGCTGGCTGCCCAAGCTTGGTGATTGCATTGGCGCCAAAGGCAATCCCCAATCCTATCACGTAGGCTGCCTGAACAGCACATCAACCCTCTGTGTCAAACTCTGTGTCAATGCTCATCACAAAACAATGTTACACACCTATGGGCTGCACACCCAAAACATGCGCAAGCAACAGCAGCTGGCATCAATGCATCATGCCTGCTAAGCTGAACAGCATCCCAGCACAGTTGGACCTCTGCAGTGGGAATATAACATGTCTGGCTATAACACGTCTGCTTGTCAACAATGTCAGGAGTCGCCACTCCACTAGCTGTGCCAAATTTTGAGATAAGAATGTCTGTCTGAGGGTTTTCTGTGTAGGTCTGACAGATCATGACAAATGCACATGGTCATTTGCAGGCAAAAGGCGGCACAAAGTACCTACCATGGTGGGTACAAAATATGTTCGCTGCTGTAAGACAGCATCAGAAATTTCCACTACAGCATGAGGGCTGCCGCTTGTTGAGGCCCCCTCACTGCGCTCCCTCTGATCTGACTCTGCGTCTGCAACCTTATCCACAGCTGTGCCTGCAGCTTCAGCTGCAGCGTCTGCCATTTGTCGGCCAGAAGATGCTGGCTGCAACACATCAACATGTCAGCTGGAATCTGTGGAGCTTTTTTTGGGTGCTACATGCTGACCAGCATGCTGCCAAAGGATGTTCTGCAGCTGCCGTTGCAACATCATGCCGCCTGCATATGGATTGCAATCATGCATGGAATCAAGCCAAATACTACTTGATCTCCTGCTGAAGACACAGCAAAGTCTCATGTCCAAGCACAAACACCAACCAAACAAAGGTCCCAGACAGCTTTTGTTTCTGTCAGTCATGCACACAGTATGTCAACGACTAACTGTCAGGTGTGACACAACCAGCTAGCCAGTCAGCCGGTTAGCAGGCAGGCAAACAGGGGCGCACAGGTTGCATTGTTGTTTGACTGACACACAGACAAGAAGCTGTTGACTCACATCCATCTGTGAGAAGGCGCCTTTGAGGGCTTCTGCTGCAGCATCTGCCCTTGCCCCCATGTTGATTGCCCGAGATGCATCATACCTCAGGGCTAAACAGGCCAACAGCCCTGGGACTGCAATGTCCCCCAGACCTGCAGCATGCATGACAGCCAATGATCTGCTGCTGCCAGCTCGCATGCTTCTCAGCCCAAGTACTGTGTCAAGTTTGATGTTCTCATGCCGGCTCTGCTAAAACATCTCCATAATGTAGAAACGCGCTTTGACTGTCCCCGGACGTTTCTCTATTTAGACTTCCAGTGTAGAGACGACGTTTCTGAATTAACATATAAGACGTTTTGGGATTGAAAAGAGCTGTAAGCCACAATGCAAAGGCATGCTGCCACGCATTGCATAACAGCAAGTAGTGCTACTGTCTGTCAGAACATCAGCTGCATCCGATGTGAAGACAGCAGACAGAAGCCCAAGGGATGAAGGCGTAGCTGACTGAAAGTGTAATGTAAAAGCCTGAGTGGAATTTCGGGCCCAGCTTCTCTGTATTGATTGCCTGACAGCGCCGTCTTTCTTTTTGCTTCGATTTCTTTCGTTTCTTTTTTGTTTATTTCTTTTCTTTTGCTTCTTTGTCTTTTGCTTTGTTGTCTTGTATTTCGTTTCTAGATGCCTGAGTGAGCAAATGATTGTGCCTGCTCACCTAACAAGGAGAATGGGAAGCTACTCGCCTCGCCAGTCCCACCAGCAATCCTGGGGAACAGAAGGCGTGTGGGGCCTGACACAATGTCGGAGGTGGCCACCGTCAGCATCACATTGTCTCCAATCACAGAAGGGCTGCCGAACACCCAGAAGACGTCATACAGCAGCAAGCCTGCTAGCATGACTGCTCCTGTGCGGAAGCTTTTCAACCCCAGCAACTGCAGCACAGGCTTCCAACATGTCAGTATGTGCTCCCACAAATCTGAGGCTTAGAAGGCTTGCCTGGCCAGGACAATTGGAACACATGAATGATGATTGACTGCCTTAAAAGCTTTTGACTAGTCCCAGCAGGTGCAAGGGATGCTGTAACAATACATGTACATCAAATTCATCCTGAGTTCAGCAGCCAAATTAACTTTCTGTGACAGGCTGCTCACAGTCAGCAGCCAGTCCACCATAGTCACCGTTAGCGAGTGGTAGACATGTTGCATGCTGCCACCAAAGCAAAGTTTTGAGTGTCCGAGAAATGGTGAATGCCTGGCAAAAGATCTGAGAACTGTGTGGACTGTGTCAAACCTGGGATGATTCATTCACTCATTTGTCAGATGCATGTCTTCTCCTCGCGTCAGGTATGTACACTTCTGAGTGCCTCCCTGTATGAAATCCTGTTCTGACACCTGGGTCTGCTTGCCTTACCATCAATGCCAAAAGCTGCAAGCCGATGCCACGAGCAGCAGTGCAACAGAACCCACACAGCAAGTCAGATCTACAAGGTCTGCTTGGCTTGAAGCTTGCCTGGAGAATGTCTGTCGCAACCAAGCACGCTATCATGTTGTTCAGCGTGAAGTTTTGATGGCCAGCCCTCAGGTCAATGGTGGCAGCTGTAATTGCAACCAGGATGGTGGCAATGTCACTGGGCGCCAGCTGTGCATCTGTGATGGAGTCACCGGAGTCATCAAGCAACAGCCCTTCTGGCACGGTGAACTGCAAGCTGGTCTGGCCTAGTGGGCCTGCCTGCACGTCAGCAGCATCCTTGAAAGAAAAGAAAAGAAAAGACTGCACCTTTTGGCGTCAATTTGATGAGAAGCCAAATATTACACCGGCTGCCCAAGCAGCATCCTTGACTACCGCTTAGATTTTGTCTGCTTTGCAAGCTGCATTTGGGGCTATGTCTCATGGGAAGCTTGGGTTTTTCCAGCTTGGGTTCTTTGTGAAATGGTCCTCTGGGTGCTATGTGTAATGTCAAGCCACAGCCACAGTTATGTCACCTGCTGCTGGGTTTGCGCTGCAGATATGAGACCATTCCCCATTTGAGACATACGCAAGGCAGAACATCAAAAATTGTGGAAATGTACGTGACACCACATGCATGCACAAAGATATGCGAAACATCAGCCGGATGACACCACATCAGATGATGACACTACATGTACACAAGACAGCAAACATCAGATGGACGAGACCACCTGTATGCACTAAGACACAAGAAACATCAGATGGGGAAGAGGGGTACCCCAAGAGGCTTACCGATTGCCTGAGGGGGCTTTGAAGGGCTCCAAAGATAGCAATGGATCCAATGAGCCAAAAGTAGAGGTTCAAGAAGGCTTGTAGATTCAGATTAGGGAAGAACTTGACCACCAAATAGCCAGCAAACAGAGCTGCAGAGGCAGCAAATGGCGCCAAGGCTCCCTGCAAGACAGAAGTCATTTGTCAGCAATTCCACAAGCCTGATAGGCATACATCAGTATGGTCAGTTTGACACATGTTTGCACTGCTACCATAAAAGTGGACAGTCGTTGCCTATGGCATGACACACACCCTTACTGTGAGTCATCTTTCTGTTGGAACAGTCCATTGAATAGGCAAAGAAAGCAGGCTTGACACCTGACTTGCAAGCAAGGCAGCAGCCCAGCTTGCTGCATGCTCACAGGTTCAGCGCTGGATCATGGACAAACATGCATGTGCAGCAGGACTTGTTCAACACATACGCTGAGCTATGATTCAGGTTCATGCCAAAGGGCAAATGGAATAGCAAGCCTATAGGTATGCTGTTAGAGCCTCTGGCATGCACTCATGCTAGTCTTTCTCGACGAGTCTGGATTCTGTGATAGAGAAACTGAAGAGCTGTACAGACTGTACCTCTTTGATTGAGATCTGCTGGCGGACTTTGGTGCATAAGCCCCGGTGTGCTCCAATGTAGATGGTCATAGACGCTAGGCCAATGAAGTATGGCAGATCAACAAAACGCACATGTCTGAGGGCTGGTATCTGACCAAGAGCCAGGAACCCCAATAAGGCTGTGTATGCTTTGACAGCATCCTGTGAGTTCTCCCATTTCCACGATGACTGTGCATTACTGCTGCTGCATCAATATATAATGTGTCCCATCCTTGTCAAGCATGTGGTGATCACATGCACACTATCTTTTGGCTGATGAAGCTGCCTTGGTCAGGCCTACCTTGCAGTATTCATCTTGCTGTCTGCATGGCTGCTGTCAGCATGCTTCTGAGTAGCGTCTGCAGACAAGAATGGCCATTTAGGTTATTGAGCCCAAAATTAGGCCAACAGATAGTGCAGTAATGTGTACCTGCTGGGTCTTGGCGCTTGGCTGCGCAGCATACTTTGCCCTGTCTGTGTGCAGCACATTTGTCAGCCAACTTGTCATCATCGGTGATCGTTGACCAAAGCACTGGGAGCAAGCAAGCACACCTGCAAGCTTGGTAGCCATACAAGTTCCCAACTTTGAAAGCATTTCGCCGTGCTGAACGCTGTCGCTGCCAGAGGCGGCACAAGTGAGTAGGAGGCTGACTGGTACGTGTAGCTTGCAGCCTACAGCTGGCGCTGCAGTGCGTTGACGCTTGCGACTGCAGTGATCCCACTGTAGACATGTAAGGCTGCCGCCAGCTTGGCGTACACTGCTCGACTTAAAATTTCTTGCTTACGACGTATCTTTGGCCGTCGTTTTCGGAGCTTGACAGCTGCTATCAGCGTGTTTTAGAAGCACTAGGAGCGCAAGTCAACGTCTAGACCAGACTTTTGACTTTGTGTATCAGCGTTGACCTATCGTGCTTGTTTTGTGTAACTGCGAGCTGATCTGTCATTCACGTACAGCGCCAGGAGCAAAACCGTACGTAGTGTCTTGCATCAGGCATCTAAGCTACAAAGAGCTGGAAGGGTACATGACAGGCAGGTGTAATGAACGGGATCTTGTTCATCTCAACAAGAACTGGTGCTTGCCTTTACAGCAAGGTAGTACCCGCAAGAGGCTCTGCGAAACCTTTTCATGTGTAGAGCCTTGTAAGAGTTCTTTGTTTGTTCAGGCTCACTGTCCTGGTTTCGGAATCACCACAAAAAGTGAAGGTCTTGCATTTAGACCAGCACAGGTAAACCATCACAAGCGTGGTCTTCCCATCTTTGCGTTGACACCACATGCCGCTTGCAGGCACACTCATGCAATTTCGCATCAGACGCTAGCCTGGAGCACCTTGAAAGCATCAGCATTGCAAGCATGCTGTATGCTTTACACCTTCAGGTACGAGCCACACATTGTGCTAAAGAAGCTTGATGCACACAGATGAAAGAGGCTCTACCTGTTGTGCTACAGGCCTGTGCTGCCTCAAGTATTGTCAGTTCGTCACAAGACCATCACAGCCAGGCAGTATTGAGATCACTGCTGACAGACACCAGTTTGCTGCAATTTGCTGCTGCAGACAGCCATGGTGTCATGGTGTGCGTGAGCATGTCAAAGCGCCTCAAGGGAGCAGTCGCTGAGTTTATCTGCAAGGCACACCCCCAACACTTGATCTAGCTGCTCTTGGCCTCAAGCACATGTGTTTTGTGTGCATTCCTGACAACAAGTCAGCAGGTCAAGCTCTGTTGCGTAGGAAGCCCTGCAGCTGTTTGTGACAAGATTTGACAGCTTGCTGTCAGCAAGCAATCCTGTAAGCCGAGCAAAAGGATTCACAGCGAGTCTGCACAGCTTGTACCAGCAAGTGCCGCAGCAAATTGCACAAGCCATAGCTAGCAAGTTGGCTCCAATGCAGTTGTGGCTTGTGGTTGCACAAGCTGATGCTCTGCTGAGGTGAATTGCAGTGCAAATCAACAAATGTTGTTTGCTTGTCATCCCCTGCAGCCAAGTAATGTTTGAGCACTGCAATGCTGGATGTGCTGCTGTTGTCTTTCGATGTCCAAACTTTCAGCTTCAGTTGTACCCTGCCAATCTTGAGATAGTTGATCACATGTACATCATGGTCTCAACAACAACATGATGTTGCATTAGGCGCAAGCAAGCAATTGTGCATTTTGAGTACACATGAGTGTACACATAAGTATCTGTGAATGCACATGAGAGTCATCATCACCCTTGTCTTTTGGCTAGCTACTTTGCAATGCTTTAAGCTTCTCGTGTTGCAGGGCAGAAGCTGCACCTCCAAAACGCCGCTGGTGGCACCAACTCAAGCGGAGCACACCAATCTCACCCTCTCCTGACACTTCTAGCTATCAGTTCCTCTGGACAGACCCCAAGCACCGTCCAGACGGGCTGCTGGCCCATGACCCATGCAAGACACTGCCAGGCACTTGCAGCACTGCAAACGAGATCATTCAGGTCCTGAAACCTCTTTGGTACCTCACCTTTTCCCTGATGCCCTACATTTGTTGATTGTGCTGATATTCTAGATGTTGCCTGCGCCTCCGCCAACCACAAGCAAGTTACTCAAAGTGTCAATTGTCTGCAAATCACTCAGAGAAAGCGCTGCTATCGGCAGAAGTCAGGATGTCGAAATCATCACCTTCACCTGCTATGCAAAATGGCATGTATGCCTTGCTCTGACGTTCAGATCATGGCTTGGGCATGTTGCAGCACTCTAGCGTAAGCACATCAGCTTGAGCGTGCTCAGTGTGTGACGAGCTAGCTCAGAAGAAACACAGGCACTGTATATGCTGCAGATGGTGACACAGGCTGCAAGGCGCTTGACAACAACAAGCCAAGCAATCAACAATACAGTATACCATGTGCAGCCATGCTTGCGTAGCACAAACGTGCCCCTACACTTGCATACAGAGGATGCTCACAGGCCGGTGCAAGAGCCCACTGCCATCCCTCCCTTCACAGAGCACACGCCTAGAATGGTACAGCTTGACATTGGAGTTGGTCGTGGTAAGTGTCATGAGCGCATATGAGACCCAGTAACCTGCAATGCACGTTGATGGCATTGAAGACATCCCAATGCTTGGACAAATGGCACACTGTCATCAACAAATGCACGCCACAGATGCTTATGTCTGTTCGCACATGTTGCCTACAGCTGCATTCTGCATGACATATGCTCTAGAACCTCATGTTCCTCAAGGTGCAGGTAATACAGCATGCATGCATATATGCACTATGTTTGGCATATAGATGCTGATTGTGAGCCTGTGGGCATTGAGCAGGTGTCAGTACAAGTACAGATGGGAGACCATCCAAAGATGCTAGCATAGTCGATCCCAAGCATCGCTTACTGGTTATGCAGCAAGATGGCATCATTGTGGCTGTTCCTGTGATGCTTGACAGTCAGGTTGCTACAGTGCAAGCAGCAAAGAGTGCCATCATGCATGAAGTCCAGCAGCTTGCAGAAGTGATGCACAGCATTGATAGCATTATTCCGCTTGAGAAACGCCGCCAATCAGCAGGCAATGTAGCATAAATCAATGGAGTGACATTATGACTCCTGTATTTGCTTGTTCCATCTGTGCGATGTTGTGATATGCTTTGGGTTTTACAAAAGCTGGCTGCATGAGGCCTCAATATCGGCCAACATTCACAATGATTGACAGTCAGCAGATGCCAAATGAAAAGAGATTACAAAGGAGCTGCTGCAAGAACAGTCTGTTCCAGTCAGCATGACGAGAATCTCTCTCTGGATCAGAACAACAAGTCAACAGAACAAAAGTATTAATGCCAAAAGGGAAAATAAAGTACTTGTGTCATGGTATGACAATTCGTTTGGACCAGTCTCAATTTCTGACAAACAGCCAAGATTCATTTTGATGCAGGCGTTCTTTAGGCCTCTGCATGTATGAACTTGACAACAACTGCTGTGATGTCATCAACCACCCCTTCCTCCTCCACCAACCACCTCTGATATGCCTCATCTACCAACTGCAACCAAACAAAGCTTGCTCAGCAACATACTCTTCGATCACCGTGACCATGCTGTTGTTGACCATGCTACTTGAAACAAAATAGCTTCTGCGTCACTGAGACATCTCTCCAGCAAGGAGTGCACAAAGCAGCCAACCCTCACAAGAGTAGGCACCTGCCCAATGCCGCACACTGTGAGGCTGGCAAAGAATGCTGTTGCACAGCCACCAAGATATGCAGCATGCCTTGCCAAAATAGACAAGCCGCCCCTTGGCACAAGCAGATGCCAACAACACTAAAGCAACACGATCAGCGCTGCCTGTTGGCATGATCAACTGACCTGTCTGCATCCTTCCTCCACAGTCTCACAGTTGCCAACAATGTCAACAGCGTCCTGGCTCTCAATGAACTCCCAGACACCGTCACTGGCCAGAATCATGAACTTGTCTACAGGGGTCAGCTCCTTCACTGTGCACTCTGGCTCAGATGTCACACCCACACTGCATGCAGCACATACACTCAGTTTTGACATCCTGGCTGATGACGCCATATGACAGACATGACACTGCAGAATGCTGGTAGCTAAGCAAGGCTATTACGGCTGGTGCTGCCTTGAGCAGCAGACCGCCAAAACAGGCTGTGCAGCAACGTCATCCTCTGTTTACCATGGTGGTTTGGTGAAGTGCAAAAATGTTGCACATCATGTGTGGGTGAGTAGCCACATGTTCTGCAGCCAAGCTGTCAACAATGAGACAAGCAAGCTTGAACTTCACCACACGAGCATCAACACATAAGAAGTGCAGTGTGAAGAGGTGTCTGCAGCAATCAAAGCATCAACGCACAGCCCTGCAGCAGAAGGCATCACAACCAGCCAAGCCTACTCCAGACCTTACTTCACATAGCACCAAGCACAACAGGACAGGCAGCAGGACTTACGAGTGAGCGACAGCGTCTCCCAAGGCACGGCTCATGGCTAGACCGGGGATCCAGGCGTACTGCAACCACACCCTGAAGGGCCCAATGGGCTGGCCCATCTCATCCACCAACCTGCAGCCAGCAAGCCATGCTTGCAGTCAGCAACAGACTGCACTCCCGGCTTCATGCAACGTTGGGGTGGATGTCCGGGGGTCTTGAAGCAGAGGCGCCTGAGTCACAGCTTGGAACAAACATCCAAACATGCTTGCAGTCAGCAACAGACTGCACTCCCAGCTTCACACAACATTGAGGTGGATGTCCAGGTCTCTTGATGCAGGCTTCTGAGAGAGCACAGCTTGGGATAAACAGCCAAACATGGTAGATGAGTGCCTTGACCAGTGAAATGCAACGATCAACACAGCAAAGTGCTACTACTGCTTCAATGCATGCAAGCTACCACGACTTGTGAGCTACAGCAAGCACACCGATTGTCTCAAATGACAGTCAGACTCACATCTGCTCTTGACGGCTTCATCTGAGCTCAAGTGGTACTTTGAGAGACAAATGTTTAAGGGCAAACTGCAGAATCCAAAGGCGTCGCAGTTGCTCACCTCTCAACACGTCATTGGTGGCGATAGTCCTAAAGGGCAAATCCTTGAAGGCAAATCCTCAAACGGCAGACTGCATCGACCAAAGGCGTCGCAGTTGCTCACCTCTCAACACGCCCATTGGTGGCAACAATCCTAGCCTTCTCCTCAGGGGCAGTGGGCTTGTGGTCCTTAGTCAAGGGCACAGCCTCATAGCCGCCTCCCTTCTTGGTACGCCCCATGACCCCCCTGGAGTCACCCACCCAGGCGGTGGTGAGGGTCTTACCCTTGAGGAAGGACACCACACTGGTGCTGCCACTGAACTCGCAGTCAATGCGGCTGCTGCCCAGGGCCTTGTCAACCTCCAGAAACCCTGCACAAGACCGGCCTACTTGAGCATACCTGTGACAAATATAGATAAAATGTATGATACTATATTATATTATGTTATAATTTGATAGTATAATAATAATTAGAGGCTCTTTTGCTGCGTTGATGGGATAGGTCAGACTTGATGCATTAGGTCAGGCTTGGTGCAACAGGGCTTGGCACAGAGGCTGCAAGCATGCTGGAGCAGCAGCTGGACACTGAATGTGGCAAACTTTTGAATCAGGTGGGAGTTGGAGTGGGGAAAGGGGGGCGGTGGGGCGGGGGGGGAGAAAGGGAATGTAAGGGTATATGAGTGTTGGCGATCAAAGAGGGTCGCACTGCACCATTCAGATTCCGCATCATCAGTTCACAAAGCCTCAATGCAAAGGCAGCAGTAAACGCAAAAGGATTTGTTCAGTATATCACTCATCAGAGTTTTGTCATAAAAGATAAAAGATCAGGTACGTGTACTCCTCCATACCAGTTGGTTTGATCTCCTGGTTGGCTGAGAAAGTAAAGAATTGAGCTTTAACCCCAAGTGAACCCAAACAGAAAGCATGACTGACCCTAACAGAAAGCGTGACTGACCCTAACAGAAAGCATGACTGACCTTTGGTGAGGGCCTTGGAAGCATCATTCTCCATGCTGAGGTGGTTGACCAGCATGATGGGCAGGTGCTGCTTCACATACCCTGACACCAGGTGCCCTGCAGCCATACCACATACTGTTGAAACGTGTGTCACTCATACTATGGTGCTGCCGTATGTCAGTCAGCGTGATGAAAATGACTGCTAGAACAATACTTCGTCACATCTCTGGACATCTGGTAGCCTGCACCACAGTGTACAACACAAGTAGACAAGTGAAGCTCTCGACAGGGAGACAAATGGGCAACGTCCTGATTTGCATATGCACAGATCCACCATTCCTGCATCACAGTGTCACAGCTTGGTCACGTATAAATGCATATAGCTTGCTTGTCCATGGATCCTATGACTGTCAGCAAAGGGACTGTGTGCTTCAAGAATCCCAACAATTGATGGCCTGCTGCATCATTCAAACAGGAGAGATCTTCATTCAGGTGTCAGGCAAGACTGACAGATGTATTTGCATGGTGATGGTCATATCTGGCCATTGTGGACTGTAGACTGACATTGCGTTTCTGCTGCACATTGAAGGATATCAAAATAGCAGACTGGCATTGCTTTTCTGCTGCGCATTGAAGGATAGGAGTAAAAGAGCTCCTTTGTCATCACACATGGTCTGACAAAGCGCACCAGACCAAACACAAACACAACACACCACAGAAGCAAAGGTATCACAGTTTTGCCAGGCCATATATCAGCTTGACCTGTCGTTCTCACGCTTCCCTGACAGTACATAAGACCCTGACAGCACATGACATGATGCCCAAGTAAGGAATGCACACACAAATGGCATGTGGGCATCTGCTGTAGACATCCAGCTGAGTTCAGCATCTACTGTGTGCACCTGAATGATGCAAAGATGTCTATAGGCTGCAGGGCCTGTACTCCCTGGACTGAGATACCAAGTTGGAGTGGTGGGATTGACAGTTTGATGTGAGGGACAGAGGATGTCAGGGCCGCCCCGTGTGCAGCTGCAAGACTGTTGATGAGCATTGCAGATGTGCTCAGCCTCTCACCTGTGCTGCCTGCGCTTGTCTTGCCAACATATGCTAGATGCTAGAGGGGAAGGTGAATATGCAACGCTATTGGTACTGTTCCCCTGGTCATGCCATCCTACTGGGCCAGAACTCGCCAACACTAAGGTCAGCCCCAGACAGGGGCAATTCACCACAAGTACAGCAATCAAACAGTGTGTTCTCAAACACTTTTTTTTGAAACAGTTTTTTTCTCCAAACGGTTGTCTTTTCGAACAGTTTAACAGTGCAGAGAAGGGCATGGCCTACCATTGGGTCCATGACCATCGAAGGCACCGAAGAGGGACTGCTCATTGGTGATGTACTTCTCAAAGGCAAAGCAGTTGTCCTGGTTCTGCTTCTTGAAGCCAGGCTCCCGGCCTGCTCTGGACATGCAGGCCATGGTGCACGTCACCCCTGTCGCACTCTGCACAGACAGACAACACAGATCACAGCAGGCCTGACGATACAATGCTTGAAAACGCAATTGTTGCATCAACTCCAGCTCAGTGATGCACAGAACGCATCAGAAGTAGTGACTAAAGCAAGTGTGGGACTCAACAAACACCAAAGGTAGAGTTTGCTTGGAGCACTAGGTGGCACGTTCTGCTAGCATGCCCATCAGGACCACGACTCGACCAAACGCTGATCATCTGGACCATTGCATAGGTTTCAACACCATATGAGACTTGATAAGGTAGTCAGAAGGATGCATCACATACAGCACTCCTGCTGCGCTGTTTCAAGCATGTAATTGGAACCCCAAGCAGGTGGGGTAGTACCTGGACGTTGCTGACTCCTGTAGTGGTGACAGTTGGAGAAGACACACTCTCACCGCCATCTTCCTCGGGCTGGGGCTTCACATTGGGCTGCAGAGCAACAGCACAGTGTCACTGGTGATGATGAAAGGCAAAAAGCAAGATGATTCACGTCATAGCATCACCACAGGTGATGACACCATGCTGTATGTCACTGTTAACAGGGGCCCCCTTGTTGAGAAGATCTGTCACCAAACATGCAGAGTGTGGAACTACCAGGAGCGCAGATAGGAAGCATGTGCTTAGCATATCGACTAAGGACCCTTGTTCATCAGCTGCCTCGTGCGTCAGTCAGTGGTGTGAAATGGGACAGCAAGATGACACAGTTGCAATCTCTTGTGCTCTCACATCATTTGTGACATAAGACAGCCTTCTGGCACGTGTGTTGGAGCTCTGAGCTGGAGCCCTTGGCTTGTCAGAGGCTGCTGGTGCTGCTGCAGAGCTTGCAGCAACATTCACTGGTGCTGCTCTTGGCTTGTCTGCAGCTGGAGCTGCTGCCGAATCCCCTCCCAAAGCCGGCTGCAGGACACAGTTTCAAGTATAGCATGAAACAAATGATCAAGACATTGGCAAAGCCAGGAAAGGGGACAAACAGGAACAGCACAACCTCTCAGTACGCACCTGTGGGCCAACACCTTCAGCATTGGCTACATAACTCAGGCGCCTAGCTCGTGAGTTCTTGCTCCTGGCCTTTGTTTTGGTGTCTTCCACCGTCTCAGTACCCGCTTTGATTTCGCCAGGTGCGTCGGTTTCACCAGGCAAAGCAACACCTGCAGCCTGCCACCTGTCAGACAACGCCCAAGGCCAGTAGCAAGCAAGCTACGCGAGCTCTCATCGACACAGACGTCAATCTTTGCGACCACAAGACAAAGCAAGCGATCGTCTGAAGCCACCGTGTCTGACCTTTTTGCTTTGCAGGCACCTCCTTGGCATCTGCTGCGTTTTGGTTGACACGGCCTTCCGCAGGGACACTAGAAGCGCACCCCATGGCGGAGGCGCGGCTGAGCCGAGGTGGAGCCTATGCCTGGCTCTAGGATATTTCCTACGCAAGTCCACTGAGGCTGCACCCTGGCAGACCCTGACAGAGAGTAGTCAACGAGCACACTAGCTCTTTCAACTTAAAGCCTCTGACGATTGAGGGTGTGGCCGTTCCGCGAGACAGGGACGAGAGCCAAGTACTATACTCTTCTGCTAACCTACGCTGTAGCCACTTCAAGGCGACGCCCCAGTGTGAATTGGTAGAGACTTTAGAAGTGCCACTGGAAGTGCCACAGGACTTGCGACGTAATACCCCCATGCGTAACCGTACATGTAAGACTTGTTTCACTAGGCTCCGAAACCAGCTGTCCAAGAAGGCCAAAGAGAGGGCCAAGCGTGCTCAAGCGCATCCTCCAAATATGACATCTGCTGTTGGACAAGCGTACGCTGTCAGTCAGCACAAGAGCAGTCGACGCGATGCGCATCGCATAATGTTTCCCTCAAGGCCCTGGAGGCAACGAGCGACTTGCAGATCAGGCTTGCACCTTCGTTGGGAAGCGTTCACAGCGCATGCACCAAGAAAGAAAGCAAGAATGATTTTCAGGTAACTTGAGTTACTTACACAAAGTGGCATGAATACCGGCCGGTCCTTCTTGACTTTATAACTGCACTTCGAAGGTGTAGTAGACACAGGCCTGTGCAGACGCAAGCAACTCAAGACCAGCGGATAACACAACGGTAAAGTTTACAGGGCACCTTGTTGCGTCCTTGCGCCTTCTGCCTGGAGACGTGAACTTGTGAACCATGCAGGTGTGCAGAAGAGCTTGTTCAGCAGCATGTCCACAGCAATGATGTTGTGGGTCTTGGCACAGGAGTGCTGGTGAGTCATACGACGTCTGCAAGCGAGTGGCACCCTTGCGAAGTGTGATTGTAGATTGCGTTGCACCTGCAGGTAAATGCGGTCATAGAGTGTCTGGCCCAGAAAACAACTTTAGGGCTGCTTCAGGCAGGTGAATTGAATTGGCATCGTTTCTGGCCAACCTTACTGCTGCAGAAAGCTGCTTGTCACCACTCATTGCACATTGTTTTGTAGCTGACAATGTGTGTGCTGTAGGGAGTCAGATGCATACCAGCATCAGATGTGTCAGCCAGTGAAGCAGCTTTCCAAGGTGTGCCTGTCACCAGCCTAGCTGAGCATCCCATGGTAAGCACAGTGCTGCCCCACACTCAGCAAAGTTGATTCAATATGGCTGACAAAGGAACAACTGTCAACATGCCAGAGATTCAGCACAACATCAAATGCTGCGGAGAGGCTGCTAGGGCACGTCTCGCGTAATGCCTGCAGCTGGCCAACTTTGCCATGTAGCCATGCCTCCTTGCATGGCATAAGAGGCATTCATTACTCATAGCAGATGCCGTAGGTATTGCCCTGTATACTCTGTGACACGCAGACTTGCAGTTGCAGGTGGATGTGATGTTTGAAGAGGTGGATGAGATTGTGGTCCAAGAGCCAGACCTGCCATTCATAGCAGGCCGCCTAGCTGAGCCTGTCCAGCCAAACCTGCTGCGCATGAGAGCTCTGCTGTCTGCTAGCAAGCACAACATTGTCTTGGTAGATGGCATAGAAAACGTGAGTATAGTAGTTTTTGTCTTTTGTTGTTTCTCTTCATGCTCAAGCATTATGTTTGCTATGCGTGTGACAACATGGTCTTGGAACTGCACAAACAAGCAGTCAAGAAGTTGACACTGCTCCATGCGCATGTGTATTGCAGGTTCAGCAGCTCGAACTCATCTGTGGCGGCTAGTGTGATGCATTTTGCTGCATGTCACAAAACCATCTTTCTTTGCTGCAAACACTGCACACACATGTGCAGATACTGCATGTCATCTTGGCGTTCAGCAGAGTGCATCAAATCGGTTGCCAGCTGTGGTGACACTGACAGCATGATGGGGTTGTTTGGCATGCAGACATCAGCCAGGCTCAGAGGAGTCTTGCCTGTGGTTGTTGACGCTGATTATTGGGAAGACATTGGGGAGGTGCTGGATGATATCTTCATTCCTGAAGCAGAGATTTGGTGAGCTAGTGCGTGTGTCACACTCTTCAGCAGCAGAACCCCGGTCTCAACAATCAGTGGTTGAGAGCTGCCTCATTGACACCTGCATTTCAACCTGCCTCACACCTGGTTGTTATGCACCTGAATGTCCAGCTTGCCCCGATGTGCTGGACTGATACAACCCAAGGTTGCCGCACGCTCCATTTGTCATGTCTTCTGTGCGTGCAACATTGCTTGTCAGTTTGGTGATCTTACCAGGTAGTGCAACTCAACATCTGTTGTTTGTCCCATTTCATCAGAGCAACCTGAAATGGGCCAGCCCATGTGACAAGAGCATGTGTGTTTGGTCGTAGGCGAAGAAGTGTGGCTGGCTATGACCCAACTGACCCTAGAGCAATTTCCAGTCCGTACTTAAGTGCACAGGGACACAACGTGCTTGATGTCAAATTTTGTAAGCTTCTGTACTCCTGCTTACCGGATAAAACACTGCTGTATATTAGCAGCATGTGCATCAAAGTGATGAACTTCGTGCATGCGTCAAGGGTCCAGTTCAAGCAGTGACAGCAATTTATTGCCAAAGAAATCATTCAATGTGGCTTGCTTTGCAAATTAATGTGTGCTGTGCACACATGCTTCATGACTCGTATTTCCTGCAGATGGGCCCATGAAGCTATTTGGAGAAGATGCAAGCTATAGCTCAATAGCAGAAGAAATAGAGAAGCAGGCAGGCGTTATCACACATGGCTTGTTTGTAAATGTGGCAGACTCAGCAGCAATGTTTACTGAGGATGGCATTCAGCTGTTCCAGTCAGCTGCTATGGTGTAATGGCCAAACGCTCATACTGTTGGCAGTGACTATGTAGGATACATGTGCAGCACTATGTCATGCTCTGCATCATATTGTGCACATCAGAAAGATACCTCCAGACCACTGGCCTCAGTTGCTGCTAACATCATGCATGGAGGCGCATGTACGGGATCTGTAAAAAGTGTACCTTCATCCTAGGTTCCTTTTCTGCATACTAGCCTACAACAAGCTAAAATGAACTGGCAGTCAGCACATGAAGCAGCTTGCTGTGATCACACTTGCAAGCATCAGCACAAGTTGACTATCACCTAGAAGTGCGCTCCATCCACAGTGTCTGCTAACTAGCAAACATCATCACAGTCCATTCCAAAAACGTTCAGGCAGCAACTCATGACTTGCCCATGGCAACATCAGCTCATGTCTGCGCCAGTTGTCCTCAGGCACAATTTTGACAACACATTCACCTGCTGCAATGCCATTTCTACATGCAAGAAGCTGATTCAGCTGCAAGCACCTTTGCATGGACCTAGCATCCAAGACAGCCACATCCCAATTGATGTGCAGTTGCTGCAGATGGCAAAGCGCATCTGCAATAGCAACAAGATCGACATGTACATCTGACAGCCAATGCAAATCAGTTGCCATGCAGAAAAGACGCTGGAGGTGCGTAGCCTCCTTCAACAAACATGGCCTGAGATCACTGTCCGCCAACTCCAGTTCTCTCAGGTTGCACAAAAAGGGGCCGTTGGGCAGATCTTGTTGATCAACGCCATACAGAGAGAGGGAGGTAAATTGTGTGCAGCTGATCAGCTCTGGTGGTGCTTCTAGAAATCCATTGTGCAGGGCAAGCCTCTTCAACTGTGGCAGCTGTCCCAAGTCTGGCAAATCCAGACCTTCATCGTTTGCTTCTACATTGCTGACTTGTAACGTGCTCAGGTGAGATAGATGCAACAGCTCTTCTGGAAGCTTTGTCACTTGACAATGCACAAGGTGCAGTTCTTCCAGCTTAGAGAGCAACGAAATACCGCGGGATAGTTCCCCAATCCCAGGCATCAGGTTGGTGATGTGCACCACCCTCAGAGCTGGCAGCATTGCAAGCTGCCCTGGAAATGGGTTCTGCACTTGATTTGAGGTGGTATGCGAGGGGCGCTCGCCGTTACCCTTGACGACAACGACCTCAAGCTCCCTGAGGCTGCCTAAACAGTCCAGGTGGCCCTGTTGTAGGATGCCGATGTACAAATACACTTGCTTGAGACGAGAGCAAAGCTGTAAGGCACAAAAGCTGCCAACTGTGTGGGTCCCAGGGTTGCGATTCACTCTGAACCTGTCGGATAGCCTGGCTGGCAAGGAAGCTACTTGCTTGATCGCAGGCAGCTTCGTCAACATCGCATTGACAATCTGCTCTGCTTCCTTTGCATCTGTCGAAAACTTGGCTGTGGAGGTAGATGAGCATCGACAACTTGCCCAAGCCAGGAGCGACCACAACTTGTCCGGCAACCTGACCTCTGCAGTGTCGATGTCAACGCTGTCCCATGCGCGGCTGGCCTGACGAAGCGCTAGAGCCCATTTCTTGCATACAAGTGGTGCAACCTTGGCCCTGCACTTGAGGCACTCCATAACAGGCGAATCAACCGGCAGCGCTTCTTGGCGTTGCAGAGAACCATACCTGTCCTTGAAAGGGACATGCTGCAGCACACACTGCAGCACTTCCTCCGGCAGGGTGTCCAAGCTCGGCGCCTTCGTGTCCATGATGTTTTTGACTGTTTCGCGAGACCGCCTTGCCAGCTCTGTCTCGTGGGTGTGTGTGGAAACTCGTGACGCAAAGCATCCTAGCAGCACGCACGCACGCACGCACCAACACACACACATCTGGACCATGAATGAAAGTGCTCACGGCGTGAAATCGCGATCAGCGTCATACCTTATCTTTGCTCGTTTAGCTATTGTGCAGGGGCCGAAGTCGCGCAGCAGCCTATTTGTCCAAGACTTCCGCCCAGCCCATCCGCTGTGAACGCCTTAGCAATGCAGTCGACGCTCACTCCCAGGTAACTTTTCGGAAGCCTGATCTACATACTGCACCCTCAAGTCGCCGTACCTATATCCGGTTTCTTGCCGGTCTTACAACTTTGCAGGAATCTGTGTAGAAATGCATGTCTCATCTTTGGTACTGATTGTACCGACATGTCTGCAGGTTTGCCGTCGCTGACAAGGCCGCACGACCAACAGGTGAGAGACGTTTCCTGGAGTCTGCTGGTCTGCTCTCGCTCTGAACCCATCGTCCCTCCTGCTGCTAACATGCCGTGCTGTGATGTAGGATCAAGGTGGTAAGCTCCAAAGATATAGCAGCACATGCCCGGATTCTCGTCACAGGCCTGCTGCAGCCATGCTTTATCGAGTCAAGGCCAAGCATCTGCCCTGCTGCTTTGCACCACTTGCACAGGCCTGCAGGGCAAAACCAATGCACACAGCTTACTCGTGTATGTGACTATGCAGTGCTAGAACATCAGTCATTGTAAGGGCAACCTCACAAGAAACACGCCGTCAGGTCAGCTACACGTTACATTCAGCCACTTCTGTTTGCAGCATTTAGATCATGGCAACAGCAAATCATGGCTTGAACCATGACCTTTTGGAAAGGTTGATGTCTCAGATGCTATTTGACAGTCAGTCAGTGCCAAGGCTCTTGAAACAGCTCCACAATGCAGACATGCGTTTTTATTGTCCCCAGACGTTTCTGAGTTTAGGTTTCCAGTGTAGGGATGACGTTCCTGAGTTTAAAATGACGTTCCGGGACTGAAAAGAGCTGTCTGCTCTGCAGGTGCTCAGTGGGCTTGTGGCCGGAGTAGTCAGCTTGACAGCTCTGAAAGCTGGTGCTGTTGACTTGCAAGATGAGCGTGATGTGCGACAGAGGGGCTTTGACATCATATATGAGGCACGTGACCTAGACCTAGATCAGAGCACCAGGGATGGACTGACACAGTACAGAAAAAACATTGACAGCACCAAGGCGCGCATCAAGGAGGCTGAACGCATTCTTGACAACAACTTGGACCCTCTGATTCAGAAGAAGTACTGGTATGCAACGCCTGCTGTACTGCAACCATGTCCTGGCCTTTGCTGCAGCTGTAATGGGTGCAATTACGCATGCAAGCATCCTTTATGAAGGTTGCAAAGACACGTGGGCTGATTAGGAATGCTTCTGTTTGTATGGCACATCTTCATGCATTTGTCTTGCGCTTGCAAGATGGCAGCACAACTGCTGCAGCTGTTTCACTGTGATGAGCATGAACAGCTTTGCTGGTTCATCTGAGCAGGACTCAGGCGCGTGAGGAGCTGCGAAACCAGGTGGGCAACCTCAGATTTGACCTCAACACCCTCATTGAGAGCAGCTCAAAGAGCAAGGCTGACAAGAAGCAAGCCCAGAGCCTGAAGAAGGACTTCCTGATTAAGGTAATACCATTCTATGGGAAACTATACTATGCATACTATGCCATACTATACGATACTATGCAGACATGCAACTTGCGTTTGCCTCTGAGCAATACGTGCAGGACTTCATCGTTGTTCAATTTGCCTCTTCTTGAGCAAGTGTTGCATTGCTTTTGCTCAAGCGATAGCAAAAGCAAAGCTATACTTGCTCAAGAAGAGACAACTTGAACAACAATGAATCCCTGCCACGTATTGCTCAGAGATCTTGAGCAATATGTGGCAACAGCTCATTGTTGTCCAAAGTGCCTCTGCAGAAGTGTCCTTTTGGCTCATGCTTGCTGTTTTGCAGGTTGAGGAGTTTGACTACTTCATCAGGAAGAAGGACCAGAGCAAAGCTGCTCCCCAGCTTGCAGAGGTCAAGTCTGCTTTGGATGCTGTGCGGGGTGCTCTGCCAGTTTAAGTCAAGTCCACGTCAGGCTTTAGATGGCTTGTGGATTTCGACCATAGCGCAGCATATTTTGGTGTCCCCCTGTGCCACGTTAGCTCAGCAATGATATATGTAGAAGCATTTTTTTTGCACTGCTATTCATGCCTGTTCTGATGGGTTGCCGCAATCACAATTGTGTTTGTTGCAACTGCACATTTTTTGACCATGCAATATATTGAGAAGAATTCAGTGCTTTGCTTTCATCCGCAGCGCTTTCAAAGTGTAATTATTGCTGACAACAGCCTTGCCTGTCAATATGTATCTGGAAGAGTGTCTGGCAAGCATATTCAACCACATAACACAGGGCCAAGCGGCCTTACAGGGTCCCTGTTGATTTTGCTGGGTACGGTGTCACTGCAAACAAGGGTCAAATAAATGTACAATCTCTGGACAGGCTCTAAAGGCTCAAGTAGCTCTGTTAAATGTTGTAGAATACGATGTGCTGGGCTGCCCAAAAGGCATGTTCCGAAATTTGTACCATCATATAGCATGCTTGCTACAAGCAAACATAATAGAATCCCTCCAAAGCGCTTTCAGTACATCAATACTACGCTCAAAATTGTGTGACAAACGCTCAAGATAATTGACAGGCCAGACCTAGCAAGCACAAAAGAATTCAGCCTTGACTAGCTAGCCTTGAAAACCACAAGCCTCATTTTGTGGCTACATACTTCTGTCTAGCAGGCACAGATACAAGCTGTGCACCGAGGTCGGCCAAGGTAGGTGCAACAGGTGCCGTGTTTTCATCATAGGGAGTTTGCAACACAATCGGCATGACGCATGCAGTCAGACTTCCACCATAGACGCAACCAGTGTCGAGTCCTGTAGCATACTGATACTGCTGGAGCTTTCGCTTCGCATCATGACCAAAAATGATGTGGTCTGGGCCTGTCCATTTAGATGCCCATGGTACCCCACGATTCAGAGGGCAGGAAGTGTATTGTGTGCTGTCCTGCTGCTCTTCTGACTGGCTTGCAGCGGGTGCCATGTCAATATTTCTCATCTGTAAAGCACAAAGCCTTTTCAAAAGCTTCTCCACTCAAGTTTGGCAACATGATGTGGCAGTGTCATACACAATTGCGTATGTACTCATGCCAATACTTGATGTCAGTGCTAAGCGCAGCAGTAGTGGCTGTTGAAAGCAAGCGTGTTGCACTGTATCAGAGTGTTCATCCTGACACTCTGCAGACTCAGACACCACAAACGGCACTTCTTTCTCTGCAACATCAGCATAATGGTATAGGCCTGCCTCACAAGGAATGCCAATGCATTGCATGGCGCCTGTCTTGCATGTTGGCAGTCTGTGCCGTAGCACCTCACCACAGGCAAGAAGAATGCAACACTGACTCAAATCCATATGAGGCTGAGGCACTCTATTCTCCTGTTGCTTAACGCATTGGTGTTGCATGTGTGTGTGTGCTGCATTGTAAGGCTTGGTTTGACTTGTCAAGCATGCAATGGTCTCACCATGTATATGTCCAGCCAGTCCTGCAGTAGCTTTGGTTTGTTGGGGACCATGCCAGCGTGCACAACCAGCAGACCATGGCTGGGGATGGCATAGGTGAACGGCAGCTCAGCCAGAAATGCTGCTTCATCTGGTTTCAGAGCTTCAACCCACTGCTCTGAAGACGGCAGATCCTGCCAGGGTATCTAACACACCTCAGATCAGGACATTCACATCGCTCTGTGTCACAGTGTGATGCAGCACGTGCTGGTGCTATGTCAGACTTTTGGCTGACTAAGAACTGCTAAGGTCTGCTGTGCACTTCGTGCAGGTGACAGCGCAGTCGATTGGCGCAGCACAAGACGGTTGAGATCTCATTGCAACAGTGGGGAAGATTGCATGCATCAGGATGCAAGGAAGCTTGGGGGTAAGAAGAGGCAGCAGATGCAGCAACAGCAGTTACTTGTGTGCAAAAAGCAGTTGCAGCTTGGAAACACATGCAAGCTTTGTCATAAGTAGCCCAAGACGTCAACCTCCAAGTGTTGAATGTACCTGAAATGACTTATGAGGCAACTGCCCTTTTCTGTATGCAGCTAGCGCTTTGTCATCGTGATTGCCTCGGACCACACAGGCTCCTGTTCTCATTGCTATCTGAACAACCTGCAATAGTGTTTGATAATCATTTTAATAAAATCGCTTTCCAGCTCAGGATGAGCTAGGTACATGCAATAGTGTTTGATAACAGCTCTCTGAAGGGGGTTGACAAGCTGAGGTACTGTTGCAGCACACTGAGGCAAGCAAGCTTGAGGTAAGAAGGGTGTGGAAAGGGGAACTGCACACTATCTGCAACACTATACCTGAGGACTGTTTGGGCCTTTGTTGACCAGATCACCCACAAAGACCAGCTTGTCACGGCCTTGATCATACCGAACCTTCACCAGGAGTTCTGCCAGCTCGACCGCACAGCCATGCACGTCGCCAATCACAATTAAGCGGCCAGTTTGGCTAGGGTAAAACTTTAACACTTTGTGCCAAATGTGCGGTGCAGGGTTCCCTGTACAACAGAAACACCTTTCAAGCACCTGCTTGACTGCATTTAGACCACCCCTCCTACTGTACCTTGTGGGGTATAGCCCTTGATAGCATGTAAAGTGCTGGATTTTAGGTGTGCAAGTAGACTTAGCACAACGCCCATGCGTTTTGGTGCAGATAACGGCGCATAGGCTGAACCTGAATGTGATAGCAACTCATATGGTGCTCTGCCTCCAGACTTACGTGTCAAGAAAGACCTGCAGACAACGGTGTGGTTTAGTGTTAGTGATCTCACGGGCGCGCAAGCGACGGCAGCAACTCTCGTCACGGCGAGTATCCATACCTCGGTAATTGCGTATATGCATGCGGGTTGCGAACAGACATAGCATGACAGAACGTCCGACTGCTGTCTCCTTTCCAGTCATGCTTTTGCTGTTGCTTCGGTCAACGCCGTTGACCCTCACAATTGTGCTATGGTCTATGCTGATGATATATGTCTGATGGCTTCCTCGCCTGAGCACTTGCAAGCTCTCATTGATGCCTTGTCTTCTTACTGTGCTATTTTGCATATGGAGATCAGCGTCCTGAAGACAAAGGTCATGGTTGTCTCACCTGTGCCTGCGCCGGCTGTGGCATTTTCATGCAATGACAATCCTATTGAGCAGGTTACCA
>JAABUP010000729.1_pt1 | contig 70815 bp, 65 predicted proteins | sample 5559201 | NCBI WGS metagenome assembly JAABUP01 (sample SAMN10711887, study PRJNA513373) | rock metagenome | isolation source: Antarctica rocks | place: Antarctica | reverse complement strand
CAACGAGCTCGATCAGCTCCTCGCGGGAGAGCTCGTCGGGACCCGGCACCCCACGAGCCGATCACAACCCCACCCGGCACCCCGGCAAAACAAGATCTTCCGCGTGTCGAGCACCTGAATGCTTACATCCCGATCATCAACACCAACCGCATCAAGATCTACTCGCCACGCCGAAGGGGACCTGACCAGTTACATCGGCAGTTGCTCGGCCAGTTCTCCCACCGAGTGAGACCCACGGGCGAGCAACTCGAAGATGGCGCGCCGGGTCGGGTCGCCGAGCAACCCCAACCCTTCTCCGTAATCCGACACGAACGTAAGCGTAGAGCTACGGAGCCGAGATGGGCAAGACGGCGATCTACATCGTCGATCGGCGACCGCGATGACCCCGGCGTCCGAAGGGGTTCCCTCGCGCGCATGCGGGATCAGCAGACCGACGACGCGGCGGCCGAGCGCCGGCCCTGGCTCACCCCTGGCGTCGGAGGCATCGGCACCGCCAGCTTCCTCGCCGACGTCGGCCACGAGATCCCCACCGCGCTGATTCCCAGCTTCGTCACCACGACCCTCGGGGCGCCGGCCGCCGCACTCGGACTGGTCGAGGGCATCTCCGAAGGGCTGGCCGGTGCGGGCCGGTTCGTCGGAGGGGCGCTCTCGGACGACCCGCAGCGCCGCCGAGCGGTCGCGGTCGGCGGCTACACCACCACTGCGGTCCTGTCCTCCCTCATCGGGCTGACCACCTCCGTGGTCCAGGCCGGTGTCCTGCGTGGAGCGGCGTGGGCGGCCCGAGGACTTCGGGTCCCGGCCCGCAACGCGCTGCTCGCCGACGTGGTGCCCGCCCATGCTTACGGACGGGCCTACGGGTTCGAGCGCACCATGGACAACCTCGGCGCCATCGTCGGCCCCTTGCTGGCCCTCGGGCTGGTGTCGCTGTTGTCGGTGCGGACCGCAATCCTGCTCTCGGTCATCCCCGGCGTGATGGCCGCCGTCGCGATCGTCTACGCCATCCGCCAAGCCAAGCTCCCCAAGACCATCGAACGGCGCAAGCTGCGGTTCCTGACCATCAGGATCGGCAAGTTCCACGGGATGATCTGCCCGACGCCGAGGGGCTCGTGGAAGTGATAGGCGATCGTGTCCTCGTCGATCTGGGACAGGCTGCCCTCCTGCGCCCGGATCGCTCCGGCGAAGTAACGCAACTGGTCGCTCCGGCGGGCGCCCCCCTCGGGCGTAGGCGAACTGCCAGTCGTCGTCCTGGACCACCCCGTCGAGAGACATGAACATCCCGCTCACGATCTTGGGTAACTGCCTGCCATGCGCTCAGCCGTTGGCGCTCGGTCCGCCCGGCACCGCCTGACCCTCCGCACGGCCGACCGAGGTCGCCGCCACCACCGCGTCCTCGACGCGGCCGCGCAGGGCCGGGTCCAGGCCGCCCTCGGCGGAGGTCTCCAGGCAGAACGCGTCCACGACCGACGAGCCGAGCGTCGACACCCGCGCCCACCGCACGTCGAGTCCCTCGCCCTCGAGGGCGGCGGCAACGCGGTGCAGGAGACCGATGCGGTCGGCGGCGCGCAGCTCCAGCACCACCGCGCCCGTCGCCTCGTCGTCGAACCACAGCACCCGGACGGGTGCGGGGGCCGACGCGGCGCGGTCGTAGTCGCGCTCCTTGGCGGCCAGGCGCGCGGGCAGATCGAGGTTGCCGGTGAGGACGCGGATGAGGTCCTCGCGCAGCAGCGAGGCCTCGGGCAGGCGCCCGAACCGCGGCGAGACGGTGAAGCAGTCCACGGCGACGCCGTCGTGCTCGGCGAGGACCGCCGCGTGCACCTGCAGCGAGTGCAGGGCGAGGACGCCGGCTGCCCGCGACAGGAGCCCGGGCCGGTCGGGGGCGGCGACGGTCATCGTCACCGTCGTCAGCTCCTCGGCGCCCTCCACGGCGACGTCCGGGCGTCCGGTGCCCGCCACGGCGCGGGCCATCGCGAGCTGAGCGCCCGACAGCGGCTCTGGCGCCGGGACGGGGTCGCCGGCCATCACCACCCGGCAGCGGCGCACGAGGTCGCCCATGAGCGTGGCCCGCCACGGCGTCCACACGCCGGGCCCGGTGCCGAGGGAGTCGGCCTCGGCGAGGGCGTGCAGCAGCTCCAGCAGCATCGGGTCGCCGTCGAGGGTGTCGACGACGCGCTGCACCGTCGCCGGATCCTCCGGGTCGCGGCGCGACGCCGTGTGCGGCAGGAGCAGGTGGTGGCGCACCACCGCGGAGAGGAGGTCCACGTCGGCCGGCCAGAGACCCAGGCGCCGGCCGATGTGGCGCGCGAGCTCGGCGCCGACCACGGAATGGTCTTCGTCGCGGCCCTTGCCGATGTCGTGCACGAGCGCCCCGAGCAGCAGCAGGTCCGGCCGCGCCACCCGCGTGGTCAGCCTCGAGGCCTGCCGGGTGACCTCGACCAGGTGGCGGTCGACGGTCCACACGTGCTGGCGGTCGCGGGGCGGCAGGTCCCGCACGGCGCCCCACTCGGGGAAGAAGCGGCCCCACAGCCCGGTGCGGTCGAGGGCCTCCACGACGTCGATCATCCCGGTCCCGCTGCCGAGCAGGGCGAGCAGCTCGGTGCGCGCGGCCCGGGGCCACGGCTCCCGCAGCTCCGGAGCCGCGTCGGCGAGGCGACGCAGCGTGCCGGCGGCCATCGGTAGGCCGGTGCGCGCGGCGGCGGCCGCGAGGCGCAGCACGAGCGCGGGATCGCGGGCGATCTGGGCCTCCTTCGCCAGAACGACCTCGCCCGCGTGCTCCACGACGCCGTCGTCGAGCGGCCGGCGGGAGGGGCCTCGGCGCAGGGCCGCGAGGCCGCGGCGCGGCAGGGCGCCCCGCGCGAGGCGCAGGGCGACGTCGGTGGCGTAGACGACGGTGCGGCCCGCGCCGGAGAGCCGCCGGGCCAGGTCGTAGCGGTCGGCCAGGCCGAGTTCGTCCACCCCGGCGAGCTCGAATGCGTCCTGGGCCTGCATCACGTCGCGGGCCCGCCCGGCCCGACGGTGCAGCTCGGTGCGCAGGTCGAGCATGAGTGTGCGGGCCGAGCACACGTCCACGGCCGGGCGGTCGACGAGCTGGGCGGCGGACAGGGCGTCGAGGAGCTGCACGTCGCGCAGGCCGCCGTGACCATTCTTCAGGTCGGGCTCCACGCGGTGGGCGACCTCCCCCGAGCGCGCCCACCGCGCGCGCGTGGTCTCGACCAGCTCATCGAAGCGACCGCGCATGCCGGCGCGCCACGCCTGTCGGGCCGAGGAGGTGAGCCGCTCGGCGAGCTCGGGGTCCCCGGCGAGCAAGCGGACCTCGAGAAGCCCCAGCGCGACCCGCAGGTCGGTGGTGGCGACGCCGACGGCCTCGCCGACGGTGCGCACGGAGTGGTCGAGCCCGATCCCCGCGTCCCACAGCGGGTACCACATGGCGTCGGCGATGCGGGCGACCTCCTCGGCGCGCCCGGTCCGGCTCGACCGGCCCCCGCCCTCGTGGACGAGCAGCAGATCGAGGTCCGAGAACGGGGCGAGCTCGCGGCGACCGAGCGCGCCCACGGCCACGAGCGCCGTCCCCTCCCCGACACCGACGGCGGACGCCCGGGACGAGAGCCAGAAGTCATGCAGCTCCGCCAGGGCCTCGCGCAGGGCGGCGGGCCCGAGCCGCCGGGCGCCCGCGGGCGGGGAGATCAGGGCGGTCCGGGCCCGCACGAGGTCCTGCGCACCCCCGCCACCGTTGCCGGCGGGCCGGGTGCGCGCGCTCTGTGCTCCGGATGATTCGGATGATCCGGCAGCGACCATGCCCCGTCCCCCCGTCCTCGTCGTGCCGGTTCATCCCACCGTTGCCCGACCCGGGCGCGCGGGCGCCGGGTGGTCCCCCGTCGAAGGACCACCCGGCGCCCGGCACCGGGGGGACTAGAGCGCGTCGGTCCCGCGCTCGCCGGTGCGCACGCGGACCACGGTCTCGACCGTCGTGACCCAGACCTTGCCGTCACCGATCTTGCCGGTCCGGGCGGTCTCGGTGATGGCGTCGAGGACCTTCTCCGCGGTGGGGTCATCGGTGACGACCTCGATGCGGACCTTCGGAACGAAGTCCACCGAGTACTCCGCGCCGCGGTAGACCTCGGTGTGGCCCTTCTGGCGGCCGTAGCCCTGGACCTCGCTCACGGTCATGCCGAGCACGCCGAGCTGCTCGAGCGCGCCCTTCACGTCCTCCAGCACGAACGGCTTGATGATGGCGGTGACCATCTTCATCGCGGGGAACCCTCCCTCGGGGTGGCGGCGACCTTGGACCCGGTCGAACCCTGACCCAGCAGCGACGAGGTGCCGCTGCTCAGGCCGGAGTAGTCGTACCCGGACTCGGCGTGCTGGGACTCGTCGATGCCGGTGCTCTCCTCCTCGTCGCTGACCCGGAAGCCGATCGTGTACTTGATAATCGTGCCGAGGATCAGTGTCACCACGAAGGAGTATGCGAGCACGCTGCCGGCGGCGACGGCCTGCTTCCCGAGCTGGGTGAATCCGCCACCGTAGAACAGGCCGTCGGCGCTGGAGGAGTTCAGCGCCGTGGTGCCGAAGAACCCGATGAGCAGCGTACCAATGAGCCCGCCCACGAGGTGGACGGCGACGACGTCGAGCGAGTCGTCGAAGCCGAACCGGAACTTGATGGAGACACAGAGCGCGCACACCGCACCGGCGATGACCCCGATGGCCAGCGCGCCCATGGGGTTGACGTAAGCACAGGCCGGGGTGATGGCGACGAGGCCCGTCACTGCGCCGGACGCCGCGCCCAGGGTGGTCGGCTTGCCGTCGCGGACCTGCTCGACGATCAGCCACCCGATGATGGCGGCCGCCGTGGCGAGCATCGTGTTCGTGAACGCGACGGCGGCCGTGTTGCTGGCGCCGAGCGCGGAGCCGGCGTTGAACCCGAACCAGCCGAACCAGAGCAGGCTCGCGCCGAGGAGCACGAAGGGCAGGCTGTGCGGGCGGCCGGGATCACGGGGCCAGCCCCGGCGCTTGCCGAGGATCAGGCACAGAGCGAGGCCCGCGGCGCCGGCGTTGATGTGGACCGCGGTCCCGCCGGCGAAGTCGAGCGCCTTGAGGTCGTTGGCGATCCAGCCGCCCTTCTCGGCGTCGTAGCCGTCGAAGGAGAACACCCAGTGGCCACGGGGAAGTACACGAACGTCGACCACAGGACGACGAAGGCCCCCCAGCCCCAGAACTTGGCGCGGTCGGGGATCGCCCCGGAGATGAGCGCCGGCGTGATGACGGCGAACATCAGCTGGAACATCGCAAAGGCGAACAGCGGGATCTTGTCGGGATCGGTGCCGATCGGGTCGGTCGGCGCGTTGCCCAGCCCGAGGAACTGGAAGTTGCCGATCAGCCCGGCGAACGAGTCGTTGCCGAAGGTGAGCGAGAACCCGTAAAGGCACCACAGCACCGCGACGATCGCGAGGCACATGAAGTTCATCATGAGCATGTTCAGGACGCTTCTCGAGCGGACCATGCCGCCGTAGAAGAACGCGAGTCCTGGCGTCATGAGCATCACCAGCGCGGCGCTGGCCAGGACCCATGCGGTACTTCCGGCATTCAACACGTCGATCGTCCCTCCTGCTGCGGCACCTACCGGCTGAGAAGGATGGGCAGGTCGTGTTTCCGGTACCTGCCGCTATCGTTTCGCGGCCGTTAACAGGGCCGCGAGGGATATGACGTTCACGTTTCTGACCGGACAGGAACCGGACGGACCGACGCCGTGGTGACTCCGCGCGTCCGTCAGCGCAGCAGGGCGTCGACGAACGCGGCGGGCTCGAACGGGGCGAGGTCGTCGGGCCCCTCGCCGAGGCCGACGAGCTTGACCGGCACCCCGAGCTCGCGCTGCACCTGGAAGACGATCCCGCCCTTGGCGGTGCCGTCGAGCTTCGTGAGCACGACCCCGGTCACGTCGACGACCTCCCGGAACACCCGGGCCTGGGTGAGCCCGTTCTGCCCGGTGGTGGCGTCGAGGACGAGCAGCACCTCGTCGACCTCGGCCTGCCGCGACACCACCCGCTTGACCTTTCCCAGCTCGTCCATGAGCCCCGTCTTGGTGTGCAGCCGCCCCGCGGTGTCGAGCAGGACCGCGTCGACCCCCGCCTCGGTGCCGCGCCGGACCGCCTCGAAGGCGACGCTCGCGGGATCGGCGTTGTCGACCCCGCGGACCGTCTCGGCCCCGGTCCGCTCACCCCAGGTCGCGAGCTGCTCGGCCGCGGCCGCACGGAAGGTGTCCGCGGCGCCGAGGAGCACCCGGTGGCCCTGGGAGACGAGCACCCGGGCGAGCTTGCCCGTCGTCGTGGTCTTGCCCGTGCCGTTGACGCCGGCCACCAGGAGCACCGCGGGACGCCCGTCGTGGGCCAGCGCCCGTACCGAACGTTCCATCTCCGGCCGCAATGCCTCGGTGAGGACCTCGTGGAGCAGGTCGCGGACCTGGACGGACGTGCGCACACCGCGGGAGGCGATCCGCTCCCGCAGCGTCGCGACGATCTCCTGGGTCGCCCCGGCGCCGAGGTCGGCCATGAGCAGGGTGTCCTCGACCTCCTCCCACGAGTCCTCGTCGAGGTCGCCCGCGCCCAGCAGCCCGAGAAGACCCTGGCCGAGACTCGAGCGCGAGCGCCCCAGCCGGCCCCGCAGCCGTTCGAGCCGGCCCTCGACGGGCGCGATCTCCTCGGCCGGGGCAGGGGCCACTGCGGGTGCCGGGGCCACTGCCGGTTCGGGGGGCGTCGGTGCGGGGGGCGCGACGGGGGGCGTCGGGGCCGGCGCGGAGGGGGCCTCCGGGGCCGCCGCCTCCGGGGCCGCCGCCTCCGGGGCCACCGCTTCCGGCTCGGCCGTCTCCGGCTCGACCGTGGTCGGCTCGACGGGCGCGGGCCGCACGACGGGCGCAGCGGTGTCCGTCACCTCGGACGGCGTGGCGGGCCCGTCGGTGGTGGCCGTGGTGCCGTCCTGGGGGGCGGGGGGCGGCGGCGGGCGCTCCAGCGTCGACGGCCCGCCGCCGGACGAGAAGGAGAAGTCGCCGCCCGCGGCGTAGGTGCCGGCTGAGGGACGCGGCGGTTCGACCTCACCCCCGGTCTCGGTGAGCGAGATCCGTCGGCGACGCCGCAGGACCAGCCCGATGAGCAGGACGAGCAGCAGGACGACGAGGAGGACGCCCACGACGATCCCGGTGAGGACCCCCGTTGGGAGGCCCGCGGCGGGCGGCGCCTGGGCCAGGGCCTGCTCGGGGGAGGTCAGCGACGAGCTCCGGAACGACACGTCATCATCCTCCCAGCCGCCACCCGTCGACGAGCCACCCCGCGTCTCCTGCTCCGCGCCGCGACGATCACGTCGAGACGACGACGGGCGCCGGGTCCGGTCAGGACGCGCCGGCCGGGACGGCGGGAGGCCCGGCGGGGAGCTCCCGCCCGGCGAACGGACCCGGGGCCTCGTGCCCGCGCAGGCGCTGCGAGACGACGGCGCTGATCCCGTCGCCACGCATACTCACGCCGTAGAGCGCATCCGCCATCTCCATGGTCGGCTTCTGGTGCGTGATCACGACCAGCTGCGAGCTGCGGCGGAGCTCGCCGAGCAGGCCGATGAGACGACGGAGGTTGACGTCGTCGAGGGCGGCCTCCACCTCGTCGAGGACGTAGAACGGCGAGGGTCGGGCCCGGAAGATCGCCACGAGCATCGCCACCGCCGTGAGCGACTTCTCGCCGCCCGAGAGCAGGGACAGCCGCCGGACCTTCTTACCCGGCGGACGGGCCTCCACCTCGACGCCGCTGGTGATGAGGTCGTCCGGATCGGTGAGCACCAGCCGGCCCGCACCGCCGGGGAACAGCACCGGGAAGACGATCTCGAACTCCCGCGCCACGTCGGCGAACGCCGCGGCGAACACCTCGAGGATGCGGCGGTCGACGTCGGAGACGACGGTCAACAGGTCGCGGCGGCTGGCCTTCACGTCCTCGAACTGCGTCGAGAGGAACCGGTAGCGCTCCTCGAGGGCCGCGTACTCCTCGAGCGCGAGCGGATTCACCTTGCCGAGGGTGGCCAGCTCCCGCTCCGCGCGGGCAGCACGACGCTGTGTGGTGGCGCGGTCGTAGGGCGACGGCGGGGGCGTTGACACGGTCTCGCCGCGCTCGCGGGCGGCCGCGACCTCGGCGAGCTCGGCCTCGGCGGGCGGGACCGGGACGTCGGGCCCGTACTCGGCGACGAGATCCTCGAGGGCCATGCCGTGGCTCTCGACGAGCGACGCCTCGAGCTGACCGAGCCGGGTGCGCTGCTCGGCGCGCAGCACCTCGTCGCGGTGCACGGCGTCGGTGAGCCGTTCCGCGATCCCCGCGAGTCCCCGGCGGCGCTCGCGGGCGTCCTCCAGCTCGCCCGCGCGGCGGGTGCGGGCGGCGGCGGAGGCCTCCCGACGCTCGGCGGCGCGCCCGACCGCGACCGCGAGGCGCTCGAGCGCGGCGCGCCCGAGACGGACGGCCTCCTCGGTGACCGCGGCGCGACGCGCGCGCTCACGACGGCGGACGAGCGCACGCTCCCGGTCCTCGCGGACGGCCCGCGCCCGCCGGCGCAGACCCTCGGCCCGCCCGGTGACGGCGCGGGCCCGCTCCTCGGCGGTGCGCAGGGCCAGCCGGGCGTCGACCTCGCCGGCCCGGGCGGCGGCGAGCCCGGCCGAGGCCGAGGCGCGGGCGTCCTCGTCGGCGTGCCCGGGCCCGTCCGCGCCGTCGCCGGCGGCCTGCCCCTGTGCCACGGCGAGGCGGTCGGCGAGGTCCTCGAGCTCCGTGCGGCGCTCCGCGCGCGCCTCCTGGACGGCCTGCCGACGCTCGGCGAGGCGGGTGACCTCGTCCTCCGCGGCCCGCACGGTCTCGCCGAGACGTCCCAGCCGCCGGGCGCCCTCGGCGCGTCGGGCGTCGTCCTCCGCGCGCCGGGCGTCCTCGGCCGCCCGGCGGGCGTCGGCCGCGCGGCGTCGCTCGGACTCCGCGCGGCGGTGGTCGTCGCGCACCTGCCGGGCCACCCCGACCTCCGCGCGCGCCGCCCCCTCGCCGGCCCGGGCCGCCTCCATCGCGGCGTCGGCCGAGCGCACAGCGCGTTCGGCCGCGGCGAGCCGGTCGCCCGCCTCGTCGGCCGCCGACTGCATCTCGAGGACGTTGGCGTCGGTGGCGGGGCCGCCCGCGGCCCAGTCGGCCCCGAGGACGTCACCGCGGCGGGTGGCGGCCCGCAGCTCCGGGCGGGCCCCGATGACCGCACGGGCCGCGGCGAGATCCTCGACGACGACGACCCCCGCGAGCAGGCGCGCGATCGCGGCGCGCAGCGCCGGCGGCGAGTCGACGAGCTCGACGGCCCACCGGGCTCCCGCCGGGGGCGCGTCGGCGGGCGAGCCACCCGGCTCGTTGTCCCCGGTGACCGCGTCGACGCCCGCGTCGCCGACGAGCACACCGGCCCGTCCGGCCTGACGGGAGTGCAGCAGCGTGAGTGCGGCGACGGCGGCGTCGGACCCGCCCGCGGCGACGGCGTCGGCGGCCGGGCCGAGCGCCGCGGCGACCGCGGCCTCGTCGCCGGGCCGGACTTGCAGCAGCGCGGCCACCGACCCGAGGAGCCCGGGCAGCTCCTCCCCCGCGGCGAGCAGGGCCCCGGCCCCGTCGCGGCGGGTGAGCGCGAGGGCGAGCGCCTCGGTGCGGGCCTTCCAATGCGCCCGGTCGCGCTCGGCGTCGCGGTGCGCCGCGCCCGCCCGGTCCACCTCCGCGCGGGCGAGCTCGTGGCGCTCGGTCGCGGTGTCGAGCGCCGCCTCGGGATCGGGGCCCCCCGGATCGCCCGGCAACCTCGGCACCGCGCCCGTGTCCGTGGCCGACGCCCCCGGACCCACGCCGGGGGCGGACGCGCTGCCGCGCTCGAGCACGGCGAGCTCGGTCCGGGCCGCCTCGGCGCGGGCCCCGGCCTCGGCCGACGACGTCGCGAGCGTCTCCAGCTCCTCGCCCGCCGACGCGACCCGGCCCCGCAGCGTCTCCACCTGCCCGGCGAGCCGCGCCAGGCCCTCCCGCCGGTCAGCCGCGGCCCGTGCGGCCGCCGCGAGGCGGCGCTCGGCGGCGGTGAGGGCGTCCTCGGCGTCCTCGCGACGGCCGGCGGCGTCTTCGAGGACCTCCCGGGCGGCAGCGACCTCCTCGGTCATTGCGGCCTCCGACGCGGCGGCCCGGTCGGCCTCGGCCTCCATCTCCTCCGGGTCGGGGTCCGACGCCGGCTCGTCGACGACGACGAGGTGACGGTGGCGCTCCACCGCGAGGGCGACGGTGCCGCGTAGGCGCTCCTCCAACGCGGACAGCCGGTACCAGCCCTCCTGCGCGCGCTGGTGGTCCGGTGTGTCGCGCTCGAGCGCCTCCTCGAGCTCGGCGACGCCCGCGTCGACGGCGGCGAGCGCGCGTTCGTTCTCGTCCCGCCGGCGGCGCACCTCCTCCTCGTCGGCACGGTCGCGGGCGAGCGTCGTGCGCAGGGTGACCAGGTCGTCCGCGGCGAGGCGGAGCCGGGCGTCGCGCAGGTCGGCCTGGATGGTCTGCGCGCGGCGGGCGATCTCGGCCTGCCGGCCGAGGGGCTTGAGCTGCCGTCGCAGCTCGGTGGTGAGATCGGCGAGGCGGGTGAGGTTGGCCTCCATCGCCTCGAGCTTGCGCAGCGCCCTCTCCTTGCGCTTGCGGTGCTTGAGGACCCCGGCGGCCTCCTCGACGAACGCGCGGCGCTCCTCGGGACGCGACTGCAGGATGGCGTCGAGCTGGCCCTGTCCGACGAGCACGTGCAGCTCGCGACCGATGCCGGAGTCCGCCAGCAGCTCCTGTACGTCGAGCAGGCGGCACGCGCTGCCGTTGATCTCGTACTCGCCGGCGCCGGAGCGGAAGACCCGGCGGGTGATCGACACCTCGGCGTAGGAGATGGGGAGGACCCCGTCGGCGTTGTCGATGGTCAGGGTCACCTCGGCCCGCCCGAGCGGACCGCGGCCGGCCGTGCCGGCGAAGATGACGTCCTCCATCTTCCCGCCGCGCAGGGCCTTCGCGCCCTGCTCACCGAGGACCCAGCTGATGGCGTCGACAACGTTGGACTTGCCCGAGCCGTTGGGCCCGACCACGCAGGTGATCCCGGGCTCGAAGCGCAGCGTCGTGCTGGACGCGAAGGACTTGAAGCCCTTTAGCGTCAGGCTCTTCAGGTGCACGCGGCCCACCTCCCGGTTCGGGCACGGTAGCCGGGGGCACCGACCGTCCCCGAGCGCGCGTCGTCTCGTCGCGCACGACGGCGGGCTCTCACGCGAGCCGCTGAGTGGGCCTCAGCGGACCGCGGCGTTGGCGACCGCTCTCTCGGCGAGTGCCTGCTGGCCGGCCTGCCAGCGCGAGGGGTCGCCCCGCCAGGCAGTAAGGGCCGGTCCGACCAGAGCTCGCCCGAACGAGTACGTCAGCTCCCATGGGCGCGGGCGGAGGTCCTGCATGGCCCCGAGATGCGCGGTGGCCACCTCCGGGTCCTGCCCGCCGGACAGGAAGGCGATGCCGGGCACCTCCGGGGGCACCGTCTGCCGCATGGTGTCGACGGTGATGCGTGCTACTTCGTCCACATCGGGTTGATCCGGGTTGTCCTTCCCGGCGACCACCATGTTCGGCTTGAGGACAATTCCGTCGAGCTGCACGTGCATGAGGGACAGCTCGTCGAACAGGGGCCCCAACGTCGCCACCGTCGCCTCCTGGCACTGGGTCAGCGTGTGGTCGCCGTCCATCAGGACCTCGGCCTCGACGATGGGCACGAGCGCGGCTTCTTGGCAGAGCCCGGCATAGCGCGCCAGCGCGTGCGCGTTGGCCCGCACCGCCCTGGCGGTGGGCGTAGATGGACCCACCGTGAATGTTGCCCGCCACTTCGCGAAGGCTGCCCCGAGGTTCACGTACTCCTCGAACCGGTCCCGAAGCCCGTCGAGCCCCTCGGTCACCGTCTCCCCGGGAGCTCCCGCGAGCGGCTTGGCTCCGGTGTCCACCTTGATCCCGGCAAGGATTCCGATCTCCGCGAGCGCCTCGGGAAAGGTCCGCCCACCGAGCACCTGCTGTCGGAAGGTCTCGTCAGAGAGGATGATTCCGCTGATGGACTCGGAAAGCTTCGGCGTGGTGACCAGCAGTTCCCGGTAGCTGCGCCGATTCTCTTCGGTCGGCTCCACCCCGGTCTTCTCGAGCCGCGACGACATCGTCGTGATGCTCTCGTCCGCAGCCAGGATCCCGCGCCCGGTGGAGACCAACGTGCGGGCGATTTCCCTCAGAGCTGTCATCGGCCCCTGCACCTCCTCGAGGTGCATGCGCGCCTCTTTGACGACTGCTTGCGGTCGGTCATACCTGTCACGCTTCTCCGTCGGGTTCGGGGTCGCCACGCGACGCGGTATCGCCGGCATGGCCGCTGGGGCTGTCGTCCTGGTCGGAGACGTCCTGGTCGAACAGACTGCTCTGCAGGATGTCCTGGGCCTCGATCAACACGAGGTCGCGCCGCTCGATCTCGTCGTCCCGGTCAAAGAGCCTGCTGGCCTGGCGCATACGCGCCCGATCGATCGCGTTGCGGATACTTCGGGCATTGGCGAAGCGCGGCCTCTCCTTGCGGAGCTCGATGTACCGCCGCAGGGCGTCGGCGGCGCCGTCGGTCAGCTCGTAGCTCTGACGCTCGAGCATGAGAGCAGCGATGTGGGTCAGCTCGTCGACCGAGTAGTCGGGGAAGTCGATGTGATGCGCCACCCGCGAGCTCATCCCCGGGTTCGAACCGAAGAAATCGTTCATCTGGTCCTTGTAGCCCGCGAACACGACCACGAGCCGCTCTCGTTCCTTCTCCATGTACTGGAGCAGGACCTCCACCGCCTCCTGCCCGTAGTCACGCTCATTCTCGGCCCGCTCCATCGAGTAGGCCTCGTCGATGAACAACACCCCGCCCAGCGCGCGCTGGAGGACCTCCTTCGTCTTGGGTCCGGTGTGCCCGACGTACTCGCCCACGAGATCGTCTCGAGTCACCGAGACCAGCCGTGGCTGATCGATGTAGCCCAACTCGTGCAGAATCTCGGCCATCCGCAGCGCGACCGTCGTCTTGCCGGTGCCGGGGCTACCCGTGAAGCTCATGTGCAGGGAGGGACGCTCGGACGACAGGCCTGCCTCGGCGCGCAGTCGCTCGATCACCAACAGCGCCGCGATCTCGCGGATACGCGCCTTCACCGGCGCGAGCCCGACCAGGTCGCGGTCTAGCCGGGCGAGCACTGGTTCGATCTTGGTTTTCCGAGCGGCCACCTGAAAGCTGTCCCCCTGGGCGGCCGCGTGGGCGATGACCTCGTCCAGGGCTCCTTCGGGTTCCCGGTCCCCGGCACCGGTACGGGCCCCCCTGTCGCCCAGACCGAACTGGTACTCGCCCATGCCCTGCCTTCCACCACGAGCCGACAGGTAGGACTGATCGTCACTCGTGCGTCGGCGCTACTCCTGGGAACTACTCACTCGGGGACGTGCGGGTGCCGAAGGTCGCCGTCCGCTTCCCCAGCGGATGCGCCCCCGTACCGTCGCCCCGGCGGGGCGTCGGCTGCATAGGGATGCACCGTGTAGTGCATCACCCGATCCGACCTGTCGGTGCGCGTGAGGCTGTAGCCCGGCTCGTCCGAAGGGCGGTTCACGATGAAACTCAGCGCCGTGGTCTGTTTGGTGTAGGCGGGGTTGTAGGCGATCACTTTGATGTAGTGCTGCGGGAACTGCTCGCGACAGGCTCGCACCTCGTCCATGACGACCTGGGCATTCTCCGGCTCCAGATCGAAGTAGGGGATGTTCCACATCTCCCAGTACGGGCCGCGCGGGTGCGGGTCGTCGGTGTATTCCAACGACAGGGCCCACCCCTTTCCGACCGAGTACCGGATCTGAGCCTCGATCTGCTCGTCGGTGAGTTCTGGCAGGAAGGAGAACGTGCCCTGAGTGACCCTCATCGTCTCTGATCCCTCCGGCTAGCGGCTGGCGGTCGGCGTGGGCGTCAAATCCGCGGTGTCGGTCGACGTGTACTCGAAACTGACGTCCTTCCAGACGTCGAGCGCGGCGTTCAGCTCAGGGCAGGACCGCGCCGCCTTCTGGAGGATGTCGGGACCTTCCCGCAGGAAGTCCCGACCCTCGTTGCGCGCCTGGATCATCGCCTCGAGGGCGACGCGATTCGCGATGGCGCCGGCGCCGACCCCCATCGGGTGGCCGATCGTCCCGCCGCCGAACTGCAGGATGGTGTCCTCCCCCAGGTGGCTCAAGAGTTGATGCATCTGCCCCGCGTGGATCCCCCCGGAGGCGACCGGCATCACGCCGGGCATCGAGACCCAGTCCTGATCGAAGAAGATGCCGGTCTCCGGGTTCTCCGCGATGAAGTTCTCCCGGCACACGTCGTAGTAGCCCTTCACCATGCCTGGGTCGCCCTCGAGCTTGCCCACCACGGTGCCGGCGTGGATGTGGTCGACCCCGAGCAGCCGGCACCACTTGGCGATCACCCGGAACGACACTCCGTGGCTCTTCTGCCGGGTATAGGTCGCGTGCCCGGCGCGGTGCAGATGCAGCAGGACGCCGTTGTCGCGAGCCCACTTCGACATCGAGCTCATTGCCGTGTAGCCCACCGTGAGGTCCATCATGATGATCACACTGCCCAGCTCTTTGGCGAACTCGGCGCGCTGATACATTTCCTCCATCGTGGCCGCGGTCACGTTCATGTAGTGGCCCTTGACTTCGCCGGTCGAGGCCACCGCCCGGTTCACTCCTTCGATGGAGTACAGGAAGCGGTCGCGCCAGCGCATGAACGGCTGTGAATTGATGTTCTCGTCGTCCTTGGTGAAGTCCAGGCCGCCGCGCAGCGCTTCGAAGACGACGCGACCGTAGTTCTTGGCCGACAGCCCGAGCTTCGGTTTGACGGTGGCGCCGAGCAGCGGCCGACCGAACTTGTCGAGGTACTCCCGCTCCATCACGATCCCGTGCGGCGGTCCCTGAAATGTCTTGACGTAGGCCTTCGGAATCCGCAGGTCCTCGAGCCGCAGCGCCTTGAGCGCCTTGAAACCGAAGACGTTTCCGATGATTGAGGAGGTCATGTTCGCGATCGACCCCTCCTCGAACAGGTCGATGCCGTAGGCGATCCGGGCAATGTACTGATCCTCCGTGCCCGGTACCTTCTCGACCGAGTAACACTTGGCCTGGTAATAGCTGTGGTCGGTCAGACGGTCGGTCCATACGACGGTCCAGGTCGCGGTCGAGGACTCACCAGCCACCGCCGCGGCCGCCTCGATCGGGTCCACCCCCGGCTGGGGCGTCACCCGGAATGCGGCCAGGACGTCGGTGTCCTGGATCTCGTAGTCAGGAACGTAGTAACCCATCTCCGCGTACGGAGTGACACCCGCCGCCCAGCGGTCCTTCTCGCCGTCACCGTCGTTGCTCGGGCTCATCCGCGCGCCTCCCGTCACAGTGCCGCTGCGATGGGGAGCCGCCGGACCGAGTGGATGAACTCACTCAGGGGCCCGGCGTCTGGAGCGGGCTGGGCGGAAGTGTGCCAGCCCACAGCCACCCACGGTAGGCCCGGAGCGAACCTCGGCGTGCCGTAGCTCGGTCGGTGCCGAGCCACCGGCGCTCGGGCCAGCACATGGTCCGCGGGCGGACAACCGCACCGCCCGGGTGGGCGAAGGGGAGGTGCACGGTGTCGCTGCGGCGCAGCATCGGCGCCCAGTGCAGGCCTGCTCGCCGGGCGGCGTCGACGAGGGCGAGGTCATGGGTGGGTGCTGGGGCGCTGCCGACGGGCTGTGCGGACATGAGGAACGCGGCGTCGACCCCGGCGAACGCGGTGTCGAGCGACTCTGGGTCCTCCGCGTCGCCTCCCACGACCTCCGCTCCCGGCGGCCCGCAGAGATGTGCTGGCCGGCGGGTCATGGCGGACCGGCACGCCGGCGGCGACGAGCTGGGCGAGCAGGGCGCTGCCGACGTGCCCGTGGCGCCGGTCACGAGGATCACGATGTGGCCTGCCGGGCGGGTGAGCAGTTCCATGTGGTGGTGGTCGGGCTCGGCGAAGTCGAGGGTGACGTAACTGCTCAGGTGCACGGGCGGGACGGGCGGGACGGTGCGGCCGAGGATGTCGGTGCACATAACAGTTCCTCCCGGTAACTCTTACAACAAGTAAGCGTTGTTCACACGAGACGGTATGTCAAGGGTATGGTTCTGCCATGTCCGCTGATGAGGTGCCGCCGACCGGTGGCGCTTTCCTGCTCACCCAGCTGGGCACTCACGCGGCGCGCGCGTTCGCCGATCGCGTCGCCGTCCTCGACCTCACACCGCCCCAAACCGGGCTCTTGCGGGCCATCGCCCTAGCGCCCGGGCGCAGCCAGCAGGCACTCGCCCAACACATGGGCACCCCACCGACGCGGCTCGTGGACCTCGTGGACGGTCTCGAGCAACGCGGTCTGGTCGAGCGACGACGCAATCCCGACGATCGCCGGCTCAACGCGGTGCACCTGACCGGCACCGGGTACGAGCTCATGGACGCCCTCGGACGGGTGGCACGCGAGCACGACGACGCGGTACTCGCCGCGCTCGACCCCGGCGAGCGCGCGCAGCTCCTCGAGCTGCTCTCCCGCGTCGCCGTCGATCAAGGCCTCACCCAGGGCGTCCACCCGGGGTACCGGACGCTGCGGTCCGCCGACACCAGCTCACCCTCCTCCCGCGAAGCCAAGCGCGGCCCGGCCTGACCAACCACGCTGGGAGGGGTGCTCGGGGGGTGGGGCGCCGAGGTGCAGAGTGCGCAGCTCGTCCATGAGCTCCTCCCACAGTTCTGGGCCCCCGGCCTCGAGGAGCTCCGCGCGGACACGTAGTCGGGACGTGGTCGGGCGGTGCCGCCGTCCCCAGGTACCGAGCTGAGCGAAGACGGGAACGAGCTGGACGCCTCGACTGCGGCGTTGATCGGACAGCCCGAGCGGGGGTTCTTTGCAATCCTGCGTGTCCACGCGTTCACGCTCTCCCTCGACGGTTTCGGTCCGTTCGGGGACGGCGCCGAGCACCTGCACGACTGGATGTTCGCGACGCGGCCGATGCAGGCGATGATGGGGAAGGAGGGCGGGACCGAGGGCCCCGACGACGAGGAGGTCCGGGCCGGCGAGGAGAACGTCAGCGCGACGATCATGGGTCGGAACATGTTCGGTACGGTGCGCGGCCCGTGGCCCGACGAGTCGTCGAGGACACCCCCAAGGCCGTCCTGGCCCGCGCGCTCGAGGCCGCCGGCGGACGCGACGTCCGGATCGGGGGCGGCACGGCGACAGTGCGGCAGTTCCTGGCCGCCGGGCTGGTCGACGACATGCACCTGGTGATCGCCCCGGTCCTGCTCGGAGCGGGAGAACGACTCTTCGACGACCTCGCCGATCTACCCGCCGGCTACACCTGCACAGAACTCGTTGGATCCTGTCCTTTGCGATCCGGCCGCCACCGGCGCCGAGCCGGCCGCACGCGGCGGTCAGGGGTGGGGGCGGCGGGGCCGCGGCTGGCACCTCGGGCACCAGAACGAGGACCGGTTCATGAACGGGCTGCGCACCACCGTGGTGGCGCAGCGGGGGCACGGCAGTCCCTCGCGCCCGTAGACGGCGAGGGAGCGGTCGAAGTAGCCGGACTCGCCGTGCACGTCGACGTAGAGGGCGTCGAACGAGGTCCCGCCCTGCGCGAGCGCCTCCTCCATCACCTCGGTGGCGGCGCTCAGCACCCGCCGCGTGTCGGGCCGGTGCAGGGTCTTGGTCGGGCGCTGGGCGTGGATCTTCGCCCGCCACAGCGACTCGTCGGCGTAGATGTTGCCGATGCCGGAGACGGCGGTCTGGTCGAGCAGCGCGCGCTTGAGGCCGGTCCGGCGACGCCGGATCGCCGCGACCGCGGACTCCGGGTCGAAGGCCGGGTCCAGGGGGTCCCGAGCGATGTGGGCGACCGGTACGGGCAGGAGCTCCCCGTCGGTCCCGCGGACCACGTCGACCGCGGTGAGGCCGCCGAACGTGCGCTGGTCGACGAAGCGCAGCTCCGGCCCGCCGTCCTCGAAGCACAGCCGCACCCGCAGGTGGGTATCGTCCGGCCGGTTCGCGGGCTGGACGAGCAGCTGGCCGCTCATCCCGAGATGGGCGAGGACGGCCCCGTCGGGTCCGACGGACGCGTTCGTTCCCTCCCCGCTCAGCTCGATCCACAGGTACTTGCCGCGTCGTCGCGCCGCGGCGAGCACGCGGCCCTCGACGCGGGCGGCGAACTCGGCCTCGCCGCCCGGCTGGCGCCGGACCGCGCGGGGGTGGAGAACCTCCACCGACGAGACCACGCGACCGGTGGCGTGGGCCGCGACCCCGCGGCGGACGACCTCGACCTCGGGGAGCTCAGGCACCGCCGACCGGCAGGGACGGTTCGCTACCCGCCGCACCGTCCCCGGCGCCCGGCACGAGGGTCTCGTACGCCGTGCGTGCCGCCTTCTGTTCGGCGTCCTTCTTCGTGCGTCCCGTGCCGATGCCGAGGTCGTCGTCCGCGACCACGACGGTGGCCGTGAACTCCTTCGCGTGGTCGGGTCCCTCGGAGGTCATGCGGTACTCCGGGACGCCGAGCCCGCGCGCGGCCGTGAGCTCCTGCAGGCTGGTCTTCCAGTCCAGGCCCGCCCCGAGCTGGGGGGCGGTGGTCATGAGGTCCGCGAAGAGCCGTTCGACGAGTGCCCGCGAGACCTCGATGCCGTGCTGGAGGTGGACCGCGCCCAGGATCGCCTCGACCGCGTCGCCGAGGATGGAGTCCTTGTCGCGGCCCCCGGTCATCTCCTCGCCGCGGCCGAGGTACATCAGCTCACCGAGGCCGAGCTCCCGCGCCACGCCCGCGAGCGCGTGCATGTTGACCACGCTCGCCCGCAGCTTGGCCAGCTGCCCCTCGGGGAGGCCCGGGTGCGTCCGGTAGAGCCGCTCGGTGACCGCGATGCCGAGGACCGCGTCGCCCAGAAACTCCAGGCGCTCGTTGGTCGGCAGCCCCCCCTTCTCGTAGGCGTACGAGCGGTGGGTGAGCGCGAGCTCGAGGAGCGCGTCCTCGACGTCGACGCCGAGGACGTCCCGCAGCCGCGCGGTCGGGGTGTCCCCCGGCATCACGCCGGGATCAGGCGGGGGTGACGACGCTGCGGCCCGCGTACTGGCCACAGGTCGGGCACGCCACGTGCGGCGGCTTGGGCTGCGCGCACGCCTTGTTCTGGCACGCCACGAGCGTCGGCACGGAGGCCTTCCACTGCGAGCGGCGGGCATGGGTGTTCGCGCGCGACATCCGGCGCTTCGGGACGGCCACGGTCTTCGACTCCTCAGCTCTCTGTGCTGCCGCCGGCGAAGCGTTCCTGCAGGGCGGCCCAGCGAGGGTCAATCCTCTCACGCGGGGCGCCGGCGGGGACGAAGGCCCAGGACCCGGGCTCCTCGGGGCGCAAGCCCGGGCACTCCTCGCGGCAGAGCGGGGCGTTCGGGAGCTCGAGGAGGACCGCGTCGCGGACCGCGGGCTCGAGGTCGATCTTCTCGTTGACGATCCGGCTGACCTCCTCCGCGTCGGTCGAGGAGTCGGTCGCCGAGTGCGGGTAGGCGTAGAGCTCGGTGACGGTGACCTCGACGTGCTCCGCCACCGCACCGAGGCAGCGCGAGCACTCGCCGGACACGTCCGCGGTCACGGTCCCGGAGGCGAGCACGCCCTCCACCACCGACTCCAGCCGCAGGTCCAGGTGGATCTCCTCGCCGGCGGGGACGCCGATGACCTCGAGCCCGAAGTCCTCGGGAGCGGGGACGTCGCGCACCCAGCGCTTCATCGTCCCGGGACGTCGGGACAGTTCACGCGCGACGTCGACGGTCCAGGGACTCGTGGGGTCGGGGCCGTCCTGGGTCCCGTGCGCCTGCGTGCTCTTGGTGCTCATCTCGCCCCGGTCCACCGTGGTACGTGCCCGCCGGTGTGCCCCGGCGGCCCCGTCGAGCCTACGGGTGGGAAAGGCCCGGACCCTCAGGCGCCGACGCGCTGCGCAGCGATGTCCCCCGTGCGGTCGGGTCCCCGGGGCTCGCCGTACAGCGACGCCGACGCCAGCCGCAGCTGGTGGCGGTGGCGCCCGACGGTGTCGAGCACCGACTCCAGCGTCTCGGTGAACTCGCTCAGTGCGGAGTCGACGTAGTGGTCGCACTCCGAGCGCTCGCGGTGGGCGTCCTCGTGCGCCGCGTCGACGATGCGGGCGGCCTCGGCCCGCGCGGCCGCCGCCACCTCGTGCTCGGCGACGAGCCGGGCCTGCTCGGCGCGGCCCTCGGCCGTCGACCGCTCGTAGTTCTCCTGCCCGGCGGCGACCATGCGGTCGGCGTCGACCCCGGCGCGCTCGGTGGCCTCAGCGTACTCGCGACGGCCACGGGTGACGGTGCGCTCGGCCTCGTGCTCGGCCTCGGCGATCATCTGCTGGGCCTGCTCACGGGCCTCGGCGAGGATGCGGTCGGCCTCGGCCTGCGCCGTGGTCCGGGCGGTCTCGGCCTCAGTCGTTGCGTCGTCGACGAGCTTGTCGCGCTGGTCGAGGACGTCCTGCGCGTCGTCGAGCTCGGCCGGGATGGCCTCGCGGACGTCGTCGAGCAGCTCCAGGACGTCGCCCCGGGGGACGACGCAGTTGCTGGTCATGGGCACCCCGCGAGCGGACTCGCACAGGGTCACGAGCTCGTCGAGCGCCTCGAACACGCTGTACACGGCGACACCTCCTCCGGGCCCGACCAGTCCGGCCCGAACCAGTGTGGCCCCGTGTCCGCGGGCCACCGGTTATTGCGCGGCCGCCTCGGCGTGTCTCTCCGCAGACGTCAAGCACCCTTGTCATTATGTCCGCTACCCTTCACACTCAGGGTCATGCGAACGCTTGCCCCCGGAGGTGCCCCCGTGACCGCCCGCGCCGCGAACGCCCGCCGCTACCTCGTCGAGTTCGGCTCCGCGATGATCGCCTACGTGGTGGTCATCCTCGTGTCGGGTGCCGTGGTGGACGCCCATCCCACCGCGGGCTGGCGCTTCGCGGTGGTCGTCACACCGGTCGTGCCCGGCCTGCTCGCCCTGTGGGCCGTGATACGGCACGTCCGCCGCCTCGACGAGCGGCGCGTCCAGCTCGAGGCGGCCACCGTCGCTGGTCTCGGCACCGGGCTCATCACGTTCACCTACGGGTTCCTCGAGGAGGCGGGGGCACCCGCCGTCCCCCTGGTCCTCGTGCTGCCGCTGTTCATCGCGCTGTGGGGCGCTGGAGTGGTCGTCGCCGCCGTACGCGATCGGTGAACAACCGGTTGCGGGTGCTGCGCGCCGAGCACCGCTGGTCGCAGGCCCACCTCGCCGAGCGCCTGGGCGTCTCGCGCCAGACCGTCAACGCGATCGAGAACGGCAAGTACGACCCGAGCCTGCCGCTGGCCTTCGCCATCGCCCGGACCTTCTCCCGGCCCATCGAAGAGATCTTCGACGACGACCGCGGCTAGCCCGGGAGACGCTCGAGCAGCCGGCGGTGGACCTCGGCGTCGAGGAACGCGGCCACGTCCCCGGCCCCGCGGGCGACCTCCTTCACCAGCGAGCTGGACACGTAGCCCCACCGCGGGTCGGTGGCCAGGAACGCGGTGTCGACGCCGGTGAGGTGCCGGTTCATCTGGGCCATGGGCAGTTCGAAGGCGTAGTCGGCCTCCGAGCGCAGCCCCTTGACCAGGGTCCCGGCGCCCTCGGCCCGGCAGTAGTCCACGACGAGACCGGAGAAGGAGTCCACGCGGACGTTCGCCAGCCCGCCCAGGACGCCGCCGAGAAGCTCGAGGCGCTCGTCGACGGTGAACAGGCCCTGCTTGGCGGGGTTGACCGCCACCGCCACGATCACCTCGTCGAACAGCGCCGCCGCGCGGGTGATCACGTCGACGTGCCCGAGGGTGACGGGGTCGTACGAGCCGGGACACACCGCGCGCGCCATGGCGGTGCAGTATGTCAGTTCTCCGCCCAGTGCAGCGTCGTCTCCCCGTAGGTCCGCGGCTCCTCCGGGACGAGACCGTCGGGCCACGCCGGGGCGGGCGAGCGGGTGTCGCGCTCCACCACCACCAGCGCGCCGGGGGCGAGCCAGCCGCCGGGCAGCGCGGCCACGACGTCGTTCACCGGGTCGGTGTAGGGCGGGTCGACGAGGACGAGGTCGAACGGCGTGCGCGGCCGGGTCCTCAGGTACGCCGCCACCGACGCGCGCCGCACCAGCGCCCCGGTGCCGACGGTCCGCGCGTTCACGGCGAGCACCGCGCATGCCCGCGGGTCGCGCTCGACGAGCACCGCGGTCGAGGCCCCCCGGGAGAGCGCCTCGAGACCCAGCGCACCCGACCCGGCGAAGAGGTCGAGAACCTGGGCACCCCGGACCGCCCCCCGGGCGTCCAACGCGGAGAACAGGGCCTCCCGCACGCGGTCGGAGGTGGGGCGGGTCCCGGTGGGCGGCACCGTGAGGCGCCGGCCCCCGGCCCGGCCGCCGACGATCCGGGTCACTGCTCGGTCATTCCAGGACGACTACCAGGTCGCCGCCCTCCACCTGCGCCACCGTCCCGATCGCCACCCGCGCCACCGTCCCGCCCGTCGGCGCGGTGATGCCGGCCTCCATCTTCATCGCCTCGATGGTGGCGACGGCGTCGCCCGCGGACACCGTGTCCCCCTCGGACACCTGCAGCGTCACCACCCCGGCGAACGGGGCCGCGACGTGCCCGGGCTCGGAACGGTCCGCCTTCTCCGCGGCCTTGACGTCGGTCTCGACCGCGCGGTCGCGCACCTGCACCGGGCGCAGCTGCCCGTTGAGCGACATGAGGACGGTGCGCATCGCCCGCTCGTCGGGCTCGGAGATCGCCTGCAGCTCGATGAGCAATTGGACCCCGGGGTCGATGTCGACGGCGTACTCGACCTCGGACTCCAGCCCGTAGAAGAACTCGGGGCTGCGCAGCACCGAGGTGTCGCCGTAGGCGGTGCGGTGCTCGCGGAACTCCTCGGTCGGGCCGGGGAAGAGCAGGTGGTTGAGCGTCGCCGCGCGGTCGGACTCGAGGCCCTCGCGGTCGGAGTCGGTCAGCTCGGCGATCCCGGGCCGCCCGGTGCTCGATTCCGCGGGGCGGCCCTCGAGCGCCTTGGTCCGCAGCGGCTCGGGCCAGCCGCCGGGCGGCTCACCGAGCTCGCCGCGCAGGAAGCCGATCACCGAGTCGGGGATGTCGTAGCGGCGCGGATCGGCCTCGAAGTCGGCCGGGTCGACCCCGGCCCCGACCAGCTGGAGGGCGAGGTCGCCGACCACCTTCGACGACGGCGTCACCTTGACCAGGTGCCCGAGCATCCGGTCGGCGGCGGCGTAGGCGTCCTCGATCTGCTCGAACCGGTCGCCGAGGCCGAGGGCGACGGCCTGCTGGCGCAGGTTCGACAGCTGCCCGCCGGGGATCTCGTGGTGGTAGACGCGACCCGTCGGGGAGGCCAGACCCGCCTCGAACGGCGCGTACACGCGGCGAACGAGCTCCCAGTAGGGCTCGAGGTCGCAGACGGTCTGCAGGTCGAGCCCGGTGGTGCGCTCGGAGTGGTCGGTGGCGGCGACCAGCGCCGAGAGCGAGGGCTGCGACGTCGTCCCGGCCATCGACGCGACGGCGGCGTCGACGGCGTCGACCCCCGCGTCGATCGCGGCGGTGAGCGTCGCGAGCTGCCCGCCCGCGGTGTCGTGGGTGTGCAGGTGCAGCGGCAGGTCGAACCGCTCGCGCAGCGCCGTAACCAGCTTCTTCGCCGCCGGCGGGCGCAGCAGCCCGGCCATGTCCTTGATCGCGAGCACGTGCGCTCCCGCGTCGACGATCTGCTCGGCGAGACCCAGGTAGTAGTCGAGGGTGTAGAGGTCCTCCGCCGGGTTCATGAGGTCGCCGGTGTAGCAGAGCGCTACCTCCGCGACCGCCCCGCCGGACTGGCGCACCGCGTCGATGGCCGGACGCATCTGGCTGATGTCGTTGAGCGCGTCGAAGATGCGGAAGATGTCGACGCCGACGCGGGCGGCCTCGGCCACGAACGCGTCGGTCACCTCGGTCGGGTACGGCGTGTACCCGACGGTGTTGCGCCCGCGCAGCAGCATCTGCAGGCAGATGTTGGGCACGGCCGCCCGCAACCGCGCGAGTCGCTCCCACGGGTCCTCGGCGAGGAAGCGCAGCGCGACGTCGTAGGTGGCCCCGCCCCAGCATTCCAGCGACAGCATCTGCGGGGTCAGTCGCGCGACGTGCGGCGCGACCTCGAGCAGGTCACGGGTGCGCACCCGGGTGGCGAGCAGCGACTGGTGCGCGTCCCGGAAGGTCGTGTCGGTCACGCCGACGCCCGTCGCGTCGCGCAGCCACGCCGCGAAGCCTTCGGGACCGAGCTCGCCGAGGCGCTGCTTCGACCCGTCGGGCGGCGGGGAGGACAGATCCGGGACGGGAGGCAGCTTGTCGCGCGGGTCGGCCAGGCGCGGCGGCTTGCCGTTCGGCTGGTTGACGGTGACGTCGGCCAGGTAGGTCATGAGCCGTGTGCCACGGTCGGCGGGGGCGCGGGCGGCGAGGAGCTGCGGGTGCTCGCCGATGAACGACGTGGTGACGCGGCCCTCGCGGAAGTCCGGCTCGTCGAGCAGGGCCATGAGGAACGGGATGTTGGTGGCGACCCCGCGCACGCGGAACTCGGCCAGCGCGCGGCGGGCCCGGCGGACCGCGGTGGTGAAGTCGCGGCCGCGGCAGGTGACCTTGACCAGCAGCGAGTCGAAGTGCGCGCTGACCTCCGCGCCGGCGTAGGCGGTGCCGCCGTCGAGGCGCACGCCCGAGCCGGACGCCGAGCGGTACGCCGAGATCATCCCGATGTCGGGACGGAACTCGTTGGACGGATCCTCGGTGGTGATGCGGCACTGCAGCGCGAAGCCGTGCAGGGCCACCTCGTCCTGGGAGAGCCCGAGGTCGGCGAGGGTCTCCCCCGAGGCGATACGCATCTGGCAGGCGACGAGGTCGACGTCGGCGACCTCCTCGGTCACCGTGTGCTCGACCTGGATTCGCGGGTTCATCTCGATGAAGTGGTGCTGGCCGTCGGCGTCGAGCAGGAATTCCACGGTGCCGGCGTTCACGTAACCGATCTGCTCGGCGAAGCGGACGGCGTCGGCGCAGATCGCCTCCCGCGTCTCGGGCGACAGGTTCGGGGCCGGCGCGATCTCCACGACCTTCTGGTGACGCCGCTGCACCGAGCAGTCGCGCTCGAAGAGGTGCATGACGTGGCCCTCGGCGTCGGCGAGGATCTGCACCTCGATGTGCCGCGGGTCGACGACGGCCTGCTCGAGGATGACCGTGGCGTCGCCGAACGCGGAGGACGCCTCGTTCATCGCGGCCTGCAGCGCCTCCCGCAGCGCGGCCTCGGACTCCACCAGCCGCATCCCGCGACCACCGCCGCCGGCCACGGCCTTGACGAACAGCGGGAACGTCATCTCCCCGCCGGCGGCCAGCAGCGTGTCGACGTCCTCGGAGGGGTCGGAGGAGTCGAGGACGGGGACGCCGGCCTCGCGGGCCGCGGCGACCGCACGGTGCTTGTTGCCGGCCATCGCGAGCACGCGCGGCGGGGGGCCGACGAAGGTGATCCCGGCCTCGGCGCACGCGGAGGCGAGCCCCGGGTTCTCCGACATGAAGCCGTAGCCGGGGTAGATCGCGTCGGCCCCCGAGCGCTGGGCGGCGGCGATCATCTCGTCGACGGAGAGGTAGGCGCGGACCGGATGGCCCGCCTCGCCGATCTGGTAGGCCTCGTCGGCCTTGAGCCGGTGCTCGGAGTTGCGGTCCTCGACCGGGAACACCGCTACGGTCGAGGCGCCCAGCTCGTAGGCGGCCCGGAAGGCGCGGATGGCGATCTCCCCGCGGTTGGCCACGAGCACCTTGCGGAACATCGGTCTCCCTCTCCAGCGGCGCCGGCCCCGATCGGGATGCGCGAGATCGGCGCGCACGCTACCTCGATCTTGCCCTCGCGCGGACGTGGTGCGTGGTGCCCGGTGCCCGCGTCCGGTACCAAGGAGGCACCGGAAACAGGCCGAGGAGGACCCCGTGGCACCGAGCGCCCGACGTCGTTCCCCCGTGCCGTGGCTCTACGGACTCTCCGCCCTGCTCGTGGTGCTCGCCGTTCCCGTCTTACTGGGCGTCTGGATCGCCGACGGGACGCTGGAGGGCGTCGTCCCGGCGGTGGTCGCCGGGATCGCCGACCTCGTGGCCGCGGCCGTCGCCGCGGTCGTCGCGACGGTCCTCGCCGCGCGACGCGGTGTCCGGCGCGTGCGGACCGCCGTGTCCGGCCACCCCGAGGGGCGGGCCGGACGGCTCGCCGAGCACCGGGCCGCCCGCTGGTCGGTGGCGCGCGAGCGTTTCCGCGGCCTCCAGCGCGAGTACGCGGCGTTCGAGGCCGACCCGCGCGCGGTGGCCGCCCGTCCCGCGTTGACCGACGTGGCGGTGCCGTCCACGGCCCGCTTCGTCGAGGCCTACGCCGACGCGGACTACCTGCTCACCGACCTCGAGCCGACGGGTCCGCGCCGTGAGGAGTTCGCCGCGGCCGTCGACCGGGCCGTGGCCGCGTGGCACGACGCGGTGACCGTCGCCGACGCGCTCGCCTCCCCCGGCGCGTCTCCCGGCGCCGCCCACGACACGCGCGCGGTGGATCCGCCCCGCCCGCCGGGGGCCTGGGCGGGGACGCCGGGTGAACCGGGAGGGACCGGCGGCACCCGACGCTCCGAGCGCGGCGGCCGCGCCGCCTTCCCGCGCTAGGGCTGCGCCGATCCTGCCGCGCGGATCGCTGCGGCCACGTCCGCGGGCCGGTCCTCCTGCACGTAGTGGCCCGCCGCGGGGACCACGACCTCCCGCAGCCGTGGGGCGAGCGCGCGCACGGTCCGCGTGCTGATGCCGGGCACCCCGGCGCCCTCGCCCTCGATCGTCGTGACCGGCATCGGCAGGGGGGTCGGGTCGGGCCCCTCCACGGCGGCGTCCCGGGCGAGGGCGCGGTACTGGCCGAGCGCGGCGTCGAGCCGCCCGGGCCGCGAGTAGGCGCGGACCGCGTCGTCGAGCGAACCCGAGGCCGTGACGGCGGGGTCACCGACGAAGCGGGCAAGGAAGCCGCGCACGTCGTCGCCGACCCGCGCCGCGACGACGCCGGGTGGTGCCGCGAACGTCGTGAGGTGCTCCGGGCCCAGCTCGGCGAGCCCGTGACCGGGAATCCCGCCCCCGGACAGGACGAGACGCTCGACCTGGTCGGGTCGGGTACGGGCCCACGCGAAGGCGGTCATCGCGCCCATGTCGTGGCCGACGACGACGGCGGGCGGAAGGTCCAGCGCCCCGGCGAGCTCGGCGAGGTCACCGCCGAGGGTGCGCTTGTCGTAGGCGTCGGTCCCTGCGGGCGCGACGGACGAGCAGCCGACTCCGCGCAGGTCCGGGACGAGGACGCGGTGGTCGGTGAGGAGGTCGGTCGCCACCGACCGCCACGTCCGCCAGGTCTCCGGGAAGCCGTGCAGCAGGACGACGGGCGGCGACGCCGTCGGGTCGGTCGGGCCCGTCGGACCGCCCACCGCGACGTGGAGGACCACGCCGTGCCCGACGGCGACAGCCGTCCGCGTCAGGCCGGGGACGTCGGCCCCGCAGTCGGCCGGACCCGTAGGACCCGCCGTCGACCGCGGACCGGCGCCCGCGACGAGCACCAGCACGGCCACGATCCCGAGCGTCCGCGCGAGCAGCCGGCGTGTCGCGTCCCGTCCCGTGCGCGCCCTCGTCCACCCCACGGGGACGGGGTGCCCGCCCGGTGCGGCGCTTAGGCGGTCAGGCGCTCAGGCCATGCGGCGCACGCCGACGGCCCGGCTCTCGACCGTGCTCAGCGGCTTGATCCGGACGTTCTTGCCCGCGGTCGGGGCCTCGATGACCTGGTTGTTGCCGATGTACATCGCGACGTGGCTGACCGGGCTGTACATGAAGATCAGGTCACCCGGCCGGAGATCGTTCATCGAGACCTTCTGGCCGACCTTCGACTGCGCCGAGGCAGTGCGCGGCAGACTCTTCCCCGCCTGCTTGTAGGACCAGACCATGAGCCCCGAGCAGTCGAACGAGCTCGGACCGGTCGCGCCCCAGACGTAGGGCTTCCCGAGGCCTCTCTTGGCGGCCGAGACGGCCTGGGCCCCCATCGACGAGCCGGCGCTCGCGGTGGACGCCGAGTCCTTCGAGCCGGAGCTGGAGCGGGACCCGGAAGCCGTGTTGGCGGAGTCGTCGCTCGTGGGCTTCTTCGCGGGCACGACTTCCTGCGCGGCCAGCGGCAGGACGGAGGGCGCGGTGACCGCGGCCGGTCCCGGCGGGGCGGGCGCGGCCGGGGCGAGGGCGAGGTCGGCGGCGGCGAGCGATCCGAGCGCGGCCTCACCGGTCGCGGGCGCGTCCCCGCCGATGCCCTGGGTGGCGAAGCCGCCGGCCGTGGCGAGGGCGCCGAGGGCGGCCAGCGAGATGCCCGCGGTCCGCGCGGCCCGTGAGAACGACACGGAGGGTGCCGCGGCGTGCCGGGAAACCCCCGCGCCGGCGGGGGCGGCCCCGAAGGATCCGGTGCGGGTGGCGAACGGTTCGGTCGGGGACACGAACGAACCGGTGGGGGCACCGTCGGGGACCCGGTGGCGGCCTCCGGACGCTGGACGGACCGGCGGGGGCGCAACGGACATACGTCGTCTCCACCATCCGCCGGCGACCGCTTCTCGTCGGCGCCGCGGGGAGCTGCGGCGAGCACGACGACGGTCTCCGTCCCGTCCTGGACGTCCGTGCGCTCCGGGGGAGGCCACCGGACGGGTACCGGATGCAGCGGCCGAGCGCGCCCTCGCACTGTTGCGCGATGACGACGCAAACGTAATCAAGCCGTGACCGGTTCCCGGAAGAGCGACACCCACCCGCGCGCCCACCGGTCCTCGGCACGCGCCGTCTGGCCGGCTCCTCGGGCCCGAGGGCGTCTACAGGCGGTCCAGGAAGGCCGAGGCCTCCTCACTGACCACTGAGCGCACCAGTCCCGGCAGGCGGGGGTGACGGGCGAGGGTCGGGTCGTCGGCGAGCACCGCCCGGGCCGCGTCCCGCGCCTCGGCGATCTCCCGGCCGTGGCGCAGCACCGACAGCAGCTGCAGCGCCGAGCGCCGACCCGACTGCTCCGTGCCCAGCACGTCACCCTCGCGGCGCCACGACAGGTCGAGATCGGCGACGGCGAACCCGTCCGACGTCGCGGCGATCGCGTCGAGCCGCTCGATCGCGCGGGAGTCGGCCGGCGCATCGGTCACGAGGAGACACGTGCTCGGCGCGCCTCCGCGGCCGACCCGACCCCGCAGCTGGTGCAGCTGGGACACCCCGAACCGCTCCGCGTCGAGGACGACCATCAGGGTGGCGTTTCCGACGTCGACCCCGACCTCCACCACGGTGGTGGCGACGAGCACGTCAACCGCGCCGGCGGCGAACCGGCGCATGACGGCGTCCTTGTCCTCGGCGGGCATCCGTCCGTGGAGGACCTCGAGGCGGACGCCGGCGAGCGGTCCGGCGGCGAGCTCGGCGGCCACCGCGACGACGCCCAGGGGCGGCCGGTCCGCTCCCCCGTCCGCAGCAGCCGGACCGGCCGGACCGTCGGGCTCCGTCCCCTCCGACCTGGGCTCCTCCTCGTCCTCCCCGATCCGGGGGCACACCACGAAGACCTGGTGGGCATCGGCGACCTCCTCCTGCACCCGCTCCCACACCCGCGCGGACCACCGCGGGCCCCGCACGGTCGGCACCGTCCGGGTCGCGATCGGCGCCCGCCCCGCCGGGAGCTCGGAGAGCACCGAGGTGTCGAGGTCGCCGTAGAGGGTCATCGCGACGGTGCGCGGGATGGGCGTCGCGGTCATGACCAGCACGTGCGGCGTGGTGGGTCCCGGCCGTGAGCGCAGCTCGTCGCGCTGCTCGACGCCGAACCGGTGCTGCTCGTCGACCACCACGAGCCCGAGGTCGGCGAAGCCGACGCCCTGCTGGATGACCGCGTGGGTCCCGACGACGATCCCCGCCACGCCCGACTGGGCGTCGAGGAGGGCCCGGCGCCGCGCCGACGCGCCGAGCGACCCGGTCAGCAGGGTCACGCGCGTCGCCACCCGGGCGTCGGCGTCGGGGTCGGGGTCGGCGTCGGGGTCGGCGTCGAGCTCCCCCGGGCCCGGCTGCCCCGTCCCCAGCTCACCCGCCTCGGCCAGCGGGCCGAGCATCGACCGTAGCGAGCGGGCGTGCTGGGCGGCGAGCACCTCCGTGGGGGCCAGGAGCACCGCTTGGCGTCCGGCGTCGACCACCTGCAGCATCGCGCGCAGCGCGACGACGGTCTTGCCCGAGCCGACGTCGCCCTGCAGCAGGCGGTTCAGCGGCTCGGTGTGTTCCAGGGCCACCGCGAGGGACTCACCGACCTCGCGCTGGGCGCCGGTGAGGCGGAAGGGGAGCCGCCGGTCGAACGCCGCGGCGAGGCCGTCGGCGCGCCGGGGGCAGGGGGCCGCGGGGCGCGTCGTCGACCCGGCTCGGCGTGCGTGCAGGGCGAGCTGGAGGCCGAACGCCTCGTCCCACACCAGCCGGCGACGGGCGGCGTCGGCAGCGGCCCGGGAGTCCGCCCGGTGCACGTCGCGCAGGGCGGTCGGGAGGTCGGCGAGGCCGTGGCGGGCAAGGACCTCCTCGGGCACCGGGTCGAGCGGGTCGTCGAGGACGTCGAGCGCGCGCCGGACCGCGTTCATGATCGCCCACGACTGCACCTTCCTGGTCGCGGGGTAGATGGGGATCAGCTTCGGCAGCCGGTCGAGGGGGTCCGGTTCGTCGGGATCCTCGATGGGCTGACAGGCGGGCACGGTGAGCTGCCACTTGTCCTTGCGGACGGCGAGCTCGCCGGAGAACAGCGCCCGGGTGCCGACCGGGAGTCTCCGCACCCGCCACGACTGGTTGAAGAAGACCACGACGAACCGGGTGGTGCCCGCGAGGACCTCGAGCTCGGTGATGTGACCGCGCCGGTTCTTCATGGACCGACCCGAGATCCTCTCGACGACGCCCAGCATCGTGATGTGCTCGCCCACCCGCAGGGAACGGGGAGCCGCACCGGTGGGGGCGGCTGAGGCGTCCGGATCGACCTCGACGTGGGCGTTCTCGACGTACCGGCGCGGATAATGGCGCAGGAGGTCACCGACGCTGCGCATCCCCAGCTCCGCGAGCAGCGCCTTCGCCGTACCCCCGCCGACGGCGTCGACCAGCGGCGCGTCCATCCCGACCACGGCGACTACGTTCTCATCCCGCACCGACCGCTCCCGGTGCGACCGGGTCGGGAGGTCGGTCCGCCCGCCGCTCGGACCCGCGATCGGGGTCGGATAAGGTGGTGCTCTCGCCCTCGGGTCGGTCCCGTCGGCGTCCAACGGATCTCGAGGGGTGTTCTGGGTGGCTGCGGTCTGCGACGTGTGCGCGAAGGGGCCCGGTTTCGGGAAGTCGGTGTCGCACTCGCACCGTCGGACCAACCGTCGGTGGAATCCGAACATCCAGACGGTGCACGCCCGTCTCGGGCAGAGCAACCGCAAGCGGATGAACGTCTGCACGTCGTGCCTCAAGGCGGGCAAGGTCAGTCGCGCCTGACTCCGCCCTCCCGACGCGCGACGAGGGGACCGCGATGACCGACGCCGGGCAGCCGGACGCCGAGGCGCCGCCCGGGATCGACGTGACGACGCCGTCGATCGCCCGCGTGTACGACTACGCGCTCGGCGGCAAGGACAACTTCGCCTCCGACCGCGCCGCGCTGGGCGCGGTGAGCCGTCTCGTGCCGGAGATCGTGGACGTCGGTCAGGAGAATCGCGCCGGGCTGCGGCGTGCGGTGCGCTGGCTCGTCGGCGAGGCCGGCATCCGGCAGATCGTCGACCTCGGCTCGGGCCTGCCGACCGCGGGCAACGTCCACGAGATCGCCCACGAGATCGCCCCCGAGACCCTTGTCGTCTATGTGGACAACGACCCGATCGTCCTCGCGCACGGCCGGGCGCTGCTCGCCGACGACGACCGCAGCGCCGTCATCCAGGCCGACATCCGCGACGTCGAGCAGATCTTCTCCGCCCCCGAGGTGCTGCGCCTGATCGACCCGGGGGAACCGTTCGCGATCCTCGCCTCGAGCATCCTGCACCACCTCACCGACTCCGAGGACCCGGTGGGTGTCGCCCGGGAGCTCGTCGCGCGCCTCCCGTCGGGCGGTTACTTCTTCGTCACCAACTTCCTCGACGACGGCGACCCGCGGGCGCGGATCATCGAGGACCGCCTGCTGCACGGGGGCCTCGGCACCGGACGGTTCCGGACCCCCGACGAGCAGCTGGCGTGCATGGCGGGCCTCGACCTCATCGAGCCGGGGCTGGTCCCGACGAACGACTGGCGCCCCGACGCGGACACGCCCCGCGACAGCGGCACCCACCACCTCAACGCCAGCGTGCTGGGCCGCAAGCCGTGACGTGACCACCGGCCCCTTCGGGGGCCTGCGGGCTCAGGGGCGGAGGTCGGCCAGGGCCTGCTCCAGGAACGTCCGCGTCGTCGACGGATCGTCGGCCTGGACGCAGAGCAGCTCCATCGTCGCGAGGTAGGCGTCGACCTCGGAGCGCTTCTCCAGGTAGATCGCGCTGGTCAGCTGCTCGAGGTACACGATGTCGCCGACCGACGACTCGTTCGCGAACCGCAGGATGCTGAACGGCCCGCCCGCGCCCGCGTGCCCACCGAAGCGGAAGGGCACCACCTGCAGCACGACGTCGGGGCGCTTCGAGGCGTCGAGCAGGTGCTCGATCTGCTCGCCCATCACCTCGACCCCGCCGAGCGGGCGCCGGAGGGCCGCCTCGTCGATCACCGCCCACAGCGTCGGCGGGTGGGGTCCCTCGAGGATCCGCTGGCGTCGCCTGCGGAGCTCGACCCGCCGCTCCTCCTCCTCCTCGGGCATCGTCGAGTGCCCGAGACGGGTCACGGCGCGCGCCATCGCCTCGGTCTGCAGCAGGCCGGGGACGAACTGGGGCTCGTACGTGCGGATCTGGATCGCGGCCTGCTCGAGACCGACGTAGGTCTCGAACCACGGCGGCAGGAGGTCGGTGTAGCGCTGCCACCACCCGGGCTCGTTCGCACGACGGGCGAGCGCGAGGAGCGGGCCGCGGTCCGCGGGGTCGGTGACGCCGTAGAGGGCGAGCAGATCCGAGACGTCACGCTCCTTGAAGCCGACGCGCCCGAGCTCGAGCCGGCTGATCTTCGCGTGGGAGCCGCGGATGGCCTCGCCGGCCTCCTCCCGCGAGATCCCGCAACGCTCCCGCAGCCTGCGCAGCTGGCCTCCGAGCATCATTCGCAGCACGGTCGGTCCGCCGTCGGGCAGCCCGTGCGGCCCCCTCGGCTCGTGCGGATCCTGCGGATCGCCCGGGGCAGGTGGCGTCAAGAGGACCTCCCGCGCGGACGGACACCGAACGAGAAGAATCTATCAGCAGACCAAGGGATCTGCTCCCGCCCGACGGGTCACGCGAGCAGGTCGTCGAAGTCCCCGTCCTTGGCGCCGAGCAGGAACGCGGCCATCTCCTCGCGGGTGTAGACGAGGACCGGTCCGGACGGGTCGCGGGAGTTGCGTACCGCAACTCCCCCGTCGACCGTCCAGGTCAGCTCCACGCAGTTGCCGGTCGGGTTGCTGCGTCGGCTCTTGCGCCAGCCGCGGAGCGGGCCGGACGACTCGTGTCCCTCCTGTCGCACGGCCATCGGCTCACCTCCTGTCGTCGCCTCACGCGCTCGGTACGGAGGGTGACCGGCTGCGGGACCAAGAACTCATTCCCACGAGGGGAATGCTCGGCGTTCTTGCATCTGCACAGTACGTGTCGCAGGATCAGCGACGACGCGGAACAGGAAACGAGCGACGAATGGAGGAACCGGTGAGCCAACCGGGTACGGTTCCGCGGTCGCGACCGTCACGCCGCGCGACGTCGCCCGCTCCATTGCGCGTCACGGCCGAACGCGTCCCCCTCGAGAGCCAGGCCGCCGACCGGGTGACGCCGACGGTGTCGATCCCGCCCCCCCGCTCCGTCGAGTCACCCCGGCCCGGTCTCCCGGCCGACCTTCCGCCCACCACGACCACCGGTACGGCGCTCGCGACGCCCGCCGGTACGTCCGTGGTCCCGCTCCGCCCGCGGGTCCGCCCGAGCGCCTGGGCCCGGTTGACCACGCTCGTCACCGGTCGCCGCCGCGCGGCGGGACGGCACCGTCCCGACACCGTGCGCACCCGCGCGTGGAGCATGTTCGCCCCACCGCGCGGGCCCGGGCGGCGGGCGCGGAGACGCTGAGCCCGCCGAGCGCGATCAGGGCAGCCGCCAGTCCACGGGGTCGTCGCCGAGCTCCTCGAGATGGGTGTTGACGCTGCTGAACGGTCGCGAGCCGAAGAAGCCATTGTCGGCGGACATCGGGCTCGGGTGCGCCGACTCGACCGCGGGTACCTCCGCGCCCAACAACGGGAGCATCGACCGTGCGTCCCGTCCCCAGAGCACCGCGACGAGGGGCTTGTCGGCCCGCGCGACGAGTGCCGAGACGGCCTGGTCGGTCACCTTCTCCCAGCCCTTCGTGCGGTGCGATCCGGGCGCCCCGGGCTCGACGGTCAGCACCCGGTTGAGCAGCAGGACGCCGCGTCCGGTCCAGGGGGTGAGGTCGCCGGTGGACGGCGCCGGGTGGCCGAGGTCGGCGGTGTACTCGCGGAAGATGTTCTGCAGGCTCTTCGGCAGGGGCCGGACGTCGGGCGCGACCGAGAACGACAGCCCCACGGCGTGTCCCGGGGTCGGGTAGGGGTCCTGCCCCATCACGAGCACCCGGACGTCGTCGAAGGGTTGCGCGAACGCGCGGAGGACGTTCGCGCCCGCGGGGAGGTACCGGCGCCCCTCGGCCACCTCGGTGCGCAGGAAGTCACCCATGGCGGCCACGGTGTCGGCCACGGGCTCCAGGGCCTCGGCCCACCCGGCCTCGACGGACTCCGAAAGCGGCCGGGCCATCAGGGACGCACCGACCCGTGCGGTGTCGTGCACGTCGTGCACGTGGTGCGGGACGGAGCGGACGGACGACGTGGGCGCACGCGGTGACGCTAACCGCCGGACGAGCTGGCCCGTCGGACGGGCGCCCCCGGGAAGGACCTTTCCGCCAGGTCGCGGGCGAAGCAGTCACTGCCCGCTTCGGCGCGGTAGACCCCGAAGCTCGGGATGCGCTGATACCCCGCCGCGACGTAGAGCGCGGTGGCCTCGGGCTGCTGGTCGCCGGTCTCGAGCACGATCCGCAGGCAGCCCGCCCGCTGCGCGGTCGCCTCGAGCTCGGCGAGCACGGCGCGGGCCAGACCGCGCCGACGATGAGCCGGATCGACCCACATCCGCTTCACCTCGGCGTCGCCGGCGCGCAGGATCCCCGCGTCGGCGGACGCGATCGACGCGGTGTCGTGGCGACGCCACCCGCCGCAGCACACGGCCGTGCCCGGCTCGTCGGGCAGGTCGCCGAGCAGGAACAGCCCGTACGGCGGTGCGAACTCGTCCGGCCGGACGGGCGTCCGGTCCGCCCCGCCGTAACGTTCGCGGTAGAACTGCTGCAACGCGTCGACGAACCGGACACTCTGCGGGTCGTTGTAGGCGGCGACCCGGAAGCGCACGGCGGCCGGTGTCGGGTGCTCAGTCGATGAGCTCATACGCCGGCAGGGTGAGGAACTCGACGTAGTCGTCCGAGAGGGCCACCAACTCGAAGACCTCGCGGGCCTCCGGCCAGCGCCCCTTCTCGAACGTCTCCCCGCCGACCGCGTCCTTGATCTTCGCCAGCTCCTCGTCGATCACCGTGCGGACGTAGTCGGGTGTCACCGTTTGTCCGGTGTCCAGCTCGATCTCGTTGTGGATCCACTGCCATACCTGCGACCGCGAGATCTCGGCGGTCGCGGCGTCCTCCATGAGGTTGAAGATGCCGGCCGCGCCGGTGCCCGAGAGCCAGGACTGGATGTACTGCAGCCCCACCGAGACGTCGTTGCGGAGGCCCTCGTCGGTGATGTCGCCGGGGGTGGACTTGACGTCGAGCAGTTCCGCCGCCCCGACGCGGACGTCGTCGCGCTGCTTGTCCAGCTGGTTGGGGCGGTCGCCGAGGATCTTGGTGAACTCCTCGTCGCAGATCTCCACGAGATCGGGGTGGGCGACCCACGAGCCGTCGTAGCCGTCGGCGGCCTCGCGGGACTTGTCGTCGCGCACCGTGGCCATGGCCTTCTCGTTGACCTCCGGGTCGCGACGCGAGGGGATGAACGCCGCCATTCCGCCGATGGCGAAGGCACCGCGCTTGTGGCAGGTGGCCACGAGCAGTTCGGAGTAGGCCCGCATGAACGGCACGGTCATGCCCACGGAGTTGCGGTCGGGCAGCACGTAGTCGCGACCCTGCTCGCGGAAGTTCTTGATCACCGAGAACAGGTAGTCCCAGCGGCCGGCGTTGAGCCCCGACGCGTGGTCGCGGAGCTCATAGAGGATCTCCTCCATCTCGAACGCCGCGGTGATGGTCTCGATGAGGACGGTCGCCCGGACGCTGCCCCGGGGCACGCCGAGCAGGTCCTGGGCCGTGACGAAGACGCTGTTCCAGAGCCGCGCCTCGAGGTGCGACTCCATCTTCGGCAGGTAGAAATACGGCCCGCTCCCCCGCTCGACGAGGGCCTTCGCGTTGTGGAAGAAGTACAGGCCGAAGTCGACGAGACCCCCGGCGATCGGGGTGCCGTCCACGGTGATGTGCTTCTCGTCGAGGTGCCACCCGCGGGGACGCAGCACGACGGTCGGCGCCTCGTCCGCGGTGACCTCGTAGTGCTTGCCCTCGGGGCTGTCGAAGGTGAGCTTTCCGTCGCCGGACCGGGCGTCGATGAGGTTGGCCTGACCACCGAGGACCAGCTCCCACGTCGGGGTGTGCGAGTCCTCGAAGTCGGCCAGCCAGACCTTAGCGCCGGAGTTCAGCGCGTTGATCGACATCTTCCGGTCGGTGGGACCGGTCATCTCCACGCGGCGGTCGCGGAGGTCGGCGGGGGCCTCAGCAACGGTCCAGTCCCCGGAGCGCACGTCGGCGGTCTCGGGCAGGAAGTCCAGCGTCCCGGTGCGGGCGATCTCGGCGCGCCTCTCGGCCCGGCGGGCGAGCAGCTCCTTGCGGGTCCCCTGCGCCTCGCGGTGCAGCTCGGCGAGGAACGCGAGCGCGTCCTCGGTCAGCACCTCGTCCTGACGATCGGCGACGTATCCGGACACCTGCACACCGGTGGGCGACATCTCGGCACTCCTCCTCGGGATCGCTGCGCGACCCGTTCTACACCGCGGAACTTGCGCCATGCCCGACCCCGGCGCGGGACGGGGGGTGCAGTCGCTCGCGCGTGCGGTGGACCTGCTCGACCACCTGGCCGACGCCGGTGGTCGTGCGTCGCTCTCGCAGCTCGCCACCGTGTCCGGGCTCCCCGCCCCACCATCTACCGCCTCCTCGGCACGCTCGTCTCCCGCGGTCACGTCCGGCGCGAGGCCGGACGCCGCTACGCGCTGGGCCCGCGGCTGGTCCCACGGGCGAGTCGGCCACCCTCGCGGGGCTCGACGGCGACGCCGCGGTCTATCTCGCGCAGGTGCCCTCGCCCCACCCGATGCGGATGTTCACCGAGGTGGGTCGCCGCGTCCCGCTGCACTCCACGGGGGTGGGCAAGGCACTGCTGTCGGCGATGCCGCGCAGCGCACCGAGCCGCGTGGGCTCGTCGTCGAGCTCGCCGAGGGCTTCGACCAGCACGGCTACGTCGTGGACGACGGGGAGCAGGAGGTCGGCGTGCGCTGCGTCGCGGCGCCCGTCCCCGGTGCCCCGAGCCCCTGCGCGGTCTCGGTCTCCGGGCCGGTCGGGCGCCTGGGCGCGCACGACGTCACACGGATCGGTGCGCTCGTGCGGGAGGCCGCCGACCGGCTCGGCGGGGAGCTTGCCGGCCTCCCGGCGGCCCCCGGGGACCCTCGACGACCTGACCGATCCGTTCCCTCTGCTGGCGGCCGTCCGCGCCGCGGGTGAGGATGCGGGGCAACCACCCGAAGGAGCGTGTAGCCGATGGTCGCCGCCGGAAGACCCGAGATGGTGCGCGAGTTCACCGATCTGCTGTCCGCCGCCAACGTCATCACCGACGAGGTGGGCCTGCGCAGCTACGAGTGCGACGGGCTCACCGCGTTCCGTCAGGTCCCCGCGGTGGTGGTGCTGCCGCGCGACGCCGAGGAGGTCGCCGGCGCGGTGCGCATCTGCGCCCGCCACGGGGTGCCCTTCGTCGCCCGCGGCGCGGGCACCGGCCTGTCGGGAGGTGCGCTACCGGTGGCCGACGGCGTCGTGATCTCGCTGCAGAAGCTGCGTCGCATCCTCGAGATCGACGTGCAGAACCGGCGGGCCGTGCTCGAACCCGGGGTGTTCAACCTCGACATCACGCGGGCCGCGTCGCCCCACGGGCTGTACTACGCCCCCGATCCGTCGAGCCAGCAGGTCTGCACCATCGGCGGCAACGTCGCGGAGAACTCCGGCGGTGCGCACTGCCTGAAGTACGGCTTCACCACCAACCACGTCCTGGAGATGGAGGTCGTGCTCGCCGACGGTGCGCTCATCACCCTCGGCGGACCCACCTCCGAGCAGGCCGGGCCCGACCTGCGGGGGCTGTTCGTGGGGTCGGAGGGGACCCTTGGCATCTGCACCAAGGTCACCGTCCGCCTGCTCCACACCCCCGAGACGGTGCGCACGGTGCTGGCGGACTTCGGATCGATCGAGGCCGCGGGCGACACCGTGGGCGACATCGTGGACGCGTCGATCATCCCCGCGGCCGTGGAGATGATGGACTCCCTCGCCATGGAGGCCGCCGAGGCCGCCGTCGGTGCCGGCTACACCGTCGAGTCCCCGGCGGCGCTGATCGTCGAGCTCGACGGTCCGGCCGAGGAGTGCGACGCCCAGTTCGAGAAGCTCACGGCCATCTGCGCGGCGAACGGCGCGACCCGCATCCACGTCCCGGAGACCGCCGAGGAGCGCCAGAAGGTCTGGAAAGGGCGCAAGGCGGCGTTCGCGGCCGTCGGACGCATCAGCCCGGACTACTTCGTCCAGGACGGCGTCGTCCCCCGCACCCGGCTCGCCGAGGTGCTCACCCGCATCGCCGCGATGGGCTCGGAGGTCGGGCTGCGCGTGGCCAACGTCTTCCACGCCGGCGACGGCAACCTCCACCCGCTGGTCCTGTACTCCGAGGCCGCGGGCGAGCACGACAAGGCCGAGGACCTGTCGAGCCGGATCGCCGAGCTGTGCGTGGAGCTCGGCGGCTCGCTCTCGGGCGAGCATGGCATCGGAGCCGACAAGGCGTGCTCGATGACGACCATGTTCACCGACGACGACCTCGCCGTGATGCGTCGCGTCCGAGACGGGTTCGACCCCGACGGACTCTGCAACCCCGGCAAGATCTTCCCCACCCCGCGACTGTGCGGCGAGAAGCCCGGGCCGTTCCGGGCGCACCCGCTGGAGGAGGCCGGAGTGATCGAGCGCCTGTGACCACTCCCACCACCGTCACCCCGACCGATGTGGGCGAGCTCCGCGACGCGGTGCTCGACACCTCCGGCCCGTTCACCGTCGTCGGCCACGGCACGGCGACGACGTGGGCCGCCCGGCCCGTGCCCACCGCGGCGCGGGTCAGCACGCTCGGGCTCACCGGCATCGTCACCCACAACCCCGGCGACATGACCGTCGCCGTCCGCGCCGGGACGCCGCTGGACACCGTGCAGGCCGAGCTCGCCCCGCACGGGCAACGGGTGGCCTTCGACCCGGCCCGGGCGTCGCGGTCGGCCACCGTCGGCGGACTGTTCTCCACCGCCGACGCGGGCCCGCTGGCCCTGAGCTACGGGACGATGCGCGACCTCGTCATCGGCGCCACCGTCGTCCTGGCCGACGGCACCGTCGCGCACAGCGGCGGCCACGTCATCAAGAACGTCGCCGGTTACGATCTGACGAAGCTCCTGCACGGGGCGTACGGCACCCTCGCCGTCGTCGCCGAGCTCGTCCTGCGCCTGCACCCGGTACCGGAGGCGACCGCCACGCTCGCCCTGCCCTGCACGCTCGCCGACCTGGTGGAGACGGCGCACCGCGTCACCGCCCACCCGGTTGAGGTCACCGCGCTGGAGTGGGCGCAGGACGAGGGCGCCGCGGCCGGCGGCGGGCGGTTGCTCGCGCGGCTCGAGGGCACCGGGGACAGCATCCGCGGCCGCGTCGCGCGCCTGCGCGAGGCCGTCGGCGGCGAGGAGCTCGCCGACACTGCATCCGTGTGGACCGAGCACGCGGCGTCCGTGGACGCCCGGCCCGCCGACGGCGCGGTCCTGCGCCTCGGGGTCGCTCCGACCCGGCTCGCCGCGCTGCTCACCGACCTCGCCGACGCCGCGGGTGCCCGCGCGGTCACCGCGTCTCCGGGCACCGGCGTCGCGACGCTGACCCTTCCGGCCACGGCCGAGGCCGTCCACGCCGCCCACGAGCGGGTCGCGGCGGTGGGGGGCACGTCGACCCTGCGGCACCGCCCCGAGACCACGGAGTTGCCGGCCTGGGGTCCCGCGCCCTCCTCGGTGGCGCTGCTGCGCGCCGTCGCCGCCTCGCTCGACCCCGACCAGCGCGTGGGCCGCGGCCGGCTCGCCCCCTGGTTGCCCCTCCCGACCTCCTCGGACCGGCCCACCGGAGTGACCGCATGACGACCCCGCAGACCGGACCCTCGCCTGACTTCTCCTCCAAGCGCGGCGAGAAGCCCTCGCCGGAGCGCGCCGACGTCCTCGGGGCCGCCGGCACCGGTGTCGGATCGTTCGACGCCCACCACCCGCCGGCCCAGGAGCTCCTCGACGACTGCGTGCACTGCGGGTTCTGCCTGCCGACGTGCCCGACCTACGCGCTGTGGGGCGAGGAGATGGACTCCCCGCGCGGACGCATCTACCTCATGGAGATGGCCGAGCGCGGCGAGATCCCGCTCGAGGGCGCCTTCACCACGCACATGGACCGCTGCCTCGGGTGCATGGCCTGCGTGACCGCGTGCCCGTCGGGGGTGCAGTACGACCGGCTCCTCGAGGCCACCCGCCCGCAGATCGAGCGCAACGTCGCCCGGTCGCGGTCCGACAGGTGGTTCCGCGAGGCCATCTTCATGCTCTTCCCCTACCGGCGCCGGCTGCGGGCGGCGTCCCTGGGCGGCGCGCTGTACCAGAAGCTGCGTCCGAAGAACATGGATCGGCTGCTGGCGAAGCTCCCCGCGCGCTTCGCGCGGATCGTCGCCATGGAATCGCTGCTGCCACCGGTGACGGTGCGCGACGCGTTCGCACGGATGCCGGTACGGACGCCCGCGGTCGGGCCGCGACGGGGCCGCGTCGGGATGCTGACCGGCTGCGTGCAGGACGTGTTCTTCCATCCGGTCAACCAAGCGACCGCGCGGGTCCTCGCGTCGGAGGGCTACGACGTCATCGCCCCGCGCGAGCAGGCCTGCTGCGGAGCCCTGGGCCTGCACGCCGGCCGCGAGCAGGAGTCGATCGTGCGGGCGAAGGCACTCATCGAGGTCTTCGAACGCGCCGCCGTCGACGTGGTCGCGGTCAACGTGGCCGGCTGCGGCTCGTCGATGAAGGAGTACGGCGAGCTCCTCGCCGACGACCCGGCGTGGACCGACCGCGCACAGGCGTTCTCGGACAAGGTCCGCGACATCTCCGAGGTGCTCGCCGAGGCCCTCGACGAGCCCCGCGCCGAGCGCCACCGCATCGACGCCACCGTCGTCTACCACGACGCGTGCCACCTCGGGCACGCGCAGAAGATCCGGACGCAGCCCCGGGAGGTGCTGCGCTCGATCCCCGGGGTGTCTCTGGTGGAGCTGCCCGAGGCCGAGATCTGTTGCGGGTCGGCCGGCATCTACAACATGCTCCAGCCCGAGGCCGCGGGCGACCTGGGCCGGCGCAAGGCCGACCACATCCGGGGCACCGGCGCCGATCTCCTGGTCACCGCGAACCCCGGGTGCCTCCTGCAGATTCAGAGCTACCTCGGCGAGGACCTGCCGATGCTGCACCCGGTGCAGCTGCTGGACGCCTCGATACGCGGGGTACAGGCCTTCTGACGCCGTCCTTCGGCGATTGGTCGACTCACGGTGCGGGCTTCACGCCGTCCGTCGGCGACGGGGGGGAACCCTCCCCCCGGATGTCCTCGGGGGGTCGTCGCAGGTACCGCGCGGCGCGGGAGCGGAGGTGGACGAAGGTCTCGGACTCGCGCGTCGTGATCTGGTGGCGGTCACGCGGGAGGTCGACGGTGACGTCGGCCGCGACCGAGGTCGGGGTGGCGGACAGCACGATCACCCGGTCGCCGAGGTAGACGCTCTCGTCGATGTCGTGGGTGACGAGCAGGACCGTCATCGCGTACTCGTGGCGCAACCGCAGCAGCAGGTCCTCGAGGTCGGCGCGGGTCTGAGCGTCGACGGAGGCGAACGGCTCGTCCATGAGGAGCAGGGCCGGGCGGCAGGCGAGCGCCCGGGCGATCGCGACACGTTGCTGCATCCCCCCCGAGAGCTGCCCCGGCCGCTGTCGTGCGACCGGCTCGAGGCCGACCGAGCGCAGTGCCTCGTGGGCGCGCCGGCGGCGGGTGTCGCGATCGATGTCGCGGTGCAGCCCGAACTCGACGTTGCGCTGGACCGACGACCACGGCATCAACGAGCGGCCGTAGTCCTGGAAGACCACGGCCAGGCCCTCGGGCACCCCGTGGACGGGCTGCCCGCGCAATCGGACCTCGCCACGGTCGGGAGGGAGCAGCCCGGCGACGCAGCGCAGGAGCGTCGACTTGCCGCAGCCGGACGGACCGAGGATGCACACCAGCTGGTGCTCCTCCACGGTCAGCGACAGGCCGTCGAGGACCGGGGTCGATCGGTCCCCGGCGCGGTAGCCGCGAGCGAGGTCGGCCACCTCCAGCATCGGCGCCATGGTGTCCCTCCTGGTCAGAGCGCAGCGTCTCGTCACGTCTGGGCCGCCACCCACCCGAGGGTCCGGCGTTCGACGCCGAGCAACGCTGCGTTGAGCATGTAGCCGATCGCCCCGAGCAGCACGATGGCCGACCACATGGCCGTGAAGTCGAACCCGCGCTGGGCGAGAACGAGCTGGTGACCGAGCCCGTTCGTGGCGGCGACGAGCTCGGAGATCACCATGAGGATCAACGCGAGCGAGAGGCTCACCCGTAACCCCGCGAAGATCTTCGGCGCCGCCGCCGGCACGACCACCTTCCGCAGCAGCCCGATCCCGCCGACCCGGTAGACCGCAGCTGTGTCGATCTTGACGGGGTCGACCGACCGCGCCCCGTCGGCGGTATTGAGCAGCACGGGCCACAGGACGCCGAAGACGATCGTGGCGAGCTGCATCGGTGTGCCCGCGGCGAACAGGATGAGGAACACCGGGATGAGCACGGGTGGCGGGATGGCCCGGGCGAAGGCGAGCAGTGGACCCAGGTACTCACCGACCGGGCGGGAGCGGCCGACGGCCAGCCCGAGCGCGATGCCCACCACCGCGGCCCCCACCCAACCGCCGAGCAGCCGCCCCACACTGGGGAGGATGTCGTCCCGCGCGCCGTCGGTGAGGAAGAACCGGCTCGGGGGCCCCGAGAACCATGCTCGCCACGCCTGGAGGACGATCGTCGACGGTGGGGGGAAGAAGGGGCTGGGGACGCCTCGGGCGAGCCACTCCCACAGTCCGGCCGCGACGGCGAAGACCGACCAGCGCCGGGCGAAGTCCGCCGACCCGCCGATCACTCGGGCCCACCCGTCACGAGGGGCTCCCCCACCGGAGCCACCGCCGATCGACCGCCTCGAACGCGGCGTTGGCGACCAGGCCGACGAGGCCGGCGACGATCGTGGCCGCCAGCACCAGGTCCATCCGACCGCCGCCGCTGCCGGCCTGGGCGATGAACTCGCCGATCCCCCGGGCTCCCCCGACGAGCAGCTCCGTGCTCACCACCAGGATCAGCGCGATCGCCGCCGCCAGCCGGACCCCAGTGAGCACGAACGGGGCGATCGAGGGCAGCACCACCTCGACGAGGATCCGGCCGCGACCGACCCCGAACGCCGTCGCGGTCTCGCGCAGCAGGGGGTCCACCTCGGAGATGGCGTAGATGGTGTTGAACAGGATCGGCCACACCGCCGCGTAGACGGCCAGCGCGATCTTGCTGCCGGGACCCTGCCCGATGAGGACGACGGCGAGCGGGATCAGGGCGACCGACGGGATGGGGCGCAGGAACTCCACCAGAGCACGGGTGGCCGTCCGCACCCCCGGCACGCTCCCGAGCAACAGACCCACGGGCAGCGCGATCGCGAGGGCCACGGCCAGGCTGATGGCCCAGGCGAGCACGGTGGCGACGACGTCGGCGACGAACGATCCGTCCGCGAGGAGCCCGACGAGCCGGGCCAGCACCGTGGACGACGGCGGGAGGAACTCCGGACGGGTCAACCCGGACCGGCCCACCACCTCGCCCACCACGAGGAAGCCGACCAGACCGATCACGCCACGGACCGTGGCCGTTCCGGCCCGCGGACGGGTCGTGCGCGCGACATCGGTCGGGCCCCGGGGCGCGCGGGTCACCTCAGCCGGTACCGAGCAGAGGCTGCACGTCGAAGCGGCCCGGCAACTGCCCGAACTGCTGCATGAGATCGGCGACGCGCTGCAGGCGGGTGGCGTCGAGCGTCTGCGGGAACGTGCCGAGGTTGATGAGCGAGGCCGTCGACTGATCGATCTTGATGTACGTCGGGAGCACCTGTTCGACGGTCCGTCGATCGGAGGCCGCTTGCTGGCCGCGTGCCATGGCGCGTCGGAAGGCGGCCACCGTCCGTGGGTTCTCCCGGGCGAACTGTGCCGTGACCCCGTACCCCGCCAGCGGTATGTCCTTGGTGGGTCCCGACGCCGTGTCGAGGATCGGCACCGCGCCGATGGTGCGCGACGCCGACGTGATGAACGGCTCGACCATGGAAGCGGCATCGACGCGCCCCGTCGAGAGGGCCGCGGCCATGTCCGGGAACGGGACCTCGACGAACTGCACGGTTGCGGGATCGACACCGTTGGTCTGCAGGGCGGAGCGGGCGTTGAGCTCGACGATGTTGCGGAAGGTGTTCACCGCCACCCGCTTTCCCGCGAGATCGGCGGGCCTGCGCACGGCGCCGTCGGGGCGGGCGAGGATGACGAAGGTGTTGGGTCCCGCCTGGTACCCGTCCGACACCAAGATGAATTGGCCGACTCCCTGGCTCTGGGCGAGGAAGAAGGACACGTAATTTCCGAAAGCCACGTCGAGACTCCCGCCGACCAGGCCGGGAATGGACGCGGCACCCCCCTGGGCGGTGACCGGTTGCACGGTCAGTCCCTCCGCCTGGAAGAACCCCCGCTGTTGTGCGACGAAGAAGGACGCGGTGTCGACGATATTGAGCATTCCGACCCGCAGGGTGGGCTTCTCCGGCCCGTTGCCGCCGGCCCCCGCGGCCGGGTCCGATCCCGACCCGCCGAGGGCGCTGCACCCCGCGGTCAGGACCACGACGGCGAGGAGCGAAGCCACGACGGAGACGACCCGGCACCACAAGGCTTTCACCAGTACGACCCCCGATTGCTCATCACTGTTCACCCGTTCAGGTCAGAAACCGGTCGTTGGTGACTACCAGAGGTGTCCAATAGTGTAAAATGGTCTCGATCGTATGTCATCTGTGCCACCGACACGCTACCCTCTCGGGCGGATACATCACAGAGCGGTGTCGGAGGACCGTCCACGGGTGCTCGCGCCGACTCCGACGCCGACGCCGGTCTCTGACGGGGGACACTCGTGACGCAGGGATCCACGTCCGATCGGGCCGCGCCGACCCGACGCCGGGCGCTGCGCCACTGGCGCGTCCGCAGCAAGGTCGCCGCCGTGTTGCTGGTACCCACCGTCCTGGCTCTCGTGCTGGCCGGTCTCAGTGTTCAGACCCAGCGTGCCGAGCGGGCCGCGCTCCAGCGCGTCGCGGAAGGCACCCGCCTCACCGGAACCGTGGCCTCCCTGGTCGACGAGCTGCAGATCGAGCGCAGCCAGACCACGGCCTACGTCGCCGGCAACCGCCTGGGCGACCGCACGGCACTCGAACTCACGAACGACCGCGTCGACCGTGCCTCCGCCGATCTCCGCAGTGCCGCCTCGACGGTGGCCGGACTGGACCCCGGTGTCCAGGACCGCTACGCGGTGGCCCTCGCGCGCCTGACCGGGTTGGGGCCGCTGCGCACGACGGCTCTGGCCAGCCGGTTCCCCGCGACGAGCGTCGCCACGGCCTACTCCGGCCTGGTCGAGCCGCTGCTCGCGCTCACCCGCGACATCGCCGGCTCGGCCGGCGAGACCGCGATCGTCCGCCCGGCCACGACCCTGGCGGCGCTCGGGCGCGCCAAGGAGCAGGCCGAGGTGCAGCACGCCATCCTCCTCGCCGGCGCCGGCGCCGGGTCCCTGCCCGCGGGGCAGGCCGAGGCGCTGCGAAGCGCGGTGGCCCAGCAGGACGCCGCCACCGCCGAGTTCGAGGCCGGCGCGACGCTGCCGCAGATCCAGCTCTACGACGACACCGTGGCCGGGCCCGACGTCGACCAGCGCCTGCGCATCCTGCAGACCGCACTGCTGCGGGACGCGGCGAACCAGCCCCTGGGTGTGGTCCCCGCGGCCTGGGACACCGCGGCGAACGTCACCCGGGCCGACCTGCGTCAGGTGGAGTCCGGGCTGCTCGAGAGCCTCGCCGCCACCGCGGACCAGTCGGTCTCGAGCGCCGGTCGAGCCCTCGCTCTCGCCGTCGCCCTGGTAGTGCTGGGGGTGCTCCTCGCCCTCGCCCTCGCTCTGGTCGTCGCCCGGTCGCTGGTCGCCCCCCTGCAGCTGCTCAGGTCCGCGGCCCTCGACGTGGCCGAGCGCCGGCTCCCCGAGTCGATCGCGCGGATCCGCGACACCGGCGAGGGCGAGCCGGACGCAGTCGAGCCGGTGGCCGTCGACACGGAGGAGGAGATCGGCGAGCTGGCCCGCGCCTTCGACACGGTGCGGAGCGAAGCGGTGCGCCTGGCCGGCGAGCAGGCGAGGCTCCGCGCCAACCTCAACACGCTGTTCGTCAACCTGTCCCGGCGTTCGCAGGGGCTCGTCGAGCGCCAGCTCGAGCTGATCGACCAACTGGAGGGTCAGGAGGACGACCCGGACGTCCTCGCCAACCTGTTCGCGCTCGACCACCTCGCCACCCGCATGCGCCGCAACGGCGAGAATCTCCTCGTCCTCGGCGGTGCGGTGCTCGCCCATCCCTCGAGCGACCCGGTGCCGGTGGCGGACCTGCTGCGGGCGGCCACCGGTGAGATCGAGCAGTACCAACGCATCGTGCTGCGGCCGGTTCCCGGCGTGTCCCTGCTGGGAGATCCCGCCAACGACCTCACCCATCTGCTCGCCGAGCTGCTCGACAACGCGACGTCCTTCTCCGCACCGGAGACCTCCGTGGTGGTCAGCGGCTCCCGGGCGCCGGACGGCGGGCTGATCCTCGAGATCGCCGATGACGGCATCGGGCTGGACGCCGAGGATCTCGCGGAGGCGAACGAGAAGCTCGAACAGCCCCAGCTGCTCGACTCCTCCGTACCCCGGCAGATGGGCCTGTTCGTGGTCGGTGCCCTCGCCCGTCGCCACGGCGTCGTGGCCCGCCTGCTTCCGGGCAACGACACGGGGGTGACCGCGAGCGTCCAGATTCCCGCCGGACTCGTCGTGCGGCCCGTCCACGACCGCACCGTGCTGAACGAACGGGCACCCACCATCCGCAGCGCAGCGCGAGCGGGCAGCGACGACACGGGGCCCGTGCCGGTCACCGTGCCCCCCGGCGCGCCGGCACCGGTCCCGGAACCACCCGACCCCCTCACCGACCCCCTTCCCGTCCAGTCGCCCTCGACCGAGGACGACGGGTCGAGCACGTTCGAACCGATCTACACGGAGATGAGCTCGGCGTGGTTCCGCGACCATCAGGGCGAGGAACAGCCCGGCCGGTCCGCGAACGGCAGCGCCACCCCGCCCGACTCGACGCACGGGGACGCAACGCCCGGGGACGCGCTGTCGCGCGAGTGGCAGTCGGCCGCCGACGAGGGCTGGCGCGCGATCGCCGCGCGGGAGACCGCCGACGAGGCCGAGCGGACCACCGCCGGTCTGCCGAAGCGACGCCGGGGAGCGGCGCTCGTCCCGGGCGCCGCCGACTCCGGGCCGGACCGTGTCCCGGAGCAGGTCACGCCGGACGCCGGGGCCTTGCGCTCGCGGATGTCCCGCTACCAGGACGGGATGCGCCGGGGCCGTCAGGAGACCGGCACCGGCCGGACCGATCCGGTCCCGGCCGAGGGTGGCGACCCGAGGGGCGCGCATGACTGACACCGATCCGCTGGGTCGCTTCGCCTGGCTCGTCAACGACTTCGTCGAACGTGTGCCCGGGGTCGCGCACGCGGTCGTGGTCTCCGCGGACGGGCTCGTGCTGACCGGCTCGCGCGCCCTGCCGACCGACCGGGCCGACCAGCTCGCCGCCGTGGCCTCCGGGCTGGTGAGCCTCGCAGCGGGCGCCGCCCGCTGCTTCGACGGCGGGCAGGTCATGCAGACCGTGGTCGAGATGCAGCACGGTCTCGTCCTGCTCATGGCGATCCGGGACGGCTCCAGCCTCGTGACCCTGGCCACCGCGCAGTGCGACATCGGGTTGGTCGGCTACGAGATGACCCTGCTGACCGACCGCGTCGGTAAGGTCCTCACCCCGCAGGTGCGCAGCGAGATGCGCACCGCGCTGCGCCCATGACCGCCGGGCCGGGCGCCGACGGCGGAGGAGACGGGATGCCTCCATCGGGGCCGCCCGGCCGTGCCGAGCCTCCGGGGCGCTCCGGGCCACCCGGACCGCGGGCCCCCCGGGTCCGGCCCTACACGCTGACCGGCGGTCGCACCCACACGCGATCACCCCTGGAGATCGAGACCCTGGTCCAGACCGCCTCCGACGCCGACCGCGCCGACCAGCAGGCCGAGCACCAGGTGATCGGTCATGTGTGCCACCGGCCGATCTCGGTGGCCGAGGTGGCCGCCCGGACCGCGTTGCCGCTGGGTGTGGTCCGCGTGCTCCTCGACGACATGGCTCGGCAGGGGACCGTGGTCCTGCACCCCCCGACCGGTGAGCGCCCGGACCGTGCTCTCCTGGAAAGGGTGCTCAATGGACTCCAGCAGCTCTGAGGCGGGCGATCCGGGTGCCGGCTCGTCGCCGATGCCGGCGAAGATCGTCATCGCCGGCGGGTTCGGGGTCGGCAAGACGACCTTCGTCGGCGCGGTCTCGGAGATCGAACCGCTGACGACCGAGGCCACCATGACCGAGGCGTCCACCGGATACGACGACCTCTCGCGCACCGCGGACAAGTCCAGCACCACCGTGGCGATGGACTTCGGCCGGCTCTCCCTGCCCTCGAACCTGATCCTCTACCTGTTCGGCACTCCGGGTCAGCAACGGTTCTGGTTCATGTGGGACGACCTGGTCCGCGGGGCCATCGGGGCGGTGGTCCTCGTCGACACCCGCCGGCTCGAGGACTGTTTCGGCGCCGTCGACTTCTTCGACGCCCGTGAACTGCCCTACATCGTCGCAGTCAACTGTTTCGACGGGGCCCGCCGCTACGCGGTCGACGACATCCGCGAGGCGGTGGACCTCCCCGCGTCGACACCGGTGTACTTCTGCGACGCCCGCTCGCGCGACTCGGCCGCGCGGATGCTGATCGCGCTGGTCGAGCACGCGCTGGCCCTCGCGTCGTGAGGACCTCCCGGGAACGGTCGGCGAGGCCGATCAGGACCGGCGGCGCCAGTGCCGCCAGCCCGGGTCGCCGGCGCCGCCCCAGCGGTCGGCGTCGACGGTGACGCCGGACCCCGCCCGCACGGCGCCGCACACGGTCCAGCCCTCGGGGACGTGGCCGGCGGAGGGGAACGTCGCCGCGAGCGCGTGGTCCTCACCCCCGGTCAGCGCCCACTCCAGGGCGTTGCCGCCGAGGGCCGACGCCACGTCGCGCAGCTTCTCAGTCACCGGCACGTGCTCGGAGGCGAGATCGATCCGCACCCCCGAGGCCCTCGCCACGTGACCCAGGTCGGCAAGCAGACCGTCCGAGGTGTCGATCATCGCCGTGGCGCCGGCGCGGGCGGCCAGGGGCCCCTCCCGCCACGGTGGTCGGGGTGTCCGGTGCGCGGCCACCATCGTCACCGGCGACCGGAACCCGCGGCGCAGCACGGCCATCCCCGCCACCGACCACCCCAGGTGCCCGCACACGGCGACGACGTCGCCGGGACGCGCGCCCGCGCGCCGCACGGGGTCCCGGCCCTCGAGGTCCCCGAGGGCGGTCACGGACATGACGATGGCGTCCGCGGAGGTGGTGTCGCCGCCGAGGACACCGATGCCCGCCTCAGCGGCCGCGTCCCAGATCCCGGCGGCGAGCCCGTCGAGCACCTCGGTCGTCGTCGTGGACGGGCAGGAGAGCGCGAGCAGCAGGCCGGTCGGCACCGCGCCCATCGCGGCGACGTCGGCGAGGTTCGCCATCACCGCCTTGCGGCCCACGTGCTCGGGAGCCGACCAGTCCAGCCGGAAGTGCACTCCCTGCACCACCGTGTCCACGCACACCACCACGCGCCCGTCGCGCACGGCGAGGACCGCGGCGTCGTCACCCGGCCCGAGCAGGGTCGCCGACGACTGCGGACGCTCGGACGTGATGCGGGCGATGACGCCGAACTCGCCGAGGTCGGCGACCGTCAGCGCGTCCGCGGGGTCCCCCGCGGACCGCGGGCCGGCGCCCACGGGCGTCCGGCCCGTGTCCCTGGTGGCCATGCCGATCACCTCCCCGCGCTCTGGGGTACGTTTCCGCCTCGCACCATCGAGCACCGGACGGTGCGGGGGCAGTGCACACCGGAGGAGGCGCGTCCGTGGTCCAGGCCTACATCCTCATCATGACCGAGGTGGGGCGCGCCGCGGCGGTCGCCTCGGACGTGGCCGGGGTCGACGGCGTGGACTGGGCGGAAGGCGTGACCGGCCCGTACGACGTGATCGTCCACGCCGGGGCGGCCGACGTCGAGGATCTCCGTCGGAGGGTCGTCGACGCCGTCAAGGAGATCCCCGGGATCACCCGCACGCTCGTGTGCCCGGTGATGCCCCCGTCGGCCGCCTTCTGATGCATCGATGAGGTCGGTGGGTCGGCGGGCCCGCTCCGCCCGGCCGGTCGGTCCGCCCGAGCTCGACCGGCGCCTCCCGCGCGTCCTGGTCGGCGTGGCCCTGGCCCTGCCGGTCCTACTCGTCGTGGGTGTCCTCGTCGCGTCGAGCGTGCTGCAGCGCTCCCCCCCGGACCCGGGGACGACCCGCCTCGCGGTGGCCGCCGTGCCGGTGCCCGCGGGCGCCAGCGCCGACTGCGCACGGCTGCTCTCCGGGCTCCCCACCGAGATCAACACGGGCGGCACGCTCCTCCCGCGGCGGGTGCTGTCCGAGCCCGCGCCCTCCTCGACGGTCGCCTGGGGTGGTGAGGGCGCCGCGTCCGGGAACCCGGCCGACCAGCCGGTCGTCCTGCGCTGCGGGCTACCGCGCCCGGTCGAGCTGAGCCCGACGTCGGTGCTCGTGGACATCGACGGGGTCGCCTGGCTGCAGCTCCCCGGTCCGGGCACGAGCACGTGGGTGGTCGTCGACCGCTCGGTGTTCGTCGGCCTGACGCTGCCCGACGAGGCCGGCACCGGCGCCATCCAGGACGTCTCCCGGGGAGTGAAGATCACCCTCGCGAGCCGCGGGACGCCGGCGAACTGACCGTCCCCGCTCCCACCGTCCCCGCCCCGACCCTCACCGCACACCGGTGCCGCGGGCGAGCGCGGTCTCGATCATCGTGGCGCACAGGGCCGGCGCCTCGAGGCCGCTGGTGGCCCACATCCGCGGGTACAGCGACGTCGTCGTGAAGCCCGGCATCGTGTTGAGCTCGTTGACCACCAGCCCCCCGTCGGGGGTGAGGAAGAAGTCGACCCGCGCGAGACCCTCGACGTCCATCACGGAGAACACCCGCACCGCGAGCTCGCGCACCGCATCGGCCACGGCGTCGTCGAGCTTGGCGGGCACGTCGAGCTCACAGGCGTCGTCGAGGTACTTGGTGTCGAAGTCGTACCACCCGGCCGCGCCGCCCGTGACCCGGATCTCGGCGGGAACACTCGCCGAGACCCGCCCGTCGGGGAACTGCAGCACACCGCACTCGATCTCGCGTCCGCGCACGCCGGCCTCGACGAGCACCTTCGGGTCGCTCTCGCGGGCCCGCAGGATCGCCGCGTCGAGCTCGGACCATGCGGTGACCCGGCTGATGCCCAACGACGACCCCGCCCGGGCGGGCTTGACGAACACCGGGAGCCCGAGCCGGGCGCGCTCGGCGCCGGTGAGGGTCGCGCGCCCGCGCGGCAGCACCACGGCGTCGCCGACCGGGAGGCCGGCGTCGCGCAGCAGCGCCTTGGTCACGGCCTTGTCCATCGACGCCGCGCTCGCGCACACCCCGGCCCCCACGTAGGGCAGGCCGACGGTCTCGAGCAGCCCCTGGATCTCGCCGTCCTCCCCGCCGGGGCCGTGCAGGACGGGGACCACCACGTCGAGGCGGCCGCCCCCCACGACCTCGCCGACCCGCCCGGGCTCGAGGGAGACCAGCTCACCGCGGGAGGGGTCGGTGAGCAGCGTGACCGGCTCGCCGTCGGTGACCTCGGGCAGCTCGCGCCCGTGCAGCCGCCAGCGGTCGGGCGAGCCCCCGGGCAGCACCCACTGGCCGTCGCGGGTGATCCCCACGGCGAGGACGTCGAAACGCTCCGGGTCGAGGGCGGCGAGGATGCCGCCCGCCGAGATGCACGAGACGCTGTGCTCGGTGGAGCGCCCGCCGAAGAGCACGAGGACGCGGGGCCCAACACTGCTCGACGTGGCGGCCCTCGACATGACGGCGGAGCCTACGCGCAGGACCCCGGCGCCCCCGGAGCCCAGCGGGGGCGGGGAGCGTGGTCAGACCGCCAGGGCCAGGGGGGCGGGCGATCCGCCGGGCTCGCGGTGGCCCGGCGCCCCGTCGTCGTCGGAGGGCGCGAGGGTCACGCGGCGGTGCATCTGCACGGTGGTGCCGCCCGCCGAGACCAACAGCGACGCCGTGGTGAGCGAGTGCACCAGCGGCAGGCCGCGTCCGCGCCAGCCCGGGTCGCGGGGTCGACGCCAGACGCCCTGGTCCGAGACGGTGACCACGAGGGCGCGGCCGGCGGGCAGCGGCGCCGAGGCCGCCGCCCACAGGCGCATCGGCCCGGGTTCGGTGGCGTCGACGTCGGCCTCGGCGGGGTGGTAGGCGTGGTCGACGACGTTGGCGAGCGCCTCGTAGACCGCGAGTGTGAGGTCGTCGGCGATGTCCGGGTCGGCCAGTTCACCGACCCAGGCGCGGAAGCGCCGGCGCACGCGCGCGGCGTCGGCCCGGGTCGCGACGGTGACCGCCTCCAGCGGTGCCACCGCGGTGCCCGGGCGACCCCTCGGCCCCATGCGCTGCTCGACGTCCATCGGCCCGGGTGTTCCTCGCGTGAACGCGCAGCAAACGCGACGTATGAGTCACGTCACAGCGTAGAGCGCGTCCCGCAGCCGCGCGAGCGCGTCGGCCAGGTCCGCGCGGTTCTCCGACGCCCACCCCACGAGCACGCCGTGGCGGACCGGGGCGCCCGCGTGGTGTGCCGCCAGACCGTCCACGACGACGCCCCGTTCCCGGCTCGCGGCGACCGCGGCCGCCTCGGCCGCCGCGTCGGGCAGCTCGACCACGAGGTGGGCACCCGCGCGGTCGCCGGTGACGCGGTGCCCGGCCGCCGCGACGGCGGTCACCGTCGCGGTGCGCCGCGCGGCGAGCTCGCGACGCAGGCGACCGAGGTGCCGGGCCAGGGTCCCGTCGGCCCCGAGGGCGGCCACCACCAGCTGTCCGGCCGGAGCGGGCCGGGTCCCTGTCGCGCGGCGCGTCGCGAGGAGCTCGGCGTGCAGGTCCGGCGGGGCGAGCGCCCATCCCGCGCCGAGGGTCGGGGTGAGGACCTTGCTCGTGGTGCCGAGGTGCACCACCACGTCGGGCGCGAGAGCGGCGAGCAGCGGGAGGGGGGCGACGTCGTAGCGCAGCTCGCCGTCGTAGTCGTCCTCGACCACGAGGAACCCCTCGGCGCGGGCGCGGAAGACGAGCGCCGCGCGACGCGCGACCGAGAGCCGGGCGCCGAGCGGGTACTGGTTGAGAGTGGCCTTCCCGGATCCAGCGGACGTGGCCCTGTCACGATGCCACTCACGGCTCCAGGCTGGGACCGTGAGCCTCTCCCCCACCCCCCGCACCCGCGTGCGCCGCCACCACGACCGCCAGCGCGAGGACGCCGCCGAGCTCGCGGCCGTGCTGGACGAGGCGCGGGTCTGCCACCTCGGGGTCGTCGACGCCGACGGCGCGCCCCTCGTGCTGCCGACGCTGCACGCCCGGGTCGGCAACGTCCTCTACCTGCACGGGTCGTCGGGCGCGGCGAGTCTCGCCGACGGTCTCCAGGTGTGCGTGACGGTGACGCTGCTCGACGGGCTCGTCCTGGCCCGCCGGGTCTTCGCCCACTCGGCCAACTACCGCAGCGCGGTGATCCGCGGGCGAGCCCGGCGCGTCGAGGACCCGGACGAGGCGCTCCGCGCGCTCGAGGCGTTCGTCGAGCACCTCGCACCCGGGCAGTGGGACCACGCCGACCGCCCCACCCGCAAGGAGCTGGCGAGCACCGCGGTCGTCGCGGTGAACCTGGACGAGGCGAGCCTGAAGGTGCGCGCCGCTCCTCCGGGGGACTCCGACGCCGTCGACGCGGGCGATCACCGCTGGGCCGGGGTCGTGCCGGTCCGGACGGTCCTGGGGTCCCCGCAGCCGTGCCCGCGGCTGCCGACCGGCGTCGGCGTCCCCGAGCACGTCCGGCGGTGGGCCGGGTCCTGAGATCGGGGGACGGTCCTGGGGTCTTCGAGGTCACGCCGAGGTCGACGACTCCGGCTTGTGCTCGCGGTTGATCAGCTCGTCCCCGACGTCGGCCACCGACACCGCTCCGGCGCAGACGCGCCGGACGGCGTCGACGATCGGGGCGTCGACGCCGTGGCGGCGCGCCAGCTCGGCGATGGCCTCGCACGACTTCACGCCCTCGGCGACCTGGCCGTGGTTGGCCGCCTCGGCCTCGGCGACGCTCTGGCCGCGGCCGAGGTGCTCACCGAAGCGGCGGTTGCGTGAGAGCGGGCTCGAACACGTCGCGACGAGGTCGCCCAACCCCGCGAGCCCGGCCAGCGTCAGCTCGCGGCCCCCGAGCGCGACCCCGAGCCGCGAGATCTCCGCCAGGCCACGGGTGATCAGTGACGCGCTGGTGTTGTCGCCGTACCCGAGGCCGACGGCCATCCCGCAGGCCAGGGCGATGACGTTCTTGCACGCGCCGCCGAGCTCGCACCCGACGACGTCGGTGTGGGTGTAGGGCCGGAAGTAGCCCGTGGAGCAGGAGAGCTGGACCGCGACGGCCCGGTGGTGGTCAGGGCAGGCGACGACGGTGGCGGTGGGCTGCTCGGCGGCGATCTCCCCGGCCAGGTTGGGGCCGGAGACGACGACGATGCGGTCGGCGGGTGACCCGGTGACGTCGGCGATCACCTCGCTCATCCGCTTCAGCGTCCCGGCCTCGACGCCCTTGGCCAGGCTGACCAGCGTCACCCCGTCGGGCAGGCGCTCGCGCCAGGCCTCGAGGTGCACCCGCAGCCGCTGCGCGGGCAGCGCGAGGACCACCGTGTCGGCCCCGTCGAGGGCCTCGTCGGCGTCGTGCGTCGCCCGCAGGGCCGCCGGCAGCACGATGTCGGGGAGGTACTCGGGGTTGCGCCGGGTGCGCCCGATCGCCTCGGCGACCTCGGCGCGCCGCGCCCAGAGCGTCGCCGGGGTCCCGGCGTCGGCGAGGACCTTGGCGAACGTGGTCCCCCAGGACCCCGCGCCCAGCACGGCGCACCGACCGACCCGGGGCGCCGCACGGCGGGACACGGCACCGGGGGACCCGGCACCCGGGGACCCGGCACCGGGCGACGCGGCACCCCCGGGGTGGGCAACGCTCACGCAGTCACCTCGCCGCGCGCGGCCCCGACCTCGGCGCGCACCGCGGCCATGAGGCGGTCGGTCGCCGCGCGGAGCAGGGCCGCGTCTGGACCCGTCGGGTCGACCCGCGTGCGCAGGTCGTCGAGGTTGATCGGGGCTCCCGCCCGCACCTCGCAGACGGTGAACGGCGACGGGCGGAAGCGCCGGCGGTAGTGGTCGTAGACCTCGCGGGTGCCCCAGTGGGCGACCGGCAGCACGGGGACGTCGTGGTCGAGGGCGAGGCGGGCGGCGCCGCTGCGGGCCGGCATCGGCCATCCCTCGGGGTCGCGGGTGACGGTGCCCTCGGGGTAGACGACGACGACGCCGCCGGCCCGCAGCGCGTCGGCGGCGGCCGACAGGCTGGACCCCGCGTCGCCCGATCCCCGGCGGACCGGGATCTGGCGGCTCCCGGCCATGGTCCGGCCGAGGACCGGCAGCCGCCACAGCGAGTCCTTGGCCAGGAAGCGTGGGACCCGGCGGGCGCGGTGGACGAACACCGCGGTGTAGACGGGGTCGAGGTAGGACACGTGGTTGCAGACCAGCAGGGCCGGACCGGTGGCCGGGACGCGCTCCAGCCCGACCATGCGCCTGCGGGCGAGCAACCGCGTGACCGGGTAGAACACCGCGGCCGCCAGGGCGACCCAGGGGCCTCCCGGTTCGCGCCTGCGCGTCCGCAACCCCGCCGCCACCCGACGCCCACCTCCCGCTCGTCGCCGGCCCGCTCGTGGCCCACGATCAGGACCGGCGCAGTCTCGCTCCCGGGACCGTCACCGTCCACTCCCGCCCCTCCCCGGGGAGGTGCCCGGGCAGTGGTGGAGGTAGCCGTGCGCGCCCGGGCCGTGCGCGGGTGAGACTGGTCGGGTGGAGGCACCCGTCGACGTCGTGATGGCGGTCAAGGAGCTGTGGCGCGCGAAGTCCCGGCTGGCCGGGGCGAGCGCCGCGCTCGGCGGGACGCCCGCCGAGCGCGTGCGTGCGCACCACGACCTGGTGCTCGCCCTGGCCGCCGACACCCTCGCCGCGGTGCTCGCCACCGGCGTCCGCTCGGTCGTGGTCGTGAGCTCCGACCCGCGGGTCCGCACGCTGAGCGCCGGTGCCGATCGCGTGCGCGTCGTCGGGGACGAGGGAGCGGGTCTCGACGCGGCCGTCCGTCTCGGCGCGCAGGTCCTGCGCGCGCGCTCCGGAGCGCCCGGGGCCCTCGCCGCGCTGCAGGCCGACCTCCCGGCCCTGCGTCCCGCGGAGCTCGGCGACGCGCTGGGGGCCGCCGCGCGGGTGTACCGGGACGGGGCCGAGCGCGGGGAGGGTGGGGACGCGGCGTTCGTCGCCGACCACACCGGGGCGGGCACGACGCTGCTCGTGACCCGGCCGGGGGTTCCCCCGGATCCCCACTTCGGGCCGGGTTCCGCCGCCGCCCACGCCGCGTCCGGTGCCCTCGCCCTCGTCGGTGCGTGGTCGGGCCTGCGCCTCGACGTGGACACCCCCGACGACCTCGCCCGTGCCCGCGCGCTCGGCGTCGGTCCGGCCACGGCGGCCTGGCCGGTAACGGCAGCGTCGATCGTCCGCAGCGTCACCTGCGTGCCCTGAAGTGAACGCCGGCATGTCGCCGACCGGACTCCCGGTCGTGCGCCGGCGTCACGGATGATCGGGGCGTGAGCAACCCCGTGGAGACCGACGCCGTGGAGCCCGACGCCGTGGAGCCCGACGCCGTGGAGTCCGAGGCCGTGGAGTTCGAGGCCGTGGAGTCCGACGCGGGACCGAAGCCGCCGCCGGCCGAGGCCGCAGGGGAACGGCGGGGCGAGGGTCGGACCCGCCTGCCGAGCGCGCCCGCCGCCCCCACCCCCTCGGCCCCGCCCCGTGGCTCGTCGGGCACCCTGCCCGCCGACCGCTACGACAACCGCGAGCTGTCGTGGTTGGAGTTCAACGCCCGCGTGCTCGCCCTGGCCGAGGACGAGAGCCAGCCGCTGCTCGAGCGGGCCAAGTTCCTCGCGATCTTCGCCTCCAACCTCGACGAGTTCTACATGGTGCGCGTCGCCGGGCTGAAGCGCCGCGACGATGCCGGGCTCTCGGTGCGCAGCGCCGACGGCCTCACCCCGCGCGAGCAGCTGGCCCGCATCGCCGCGCGCACCCAGGAGCTCGCCGAGAAGCACGCCCGTGTCTTCTCCGACAATGTCCGCCCCGCACTCGCCGAGGCGGGCGTGCACGTCATCGACTGGCCGCGCATCACGGGAGAGGCCCGGGCGCGGCTGTCGGCCTGGTTCCACGCGCAGGTGTTCCCCGTCCTCACCCCGCTCGCGGTCGACCCCGCGCACCCGTTCCCCTACATCTCCAACCGGTCGCTCAACCTCGCCGTGGCCGTGCACGACCCGGAGACCGGCATCGAGCACTTCGCTCGGGTCAAGGTCCCGAACAACGTGCCGCGACTGGTGCGTGTCGGGCCGGAACCCGGCGGCCCCGAGGTCGACGACAAGTCCGACCGCGACGTCGATCGGGATGCGTGGTTCCTGCCCATCGAGGACCTCATCGCCGAGCACCTCGATCACCTCTTCGAGGGCATGACCGTCGCGGAGCACCACGTCTTCCGGGTGACGCGCAACGCCGACCTCGACGTCGAGGAGGACCGCGACGAGGATCTCCTGCAGGCCCTCGAACGCGAGCTCGCCCGCCGCCGCCTCGGTCCGCCGGTGCGCCTGGAGATCGTCGACACCATGAGCGCGCACATGCTCGAGCTGCTGCTGCGCGAGCTCGAGGTGGACCCGCACGACGTCGTCGAGGTCCCCGGCCTGCTCGGCCTCTCCGCGCTCATGGAGCTGATGAGCCTCAACCGTCCCGAGCTCAAGGATCCGGTGACGGTGCCGGCGACACATCCGGCGTTCTCCGAGGGCGAGACGCCCAGGAGCGTCTTCGCGACGCTGCGCGAGGGCGACGTGATGGTCCACCACCCATACGACGCGTTCTCCACCAGCGTGCAGCGCTTCATCGAGCAGGCCGCGTCCGACCCGTTGGTCCTCGCGATCAAGCAGACCCTCTACCGCACCTCCGGGGACTCCCCGGTGGTCGAGGCGCTGATCGACGCCGCGGAGGCCGGCAAGCAGGTCGTGGCCGTCGTCGAGATCAAGGCGCGGTTCGACGAGCGTGCCAACATCGGCTGGGCCCGGGCCCTGGAGCGCGCCGGGGTCCACGTGGTCTACGGGCTCGTCGGCCTGAAGACCCATTGCAAGGCGGCGCTGGTCGTCCGGCAGGAGGGGGCGACGATCCGGCGCTACTGCCACCTCGGCACCGGCAACTACAACCCAAAGACCGCACGGCTCTACGAGGACATCGGCGTGTTCACCGCGGACGAGACCATCGCCGCGGACCTCACCGACCTGTTCAACGTCCTCACCGGCTTCGCGCGCCGCAAGCACTACCGCTCGCTGCTGGTGGCACCTCGCGGCATCCGCCGCGGGATCGTCGAGCGTATCGACGCCGAGCGGGACCGGGCCCTGCGCGGCGAGACCGCCGGGGTCCGGATCAAGGTCAACGGGCTGGTCGACGAGCAGGTCATCGACGCCCTGTACCGGGCGTCGGCCGCGGGCGCGCCGGTCGACCTCGTCGTCCGGGGGATCTGCTCGCTGCGGGCAGGGGTGCCGGGGCTCTCGGAGAACATCCGGGTGCGCTCGATCCTCGGTCGCTTCCTCGAGCACTCGCGGATCTTCCACTTCGTGGGCGCCGGGGAGCACTGGATCGGCAGCGCCGACATGATGCACCGCAACCTCGACCGGCGCGTCGAGGCGCTGCTCGCGGTGACCGATCCGCGGCTGGTCGCCCAGCTCGACGGCGTCCTGGACTCCGCCCTCGGCGCGTCCACCCGCTGCTGGACCCTCGATCCGGACGGGTCCTGGACGCCGTGGCCGGTCGCCGCCGGGGAGGGCGCCGAGCGCCTCGAGGAGCTGCGGGTGTGCGACCACCAGGTCCAGCTGCTGCGTCGTCACCAGGAGCACGTGTGAGGGTCATCGGTACCGACCTCGAGGGCGCCGGGTCCTGCGGGGCGCTCCGCTCCCCCTCGATCCGGGCCGCCGGGGCCGTGTTGTGGCGACCGGACCCGGAGCGGGACGGGGCGGTCCAGGTCGCCGTCGTCCACCGCCCGCACCATCGCGACTGGAGCCTGCCCAAGGGCAAGGTCGACCCCGGCGAGACGCGGGCGGCCACCGCGGTGCGCGAGCTCGCCGAGGAGACCGGGTTCTCCGCGGTCCTCGGCCGGCACCTCGCCACCGTCCGCTACCTGGTTCGCGGCGACCGCAAGGCCGTCGACTTCTGGGACGCGCGGGCCGGCGAGGGGGCGTTCGTCCCGGGCGGCGAGACCGACGAGCTGCGCTGGCTGTCCTGCGCCGACGCGGCCGGCCTGCTCAGCTACGACACCGACCGCGACGTGCTGGCGCGCTTCGCCGCCGCCCCGTTCCCGCTGCGGACGCTGCTGCTGGTGCGCCACGCGAAGGCCGGCCGCCGGGTCGACTGGGCCGGGCCGGACGACGAGCGCCCCCTGCTCGCCGAGGGGCGTGCGCAGGCCGAACGGATCGCCGCGCTGCTCCCGCTGCACGGGGTGACGCGCCTGCACGCGGTGCCGCGCGCCCGCTGCACCGCGACCCTGGAGCCCCTCGCCGCGCGGCTCGGGGCGGGTCTCCCGGGCACCGCCGGCATCGTCGGCGAGCCCGCGCTCGGCGACGAGGCGGTCGCCGCCGACCCCGACGCCGCCCGCGAGCGCTTGCTCGCGATCGCGACGGCCCCCGGTGTCGCGGCCGTCTGCGCCCAGGGCGACGGGATCCCCGCACTGCTGCGTGACCTCGCTGTCCGTGCCGAGCAGGGCGGCGGGCGGCCGGAGAGCAACCGCCGCCTCGACGCGCCGCCGTCGCGCAAGGGGAGCATCTGGACCCTCGCCCTCCACGCCGACCCCGAGCCCGACGGGCCGTCCGCGCTACGCCTGGTGTCCGCCGACTACACCCGCGACGCCGCCCGCTAGGGACGGGAGGCGGGAGGCCGTTCTCACCGTCCGCTGTCATCCGTCCCCGAAACGGTGGCTCCCACACCCGCAGGGCGGGGTCAAGGCACGAATCCGTCTCGGTTAGCGTCTGCGGGGCTGACCGACGGTGTCGGCCGGGTCGGGATCTTCCTCCTGGCTCCACCCGACAGGGGGACCCCGTGCGCTCGCGTACCCGGCTCTACCGCCAGGTCGGCCTCATCGTCGTGGCCGCCGCGGTCCTGCTCGGGGTCAACGTGCCGCCGGCCTTCTCCTACGTCGCCCGCTGGCAGTACGAGCGGACCGTCAACAGCGCCGAGTACATGCAGCAGTTCGGCCACTGGGACACCGTCGACATCCCCTCCGACCGCCGCGTCAACTCCATCCACGCCGCGCTGCTCAACACGGGCAAGGTCCTGCTGATCGCCGGGTCCGGCAACAAGGAGGACATGTTCGCCACCAAGGCGCTCAAGAGCCTCCTGTACGACCCCCGCACGGGGCAGTCGCGGATGATCCCGGTGCCCGACGACATGTTCTGCGGGGGCCAGACCGTGCTCCCCGACGGTCGGCTGCTCTTCGCGGGCGGCACGCAGCGCTACGAGAAGCTCGACGGCGCGGTCACCAACGCCGGCGGTGGGCTCGTCGTCAAGAACGAGGACCCCGACGCCCCGCGCACCCTCCGGGCCGGCACCGAGTTCGTCGGTGCCGTGAGCGGCAAGAGGTACCGCTCGGCGTTCGACGTCACGGTCCCGCCGGCCGCGAAGGTGCTCACCAACACCCGCCGCGGCGCCACGGTCACCGCGTCGGAGAAGCAGGTCTTCGTCGAGTCCGAGGTGACCGGGCCCGACGGCGTGAACCTGCTGCCCGAGCAGTACCAGGTCGTCGGGCTGTCGCCCGCCCAGGCCAAGAACCTCTACGGCCAGGGCCAGGCCATCACCCTGGCCAAGCAGGACTACCAGGGGACGACCAAGGCCTACACGTTCGACCCGGCCACCGAGGCGTGGTCACCGCTGCCGGACATGAACTTCCCCCGCTGGTACCCGACGCTGACCCCGCTCGCCGACGGCAGGGTCCTCACGATGTCGGGCCTCGACACCGTCGGCCAGGTCCTCAACGGCCAGAACGAGATCTTCGATCCGAAGACCAACACCTGGACCGAGCGCAAGGACCTGACGCGGTACTTCCCGACCTATCCCGGCGTCTTCCAGACCGCGGTGCCCAACCGGTTGGTCTACTCGGGCGCCAACGCGGGCTACGGGCCCGCCGAGCAGGGCCGGCTACCGGGCCTGTGGGATCTCGGCACCAACGTCTTCACGCCGATCGGTGGCCTGCGCGACCCCGACCTGCTGGAGACCGCGGGCTCGGCGTTCATCGGCCCGGTGCAGGATCAGCGTCTCGCCGTGGTCGGCGGCGGCGGCGTCGGGGAGAGCCCGCGTTCGACCGGGCGCATCGACTTCCTCGACCTCTCGGCCCCCGTGCCCACGTTCGTCCCCGGTCCGTCCCTGCCCGACGGCACCCGGTACCCGAACCTCGTCAACCTGCCCGACGACTCGACGCTGATCTCCAACGGCTCGCGCGACTACCGCGGCAAGGGCGCGAGCAACATCTTCGTCGCCCGGATCCTGCGCCCGGACGGGACGCTGACCCCCGCCGCGGACCCGCGCGTGGGCCGCGACTACCACGCCGAGGGCCTGCTGCTGCCCGACGGCCGCGTCCTCACCGCCGGGTCCGACCCGCTCTTCGACGACGAGAAGAACACCATCCGCGGCACGTTCGAGCAGCGCGTCGAGATCTACACGCCGCCCTACCTGTACCGGGGGAACCGACCGACGATCACCGACGCGCCACCGACCATGGCCCTCGGCTCCATCGCCACCGTCGCCACTCCGGACGCGTCCCGGATCCGGTCGGCCCGGCTGATGAAGACCGCGACCGCCACGCACGTCACCACGGTGGACATGCGGTCGGTCGCGCTGCCGGTCGCGCCCGGACCCGGCGGGGTGAGCGTGTCCGTGCCCCAGCAGCCGGAGATCGTCCCGCCCGGGCCCTACATGCTCTTCCTCCTCGACGACCGCGGGGTCCCGAGCGAGGCACGGATGGTCACGGTCCCGCCCGCGGCGCCCGCCGACACGACCGGCGCCGACAAGTTGGCCCCGACGAGCCGCCGCAGCCTGCGGACCGCCAACTGAGGCGGTTACCGGGCTCCGCGCAGCAGGTCGGCCGGATCGAGCCGCACGGCGAACGGGAGCCGGGTGGTGTCGGCCCGGCCCGCGGCGAGCCGTTGCACCTCACGGTATGCCGTCCCCGTCCGCTCGTGGACGAGGACGACGGGCAGCGCGTCGTCGCCCTGCCCGGGGAACGCGTCGAGCTCGACCCGCCAGTAGCAGTCGATCCCGAAGGACGCGTAGCGGTCCGGCTTGAGCACCCGGTCGTGGGTGCCCGAGGACGGGCTCACCACCTCGACCACGGCGAGCACGTCGGCGGGATCGAGCAGCTTCGGCCGGGAAGCAGGATCGACTCCGGTGACGACGACGTCGGGGACCAGGCCCGTCTCGTCCCCGCCGAGCCGCATCGTGATGGCCGTGAGCACCATGACACCCTGGGGCGCCGCAGCCTCGAGCGCCGTCTGCAGCCGGTCGCCGATGATCTGGTGCCAGAAGTCAGGTGACGGGGACACGATGAGCGCACCTTCCAGGACCTCGTACCGGTTGCCGTCGTCCGGCATCTCGAACAGGTCCTCGACGGTGTAGGGCGCGTGGTGCGCCACCGTGAGCGTCATCGCGTCCTCCCTCAGGTGCCGCCAGTGTGACCGCCGCGCACGCTACGACGCCACACCGACAGCGTGGGGTCGCGCTACGTCGTCACCGGCTTGTGCGAGGGCCGCGTGGCCTCGAACGCGGTGATGTCCTCCTCGTGGCGCAGGGTGAGCCCGATGTCGTCGAGGCCCGCCATGAGCCGCCAGCGCGTGTAGTCGTCGATGGTGAAGCGCACCGAGAGGTCCTCGGCCACGACGGTCCTCGCGCCGAGGTCGACGGTGAGCTCCACGCCGGGGCGCGACTCGATGAGCTTCCACAGCAGCTCGACGTCGGACTGCTCGACGACCGCGGCGAGCAGCCCCGCCTTCGACGAGTTGCCCTTGAAGATCTCGCCGAAGCGCGAGGAGATGACGACGCGGAAGCCGAAGTCCATGAGCGCCCACACGGCGTGCTCGCGCGAGGAGCCGACGCCGAAGTCGGGACCGGCGACGAGGACGCTGCCCCGCGAGTAGGGCTCGACGTTGAGCACGAACGACGGGTCGGAGCGCCACGAGGCGAAGAGGCCGTCCTCGAACCCCGTGCGCGTCACGCGCTTGAGGAAGACGGCGGGGATGATCTGGTCGGTGTCGACGTTCGACGCGCGAAGCGGCGCGCCGATGCCGGTGTGGGTCTCGAAGGCGTCCATGGTTCGGTCCTCGATCTTCGGTTCTCGGTCGTCGGTTCCCCGGCCCCGGGTGCGAACGGCACGTTCGTACCGTTCTTGCGGAACGAACGTGCCGTTCGCTCCCCCACGGTGGGGGAGGGGCACGCCGGCGGTGGGTGGGTCAGGCCGGCGCCAGGTCCTCGGGCGAGGACAGGGTTCCCCGGACTGCGGTCGCCGCGGCGACCAGCGGCGACACGAGGTGCGTGCGTCCGCCCTTGCCCTGGCGACCCTCGAAGTTGCGGTTCGACGTCGACGCCGCCCGCTTCCCGGGGGCCAGCTGGTCGGGGTTCATGCCCAGGCACATCGAGCACCCGGCGTTGCGCCACTCGGCGCCGGCGTCGGTGAACACCCGGTCGAGGCCCTCAGACTCGGCCTGGGCCTTGACCTTCATCGACCCGGGGACGACGAGCATCTGCACCGACGCGGCCACCCGGTGACCGTCGATCACCGACGCCGCGGCCCGCAGGTCCTCGATCCGCGCGTTGGTGCACGAGCCGAGGAAGACGGTGTCGACGCCGACATCGCGCAGCCTCGTCCCGGGCTCGAGATCCATGTAGGCCAGCGCCTTGCGCGCCGCCGCGGCCGACTCGTCGTCCATCGCGTCCGGATCGGGCACGGTGTCGTCGAGCGGCACGCCCTGCCCGGGATTGGTGCCCCACGTGACGAAGGGGGTGAGCGACGAGGCGTCGAGGTGCACGACGGTGTCGAACGCGGCGTCGTCGTCGGTGCGCAGCTCGCGCCACGCCTCGAGCGCGGCGTCCCACTCGCCGCCCGTCGGGGCGTAGGGGCGTCCGCGCAGGTAGGCGAACGTCGTCTCGTCCGGCGCCACCGTGCCCGCACGCCCGCCGGCTTCGATGGACATGTTGCACATGGTCATGCGCGCTTCCATCGACATCTGCCGCACGGCCTCGCCGCGGTACTCGAGCACGTAGCCCGCGCCGCCGCCGGTGCCGATCTTCGCGATGATCGCGAGGATGACGTCCTTGCTGGTCACGCCGGGGCGGAGCGCGCCGTCGATCTCGATGGCCATCGTCCGGAACGGCCGCAGCGGCAGGGTCTGCGTGGCGAGCACGTGCTCGACCTCCGAGGTCCCGATGCCGAAGGCCAGCGCTCCGAACGCCCCGTGGGTGGAGGTGTGGGAGTCACCGCAGACCACCGTCGTCCCCGGCTGGGTGAGACCGAGCTGCGGGCCGATGATGTGGACGATCCCCTGCTCGGCGTCGCCCATCGGGAAGAGCCGGACCCCGAACTCCTCGCAGTTCGCCCGCAACGTCGCCACCTGCGTCGCGGAGGTCTTGTCGGCGATGGGCGCCGTGATGTCCAGCGTCGGGACGTTGTGGTCCTCGGTGGCGATGGTGAGATCGGGCCGGCGGACGGGCCGGCCGGCGAGCCGGAGCCCGTCGAAGGCCTGCGGGCTGGTCACCTCGTGCACGAGGTGCAGGTCGATGTAGAGGAGGTCGGGCTCCTGACCCTCGCCGTGGCGGACCACGTGCTGGTCCCAGACCTTCTCCGCGAGCGTGCGTCCCACGGTCTTCCCTCTTCCCAAATACTGAGACTATGGTGTCGTTCTGTGGGACAGCGTAGCGGTATCGGTGTGCTGGACAAGGCGGTGGTCGTGTTGCGTGCCGCCTCCGCCGCCCCGTGCGCCCTGGGCGAGCTCTGCGCGCGCACCGGTCTGCCCCGCGCCACCGCGCACCGCCTCGCCGTCGGGCTCGAGTCCCACCGCCTCCTCGAGCGCGGCGCCGACGGGCGCTGGCGCCCCGGTCCCGCCCTCGCCGAGCTCGCGCACGGTCACCACGACCCGCTGCTCTCCGCCGCCGACGACGTCCTGCCCCGGCTGCGCGACGTCACCGGCGAGAGCGTCCAGCTCTATCGCCGCGAGGGCGACGCTCGCGTCTGCGTCGCCGCCGCGGAACCCGCGAGCGGGCTGCGCGACACGGTCCCCGTCGGGGTGCGGCTCCCCCTCACCGCCGGGTCCGGCGCGAAGGTGCTGGCCGCCTGGGTCGCCGACCCGGACGCGCAGCGCAGCGGAGCCGGACCCGGGGACGAGGAGGGACCCCTCGACGCCGTCGATGCCTTCGACGCCGAGGTGCTGGCGGAAGTCCGCCGTCGCGGCTGGGCCCAGAGCGTGGCCGAGCGCGACGCGGGCGTCGCCAGCGTGTCGGCCCCCGTGCGGGCGCCGGGGGGCTCGGTCGTGGCCGCTGTCTCCGTGTCCGGGCCGGTCGAGCGCATCGGTCGACGCCCCGGCGCGCGCTGGGCCGGCGAGCTCCTCGCGACCGCGGCGGCGCTGGAGCAGCGTCTGGAGGAGGGAGTTCAGCTCGACGCGGTTCAGCTCGACGCGGCGGCGGGGAGCTCCCGGGCCATGGCGAGGCCGTCGCGCACCCCGCGGGCGTAGGAGCGCATCTCCTGCTCCTCCGGCGACGGGTCCTCCGCCGGCTCGCCCTCGACGAGGGTGGTCAGTACTTCCTCCACCTCGGCGACCTTGCCGGCCTCGATGAGCCTCTCGAGGCCCTGCATGACCTCGGCCACCTTGTCGCGGGATTCGTCGCGGGACTTGTCGGCCATGAGGATCCTCCGTCCACCGGACGCTCCGGTTGTCCGCGAACCTAGGAGCACGGCCACCCGGAAGCAGCCCGCACCGCGACATCTCCACCCGAGCGGACCGAAGTTGCGCCGTTCACCGCCTCCGGCCACCCCGACGCGTCGCCCTGTGCTGGGCCTTTCGGGCGCAGAACCCCGACGACGTCAGCCGGGTCGATCGTCGAGCGGGACACCGGCATGTCACTCGAGCGGTGTCGGTGCGGGCGGTTACGGTGCGCCCATCGCGCCGGGTCCACCGCCAGAAGAGCACCGTCGAAAGAGGGAGCACCGCATGCGGCTCGTCACCGTCGAGGGCGTCGATCCGACCAGTGTCGCGCGCGCCGTCGGGAGCGATACGTACGCGGAGGGTGTCCAGTACGCGCAGCGACGCGCCGTCGTGCAGATGGAGTGGGACGGTGCGGAGAGCACGTTGCACGGCATGGTCCGCGGGAGCGGTGGTCGCCTGTACACGGCGGCGGTGTTCTTCACCGCCCGGAACGGCTCGGACCTGGAGTTCGAGTTCGGTCACTGCAACTGCCCGGTCGGGTTCGACTGCAAGCACGCCGCGGCGTTGGCACTCGCCGCGACGGACACCACGGACCGGCGCGGACCGGAGCGCTCGGCCCGGGCCCTGGGAGCAGTCACTGGGGTCGCTGCTCGAGCCGGGCGGCAGCGGCTCCGGGAGCGGTCCCGGGGGGACGGCGCTGGCCATCGAGCTCACGCTGTCCAGGACCCCTGCGTACCACTACGGCCGGGTCCCCGGGGGCCGCCTGCCCGGGGGGGACACGACGCTGCAGGCGCGGCTGGTCCGCTCGGGCAAGACCGGATGGGTCGGTGGTGGGCTGAGCTGGAGCGCGCTGGGTTCGCTGCTGTACCAGGGGGACTACCGCCCGTCGCAGGTGCGGCTGCTCCAGGAGCTGTACGGGCTGTACCAGTCACGGGCCAACCCCACGAGCTACCACTACCGCGAGGTCAAGACGATCGACCTGGCCGGGTTCGACAGCCGGCAGCTCTGGCCGATGCTGGACGAGGCCGCGGCGCTCGGCCTGCAGATGGTGCACGCACGACGGGGCCTCGGTGCCCTCGAGGGTTACGGCCACGCCGAGCTCTGCCTCGACGTCACGGGCGGGGAACGCCCGGGCTCGCTCGTCCTCGTCCCGGAGCTGCGCGTCGACGGGGATGTGGACGCGGTACCCGTGCGGTTCGTCGGCACCGACGGCCACGGCGCGGTGTACGTGTCGGGCGCGGAGGCCCGCGGGCGCGGTGACCCCGGCCAGTGGCGTCCCCGGCTGGCACGACTCGCCCGGCCGGTGCCGCCGCCCGTGCAGCGCATGGCCCTGGAGGGCCACCGCCTGGAGATCCCCGCCGGCGAGCAGGACCGCTTCCGCGACGAGTTCTACCCGCGGCTTCGGCACCAGGCCACGATCGTCTCCTCCGACGGGTCCTTCACCCCGCCGACGATCTCGGACCCCACCCTGGTGCTGCGCGCCGTCAACGGGGCCGATCACGACCTCGGAATCAGCTGGGAGTGGGCCTACCAGGTGGGCGCCGCACAGGTTCGTGCGCCCCTGGCGCCCGGAGCCGCCGACGGTTACCGCGATCCCGCCCAGGAACGGGCCGTGCTGGATGCGCTCGACGTCGGGCTCGATCGGTTCGGGCTGCGCGCCGAGGACCCGGACCAGCGCCTGACCCCACGCGCCGACCTCGGCGGGCTCGACACGATGCGCTTCACCACCGAGGTGCTGCCGTTGCTGGCGGATGCTCCCGGGGTCGCCGTCGAGGTCAGCGGAGAGCCGGCCGACTACCGGGAGGCGGGCGACTCGCTGCGCATCGGCGTGTCGACCCACGACGCGGCGGGCGAGACGGACTGGTTCGATCTCGGCGTCAGCATCACCGTCGAAGGGCGCGAGGTCCCGTTCACGGACGTGTTCGTGGCCCTGGCGTCGGACGAGTCCCACCTGTTGCTCCCCGACGGTGCCTTCTTCTCGTTGCAGAAGCCCGAGCTGACGGCCCTGCGGGGCCTCATCGAGGAGGCGCGGGCGCTCCAGGACGCGCCCGACGGCCCCCTCCGGATCAGCCGGTTCCAGGCGGGCCTGTGGGACGAGCTGACCGACCTGGGCGTGATCGAGCACCAGGCGACGGCCTGGCAGCAGCAGGTGGCCGGATTGCTGAGTCTGGACTCGGTCCCCGCGACGGAGCCTCCATCGACCTTGACCGCGCAGCTGCGGCCGTATCAGCGGGACGGGTTCGGATGGCTCGCGTTCCTGTGGGAGTTCCGGCTCGGCGGCGTTCTCGCCGACGACATGGGGCTGGGGAAGACGCTGCAGTCGCTGGCGCTGATCTGTCACGCCAAGCAGTCCGACCCCACCATCAACCCCTTCCTCATCGTGGCGCCCACCAGTGTCGTGGCGAACTGGGCGACCGAGGCGGCGCGGTTCGCGCCGGACCTCACGGTGGTGTCGATCACCGACACGCTGCGTCGCCGGGGCCAGGACCTCGACGAGATCATCGCGGGTGCCGACGTGGTGGTCACCTCGTACACGCTGTTCCGGCTCGACGTCGAGGCCTACGACGCGACGGGGTGGTCGGGTCTGATCCTGGACGAGGCCCAGTTCACCAAGAACCACCAATCGAAGGTTCACCAGTGCGCGCGGCGGTTGGCGGTGCCGTTCAAGCTCGCGATCACCGGCACCCCGATGGAGAACAACCTCATGGAGCTGTGGTCGCTGCTGTCGATCACCGCTCCGGGGTTGTTCCCGAGCCCGACGCGGTTCCGCGAGCACTTCGCCCGACCGATCGAGAAGCAGGGTGACGCCGAGCGCCTCGGCCAGCTCCGGCGCCGGATCAAGCCACTGATCAAGCGCCGGACCAAGGAGCACGTCGCCGCCGACCTGCCCGCGAAGCAGGAGCAGGTCCTCGAGGTGGAGCTCGACCCCCGGCACCGCACGATCTATCAGCGGCACCTGCAGCGGGAGCGGCAGAAGGTCCTCGGCTTGATCGACGACGTCAACCGCAACCGGTTCACGATCCTGCGCTCGTTGACGCTGCTGCGCCAGCTCAGCCTGCACGCCGGGCTCGTCGACGAGGCGCACCGCGGCGTGAGCAGCAGCAAGGTCGACGCGCTCGTCGAGCAACTCGGCGACGTGATCGACGGCGGGCACCGCGCCCTGGTCTTCAGCCAGTTCACCGGATTCCTCGCCCACGTCCGGAAGCGGCTCGACGCCGCGGGTGTCGCGTACAGCTACCTCGACGGCAGCACCCGGAACCGGGCCGCGGTCGTGCGGCGGTTCAAGGACGGCTCCGACCCGGTGTTCCTGATCAGCCTCAAGGCCGGCGGGTTCGGGCTGAACCTGACCGAGGCGGACTACTGCTTCCTGCTCGACCCGTGGTGGAACCCCGCGACCGAAGCGCAGGCGGTCGACCGAACGCACCGCATCGGGCAATCACGCAACGTGATGGTGTACCGGCTCATCGCCAAGGACACCATCGAGGAGAAGGTGATGGCGCTGAAGACCAGGAAGGCCGAGCTGTTCTCCGGCGTCATGGACGAGGGCGACGTCTTCGGCTCCGGTCTCGACGCCGACGACATCCGGGCGCTGCTCGCCTGACTCATAGGCAATAGACTGCAGCGTGCCCGCGCCGCGCGTGGA
>JAABUP010000726.1_pt1 | contig 70905 bp, 114 predicted proteins | sample 5559201 | NCBI WGS metagenome assembly JAABUP01 (sample SAMN10711887, study PRJNA513373) | rock metagenome | isolation source: Antarctica rocks | place: Antarctica | reverse complement strand
GTGACTTGGTCATAGCCGCCCTTGTCCTGCACCTCCCAGAACACCTTGTGCAGGTCCAGCTCCTGGTGTGCAAAGGTGGGCACCTTGTACTTGCCCTTGGCGCGCCGGTACCAGTTGATGAGCAGACGTGTGAAGGGGTCCTTGTCCAGCCCACGCACCAGATCCAACACTTCCTGTCACACATCGCCATAGTCAGACGCAGATAACAGTCATGCTTGACAGGTACAATAAGCAGAATTCCAGAGCATGTGCTCTGCGATTGGCCAGAGCCCTTTCTAGAAGCACTCAACACCACCTGGGCAAATATCTTCACATCGTGCTGACTGGTCACGGTCTTTTGCTCTGAGATAATGGAAGCTAAAGCCATTGCCACAGGCACACTGGGAAGGTTGAGCTTTGCTGTGTAGTCGCGGAATACCACTCCAACACAAGATCAACTGATCATGAGTGATGATGGCTGGCATGGGGGGCTGTACCTTGCTGATGGTGCCTCCAGCACTGAGCGCAGGCTGTTCATACCCCTCTTCATGCCCCCCTCCTACAGGCTGCAGAGCCCCCTCCCCCAGTGACAGGGCTGGATCCTCAAAGAAGGCAGCATCAGCCGCCAAGGCCGCTGCTATGTCCTGGTCAATGTGCCTGGATGTTGCCCGGTCAACTTCCCGGATGGGCGCATGTGGCGATCTGACTGGCACTGACTGAGCTGCAGGGGCAGCTGGGTCATGACTGGGGGTTGGGGAGGGGTGAGAGCCTGATGGGGACTGCTCAGCCTCTTCTTCCTCGTCCTGTGAGTCTAGACCGTCTGCCATCCTGCACATGGTGTGAGCAGTGTGTCCTGTGACATTTTGTACAGCACAAACAACAATGCTTGCAAGCTGCATAGCATGCATTCTGTCTTCACACAGGCTGTATTGTACCTGAACTTCACTACAAGGTCATGTTGCGTACGGGGCTGAGAACATGCAAGAAGTATGACCTTGCAATTGTGACAGACACCAAAGAAAGTACTGGCATCGGATTCTTGATGCAGAACAGGGTGATGCTGGCTTTCAGGAAGGTGTTGGCAGAAGAAGAGGGCAAAGGCAAGGGCAGAGACCTTCTAGCCTTGGCAGCTTTGGCTTCTATGCGAGCAGTCCTGGCTGCCGCTTCCTGTGCTTTCCTCTGTTCCTCCAGCAAACGCCGCTCCTCCTCAGGATCGTTCTGTATGTAGGCAGTTGACACATCCAGTTCGCGTGTGCAGTTGACGCTTGTTTTGACATGGACAAACGAAGCACCCAATAACAGCCAGAAGCCTATGATGAGCCTGGCATGCATGACAGCTGCAATGCAAGCCTACACACCCATGGGCATCGGCTCCACCTTTCATAGGCCATGCCTCATATGTTGCAGCACAGCTGGTCATGTGCTGAGCCTAGGGCTGTGCAAATTACTCTTTCCGCTGAACCAATGTCATCAATTACCTGGTAACAATACCAATTGGTAAGTAACAAAGTACTTTACCACAAAACTATTACAGTCTGACTGCTATACATGGCCATTTTTAAGTTTGAAAGCGCAGAGCACTGCTCTTGCTGAGGGAGTTGCATCTGTCAAGTTGAAAGCATCTTTACCTCAAACGACGTTTTACCTCTTTCAACAGGTTTTACAGGTTTGAGATACGCCTAATTTTGCCAACAAATCCCTGTTACTTGGGCTTATTTTGCCCATGTTCTGCGGAATGAATGATTGCTGCTGAAATCACCTTCTTTCATGACCCCAACAGTAAAGTAGCAGTAATTGCAGTGACGTTTCTTTTCAGTAATGATTGATGAAAGGTGATGTGCACAGCCCTAGCTGAGTCACACCATCAGCGCTTTCAAATCAGCATGCAAGCATGCATTTGACAGCAAATATGGACACTTGGCATTCCTGCACCCTTGAAGCTATGTGGATGGAGCAGGGGAACTAACCTCAATCTCCCATGGACTGACGCGGTCCATGCCTTCAGCGTCGCCCCCAACATCCCACTCAACTTCCAGGGCCTCCCAGGGGTCATATTCCCCCCTGCCCATCAGGTTGATCCCCCCACTGGGCATCTGCTGCCTCACATGCGTCACTGTGCCCTTGTAGTAAACCCCCCCACCTGCAGCCCATAACTTTTCATAAGCAGATACTATTGACCATTTGGGCAAACTTTGCTGCAATGACATGCATCTATTGTGATGAATTCTGAATGCACAGTGTTGCAGACAAGTCGCATACACCACAAAAGCTGATTGTGTTTGTAGAGATTTTGTAGGTTGTTTGCTCTGGATTAGCAACAGGCTTTCAAGTGTACTGACCTGTCTTGTTGGTGTAGGAACTAGCAAAGAACATGCGGAAGCGGTCCTGGCGATGCCAGTGGCGCCGCATGCCCTTCTCAAACACATCTGCCTTCACGATGAAATCAGGAAGGGCAGCATTGCAGCTGATGGGCAGGGCCACAGCCCTCAGAGGTTGCCTCTGCTGGCTGGAGCTGCGAGCTGGGCGCAGCAGCAGCCAGGCTACTGGCCTGCGGGCCTGCTGCCCTGACACTACTGCCTCTTCGTCCTCTGGCAGTGTCTCCACTAGACTCCTACAGCATGGTAAGAGCTGTTCAGCAGTTTCAGATGGTTATGGTGGACCCTTCCAGTACTGTGAGTGCCAATCAGATCTTTTCCAGCAGAAAGGAGGGTTGTCCTGTCCAGTTGCTGCTTTAAGCAACATCAGGGCACACACGAATTGAAGAGGTGGGACCACAGTACAGGCTGGCAGCGTCAATCGAGGTCAGCTTAGACCTGCAACATGCAAGGGCCTTCACGGCAGAGTGAATACATAGTGAATACGATGCATGAGACCAGCAGCAGCGCCTACTCACCTTCGATAGGCAACGGAGGCCACAGTGTAGCAGGCCACATGGGGCAGGGCTTCCACTGTCTCCTTCAGATGCTGCCAAACTTCCCTCAGCTGCTCCCTCTTCTCAGGCTTGATGGAGCCATGCCAATCCAGAACAGCTGCCGCTGCTTGACTTGGGGACTCTAGCTTGGACACATCCTGTTCATCTTCACCTCTATCACTGCGAGCATTCTCAGAGGATTGTGGAACATCGGCCCTGTCATCGCCTTCTTTGTCTGCAGCTGCTGTGCTGTCAAGATCCATGTCACTAGGAGTAGCACCACCACTTTGTGGCACATGGCCATTCAGCTTAGGCTTGATAACAGTGTCGCGAGACAGCTGAGCTTTGAGGGATGCCTGGCCAGCAGGGTCAGCACCTATCTGTGCGTCTGTGTGTTTTGGTGGTGTGCTGCCTTGCCGTGCGGGGGCTGTGCTAGGGGTCAAGCCTAGGGCTTTCATGTAAGCTTTGATGTGGACCAATACTCCAGTGCGCAGCAGGACCACCTGCTCTGTTGGATGTGGAAAGTACAGCTGGCAACGCATGTTGCGAGCCATCTGATTGAAGCCTTGGCGGGGTAGCACATCAGCATTGACCACCATATGTTCCTGAACAACAGGTTGTAGCCCCAGTGAGCCATTGCAAAGCTGCAACAGTCTCCTTGTCATTCGTACATGACAAACGCCCTTCTGCCAAAGCTAAAGCAGCTCTCCTCTGGGTAGCACACACGCGATGTGCCCAAGGCCGAGTAACTGTTGCTGCTCTGTCGTGGTAATGACATCAAGAATGCAGGAGCCCCTGCAAGCTCAGGTAGTGTACTGGCACAAGCAACAAGGATGTATGCTCATGCAGCAGTCAACCCTGCTGCAAAATGCACATGTCATATGTGGCCACCTAGAATGTTGTACCTGCAAGGCTGCCAGGTACATGATGACCTGGCGTGACTCAGTACATTTGGCCAGGCCCTTGCACCAGGCAGGCTGGAAGCAGTCACCCCAATGGGGCTGCATCATGTCTTGCTCGCACAACATGCGTTCCACAAACAGCAGTGCCTTGGCCATGTCACCTCCGCTTCTGGCTGCTCCAAGGACCTGCAGCACATGAGCATGCCGCGCCAGCCAAGTCTCCCCCTGCAGGAACACAGCAGTCAGCTGGGACAGGCTGAACTCTGAACCTTGAACATGCATGTTTGATTGATAAGACTTGCCAGTCAAGACATATCAGGGAAAATAGACAATTTCAGTATGTGATTGTAACAAAAGAATGGCAACCATTTGGGTGCCTCTGATGGTCACCATCAACGGCAGCCTGCTTCCTGTAAGCTGTCACTCTGCTGAATGCCAGAAACGCAGGTCTGGAGCTTAATGATACAATGTGATATGACAAACTGGCATCGTATTTGCGCTGTTGTGTGCTTGACCTGTTCCAGCTGTAGGATCTACAAGCATGTGCCGAGCAAGGAGCAGTATGACCGCCTGTATGCACTGTACTAGCCTGCAGATCTGCCTAACAGCTGACTCCTCCCCAACATAAAGCTGTGCCTGACATGAATGGTATGCAGGTACCTGGCTGCACCTCTGCTTGTCAGCACAAGTACAGCCATGCCTTGCCTGATGCAAAACCAAAAGAAGACATAGCTAAGACACACCTTGAACCAGAAGGGTATGCGTGCCAGCAGTGCATCAACAGTGAAGTGAATGCGCTGCTCCATGGTGCCGTACAAGCTGATGCTGGGCCAGTTGCCCTCCCCACGCAGCACTGGGGCAATGATGAACTTGAAGCCATCAGGGCGGCGCGCCTCCAGCTCGCTGCTGCTCAGCAACTCACCCGGCTCTTCAGGCTTGCTGCTGATGGTGTGCTTTGTTGGGTGTCCTGCAAGTTGTTTCGCAAGCATTGGACAACATGCGTAAAGAGGCGTTGCAACTCAGACCACATGTGCAGGCTTCAAGCTCAAGCTTAAAGCTGCTGCAGCATGCAGAGACGCAGATTGTTTCTTGGGTGTACAGTTAGAAGAGACGGATGTAAACCTGTGGAATGTTGCCATGCAGACAAGCTGCATGTGTGTGCACAGAATGGCAATGCACATAGGGTATAGAGGATGTTAACACTTCTGCCTGCAGGCTGCGTAGCAGGCAAGACTTCGTCATTATGATATTTTCAAGGAAGTGAAAAGGATCAGCAGGCACCTTCTGTTGGAACTTTGTTGGGCAGGGGCGCTTGAGAGAGGGCCTTCAACAGTCCAGCCTCCCTGTCTATGGCTGCAGCTTTCAGCCACTCCACCAGGTTACTAAGGCTCTGGCCTGTACAGCAGTCACACCATTGCATGATCTATTGCTTCTGTTCTGTTGAGAGAGCAGCCTCAACAAACAAGGCAACTGTACCTGCATGCCAGGGTTGCAAAAGATCTGACAGTAACTGCAAAGGTGTTGAGCTGCTTGGCAATGACACATGTCACACATGGTACTGTGCATCATGAACAAATGGTGACTGAACCACTGGACCTGGTTAGTTTAGATGCTGGTGGGACTGGCAGAGTAAGTGTAAGCATGACTGAACCACCCATTCATTTGGCCATTTGTTTGCTGACTTGCCATGCCAATCACTGGTGCATTGATTGACCAGATGAATGGGTGAGCACATAAAAATAAAGGCCACAAGAGCAAGGCTAGCTGTATGCAACTGCAGCTGGCACTGACTAGATTAATGAGTTTCATGAGTACCTTCATACCAGCCCCAAAGGCAGCCCTCCTGCTCTTCGACATACACCCTCCAAGCCCCGGTGCCTCCACCCAAGGCCCAGTAGCGGCGGCGCTGCATGTCATACCCCAGAGCTTTGCGCCAGCCCACCCTGCATGCCTCCATCCACCCCACCCACTCCTCACAGCTGCCTGTGTACACCACACAGCTTTACACAGGCTACACTGTGCATGGGTACCTTGTGCTAAGGTACAATAGTTGACACATCATTCAGCATCATTGCTGGTGACAGCAGCATTGCCCACGTTGCTGAGTCGCTGACAATGAGTATCAGCCATGTGTGTGGCTCAGTGCTTGCTGCCATTCAAGGGAGCTGAGGGTGCCACATACCGGGCTGGGCTGTCACTTCCAGTTCCTTGGGGTTGGCGGGGGGCTCCCTGACAGGGCCAGGAGTGCTCCCATCTTTGCCCTGCACCCATCACGCTCAACCTAAACATGTGCTGCTGCTGTCATCATCAGCTACCACTTGTGATGATCCACGTGCACTCATGCCATAAAGACTGGAACACCACAGCTACCATCTTCAGCTCACGGCGCTTGTCAACCATCAAGATTTGCAAGTTCGTTGCAGCGTGTATGGAGCAGCATGCAAGCTGAAAGTGACAGGCGTCTTCAATTGGATAACATTAAGGTAGAGTGGCAGTGACTTACAGGTTTCTTCTGGCGGGGCAGGGCCATAGCTTCCACCTTAGAGGTGATTAGCTCCCTCACCTCCTCGCAGTCCAGGGCCTGTTCCAGCAGGCCCTGCAGCAGAGCTAGTCGCTCATCCAGGCCTAGGTCTGCATACTCCATGTATGCCAGCTTCAATGCTGCAGCCTGCACGTGCAAATGACAGCTCAGCAATTGGTGTGATGCAGCTTCAGAAGAGGTTTCTCTCACAAAAGTATGGCTTGTTGGCAGAGTTGGCCAGATAAAAATGCCAAGCAGGCGTTACAGTAGTAGGAATAGCACAGACGCAAGGCAGAACAGGCTATGCCCACCCAGTCTCGACGAGCTGCAAGAGTGTTGAAGGTGCTGCCAGTCAACCACAGCTACAGGATCATGCCAATGATTGTCCTGGGCCAAGATGTCACCAGTCTTCAGGTGTGCTTGATAGGCTTAGCAATAGACACTGTGACTGCATCAGGCAGCATCACACGCTCACAAGCATATGCTGGTGTGGATCCAGAGAGCTTTCAGTTGGGTTTGAACTTCTCCACTTTTGGGAGAAGGCAGGGTGACAAATCCAAACTCCAACAGTTGCATCAAGATTACATGACATGACAGGTGACAGCATGTCAAATTCACAAGCATGAGGGTACGTGTGCACACCTTTGCCGCAGCAGCAGCTTTAGTGGGTGGTGCGGCCAGAATGAGCTGAGCAAGTTGAGCAGTCCATGGCACAGAGCCCCCGCTGTCAGGGCTGAACAGCTTGGCAGTCACTGGCTGAGCCTTTCCCTCCTTCTTGTCCTTCTCCACCCCCTGGTTCTGGATCATCCTCAACAGAGAACAATGGATGTCACGCAGCAGCACAGCAGAGGCTGACCCAGCTGCGTCAATGCCGGTCTCAGCAGGTCTAACTGGGACCTGAGCTGCCTCTGCATTATGCACAGCATGTGAGCTGCCTGACTCATAAGTTCTGCAAGCATGAAATTTGCACCTTGTCATGCAAATTTGCATTGCATGTGTGTTTGCACAACATGTTTGCCTCTTTGCAGACAGAGCAGGTCATGTCTGGATGAACAACCTTTCCAGAAGGGTCCGTGATGCATCAGACTTGGCATTTGCCAAGAGTACAGAATGCAGTTAGCCTTTGCAGTGAAAGCAAAGACAATAGCCACATGCTTTCTGACTGTGAAGCTGGCAGAATCAGATGCTGCTGCTGGATTGTTGTTGGATTCATGCCAATCTTGATGCCCATGCGTATGTGACCCTTCAACCGACAAGGGGAACCAGCTGGCTTTCTGCAGCCTTACCAGCAGTCTTGGTGCATGACTGTGGCTGGGCATGACTGCAGTCAGCCTCTGATGGCTTTTTCGCCTGTGAATCCTCCTCACCCTGTCAAACCACAAGATTGGTCAGGCAGAAAAATTTGCTTTGGCCCAGGCTGTCACACAGGACAGACATGACATGTCAAATTTTACATAAATGCAATGTTTTGTGCACCAAACACTCTTTTTTCGCTATGCGTAGCCTTTGCGCCACAAGAGTCGGACTGTGCAGAAGGCAACAGCTGATTGTCTGAGACACGCCGCCTGCAAGTGCGTACTATGGCTTCAGGCTGGCTCCCATCCTCTTCTGCTTGCACTGCCTCAGGCTCGGAATCCTGAGGAGCAGGAGCAGCAGACTGGTGAGGCAGGCGGGGCCCAGGCGCAATTGCAGCCTCCAGACGCCAGAAGGGGCAAGGAGCTAACTGCAGCATAGCTCCCAACACCTACAACAGCACTGGGCTGTCTACAGCTTGCATCAGGAACTCTCCATCGCTGTGTTCATACCTCAGCTGTGCAGACGTGATGGCATGTGGCCACATGTGAACCCTCGAACAGTCTCAAAAGTAGATCTGGGCTTGAAAGTACACTGTGTGATGCACATCTTGTGCAGTAGTGAGGTATGTGCATTTCAAACTGTACAAGCACTTGCGGGACAGGAGAGAAGTGGGAACCTGTGTGAGCTCCCAGACCATGAGCAGGGCTGGCACTCTGCTTTGGGGCAGCCTAAAGTCACGGCAGGGCTCAGGCACAGGCCCTCTAGCAGCATGCTCTTCCTTCTCCCTTTTCACCCTGCTGCGTCCCATAGCCTGGCTGTCGCGCTTTGCCTGCTCAGCCTCACTGACACCAACTGCATGATTCTTGGTGCTGCCCTGCAGATCATGCTTTGGATCATCAATGCAAGAGAAAATTGTTGAGTATTGCTGCTTGCACATACAACACAGCTGTCACCCTAAAACGTACATGGTACCTTGAGTGATACGGAGTATTGCATGGCCACCTAAATTATTGGGCTGGAAGTATCACTATGCATCCAAGCACTTGCTCAGCCAGCACACCCAGCAAGCTGCAAATGTACACCTTGACGAATCACCCTAAGCATATAAGCACATCTGGGAATGGGTAAGATGGTTGTTATCGTTAAAATGCAATCAGATACCTTGAGTTTGGATTTGCGCCTGCTTTCAGGTGCAGCATCCTTCTGGGTGGAAGCTTGACGGGTGCGCCGTACAGAACTGCCATCATTGACTGCCTTGTATGCTTCCTCTTCCCCTTCCTCCTCTGCTGCATCTTCATCCTCCTCAGAGTCAGCGTCAGATGCTGCTGGGCTTGGGGCAAGCCGTTTGCCGGTGCCCTTGTGGCCCCGCCCAGCAGCCTCCCTGCCTAAGCGGCTCAGCTTTCCCTGCAATCAAGAGCTGGGGCTAATGAACAGGGCCTGTGGTCATACAGCTTTTGCTCCATTGGGAAACAGCTCAGATGAGATTGTGCTATACTATGCCACAGCTTGGATGTCAAAATCCCTTATGTGTAAACCATGATACTTATCATTGTGCACATGCATGCCAACTATCATGGTGAGCCCAGTGTGGACCTGCAACATGAAGATACAGGTATGAGATTGCAATGAGTCACAGGTGCAGAGTAGCGCAAGCTAAGCAGCTGACCTCAGATGCGCTGCCCACTTTAACTTTTAGCTTCTGAACTTGTCCTTGGGGGGTGTCAACCTCGTCTTGTGGCACCTTAGGAGGACGCTTGCTGGAGCCCACTGCCTTGTCCTTTGCCCCACTAGGTGTGATCCCTTCAGCTGCATCAACATCAAATCTGCGCTTCTTGCCACCTTTTGGAAGCGGGTCTGGACTGACAGCAGAGGCTTTTGACTTGCGCTTCTTGCCAGCACCGGGCAGCAGCGGTGTCTGGCTTGCAGCTAGAGCTGCTGCTGCAGCTGTCCTTCCGGACACAGTCAACCCACTCTTGCCGAGTCTACAGCATTAAACGACAGAGAGTCATTGCATCCAATACAGACAAATCACAGCTGATGGGCAGACCATATCCCTGAGTTGTTGATGCGGCAGCATCAAGGCCTGGACATGACAATCTTTAAACTGCAGCAGAACGCACAACAAACGCAATGTTGCATAAGGTGTGCAATGCGCAAGCACCAGGCCCTTTACCTGATGCCTGACATTGACTTGAGTTTGGCCTTCTTGCTGCTGCCTACCGCTGCAGCCTGCACATCACAATCAAGCGTTGGATGGGATGATTAGATTGAGGAGACATGAAGCCTATCAGTGCGGGTTCTTCATTGACTACAAAACAGGCAAAGGCTCAGCTCAAACGGTCATGTCTATCAACGCAATCAATGCCACGAGGACGCAATCAATGCCACGGACATACTTGATGTGCACTGCACCAGGCTGCTGTGACAGATCATGCACCAGGTTGCTCAAAGAATTGTAGAGACGACTTTGTTGCAAGCAGACAAAACAGGACAGGCATATCACACCTCCATCCATGCTGACAGCTGTGCCTCAACAAAAGCAATGACAGCCTGCTGCTGTTCATCTGGGTTATCACTGTTGTTGATGTCATCATATGCATTCTGTGCTGCAGCTAATGGTGTCAAAGAGGAGTTGTGCTTCAGCAGCTTGACAGAAGTGGTACACAGCTCAAGCCTCTGCTGCATCTGCTGGTGCAGGTCAGTGTAGTCAGCTGAAGGGCTAACAAGCTTGTACCTGCAACATCGCATTTGAGCAGTTTATGCTGACATTGGCTTCAGCAAAAGCAAGGAGTAGGGTTCCCTGAAGGCACACTGCAGGTACCACAAAAAGCTGTTGGCGTTAATAGTAATAATAATAATTTAACGCTTTCCTGCATGATGAGCTAGGTACATGCAGGACAAGTCTCCAGAGCAGCCTGTCTTGTGCATGCCTGTAAGGCCTACTAATACGATGCTTTTGACAGTCACGTAATGCAACAACATTGAAACTAGACCTAGGGCGGCCAGGTGGACAAAGCCCGTGACTTCACCAAACAGAAGCTTCTTAGGCAATCTATCATTAAGCATCCTGAACACATGCCCTAGCCACCCAAGTTTTTTGCTTTGCAGCTGAGACTTCACAGATGGGGTGTTGCACCTATTCAGTATGACAACATTTGGCACATGACCGCGCAAGGACATGCCACAGATGCGTCGCAAGCACTTCATCTGGAAAACAGCCAAAGAGCCAATGTGTTGTTTCACAACAGCCCATGTTTCTCCAGAGTACAGCAGAACTAACATGACAATGCATCGACAGAATTGCATTTTAACAGACAGGGTCAAAGCCCTAGAGGACCAGACGTTGGCCCGTCTAAGTTGCTGGAAGGCACTATTTGCAGCAGTTGGCATTGCCACATACCATGCAAGCTCTGTGCAGATCCAAACCCCTGACTCTGCACCATAAGTGAAGCTCCAGTCCAGCACTTTGCCAGTTGCAATGCGAGTTGGCTTTTTCTGCTCTGCACACCATTATTCCGCTTGACAGCAAGCTCAAATAGCGATAATGCACTGACTGTCAAGAGCATAAACTTGTACAGCACAGACAGCTTCAACAGCATGATACAAAGGGTCTTTTGATGTGACAGTGCTTACTCTTGCTTTGGCCATCAGTTGCTATGACAACTCCGTGAGCAACCAATTGGCTGGACCAAGCCTGGACCAGGTCAGCAGGCTCCCCTGTGGAGCTGTGAACAATGTAGTATGCATCCAAACGTCTCAGGGGGACAGATATGCCATCTGCAGAGCCACAGTAGACACTTGTGCCGTTGCACACTTGTGACCTTGCTTTCCTTGCACTCTGCCATAGCCAGCTGTGCTGTGCAGGGCTGGCCTAGGAGTGACAAGTGGGTATTGTGTTGCGACGCAAAGCCGCTATTCAGTGGCACTTTCAGGTGCAAGCTCGCTGTTATCACCTTGTGCGGTGCCGACAGTCTGCGACACCGAAGACTCCGGCAAACACTCGTTTGAAGCCTGAGTATCAGCACGTCCTTCTCTGACTTCGTCAAGACCTGCCTCTTTCCAGTTCTGCTCGAAGACCGCTTTGACCTCCAGTGCCGCCTCGCGAGTGGGTTTGTCGACTTCGCGACTGTTGTAGAGAACGCAATTGTCCCAGACCACGCTCACGTCACGATACACTTCTCTGGCCGTTTTGTACTCACACCTCTGCCATTTCTGCTGCTCTCCAACGGACAGTCTGCTGTGTATCGTTCCCAAATCCATGGGTTGCTTGACGACGTCCCGGTAGTTTGGTATGCCGAGAGCCTCCGGATCAACTGGCTGGTTGAACAAAAGCTTAGACATCTTCAGCTTCATAGTTGCTGCTACAGCCTTTCTGGCCCTGCTCAGTTCGGAAGACTTTGCAGTCGACGTCCCCATGGGCGAGCGTCGCCTCTTCCGCTGCCTCCGCAGTGATCAAATCATGTAATTACAGCTGCTTGCGGCAAACTTTAAAAATTGCATCAAACAGTGCATCAAACAAAGGCCAAGTGCACTGTAGCACATTGTTACCCTGCAGCTACGGCGTAACTTGTTTGTTGACGGTCTACATCGAAAGACTTGTTTCTTCATTGCTTTACAGTCTCGCGGTGTGGAGCCAGTTGTGACTCATTAGCTTTCCTGGCTGGAAAACACAGGTGAATGCAATGTGCGACCAAAGCAAGCTGGCAAGAATTTTGCTCAAAAAAGAGCCCACGATTAGGAGAGAAAGCTGATTAGGTTTGTAATATGAATGTCCCGTTAATGGTAGTTTGGTATTTGAGTTTTGTGAAACAGTGAATTTTTGGAATTCAGGGGAAAAATTACGTGATGGATATGCTCTGATGAGCGCAGACCATGGACTACAGTCCGTGAGCATGTGAAACCTTGTAAAGCCAGCATTGGCGCGGCACACGTGTGCCAATTTTGCAAAAGGTGTCGATTTCAAGATAACATAACTCCTCCGGAGTCCGCAGTTTGTGATCAAACACTGAGGAGCCAAGCTTTGTCAAATCCAACTGCCATCGTCACAGCTCCAGTATTGACGTCAATCGCCAAAGCAACATTGCAGGTGCACTGGTTGACTTGCAGTGAGAAACAATACATGCGCTTTAGCAGTTTAGAGAGATCCCTGCAATTGAGTGCCAGGTGTTGACAAGACCTGCCTGTAATCATGTACACCTTTGGCAACAAAATTGCTGGTAACATCAGGTAAGAAATATGACGCAATGCAACAAGGCTAGGCCTTTGTTCCCTGCTGGTCCAGCTGCATAATTGCAACAGCCAGTTGACATGTCATGACTGATTGCCCTGGCAACAGCAAAAGCTGACTGCATGATGCTGGCTGATGAAACACCTTGTCTGATACACACAAGCTGCTCAACCTGCCCACAAGACATTGCTCTACTGGCCTGAAACTCGCTGTCAAGCTGGGCTAGGCAAGCGCATCTGTATGGCATGGTAACAGAATACCATCGTGTCGCTGATAAAGTGCTGCATGACTGCATTGCTGACTTGCATCACCCAGTCAGCCATCAAGAGTTGGCTGGTCTTGAAGGCATGATGTAATTTGCCACAAGCGGCTGGCCAGTGATGATGTCATGCTGAACTGAATGGTGCTTGCCAAAGATGTCCATTGTCCGCAAGGCAGCCTTGTACTTCACAGTCTCATCCTGTGTCAAAAAGCCCGTCAGCAACAGAGCAGCAAATATGGCGTGCAGAGGCAAAGCGGCCTATGTGTACAGATGTTATCAGGCCTCACCATGAGCTTCAAATGCCTGCCCCCTTGAGAACTTTGATACGTCAAAGTCACTATGTCGAAGTGGTCTCCGCTTCGATTTGATTTGCCAGCATCACTTGATTGCAAGTTGAGCACGCGTTCTGACTCTCGCTCAAATTTCCTCGCTTCCTCGCGCTGGTTTTGGTATTCAGCTGCACCTTGGCATTGTCTTCTTTGGTTCAGGTATGCCTGTAAGGACATGTTGCCTGGTTGTTTGACCAGGAGAGCACCACGGCAAACAGCCTCTAGCCAGTAGCAGAGGCATGCTTGAGCATACCTTTCTCTGCTGCCGCCTTGTCTCCTGTTCTTGCCTCAGCTCCTCTGCGGTGTTGGCAGCGAATTGGTCCTTCCTTTCGGCGAATGCTGGGGTGCCAGGCTCAGGGACCAGGGGATTCTCTCGACTCAGGACAGGCGGAGGAACATGCCTTTTGTGGGGCACCTCGTCCAAGCTGAGTAGGCGAGACCTTGATTTGGCAAATGGAGGTGGTGATGTTTGGGCATCTGCCATCTTGAGCGTAGGCATTTGCTGCATGTGAAATGCGTTCACGCATGTTTGCACATTGCAAGAGCTCGGGGCACTGCCGAGCTGGCCCACGAAATGGCCCCAAATGAGGAATACGGTAGATCTTGTCGAGTCTGAGGGACCAACACAATCTGATGCATGCACTGGTTTGCATCGAGTGTTGCATGTGCTAGAACACAATGCAAGTGTGCGAGTGAGCCTTTATCATGCAGTCCTCAAATCCGAAAATGCATTGATGATCTTCAGATAGCTATTACGAAACCTGTTCTTACAGAAAATAGTATACAAGAGTATTGCATATAGATTTGCACAGAACAGACACATCCCAGTCCTAGCAGCGTGTTTCTCATCCAATCTATTAAGCAAATAAAAGCAGCAAACATCCAATGCTAAAACTGCTCCTGGCGCTTGAGACCTGGGAGAGGGCATCCTAGCAGCAAGGAATTCTATCCTCATCTGATGTTGATGCTGCGCAACATACTGTTTCCAGTGCTGCTGGGCTTTGCCTGCATCACACAGGATTGTTCAGCAGACACCGTGGCTGTATTGTCAAAGAGAACATGCAGGAGACAGACAGGTACTGAATTTGCTCAAGCAATGTAGTACAGGAAGCTTGGCCAACAGAATAGGTATCTGCCTTGCCCAATCTTGACTGGCAGATCGAGTGATGGGTAAAGCAAGCGTGCTATGGAAAGTTACCTTCTGTGCAACACTGGCCTCGGCAAACACTCGCCAGAATCTCAAGGTCTCGTCTGCTGCTGCAGAAACAACAGTAGTACCATCTGGGCTTTGAGCCATGTGTAACACCCTAGATGTGTGACCAGTGAACTCAGCAACCTTCACCATACTAGGGTACTTCCATAGACATAGCTGATTTTGACTGAAGCCATGGCTGCTGAGGATTTCCCTTTCATGCCGGCTCCATTGCAAAGCGCAGACTTGAGACGCAGTGTCAATTGAGTTCAGCACAGCACCAGTGTGTGTATTGGTGAACTTGATACACCTATCAGCTGTGCCGCCACCCGAAGCTAGCAAGTTGCTCTGGAATGGGCACCATGCAAGGGCCTTGACTGCAGCCTGATGAGACGTGATGCGATGTGTGGGGCGATCATTGCTGGCGTCCCAGATATGCAGCAAGTTGTCATTGCCACCACTAGCAAGCTGTTGTCCATTAGGGGACCACTTCAGACCGCACACCTCCTGTTCGTGACCTCTCAGTATAGCAGTGACATGCTCCCGCTGCCTACATGAGCAATACAAGCGGCTCAGCCACCATTGAGCAAGGTGCCATGCATGAAGGGAAGGTCAACAGAAGCAACGACAACTTTACCTGACGTCATGGTTCACAATGATGCTGTCTCTGCCACCAGAGCTCAAGATAGCATTGTTCCAGGACAGAGCGCCAACACGGGCAGAATGACCATTCAGGGATCTGATCTGCTTCACCCGATTGGCGTCCCAGATCTGAACAGTTGAGGAAGAAGTGCCGACAGCAATGTGCTTGCCATCTGCACCCCAGGACACACTGGTGATGTAGTCGTCCTCTTCGCTGCATTCCATCAGCTGCTCAATGTCTCCAGTGTTGGCATTCCACAGATACACAGCAGCACCAAGCGCCACAGCCACCTGCGTAAGAGGGGTTGAGGGCCTTAGCTACTGTCACACCTGTGGCACCAGCATGACCTTATGCAAAAGTGCCATACAGTCCAAACTATAGCATACCACATTGTTCATAGGGCCCCAGTCAAGAAGATTCAGGTAGTAGTCATCCAACAGCTCAGGGGCGTCTAGGATACGTTCTGGTGCTTGAGGGATGTTCCGGAAGTTCTTCTTGGCTGGCCTCTGAGCTGCATTCTGACTGTACAGAGCGGCCAGATTGTTTTGCATGCCCTCTGGGGGTGCAGGAGCCTGCAGCAGACAAAGCTTGGCTACCTACCACTTACAACAGACCTGACAGCGTATGGGACCAACACGTACCTTGTTCTTGAAGGCTAGAATGCGGGGTGCTTTCTCTGTGCCAAGCCCCTCAGCCAAACGCTTCTTGTACTCAACCTGGAAGGAAGAAAACAAAAAGAGTACGTGAATGCGCATTGACTTTGCCGCAGAAACTCCCTGGCTTTTCAAGGACAGACCTTAGGAGAGGATGTTGTGTCAACAGCGTTGGCCTGACCATTGTTCTCCTTCAGCAGGTTGAAGTTGGCAACATCCAGATCCATTGCACTCCTGGCTGGAATGAACCGATCCATCTGTGCAGCGTCAAAAAACTTAGAGACACAGTCAGCTGCAGGCTCAGACTGCTCCGGACGCCAGCAGCCGTTCGCACACCTGAGGCTTTGTCTTCTTAGCACTCAATGGCGCTTTGCGAGGGGTCCCGTCAAGAGTCATTGTGCGCAGACGAGAAGGAGTATTGTTGGCTGCAGCACGTACGATGGAGTTTTCCATGCAAGTTGATACTTTGCGAGGAAAGCCGAAAGAGGCGGATATATCACCGATGTCAACGAGTAAAGAAGGCTGGAACAACAAGCCGGTCTCCTCAATTCACCCTTAGACAATGCTAAGGCTGGGATTGAGTTGACTAGTTTGAGCCTGTCTTGGGCTGTCATTGCTGATGTTCAAGATCTCCTGTTCCGTCTCGCCCCATCTGGACTGCCCTGGCCCTCTGCGGCAGAAAATGTGCAAGTCAAACTCGGTTCAAGTTCTGTATGATGCTGGATGATGATTTATCATGCAGAAAGTATTGACTGGAGACCGGCTTCCGTCTGTATGCAGTGCAGGCACCACCCGCTCTAGCAGAACACACTGTATGTTCGTTGTTGCCTCGCGTTGCGATCTGCACGGCATGCACGATTTTGACTGACGCTGCCGCGAAAGTTTGTTGCCATGCACTAATAGCGGGCTGTCTAATTCACCCAGCTACCAGCCATTCTCCCATTGGACAAGGCGAAGCGACAGCGTCGTGCAGCACAGCTACATGCATGTCCGTGGCAACCTTCACTTTTCTCAGTCGTCGCTGCCAACTGCTTCGCAGAACCTCACGACCGCTCTTGAGCAATGCAATCTTGCCAGTCAGGATACAATGTCAATGTCTCAAGAAACGGAATCCCTACCGCTGCAAGTTTCGAACTTCTCTCAACAAGATGCAGGGGAAAGTTGCACTCAGGAAGGCTTCCTCTGGTAATTTGCGCCTCCTAGGCCCTGCTGCAGCTGCGCATAGACCAGAACAACATGCAAATTTGTTGAGCATGCAGTACGCCGGACTTTGCCACTCCTCAAGACCAGCAGTATGAAATCATAGCAGAGGGTGCTGACCCAGCAGCGGTACAACTGCGGTCCCCTGCAGCTTTATCCCCCAGCAGAGTCAAACGCCCAAGAAACGCAGGTGACATGTGCATCTGAACTCTGATTGAAGCAAGTGTACTTGGCCACAATACAATTCAGGCGTTATGCAGCGGCACCCTTTGATGGCAACAGCAGCCAGCCAAGCCAAACTCAGCTGAGTCAGCCAGATCAAGGTATGCAAATCAGTGAACACAAGTCACAGGCTCTGACCGGCCTGCAGTAGATGTCTGTAGCAACACTCACTGCAGGCAATGGCATGGTGAGCATTGGCAACGGCGCCTTTCCAATGCCTCAGAACCGCAAGTTGCTCAGGAAGCGATATCACTCACCTCCTTGCTTGCGCAACACTTTCCTGCATGGTCATGGAAACACACCTCCAGCCTTGCCCAAGGCACCACTGCCTTCATCAAGATACAGGTATGCAGCAGCTCAGTGCATGACAGCAGACATGAGGCACCAGGCTTTCATCATTTGGTGCAGCTTGATCCTGCATCTACCTTTGCAAACAGCAATGCAAGCATCATGTATGTGATGTTACTGCAGAGCTGATTTCAAGGAGATACGCCTACTGGGCACAGGCAATTTCAGCAAAGTGTACCTGGCTCAGCACAGGTTGGATGGTGTCAGCTATGCAGTAAAGCGTTCCATACGGCCTGTCTGTTCTGATGCCATCAAGAGGCAGTGGGTGCAGGTACAACCACTTGCGCTTGCATAATTGCCTTGCATACGCCACACAACACTTGTCGTCATGCAGTAATGTGCAGTTTCAGTGTGCCATTGCCAAATTGCTGCTGAGCACTGGCAACTGCATGTAGTGCTGCTTTGTGCTTTTGCATTGTGGCTCAGTTTGCAGGAGGTTCACGCTTTGGCAGCTGTGGGAGATCACCCAAATATTGTCAAGTATGTCACTTCTTGGATCGAGAAGGATGCTGCAATGGATGGTGAGCACCTGTATATCCAGCTGGAGGCCTGCGATACTAGCCTTGGTAATTTGCGTGCCCTGAAAGATGAAACCAAGGAGGGTCAGCTGTTGGAGATCCTGCGGCAGGTGACAGTCTGTAAGCACAGCTATCAGAATCTGAAGCATGTTTGCAGCTGACATTTCACTATTGAAGGCTCCCTGCATGGGTTCTGAATTCGCTGACCCTTGCTGGGAGGAGCTGCTCGGTTGCTGAATGGCAGCTTTGATTACACTCACAATGACGCAATCTCACAGATTGGTATGTACATTTATTGACTCCGGATGCGTGCAGATCACTTTGGCATTGCAACACATGCATGCCAGAAATATGGTCCATATGGATGTCAAGCCTGACAACATCTACATTGTGGACGACACCATGTACAAGCTGGGTGATCTTGGACTGGCTACTTCAAGCTGCTCAGGCAATTGTAACAGAATTGAAGAAGGTGATGCAAGGTAATGCAGGCATGCCTGAAGCTTTCTTTGTTGTACAGTGCTTGGTGCTTGGTGATGATGTCTCAAAACACAGAGATGTTGCTGACTTGCAAAGCGACTTGCAGATACATCCCAGCCGAGGTACTGAAGGGGGACGTGTCTGATCTACAGAAGGCTGACATCTTCATGCTTGGCATTACACTGTATGAGCTGGCCACAAACTTAGAACTGCCAACTGGTAAGCATCAGCAAATCACAACATCAAAATGCAGTCACTCAGCTCAGTAAAATCTAGTTGCGCAGGGCTATATGCTGAAACAAACAACATCGTGTATATTTGGGTACCAGTTGGTCATGCATGTGTTTTGGCTTGACCATTGCTGTATTCACACAGGTGGTGCCTCTTACCAAAGCCTGAGACAAGCAAAGCTGAGTCTTGTTGCAAATGTTCCTACACCTCTGTTCAACATGATGAGATCCATGATGAGCCCCAACCCAGCTGACCGCCCCTCCCCTGACAAGATCCTTTCCTCTGCCCTTTTCGCTAAAAAAGCTCAGAAGGAGAACAAGTCGCACCATGTGTTTGGTGGGTTAAATCTGCAACCTTCACGGGTCAAGTAATTCTCATAAGATGGCATGGGGATTATGCTTCACTGTTGTGCTTGGGCAGGCTGTTGCCGGACGTACGTTAGAAAGCGTGGTCCACCAGCTGCCATGCTGCAACTCACACCGGAAGCTGCTTGAGCTAGATTTTGGCTATTATGCCAAACCCTGCGTTAAGTAGTAGACCATTGCCCAACAATCTGCTTGGTGGCAAGGCGCAGGTGCTCTTGGATTGCAGAGCATGTCAATAGAATAGTAGCAACCTTTGACACATCAATTGATGCGTGACAAAGCAGTCGTTATTCAGGCCCACTGCATGCTTGGGTGTGCTGGGGCATCAAGTGGGCTTGATGCCAATTGCCAGCAGCAAGCTCAGGATCAGCACAGCATCCTGCTGTGTCATAGTGTGGGGTTGCTGAGTTTGAAATGACGACTTGTTGATATATTCTGTGTGTACAGTGTACAAAGTCTGAATTAGATGACGTAGACAGCTGATAGTAGCATGCAGCTCTTATTGTTGCAAAGGTGACCTTTTGGCAGGGTAGAGCATTGTAATTGCACAGGCTTGTGAGTAATGACCGGTGTGACACAGTGATTTTTAATAACATGGTAACGTTGACCTGAATGCCATTCCAAAAAAAATGTATGTCAATGAGTGCCTGTCAACATATGCAATGAAGTGTCAGCGATGACAGAGCTTTTAGTATGATATAGCACCTTGAGTTGCTGAAGTGTGCATGCATGAACGTGACATTTTGCCTGATGTTTCGCCATGCTCCATCATGTGTCATGAATTGCTACTTGCAGTATGTAGGGACTGTACAGACACATGTGCAGAAGTAGCCTCATGCACAGCACCGCTGAGAGAGTCCACAACCATAATTAGGCGTATGGTACATTTTTGGGCTGCTGTGAGTAGGAAATGTTGGGCAATAAATGACATTTCTTTATGCCTCGAAATGAAATACTGAACGACCTAGACCTAGCTTGCCAAACACAGCAGCACTCGCCAATCTTGTCGGGGATCTTTACTTCGGTATTTACCCTTCCTGGACACTGCTGTCCCGTTCAGACTTCGGTAAGCTGCTCCCCACTTCCACACTCTACTATCACTACATATGTGGACTTGATCTTGTCCGGTATAATTCGGAGGCCTTCGTGAGCCAAAACGGACATGTCCACTAGAGCATGATGTGCTTTGGGCGTAGTCAACTGCCACACGTTGCGCGTGTCGGCTCAAACCCGGTCTGGCGTTGTTGATCTTTGTTACTGTCCGTGATTTTGCAGGGCTTGGCCTCCAATTCTGTGAGCAGGTATGGCTGACGAGGCGGAGGCAATGGATGTAGAGGTGCAGGAGGAAGAGACTGACAGCAAAAAGGTCAGTTGAGCTGTCTTTTGTCACTTTGCATACCTGCCAAGGCAAACTGCTCAGTAGTACCTGAGGTCTGTGGGTGTTGCCCTTCAGGGCAAAGACAAGTTTGGCACGCGATTCGAAATCAAGAAGTGGAATGCTGTAGCTATGTGGTCATGGGCCATCTGCACAGACACTTGCGCCATCTGCCGCAACAACCTATATGAGCCTAGTATCGAGTACCAGGCCAACCCCACTGGTGATGCTGATCATCCTGGATTGAGTATTGCTTGGGGTAATTGTGGACATGTCTTTCACTTGGATTGCATTCAGCGCTGGCTCAAGACAAGGAGTGCCTGTCCGCTTTGCAACAAGGAGTGGGAGTTTGCCAAGATAGAAAAAATCCTTCCTGGTGGTTCCGTGGCGGTGGAGTGAAACATAGGGTCCAAACCAGACATGTATCATCAGACCTACTGCCCGTTCCGTCTGCTCCCAAGCCGTCTTGGCATTTGTTGCTTGTTTGTAACTGGCCTGCCAAATCAGCCAAAGCCTGTCTTTTGTGCACTTTTTGTGTCTTGGGTCTTGCATTCAGCCTCTCATCTTCCTTGGGGTCTGAGCAACATGTTTGTTGGCTTTGCAATTCAGACTATACGGTGTGCATGATGCCTTACATGCACATCCTTTTGTGATAGCCAGCCCTGTGCATGCATAGCAAAGTTTGTCAGCTGTCCATGCACAGCAAAGTGTCATCAGCACTCTTCAAGAGCAGATTGTGAGTGGCATGGATTGGGCTTTTCGTGCAGCAGCTTCTTTTGCTCTGTGCCTCATTTCAGGATATACATGTACATGTGCGGCTGATGGAGGCAAGACTGGTCCGTTTTGTGACGCTATCTGTGTCTGCTGGATCTGCATTGCACGTGCAGCAAGGATGTGTTGATCCATGTAGGCTGAACAAAACACGTTTAAACGATGCACTGACTTGCTAACAGCTAGTAACAGATTTAGGTCCATTCCTGCCCCACGGAAGGCATGTAAAGACGCAGGCACATGTGTAATATGCCCACAAACTGCAATCCTTGAGCCGTGATTCCCGACTCGACTTACAAGCAGAAACAAATCTCCTTGCTGCAAAGCTGTACTCAGAATAGATACGAGACAGTGCTGCTGTTGCATGTGTGCGTATACGGCCCATGGCTGATTTGGATTGTTATTGTTACATGCAACAACTTTGAGCTCTTGCTCACTCATAACAGTTGTGCTCAACAGCTGACCTTGCAGTCACAACAAAAGCCAACATTTCCTGTCATCAGCGATTCTTAAAAGTCAATAGCCAAAAAGTCAGACCACGGTGATTAAGCTGCAAATTTACAATAACAATACGCGACGAGCTCCATCTACAAAACTCACTGTGATGGGTTGAACTTGGTGGCATAGAACTGTGCAAAGCCATTAACATTGCCAGGGTCTGCAACATGGTCAAGCAGATTCTCTACTGGTCCCTTGCCTGTGACGATGGCTTGTACAAAGAAACCAAACATGGAGAACATAGCCTGCACAGATCATGAGCCTGTCAGCAATGGTGCTTCTCTGAGTGCATGTATGAAAGGGCTTGTGTTAAAGAGCACTGACAAACTGCAGAATCACCAGGACCTGTTTCCTCACTGCCGTGGAACAAGCATGTGCTGCGTGCGTTCCGCTCGTCAATGCAAACATTGGTTCTGCGCAGTGCTTACCAAGCGACCGTTCTTGATCTCCTTCACGCGCAGCTCAGCAAACGAGTCTGGGTCGTCAGCCAGGTTCAGGGGGTCGAATGGTCCACCTGGGTACAATTTGTCTAGCCCCTCAACTCCTGGGCCACCACCATTGGCACGGTATGACTCAGCTCCCCCCATCAAAATGACCTGCAAGAGTTACACCAACGCCTTTGAACATGTAGCAAGGCTGGTCATCTTTAATGGCCGGGAATTAACACAAGGAAGGCATGGCACAGATACATGTTTATGCTGAGCATGCAGTGTGCAGAAAGACGCAGCAATACTGCGTCTGGCCAACTTCGTGATCATCAGCTCCACAGTAGGAATGACTTGCCTGCACTGCTAGTGTGGCAATGATTGACTGGGCATGTACCAGGCTAGAATTACCCAAGTAGTTCAGACCTGCAGAGTGCACATCCACTCAGGGAACAATTGCAGGCAGCTTGTTGAGCACATTGATATGCCGTCACTGTGAGTTAGGTTGCAGTGTGTCCAGTCACAGTACCATCATTATCAAAAATCTGGGCTCCAGCCTTGAACCATACAGGCTCTTGGAAGTTGATGCCAAACTGGTTGCTGAGGAACTCAGGGAATACACATCCTAGGGCTCCCAACATGGCCCACCTGTCATTCCCATAAACTTTAGGTGCAACAACTGCAATCACAATGGTGAGCATGCACAGACACAAGAATCTGGTAGGCTGACCTGGCATGGATGATTTCTACCTCCCTGTACCTGTAAGTCAACGAGATGAAGCACTGTCAAAGCAGTTGCAAAGGTGTTCAAGGTACTTGCAGCTCCGCGGGCATTTGGTCATTTAGCTCAGTCTACCCCAGCACTCTGACTGGTGTGACCTGATCATACCTCGCAAACGTCTGAGGGTCAGCTGAAAGTCCAGCAGTATCCCATCCGTAATCTCCAGCGAACTCGCCGTTCAAGTACTCTGGGGTGTTACTCTCTCTGCAGAGAGAGAGAGAGATAGAGACGTTGTAGTTCAGCGTGAAAGACAGCTTTCATTGTAAAGCTGCCGTTCAGCTGTGTGGACGGAGGAAACTTACGAAAAGGGACCCAGGAACTTGGCTCGATCTGGAGATCACTCGCAAGTTAAGGTCGGTTCAAGTTGAAGTAGCAGCACATCGAGCAAAGTGCAGATTGAACTCACCTGGGCCGTAAAATTCGATGCTAGCCCTGGTAAGTTGTCGTGTGCCCTGCACGTACTCAGAACGATCAGATAGCTAATCCTGACCTGGCTCAAAGAGTCTTGTGCAAATTGCGGGAGCAGAGTGCGGAAGCAGGAAACTCGTTCGATGTGCATTTGCAGCGCGATGACGGCTCCAGGACAGAAGGTCCTACAGACAAGCAACTGGGAAACATACCCTGCCACTGACAGGAACAGCGGTGCGGATGGTGTTCCGAAGAAACGCCTGTGTCATAGTCTGAGCAGCCATGATGATTGAACCTTGTATTCTCAGTTAAGTATTGACAATCTTGTTGACAGCAAGAAATCGCCTTGACAGCACGAAAGTCGCTACGCTACAAGTATCCGCTGTAAGATCAGAGGATGACTTCAGATTGTGTACCCGCAATATTGTCGGGGCAATATTTTTGGACCCGAAAACAGAAACTTCAGTGACACATGAGGAACCGAACGAGGCAGCAATACGAAGAGGGCAGTACGCACTTTGCATTTCCGGCAAATGACCGCTGATCCGCTATCGGCGTCTGCGGGCTAGCTGATTTGTTTGGCGACGTGTGGGCTGCACAACCGAAAATAAGCGTGGTCACTGAAAGGTGTCACGGCGGCTTGACGCACGCTATTAACAACCTGTGACAAGAGTTTGCGCTGTAGGTTTCCGGGCAGGAGAAAACGTTGACATGCCTGCCATACTTGCGGTTGAGACTAGGCATTAGGGAACACCGCGGTGAAGCTCTGGTTCGTGCTGCAGGCCTCCTCGTTTGCCGCTGTGAAGGATGTCACTGACTTTCCGCAGCAAAGAACTGGAAGCTGAATTTGCCGCCTATTTTGGCTTCCGCTGCCGAGTACCTTCATTCTTACTTAGCACAGTTATGGCGTTGATTTGGATGACAAGGCTGTCCAGTCTGCAGACCAGGGTAATACCTTTCAGAGTTGGGCTGTCTTCAATCTTTGCAATCATGGCTGCTGTCCACAGTTTCAATGCAGTTGCCATCCTGCGCAACGCGGCTGTGTGTTGCTCTGAGAAGGCAAAAGCCAAGCTTTTGGTGTTGGATGCTTTGGCCTGCATGTTCACTGTGGTGATGTTTGTTGAACGTCATGAGCTGAAAGTTTCAGGGAACAAACCTAGTCTGCTTTTGGTGTCTTCTCCGTTTGTGGTGTATGCCATTCACGGATGGTCAGTTCCATTTGCAGGCTTTCGTTTTGTGGCTGACCTTTTCTTGCATAGCCTCAATCTTCAGGTCTATGTCATCATGCGTATACAGCAAGAGTGGATGCGTAGTAGCCCCATAGATTATCAGTCAGCTGCAGGAAGAGCCTTTTCAGCCTTTTGTGTTTGCAGCATAATTCCATTGATGGTCAATCTGTTTTATGAAGCCAATGTTCGCTCAGTGTATTTGACCATGCGGGGGCTTCCACATAGGCAACTAGGTGGTTTTTGGCTCACTATCCTAAACTACAGTTACACAGATACCTTAGCTTAGCAACAGCATCTTATCAGCTTGTAGTATAGTCAGCCCAGCAGTGATGTGTAGTTTCGTCAGTAATTGGTGTGGCTGTTGTGTGTTGATCTGTTTGGCTTGTACTCAGTGTGGCACTTCAAGGGTGCTCTGTAGCTGTTGACCGTTCACATGCTCATCAACTTGTGTGAGATGCCTTGAGAGAGTTCAGTGTACAGTACGCAGTCCAGTTTGTGTCTTCTGTCTGTCTTCAAACTATGTTCTCTGTGGACAGATTGCCAGTTCTGGTGTTTCAGTCAAGTATGATACTATTGGATATTGACAGTGTGTAACATAACTTTAGGTATACATACATGATGGTCGAACTCAGTTTGTATCGCGTGCAGCCAAAGCAGTATTGACTAACTGCATACAGCTACATACTACATACTTAATTGGATACACAGGCGACGTTTGGTTGCACATTGTAAGGTTATCTGGTCAGTGCAATTGCAGTCATAAAACCTCCTGCTGGACCTGATGCACAACAGTCGGCCGTGCGTATTCTTGCTGACGTGATTCCTTTGCTTTTCGGCAGCACTGCGTGGTGCATATAGAATCACAAGCTGAATTCAAAAGGCTACTGGAATGTAATGTCTAACTTTCATATCAGTGCATGTAACTTACTCAACCTGCAGAGTCAACTACGTGCTTCAGACTTATGCAGGGGCGCATGAAACTGATGCCTTGTGCACAACTCATGAATGATGCACTGAGCCAGAACACAATGACTTGTGGTTCAATTGCCTTTTTTACAGCACAGAAGACAGCAATATATGTTTATGGTCTGGTACATGTCATACAAAATGGTATCTGCTGCAGACATAGTAAGGTACACAGTAGTGATACATATTCAGGGACGGCTGCCGACAGACGATGCTAATGCCAGATAGTAGTCACAGCAGCATAGTCGTCAAGGATGATGCGTGAAAGCTGAGTGTCAGCACCTCATTCTTCACTCCGAAGTGTCAAAATGACATTGACGATGTGTAGTAGCACAATGCTGCTGACAGCCTGAAGCAGCTACGCGCAAGACTGCTTCTTCCAAAAGTGGATAAGGCGCCACATGCCGAACAACGTAGCAGGAAAACAATCAAGTAGCTGGGAAACTGATTGTGCTCGTTTGAGCTTTGTACAGATGTCTGGAATGCTCTGAGAGATATCATCACATGTTCTTGTGACTGAGTTTTCGGTAGATTCATTTGTCAGTGGTCTCCGGCTCAGGACTCATGTTCAAACATGACCTCATTGATGACCTGGTAAGCAGATAGTCAACAGTGAGTGCCAAAACACAGCACTCAAGAATGATGATACAAAGACATCTTCACAAGGCCCAAGTGTCTCACCAGCCCAGCAACTGTGGCACAAAAGGTAATCCACAGAGCCTCCAGCGGATCCTGCCCTCTACATACAGTACAGCATGAGTCAGCTTCAAAGATTTGGCAAAAAGCAGATGTGTATACTGTCAACGATCTGAATGGTTAAAAGATTCCAATAACAGTACCATGTGTCACCTGGACCAGAAGAAGCTGGTGCAGACTAAAGCCCCCGCGCTTGTGCTCAGAATGTCATATTTCTGCAGGCACCATTTAGATTGGCAGGTTGTTCATGACATGCTGAAAACAATTACTCAGGGTCTCAAACGGTGTTACTCATGCGTTGTAAGTACCTGGGAGAAATGGGCTGCTCCAGTCTTCACTTGCTGCAGAAGGTTGCTTTCAGGACGGGGAGCTTCCGGTCCGTTCGAGGAAGCACTGCTCTGTACACGCAATGGGCGTCTACAACGCGACAGACTGGTGCGTTGGCAGGTGACTGTGGACGTCAACGACAACGCAAGCACCATGGTGTTACGCGCCTCTGTGCACGAGGGGCTTGCAAGGCGAAGACGCGGAAGCAGCAGAGCTCGAAACTTATCGTATTCGAAGGATAGCCCGTGCAGTTCTCGAGCTAGTGCAAGTGCAGCCGACAAGCTGGTGACGCTGGCCTTCTTGCAACTACCGAGAGTAGATACGCACAATCTATGGTTTGCGGATAAGATATTCAACGTAATGTGCGTCCGTGTGAAGGCCTTTTGCCAGGTCAGCCACAAGCCTTAAGCGGGGGTTGCAGGGTGCACTGTGCTGACGTCTTCGATTTGCATGGATGCATGCAGCAGCTGCCTTTGTCAAAGTTGTAGGGCCTGATCCTCGCCTGCGCAAAGCTGCAGGCAGGGCATTCCACGCTTACGAAAGAGGGTCAACATCTATTTCCTCGTCTGGTGAGACGATGGCTTCAGTAAACAAGCTGATATGGTTCCAGTGTTGTTGACAGCCCATAGCATTTTGCAGGCCTTGTAGTTTGTGGGCATCAAGATGTAGACCTTGTTCGAGTGCTCATACCAGTATGCACTATCCTACCCTTCGTTAGACAAGGTGCAAGGTGTGAGCTGTCAAGACTCACACAAGCTGATTTGCTGGAGCTCTCTCGGTATGCATTTGACTGTTTGCTGCGCCTCACTTCGACGCACGAAACAAAACAGCAGCAATCGCTGTATGTCTAGTGCAGCATAGATGTGTTGTGGGAGGGCTTCTGGTGTCAGGCTGAACTAGTGCAGTGCTTTGAAGTACCACTCATCCAGGCTGCGCTTTCTACATGGATGTTGCCTGGAGGTATTTGTCTTTACAATCTGCTATGCATGTACGACCTGCAATTTTGCCTGCATTTGCCATTGTGCATTCTTGGGAAAGCTTGCAGTCATGCTTGCAAAGTCTGATGCGCAAGTGTATCATCTTCTCTACATAAATTTGGCAAGGCTGCACATATACTGCTGTGCGTATACCAAGCCTGCTCAGGTAGCTGGCTTGCTTGTACGCTCAAAACGATGGCCAGTGCATCACAGCTCCCCATGCAGTATAGCTTTCCATGTCCACTTCAGTACTCTAGTTACTACTTTCAATTTTGCATGTAAAATGCTGCAGATAACCCATCTTAACTCCCTGCAATTGCTGTTGCCACATGCATGGCACAGCAAAAGTGCTGCATAGCCTAGTGCAGCCCATCATGCAATACCATAGACTCAGCTAATCTGTGAAAGGTTGTACATGATTTGTGCAGACACTTGCTGGAGTCTAGCCTGGGCACTGGGCAAGGGTGCCCAGAGTGTTACTCCAGAAATACAAGCACATGTTGTGGAGCTGTCCTGCAAACCCAGCACAGGCTCCAACATAGCAGCTTTCAATGCAGCTCAAGCATCAGTACGAAAGGTGCACTGGGCAATCGAAGCCGAGATGAATCAAGGGGAGCCAATCACTGCTGTGGGGTCACCCTTTGGAGTCATATCCCCACCCCACTTTGCCAACAGCGTGATGCATGGTGTGATCTCCAATCAATGGCCTTCTGGTAGACAAGGGGACAAATGTGGCAGTCATGACTTGCTCATGGCAGACATGCGTTGCCTGCCAGGCATGGAAGGGGGCCCTGTTTTCAACCAGCAGGGGCAGCTTGTGGCAATCACGCTGCTGCCCCTCATGTCCAATACCTTCAATGCTGAGGTGAAATTTACTGTTTTATCATGCTTGCATGACATGCTACTGTAATTATTGTTTGTATCTGCAAGGAGAGGCTCATGCTTATAGTTTACATCTACTTGGGAGACAGCAGCTGAGGCTGCCAAGCAGATCATGTACCTTGATCTGCACAGGGTCGTTTATGTTGGCTTTTTCAGCTCTTGATGTCAGACCAAGACCTGCTTGCACGCCATTCAACCTGTGTTTGCAAGTCTGGAAGCAAGAAGGTCACAATATGCAGTCCCTGAGGTGTGAATGTTTACCAGGTTCCACTCTTGATGCCGATTGGGCTCTTAGCAGATGCCTGGGCTAAATGTTGCAGCTCACGACCATACGTGGTGCCACTTACAGATGCATCTGCAGCCAAAATGGCACAGCTAACTACAGATGCAAACTTGCATCGGCCTGCATTAGTCCGTGGTCATGACATACCTGCCGGCAGCACCTACCTTGCAGAGCAAGTGAGGACAATGCAAGGGCACAGTCCCAAATGGGCAGCAGCACTTCTCAGCATTGTGTTGGTGTCTGCTCCTGGGAGTGGCTGGGCGTCGGGCATTGTCTTGAGCAGAGATGGCTACATACTCACCAATGCACATGTAGTCAAGCCAAGCTCAGCACGTTCACTGGGTGTTCACAGCCAGCCTGACCAAAGTCATTTTTCCTTTCCTTTGATCAAAGTTCGGGTCAGCAGCAGCAGCGGTAATAGCTGGCATGTAGCTGAGGTTGTATACTCATTCAGACATGCTTTGGATCTTGCAGTCTTGCGTATGAAGGCAGCGCCTACTGGCCTTGGGATGCAGCCTGCAATCCTGCACTCTGGTGCAGTCACTCCTGGCCAGGCTGTTGCTGTCATTGGACATGCTCTGTTCAGCCCGGACAGGCAGATGCAGCCTACTCTCACAGTTGGCAACATCACCAAGGTGCTTCTCCTTTGCTGCATTCTGCAAAACACCGCACCTTGAGTTACTCTACTTCCGCTGTTCCTCATCAATGGAGCCATGCGCATCAAGAGCTTGTCTGTGCTAGTCGATCAGTAAAGTCAGGTTGATTTGTCGGAAGCTTCAGGCTTACAAGCTATGCAAACAGACCTGAGGTAGAGTCTTTGGATTGGCTGCAGCTGGCTGTGCCTTTGACCTGTATCCAGGTCTGTATATGTTCAGCTCTCCATCATGTTTGCAGGTAGTGTATAGCCATGCTGTGAAGACAGGGCGCCACAGGTCAGCAGCCATGCTGATGACAAGCGCCACAGTGCATGCTGGTGCCAGTGGCGGTGCTGTTGTCACTGCTGATGGCTGCATTGCGGGCATCACAACCAGCAATGCACGACATTCTGGGTCAGGGTCGACTATACCAAACCTTAACTTTGCCGTGGCTGCTGAGGCACTGCAATCACTGTGGGCTCTGGCTGCGCAGCCTGACGGCTTGCGACCAGAGTTGATACGGCAGCTAGATGTGCAAGATGCTGCTTTGGCCACAATCTTTACGCTGAGTCAGCCTCCAGAGCAGCAGAATCCTGCCGGTCAGCAACCGCTGCAAGGCAGCAGAGACAAGCAGGGCTCAGCACGTCTTGCTGAGCTTCTTTCAAAGAAAGGATTGTCTCAGCTTCAGACGCCGCCAGCAACTGGCAAGTCGGATGTGCCAGGGCGTTTGAGTAGACTATGATGTCAGTATTGTAGGCATGTGATGATATGTGGTGCAACAGGATTGCACAACAGGATTGCTTCAGCAACCTTCCTGTCTTTCTCTGCTTTGTCTGTGGAGTCTGTTGGTGTCAGTAACGATGTTCAAAGACTTCCATTATTTTGTTTGCTTGCTGAAGCTCTCTGTGCTGTTGTTCCTTCTGAATTGTATTCCTGTTGCATGTCTGTGTCTTGCCTAAGTTTGTTCCAGCCTGGATTTTACTGCACTATCCATCGCTAAGAGCTTGGGTTGCTTCGCCTCTCTAATCTGTGCATATACAGCATTCACACATCCAACCCTAATAGGTATGCTTGATGACTCCTGTGGCAAATCACAAGAGAAATCAGTGTTTTGCAAATATGTATACTATCGATGCATATGTCAGATGTTGTTGTGTCCTGGCAAGCAGTCACGTACAGCTAACAGGTCCTGCCCTGCATGTGGTCATGACGTTTGAGGAACGTTGAACTTATACGCAAAATGGGAGAGTCGGACGCAATTCCCAGGTGAACCCTAGGCCCTTAGAAAAATTTGCAAATGAATTTAATCCTTAAACTGTGTGCATGCTTCTTCCTCAACCCCGTGCTAACATATGCCCGCTGTGAAACACTTGTCACTTGTCAAGCACTTGTCAACTGCGAGGTAGAGAGCATCCGGCTTGTGATCGTCGATATTAGTCGGCGTCCTGAGACAGAAAGGCACAGGCCGCTGGTCACCAAGCCCCATTGAGCAAATCGGCAGAACGTGCCCTGCAGCAGCTGTCAACATAGCCCTCGCTGACAGGTCGCCTCACAGCAATGGCCACGAACGACGTACACATGCAGGACCCTTCAGAGGGTGATCAGACAGACCCTGAGCCGTTGATGGAAGCGGTCGAAGAGAATGGGGACGCAAATATGGATGGTGAGTGATTTCGGATCGTTACCTGCAGCCTCTCAGTCCGTCAGTGAGACAACAGAACCACCTACCCGACTAGATTGTATGCGACGTAACAGGCAACGATGTGCATGCGCCGATCACGGAAACCGTTGACCCTGCAGCTGAGAAACAAGCTGAGGAAGAGGACTCTATGGAAGGCTCGCATACAGTGAGTGCATTTCTGTGGCAGGCGTTCCCTGTGCCAGCCCCCACAGTTGTCCTGTCAATAAGACAGTTGCACAACCCCTTTACGGGGTTCACTGAGTGTCAATTTCTTAACTGCAGTGGGACATACACAATGTGAGTCATAACAAGGACCTTAAGCGGTTTTCAGAGCCCTTCATCATTGGTGGATACCCATGGTATGTTTGGCTGAACGTTAAATTTAGGACGAAGTTTTTCAATACTACCTGCATGTGTTTCTCACTGTGTAGGCGGATACTTGTGTTTCCAAGAGGCAATCGGGCAGGAGCAGGAGTCCTGTCTGCCTATCTGGACTGTGGCGAGTCACAGACACAGCCCATCAACTGGACAAGGCGGGCATCGTTCAAGCTGTCAATGGTGAATCAGCGGGACCACACCAAGACAATTTGCAAAGGCATGTCCAGACGTGGCAATTGTGCCAATGTAGCCACAATGCAAATGATCGCATGCTGAGCACAACTCCTGGCATGCATGCAGAGGCTGCACATCAGTTTTCAGCTCAAGCAAATGACTGGGGCTTCACCGCTTTTGCCAACCAGCAAGACATCTTTGCTCCCAATGCTGGATTTTTGATGAACGACACACTGCGGATGAATGTGGTTGTCAGAGTTGAAAGGCCAGAGGACTTGTACTATGACAGTAAAAAGTCCACAGGCTATGTTGGCCTCAAGAATCAGGGAGCAACTTGCTACATGAACTCCCTGCTGCAGACGCTGTACAATATCAACTATTTCCGACAGGTATAGTTGATGTTTACTTCACATGTACTAAGGCACGAGTTTGTGTGCATGCTGCTGCACTCATGTTGTTGCCAGAGCAGTCAGTTCCAGATCTGCATGAAGCTCTGTTTGTGTTGTCAAGTCTCATTTCATAGCATGCAAGCGATGTTCTGGCTTCATGCATCACAATACGTCTGAGCTCAGCAATGCACTGTTCCCTGACATGGGCAGGCAGAGTCCGCCTGGCTGTGGTCTTCTTTTTGTGATGCTGATTGCGGCAACCCTAAATGCAGGCTGTTTATCACATGCCGACACAAGAGGAAGAAATGCCATCTACTAGTATCCCACTGGCTTTGCAGAGCACTTTTTACAAGGTGAACGCTGTCATTGAGCTGCCACATCCAAACATGCAGCTCAATTCTGCTGCTAGTGGCGCTGCCCAGAGGGGCATGCCCACGCGGGCAGCAGATCCATGCATTCTGCATTGGCAACCAAATGGCATCTCCAACAAGATCCAAATCGTGACATGGTGGCCAGTGTGCACAAAGCTTGTTGTGCCTGGTAAATCTGTTGCCAGCAGCCTGTGATGCTATGAAGCTTACTGCAGTTGCAATTTGGAGACACCAGCGTTTCCACCAAGGATTTGACCAAGTCTTTTGGTTGGGACACTATGGAGGGGTTCATGCAGCATGATGTACAGGAGCTGAATCGTGTGCTGTGTGACAACTTGGAGGAGAAGATGAAGGTAAGCTGGTGGAAGCAGGGACCAGTCTATCATTGCAAAGATCAGTCATTCACAAATGACCGGCCCGTCTTTATGCCATACATTGCTGGGCTTACAAACTTGTCAACCAGTCACAGTAGACCGTTGCAAAGAAGCCAAAATCTGTTCTGAACATTACTGTGCCGTACAATGCTAGGTCCTGTTGACATCCTGTGCATATAGGTGATGATCTATTTTGATGCACGTGACTCTAGACCTGGCAGCGTCTCTTTTGCTGCAGGCCTTGCAGTTGTGACGCAAAGCTTGTTTGAGCCAGAACAGCACATGCTGTTGACATTGGCTGTATGTGCTAGTCTCAGTGGCAGCCTGCAAGGCTTTTCACATTGTCTTTGCGTATGCTGCTTCCAAATGTACCTTTTGTGCCTCTGTATGCAAGCATGGAATCCAAGACCTGTCACAGACGGTGCCTGGGTCAAGCAAAAGCCGTCCATTCACAGTCTGGCGCTGTCTGACTTGCAGAACACCAAGGTCCAGGGGGCCATCAGTCACTTGTTTGAGGGCCACACAGTCAACTTCGTGGAGTGCATCAATGTTGACTACAAGAGCAATCGTAAGGAGAGCTACATGGATCTGCAGCTGGATGTAAAGGGCTGTAAGAATGTGTATGACTCCTTTGTGAAGTACACTGAGGTAGAAATGCTGGATGGGCAGAATCAGTACAAGGCCGAAGGCCATGGCTTGCAGGTGAGCTGAGTCATTTCACTGCTGCGCGGGGGACTTGCATTGCTGCTTTGCCTGCATGTGCCTTGACAAAGTGTGCAATCAGATTGCCACTTTGCTGTCTGAGGTTCAAGGCAGGCTGCCTGCATTTGCTCATGGAGCACTCTGAGGCAACCAGCTTAGTCACTGCAGTACAGATGAGTGTGCTGAATGCTTGCTGAGTACTGCAGCGAGGCTTGTTGTCACGCATCACAGCATCTGGTTCACACCGCCAGCAGGACAAGAGTGATACCAGCCTGTGCGCTTCAGGACGCACGGAAAGGAGTTCTGTTTGATGACTTTCCACCAGTCCTACAGCTCCAGCTCAAGCGCTTTGAGTACGACTTCCAGCGAGACATGATGGTCAAGGTAACTGTGTGCATTGTATTGTGGCCAAAGGGTGGCTGTGGTGTCGTAGAAGGCAGTCTGTCAATGTTTCAAGCAGCTTTTGCCCTTAGCGTTCTGTTGCTGCATGCACTGTCTTTCTCACTAAATGCTTGCCATGTTCATTCAAGTTGTCATGTGCTAGTCTGTCATAACAATGTCCAAACAAAAGTGACTTACACATTTGCCATTGGCTACGATGAATAACTGAATATTGAAATGTCCAACAGGGCAAACTATGCAGCCGGACCTGGAACACATAACTGGACACGGCCTCTAAATGGTGAACTCTACATTAAACAAGCTGCATCAAGCATTAAAGCCCTCAAACAGAGCATCTAGGGCAGACATGGGATAGTGCTGGGCTGCAGTGTCACCTTCCAGGGTGCAATGAATGTGTGCTTTGTGCAGATCAATGACCGGTATGAATTTCCAGATGAGTTGGACCTAGATGTGGATGATGGCAAGTTCCTGGCCCCTGGAGCAGACCGCAGTGTGCGCAATCTGTACAAGCTGCACAGTGTCTTGGTGCACAGTGGTGGCGTTCATGGAGGCCACTACTATGCCTACATCCGCCCTGCCTCCAAGCAGTGGCTCAAATTTGACGATGAAAAGGTACAAAGTTGTATGCTGACCTGTGACTTGCATGCGTTTGCCTTGCAATTCTGCATTGTCCACTTCCTCAAGCCTTTCACAGCGTGTGTTTGCACTCTCTTCTGCCTTGTGTGTGTTGCAATGTTGCAAAGATAGGTGACCAAAGTGCTGTCTTTGAGTGTGAGATCTGTCACAGATGCAGGATGTACTATGATACCTATGCAGGTGTACAAGGAGCCTAGCAAGCGAGCGCTTGACGAGCAGTTTGGGGGTGAGGACGAGACCCCACCCCCCGCCCCAGGGTTCACCTCCCCCACCCTGAAGCTGACCAAGTACAGCAATGCATACATGCTGGTGTATGTCAGGGAGAGCTCCTGGAAGGATATCATGCTTGATGTCAGCCAAAATGACATCGCAGAGCATGTGCGCTCTAGGCTCAAGGTGACTCTTCTTCTTGTTTGCTTTGCTGAAGCCCACTGCTATGCCAAAACGCAGGTAGTGGCAGGGCACCTGCTGGTGTCACATGACAGTGCTTGCAGTTCAACAGCAGAGGGCTGCGTCTCTTGCATCATTGTGAAAGCACAGGTTCCAATGTTGCATGAAGAAGGTGCTGCTGCTCACCATGCTGTTGCCAGCTGCTGTCACCAAGCAGGGCAGAGTCAGCCTATCAGCATGATGCATGCTGGTGCTGCATGCATGATCCGGCTTGAGGATGCTGGTTTGGTAAGTACTGCCTTGACATGCATCATGCAGCAGCGAGATGGCTGTTGCTCAAACACAGTTGCAGATGACTTGGGCCTTTGGCTGATGGCAGGCTGAGGCTGAGGAGAAGGAACGAAGAAGGAAGGAGAAGATGGAGGCCCATCTGTACACCATCATCAAGGTGGCACGAGATGAGGACTTCAAGCACCAGATTGGCACACATCAATTCTTTGATCTGGTGGACATCGACAAGGTGAAAACCTGGATCTCATTCTGCTTGATTGTGGACATTTTTCCTAGTGCATGTGATTCCTAGTGCATGTGATGGTCTGCTCTGTGTCATTACAGACCAAACTACTCTCCAAGTGCATGTGTTGTAATGCAATGTCCTGTCCTGTTCTGTTCCATCACAGACTAAACCATCTTGAGTGACAAAACAGAGCACCATGACTCGGGCGGTATCAATGTAACTGTTTTGCAGTTGTTGCACAAGCCTTCTGGCTGGCAGTCAACACTACCTGCTTGTGGCGGCAGAGTGATGTGTCACGATGGGTGCAGGCCCAGCCAAACTGTACCTGCACTTGGTGAGACACTCACGGAATGCAATGCAGGTAGAATCATTCAGGGTGAAGAAGCAGACCACACTGGCGGAGTTCAAGCAGATGGTGGCAGAGAAGTGGGGCATTGCAGTGGAGCGGCAGCGCTTCTGGATGTGGGCCACCCGCCAAAACCGCTCTGTGCGCCCTTCAACCCCCCTCGCCCCAAATTCAGACGAGAACCGAGTCTGTGATATAAGGGTGAGCACCCGTACTAGTCCCAAATCCAAAGGCGCCCACAGGCTCAGTGATGGTTTAAATCGGGGTGCAACAGCTTGTTCTGCCCAGGTCTGTGTGTTTCCAAGCGCATCATATTGTGGTTTTGAATGGACTGTCTAGGTCAACACAGGTGCTTGGCCTACCTTTGCAACAGCTTGACCAAGAAGAGCGGCACTGCTATCAGTGGTCTCTGACACCAGAGTGCAAAGCGAACAGATGCTGCATGGTAGAGCGCACATGCATCCAGGTGTTGCTGCAACTGGCCAGGCTGGTTGCAAGCCTGGTTCCTATACTTGCATCCAACATTGAGTGAACAGCAGATCAAGGTGCAAGACCCACAGCTGACATGTCAAATTCACAGGCAGGCCCCAAATTACATTTACAAATTCACAGGCAGGTCTCAGGTTACACATACAGTGACAACGTAGACAGGGAGTGATGCCTGCAGGAGCCAGCAGCTGGTGGGTTTGGGCGGCAGGGCAACCAGAGCGAGGTGCGGCTCTACCTGGAGGAGGCGCCCCAGGCCAAGGGCCTGCATACCATTGAGAGGGATGAGTTGCTCCTCTTCTTCAAGCTGTATGACCCCCACACCCAAAAGCTGTCCTTCCTGGGCAAATGCTTTGCTAAGAAGACCAACAGGCTGCCAGACCTGATGCCTTTTCTCACTAAGCTGGCCAACTTTCCTGAGGGCATACCCTTGGAGGTATGCACTGCTTAGTTGGCTCCCTCCACCGCCAATGAGAAAAGAAAAGACTACACCTTTCGGAGTCAATTTAATGAGAAGCCAAGTATTATACCGGGCTGCCCAGGCCAGTGGCAATGACACTGATGACACCTCTGTGTGGTCTGAACAAGCTAGATAGCTTTTTGAAATGTTTGCGACATGTCACAACAAGCTTCCTGTTTCTTACCTGGCTACCTCTTCTGCAATCACAGCAGTCTTATGCAGCTGTGCTTGAGAGTCAAGCACTTTGGGGCCCAGGTGGTCCATGACAACACCTTGCACACATGTGAGCTGTACAAGAGTGATAACGCCATCCTGAGTGTCTTTAGTGTGTGTCCTGCATGTACTTAGCTCCTCATGACCTGGAAATCGTAGACATTATTGTCAATATAGTGTGTGTCAGAAAGCAAAATACAACAGGCGGGATGAGCATGACTGCGTGGTTGGGTGCAGGTCACGGAGGAGGTGAAGTTTGAGCCCAAGGTGATGATGGAGAAGGTGGACCAGCGGCAGACCTTCCACCAAGCTCAGCTGGAGCATGGAGACATCCTGGTCGTGCAGGCCCTGCCCTCCTCGGTACCCCCCTCCCACACCCTGCCTCCTGCCTGCAAATTCCAAAGTGCTGGTGACAGCACATCAAGCCTTTTGGGTTTGGTACATGACAAGCGTTCACGTCATCACCTGCATCCAGCAATGCGGCGCTTTTGTGTTGGCAGCGCTGCTGTACGTCATTGCCACATCTGTGCTGCTTGTTGTAGCTCCGACCACATTCCCTTGCCTTCCAGCTTCTTCCTACACATCCTGTCCTGTTGATTTGACCTACCTTCCTATCTTATTGAGCACCTGCTGTGTGTCCCTTTTTGTTCAGCTGCTGGTCCTTATGTGTTCTTTGGCACGTCATACAATCTAGGGGTTGATTGGAAAGCTTGACAGCCTTTCATGCTGTGTACTGAATGGTAAACAGACCAGCATGCTGTGTACTGCATGTTAAAACAGACCAGATCCCATACAAGGAGCAGGTGCTGCAGGTGTGTTCAGCAGTCGGCCCCATGTTGTTGCAACAATTCATGCTCTGTTGCAGTGCAACCTGTGCTGCCTCGCTGCAGCTTTCCCCATTTCAACGCCATGCTGTGCTGCTGCAGGAAGAAGCCAAGAGTTTGAAGTATCCTCTAGCCAGGGACTATCTAAATTACGTGAAGTGGCGAATAACAGTCCACTTCAAGAAGTTGGATAATCCAAAGGTGGCATTTCGTGCTTGAACTTATTTTCTTGTCGCTTCTTGCCACTCGATGCTTGACTTGGTCCAGGCCTGCTAGCTCTGACAGCACCATACAGATTAAAGTACACACAACAGTGCTAGGAAGCAGTACAGCATGGTTAGTGCACTGAACACTGCTGCATAGTTGGTGCACTGAACACTGCTGCATGATTGGTGCACTGAACACTGCTGCATAGTATGACCTGGGACAAGAAGGCACTTTGTTGAAAAAGCTGCAGACCTCCAAGCCTTGTCACAGTAAAGTTGACAACTTTCTCTCTCATTCACTGCATGTCTCTCGACACACATGGGCCACAGAGTCACAAGCGCATTCAATCTGCCTCGGCCACTTTGGGCGCTGAGCTGCGGTGTCTTGCCATTCAGGAGGAGGCGTTGAGTCTGGAGCTGTCGTCAAAGGACACATATGAGGAGGTTTCAAGGCAGCTGGCAGCAGCCCTGAGGCCGCCCCTGGATGACCCTCTGAAGCTGCGCTTCACTCAGCAGAACAACTACAGCCAGCAGCCCAAGCCCCAGGCTATGCGCTTCCCCACACAGGAGCAGGACCTGCCCGATATGCTGCACCACTTTGGCCAGACCACTGACACCCTTTTCTATGAAGTGCTTGACCTACCGCTGCCTCAGCTGGAGAGGCTCAAAACACTCAAGGCAAGCCTGCTCACCAGACTGCCCTGTCAATCTGGAAGTTGAGGTGGTGCTGTCATGCAGCAGAGAGAAGAAGGCCTTGCAAAAATGATAGAGGCTGTTGCCTGGTGGCAGCTGTGATGTATTGAGTGAAGCCCGGTATGCATCACCCTGCTGCACTGTGCCAGCACCAGAATTCAGCGTTCTTGATTTGTGATCAAGTTCATGTCCACTTTTCAAAGCACAGCTGTGCGTCAAAGGAAGCTTGTGGTACCTTGGAGATGGAGACAGTACAGAGATGACATCCTTCCTGACTGCAGATTGCTTTTCATGGGGACAAAGCAGAGGAGGTGGGGCAGCACCAGCTGCGCTTGCCCAAGGACTCATGTATAGAGCATGTTCTGGAGGAGCTGCGCAAGCTGCTACCGGCTGACTATGCCTCCACTCCCCTGCGCCTCCTGCAAATATACTGGTCTAAGATCTACAAGGTGTGCTGCCTCTTGCACCATTTGCACCAAACAAGCAATCACAGAGTAGTGGCATGCAGCCATCAAGCTAGCTGGTGAGATACTAGGGCTTGACTTGAGCTGTGTGTGATGCTGTCTCCTGCTGGATCATCGTTCAAGCAAGTTGGTGTTGCTAGCTCCCACACTGTGGCTGAGCTGAATCTGGAGGAGTGTGGCATGCGCAAGGATGTGCTTCATGCCTGGATGAGTTAGGATAGTTGTGGTTGTGCAGGTGTTTGATGAGAAGGATGACATAGAAGGCATCAATGACCAGTACTGGCATTTGAGGGCAGAGGCTGTGCCTGAGGATCAGCTCAGTGTTTCAGAGCAGGATCAGCTCATGCATGTCTACCACTTCACTTGTGACCAACAATCTCATGTAAGTTGTTGTCACAAACTCTTGTATCATTGCATTACAAGCTGGCTTTCATTGTTGTTTATGTTATTTGAGTCTCAGGGTGGAACGCTTGCTGGTGAATAAGTACAACTGATTTTGCATTGCCCTTGAACATGTTATTGTGACTATTGCAGGTGAACAACTTTGGCGACCCATTCCTTCTCAGGGTCACAGACACAGACACGCTTGCAGATATCCGGCCCCGGATACAGCAGAAGCTGGGTATTGCAGACGAAGAGTTTGCCAAGTGGAAATTTGCGGCAATTGCCAGTCTACGGCCACCAGACTATTTGAGTGATGATGACAGCATTGCCTCCAAATTTGTCAAGAGCACAAGCACCTATAGCTCAGGGCAAGATAGCATGTACCTGGGGCTGGAGCACACTGATGCACACCCCCACCGGCACAGGCATCACAACAATAGGTACGCCACAGCATGCACTGTGTTCCTGTCTAACTAACATGCAATGCACTACTATTGCAACTGACCACCTGCCTATTTGCTTGACGTGTCTACTGTAGGATGATTGGCACTTTAGCAGCTGTATTCCATGCTACCATTGATGATGCTGACCTTGTTGATGCAGGTTGAGTCACTATGAGCGGCCGGTCAAGATATATAATTGACTCCCTTCAGAAGCTGTTGAGTTCTGCTGCATTCATTTCATTTGGAGCCGTGAGTTTCTGGAACAACATTGTCCTAGCTCTTCAAGCAGCTCATATAGTTTACTATATGATTGCTGTTCAGCTGACAGCTTATTATGTTCAGCAATTTTGCATGCTGCATGTCACAGAGTTCGATGCAGCATTTACAAATGTTGTCAGCACGACATCCTGTCACAAACTGTACCATATTGGCACTTGTCTACACACCTCATTGGCAGAACGAATCTATATGTTGGGTACATCATACTGTGAGGCTCTGTAAGCAGATACAGTGGCACCATTATTGGCATACAAGTATGTCTGACCAGTGCTGCCTGTGTTCCAAGTTAGACAAAGTGTAGGATCTTCATGAGCCTGGTTCACTGCAACAGTGTATACTGGACTGCTTTGACTAACGTCTGCCACATACAAGCCTGCAAATCACAAAAAAGATTTAGTCCCGAGCTGCAATGGGCAAAAACCACATTGAGAAAACAACTTACAAGTCGTCTCAAGCCATGTATTTCGTGCGTACCTGACGATGTACAAAAAGCCACAAGGCTGTCCTTTCTCACTGCCATTTTATTGATGGGGCTGCATAGCCAAAATTCATTGTCAGTTCAGACACATACACAGCAATAGCAAAGCTTTAGAGTCAAGTGTATCTGACGTTCTCACCCTCCATCAGGTGCTGATACTGTGTACAAAGGCCTCCTGCCGACACTGAAGTTCCAGACGCACAGACGCCCGTCCAGGGAGCAAGAAACAAATGAGCGCTGGCCGGTGCTGTGAATGCCAGTCACGGCTTTCTCATGTTTAACCTCAGCCTCGGGGTTAGTAGGCTTGCTTCTCATGTTCCATCTGCCAAAAACACATCTCACATCCAAACAATCATCAAATTTGACAGCTTGGACATGCGCAACTCTTGATTGCACTCACAGACTTGGTTGAGACGTATGCCCAAGCAGGGGTTGATTGGTGAGGGGTAATGGTGTGCCTGGCACAGTCTCAATCCATGACATAATGCATCAATGCGAGTCACACTCGCCTGACAGACGGCTGCAATGTGGGCCCTGCTAGTTGTTGGTGATGGAGTGCGCTCACATGTAGATTGAGCCAGCATCATCTCCAGTTAGCAAGGTTGGGCAGAAGGTGCTGGCATGCAGCACCGTGATGGGGCGACCGTGAGCCTTCCAGACAGCCTTGTGCTTGGCCACCTCTCCAGCAGTGACATTGCTAGGGTAGACAGTCACCGTGCGGTCATGGGATGCTGCACAGCAGCCAGCTAGCACACCCTGATGACTGTGGACTGATTGCACCTGTGGCCACACCCGCAAATGACCAGCTTTGCAGTATATAACATATATCAAGCTGCAGTAACTCTGTAAATGCTGTGGGGAAAAATGTCATGCGCAGAGACTTTAAAGGACTCAGCAACTTGAAGATGCTGTCATGGTGTTTGCTGCCAACAACACTCATGGTTTGCAGCAGAGACAATGTTCAGCGTATGAAAGGGCTCCATAGTGTTACCTGCAGAGCTTTGACACTGCCTGTATTCTTGGCCAGTTTGCCAGTGACCCCAGCAGGCAAGCCCAGACGTCCCTTCAGCCTGAAGATGCCAGGTGACATCCTGAGGTGATGCAGTGCCACACACTCTGTGAGAGCTTTGGTGTCACGGGCCGCTGCCATGAGTAGGCTGTTTGCTGGGTCTATCTGGAGGTCTGATATCTGGAACTCTGTGTCCAGGCTGTGGACTAGCTGCAGGGCAGGCTCTCCAGGGCTGCCAATGCATGTGCATCCCCACAGGTTCAGTACGTTGTTTGAGGCAGTGATCAACCAGCCTGCACACACAGGAATGCAATCTGTGACCTGCACCCATGGACAAGCAATCAGGTGTCAAGCAGCAAACTAGAAGTCTCAAGCCTGTGCACGCCAAGGTCAATCCTTACCCTGTAACATTCTTGACGAATAGATGTGTTGGGTGCCAAGGCAGGTGCTCAGGCAAATGTGAAGGCAGTTTGTAAACAGTGGACAGCAGACTACCTGCACCACTCTCATCCACTAGGTCTGGCATGGTAGCAATATGCAAGCATGCTCGCACATCATCCCCAGTGTGGTCCAGACTGTCTGTTGTCCACATTCTCTGCCAATGCATGGCGGCTGGTGGAGGAGGGCGTGAAGCACGCTGCCTGCTCTGCTGTGGTGCAGGTATGCCTGACATCTCAGCTGAAGAGTCGTTGTCAGCCAGAGGAGGGAAAGATGCAGTAGGGCGCACTGTTCGCCTTACACTGGGTACGCCAGCAGCAGGCATGGCAGAGGGGAGAGGCTGTGGCTCTGGCTCATCTGCACCCCAAGTATCCTGAGCGTTTGCCAGAGGCACACCCCAGTCTACACGAGTGATTTGAATGGGTGCATTGAAGCCTCTGCTTGCCATGAGCTGCTTTCCAGCGTTTTTACCGCCAGGCCTGACCCACTGTGTACTGCCAGTGGTGGAGCCATACGTGGTTTTATTGCCTCGCGGCGGCTGCTTCTGAGCTTGCTGAGCGGTGGGCCAGTCCTGAGGCGAGTTCTGTGCTGGACTGAGATTTGACTGGGGTTCATCCTGGCAGCCCTGTAGGTTCTGTCCTTGACCAGATCCGCCAGCTTCAGACTGTTGCTCTGCATTGCTGTAAGCATAGAAATTGGCCTGATTGCTTGACTGTGACTTGTGATCTGCTGCCTGGGGAATGGCCCAAGCTCGTTGGCGAGCTGCAGGTTGCGCTTGATCACTGGAGCTGCTTTTGGAGCCTGTTGGTAGCGAATCTTTGATGCTATTGGGAACATACGGGCCCTCTGAGCTCAGAGGTTGTACCTCCTGTTGAACGTATAGGAGGTCTGCGTTTGACTGCCGTACTTCATACACAGCCTGAGTCTCTTGATCTGCAGCCTCAACGTACTGCGCATAACCTTGAGCGAGTGAGGCTGACGAGTCTCCCCTATAATTCAAGGAAGTTCAGCTGTCAGATATGTGCCTGCGTTATGTTTTTCTTGAAGCGAAAGCAATATTGCGAAGCTTACCCGTTGCCCCGTTCAGCTGGAGATGACTGGACTAAGTGCACCGCCTGTTGCAGGAGGCTGCTGAGTGACCGTATCTGCGTAGCATCCAGGCTCAAGCTGATAGAGACTTGGCCTGGCCCAGCTGGATTGGCCGGGATATCGATGGTTCCCATGACAATTTCCTGCTGCCAGCCTTCTTGTCTCGCTCAATCTAAGCTTGGATCACAGTATCTGCATGTAAATGTGGCGGATGGCGACAGTTGCGGGAAGCTCACGCCAGGACATATTCTACCTCTGGTCCTGGCTGTTCTGCATGTTCAAACAAGCCGAGGGTTTTTGCAAAATGGCAGGTTTATCTTTGACCTATCGACGCACTCAGCACTGTTCTGTCGTTCAAGGTTGGCGACCCCGGACGTCAACTAAACTGGGTTTGCTCGAGTCCTTCATGACTGCGATTGCCGCACTTTGCGCCCTGACGTTTCCCTGGTTACTTGACTAGTAGCCTTTGAAGTCGTGTTTGCAAAGATCACTCTGGTCAACGCCAATGCGGGGCTTTGAGCAGTGCAGTACCAGCTATGCCACCCCTTCATCAGTCATGTGTCAGCAAAGAAGACCCAGCTGTAGGCTCGGCCGTCCGTTCAGGCACCCTGTCAAGCGAAGAATACTCAGAGTCTGTGCAGAAGCCAAGGACACACAGCTTGCTCAGCAGACCCCAGGTGGTCAGATGCTTGCACGCTCTGAAAGCTTCATGCAACAAAAAGTGACTCTCCGAGAGGCACATGACGGCAGCTGGGTAGACAAAGTCGATGACTGGGGCTCCTTCTGGGGCGAAGACGAGTACTTGATTTTCGATGATGAGCAGCTTGACGACTCTTATGATGGTCTTACAATGGGTAGGTAACGTGCAGAGCAATGCACAAGCCTTGCAGCAACTCCCGTTGCTCGCTAAATCCAAGTGCACCACAGCAGCACATCTTCTGAGTGGTTGCTGTAAACTCAGGCACCGCCAAAAACACAGAGCTCATAAAAAAGGCCCATGACGCCATTACAAATGACTTACTGTCCAGTAAATGGCGGGAGAAGCATCCAGAAGTTGTGCACTGGCTGCCGTACCCTCTGCGGAAAGAGTATGACCCTGAAATCCCAGAACCTGAACCGCTTCCTGAGCGAGACTGGACTGAGTTTGAGCTGCGGGCCTGGGTTGAGAAAAGAAGATGGAGAGCAGGCAAGGATGCCGAGTGGAATCAGCGCCAGGAAGATGTGGGCAGGTATGGTGCATTTGTTCGTACTTTGATTGACTGTACAAAATTGCCTGCAGCTGCTTCTGGGGTCATGCTGGCCCTGGTGCATGGTAAGCACTAGGCTGTTACGACCACCAACAGGGACCACACGCAGCTTGCTGGCATGCACGGTTGCTTGTTGTGATGGCTGCAATACTGATTGGACCAATTTTGAATTGGATGACATGCCATCATATGGTACTCCAGCCCTTGTCAGCTACGTTATGTTTTCATTCAGACTGAGACCTTTTATGTGCCACTGTTTGCGTGAGCATCAGCAGTTGCCTATGTTTCAGTTCTTTCTCATTGTTGTGCAGATTTGATGTGTTCAACGTCACCGAGGAGAATGATACCCGTCTGATGCCCAGACATGAGCTCAGCAAAACTTGGTCTCACGAGGAAATCTGGGATCTCATTCTTAATGGGGGCATGAACGCCAACCCTGCTGATGTACCAATGAAAACATATGACCCACGCGCCAGAGCTGACTATTTCAGTGAAGGAATCCAGTATGTCACATTGACAAAGCCACACACATTTCTTTGCATACTACAAGCATACCTATTGCCGTGCATGGTGGAGTTCTGCATTGCCAGCTATGATCAGCAGTGGCTCGCAGAACAGCTGGGCTGTGCCCTGGCCTAACCTTGCTTTGCTGCACAGCGTGTGGGTCTACCCCTGCATCTCCTCATGTTGCTGTCATGTGCAGGTACTTCCCAGAAACGGATGAGTGGCTAGCTTCAATTGGCCACTGGTGGGAGGATGAAGCTGAGCCAGATGTGGGCCAGGAGGTGTCAATGCTTGCCTCTGACTTCTCAGACATCAATGTGGGCAACAATGCAGATGACACAGATGATCCGTCAGGAGAAGCTGATAATGAGGATGAACCTGCAACAGTCCCTGATGATGAAGCCTCAGAGCTTGGCAACTTGTTTGGTCCAACAGACTTGTAAATACACAGCCTAGACATGGTCTAATTATGGCAGACTGCATGCATCCCAGCCTTGTTGCAGTCAGTCAGAAGCTCCTGAATGAATTTCTCAGAAGTACCTTTTACAAGCTTTCTCAGAATTCATGATCACACTTAATGTCACTTTTCCAAACGCTCCGTGAACTTGTTCCAGTGCTTGACATCAGCACACCGTGGCACGTTTGTGTCCCTCAAAAGATGTGACCGTACAGGAGCTATTGCCAGTCAGGAGTTGTGCACATGTTGCATGCATATAAGGCACTGAGCCTTACATGCAGTTCGACTGCATTGGCAGTAATTCTTCGAAACGGACGTCGAGAGATCCGACAATGATTGATTATCACATGATCACCCCACATGCAAGGTCCAGGAAATTATCCTTGGATGCACTTGTCAACGATTAATCGCATCACAGAATTCGTTCAGTGAGTGGGTAAATCCCTAAGAGAGGAACATGTTGCTTTCACTGACGACCCTAAGAGTATTCTGATCCGCACAAATACAGAGCGTTGGCATTGAATCGAATTTTGTGGGATATATCAATGCCACTTTTTGCAAGTAAGCTCTACACTAAACCTAGGTACTTCCTATTGTTCCCTCGTTGTTCCCATTGTTCAATCGTTGCTACTCAGATTCGTTGAGAGACGGTATGTAGTAATATACAAGAGCCCTACACATCCCCTAGAGTGAGCCGAGGCACAATGTTCATAGACTGCAGCTCCTGGAAAAGAAGCTTGCAAGCATATGGTAGCTTCATCTTGGCCATATGGTCAGGAGTCTTGAGGCTTGGACAGCAGGGAAAGCCCAGGTTTGCATTGTAGTAACCTAAAAGGCCACAGTGGGTGCAAACATGAACCTGCAGACAGCAATGCAGGCCTGAGTCAGCAACAAAGCAGTGCACATTCCAATTTTACTTTGATTCCCTTTGCAATGCCACGCATGGTGTGCTACAAAACAGTTGTCTGCATGACGCACGATATCACCACTATCAGTCGGCAGTTCATAGCATGCAAAGCACAAACATACAAGTACAATGAGTGGTGCAATGTGCAAGTCAAGACAATGGAGGGTTCCCACAGATACACTTCAAAGCATCCCCTTGGGGTTACCTCAAATTCATCAGAGCTGATCATGAGACGCTCAAGCAGCAGCATGGAGGCACCATAGCCAATGAGGCAGTCCCTCTCCATCTCTCCTAGCCGAAGGCCCCCATCCCGGCTTCGCCCCTCGGTAGGCTGACGGGTGAGGACCACCAGGGGGCCTCGCGCCCTGGCATGCATCTTGTCCATCACCATGTGCTTCAGCTTCTGATAGTACACTGGGCCCATGAAGATGTATGCCTCCAGAGGCTCACCTGTGCATGCAATTGTTGCCTTTCAACACCAGCTGCTTACTTTGCTTGGCAATGTGCATTGCAGAAGACACAGCATAGCCTCACAACTGAGTGTCATGCCAGTCAGCACACACCCCTCTTGACCCTCTTGATGACAGCCCTCCATAGATTTGGTGCACAAGCATGATAGACCTTGATATGCACAGCTACCAACTTGTGGCATGTTGAGACCTGCAAAATTTGAGTAGGTTAGGCGGTGCTATCGCATGCAGTCAGCTTGCCGCACACCACAAAACAGCTGCTTGCATGACTGCATCATGGCCCAGGCAATGCTGACCTGTGATGCCGCTGGTGATGAAGTCCTTCCCACTGTAGTTGAAGCCATTGGCCACCAGGGTCTGACTGATAGCCTCTGTGGTGTCAGCTAAGCCCCCAGGCTCCCCGAAGGCAGTCCCATAGTGGAACTTTCCACTCAGTACCCCAGCCTTACTGCCCAACAGCTCGATCATCTTGCCCACTGTCATACGGGAGGGGAATCCATGGGGGTTCATGATGAGGTCTGGGCACAGGCCAGCTTCTGAGAAGGGCATGTCCTGTTGGGGGATGATGGTGCCTACCACGCCCTTCTGCCCATGTCGGCTGCTGAACTTGTCCCCCAGCTCAGGTCGCCGGGTGTGACGCATCAGCACCTATGCAGGCACCATCAACAGGTGAAGGTGAGATCATGATAGAAAAAATGATGTGTCAAACAATGATGACTTCACATGAGACCATTTTTGAAGGCAACGCTTGTGACAAACACATCACACGACATTTGCTGGAGCGTGTGATCATCATTACTTGTTATTCCCACTTTCTGACCTTGATGATCTCCTCGTTTTCATCATTCTGTGTGAGCAGGACCTTGTCCACGACAGAGGTCTCCCCCTTGGAGCCCTTGTATGACATGGGGGTGGGCTTGTACATGTTATCAGGCAGCACCCCCCCATGCCCCATTGGGAACAGATCCTTGGTGTTGGTGGGGCTGATCTTGTTGATGTAGTAGTCCCCATTCTCAATCGACTCCCCCACAGCACACAGTCCATCAGAGTCCAGCAGCTTGAATTTGCCGTTGCCCCGCTTCTGCAGTGGCAACACAATCAGTGCGATTGTATGCTTAAGAGTGGTATGGCTCACGGAGCCTGTGGCTGACTGAACAGTGCTTGCTGGGGCCCAGCACTGGTCTCATATGCTATGAGCTACAGATACCACCTGTGAAAGACATGTGCGTCACAGGCACAACTTTGCAATCACCTGTGCCTAACAGACTCTTTTGCTTGTGCTTCTGCTGCTGCATGCTAAAGAAACATTTGCATGCAAGGTGAGCACAAGGGGTGGACATGAGATGTCAAGCTTTATGCCAGAAGCTAGTGCATGTGACAAGGAGGACATTCTTGATTGACTGATGAGTTGACTTTGACCATGCTCCAATGAGCCTTGCTGATTTGTGATGACTCAGCCCACCAAAAAGCCAATAATTTACGCTGATGTCATTGCAAACTGTGTCAAACTGCATCAGCCACGGAACACGGTGTGTACACATTGTTGATGACTGTGTGTGTGAGCCCAAACCATATTCCGGCCATGCACAACCACCGTTGGACAGCTGGACCACAGATGTGCATGCATTATCAACATCTTGGCAGAGGCCTTTCACTAGACCCAGCCATAACATGCACCCCAAGCTGGGCCTTAACTCTGATTCAAACCCTGCCCTGACCCTGATCTTGTCTGTTCCCATGAACATTGACCCAATGCTGACCCTGACCCTGACCCTGAGGCTGAGGCTGAGGCTGAGGCTGAGGCTGAGGCTGAGGCTGAGAACAACAGGCTGGAGCATGAACCCAATTGTGCTACAGGCTACAAAACTGACCTGGCCAGGAGGAACAACAGGCTTGACCACACGATCTGTGGTGCGGTTCTTGTACTTCTTCATAGTTGTGCCATACTTGCGCAGCACAACACACCGCCCAAAGCCCCTGTCCAAGCTGCTCTTGTTCATCACAATGGCATCCTCGATATCATACCCTGCATGTGCCAATGATCAGTTACAGGCCAAGGGCAGCTAGCCAAGTTATGGCCTTCAGGACAAATACAACCTCTGACCAAAGGTGGTCGCAATCAACAATGACTGTCCACAAATGATATGTGCGCAAGACAGATGTGTGCGATCCAGAGAAGATCTCCTCCTCAAGCAGGTCCACAACCTCAGGGACTCAGTCGCCCGAAGTCAAGCTAGAGATCATCAGCAGGAGACAGGCTGTAGAAACTGTATACATACCTGAGTATGACATGACAGCAACAGTAGCATTCTGGCCAGCTCCAAGCCTGTCGTAGCCCACCAGCTCAATGGTTTTGGTGGTGAGCAGTGGGCGCTGGGGGTACACCAGCAGGTACAGCAGCGTGTCCATCCGGTTCAGCTGGTTGTAAGCCACATTGCCCATAGCCTGCATCACCCAACCACACTCATGCCTGCACACACTATTTATGACAAGATACATTGTGATGAAATACAGTGTGGATGAAACAATGTGCAGATTGTGCAGAATTTGCACGCAAGATGCGGTCATTCGTTACGCAAGTCTAAGGTCAAGTATGTACAGTCCTGAGTAGCTCCCTGCACGAGACCCTGTGTGTACCAGCAGATGCAGTCAGTGTGATAAGGCACCATATAGCACCCAAGCAGAAGGATGACAACAGGCCTTCTGTCTGCCATCCATATTGCTTTGCAGGCAGTCCGAACAACAGTAGAGCATCCCTTATGGTGAGACATCATGCTGTTGCAGCCAAGCTATGCAGACAGAGATGTGAAGCTGTGAAGAAGGCGCACCTGCTTGCCCATGGCACATTGGTAGGTGTTACGCGGGGACTGGTTGTGATGAGGGTATGGGATGAGCCCCGCCACAACCCCCAGCACAGTGAAGGGCTCAATCTCCAGGTGTGTGGTGTCAGGCCCACACTTGGTCTCGTACAGGGCCACCAAGGCATTGCTCTCCTCGTTCACATCCAGGTACTCCACCAGACCGTGGTGCAAGAAGTGGTTGAAGCTCCACTCACCGTTCTTCAGCTTGGCAATGTGGTCGGCTGTGACACGGGGCATGCCGTGGTCACAGATGATCAGCGGGCGGCACACCCTGCACCAGCCACACTCCTGTTCAAAGGGCCTGACTTCACATGTGATCTCAGGGCAGGACTTTTGCAAAAGCAGGATTTGTTTTGGGCAGACTAGTTAGCAACAGCAAGGTGCATGATGGCCTGGCGCTAGCAGTCTTTGTACACATAGCCAACAAGCAAGCCACTTTGCAGAATCCTCATATAGACATGTACAGCGGATCAGTCCGGTCCTGAGGGCCAGAAAAGGCGTGCATTCACTATGGCTTTGCTACATGCACACAGCAGCGCTGACAACAGCACCACACTGCTGTACCTAAGCGTAACAGCTGCATGCTTTGGACCTTGCTTTATCTGTTAGATTCATACTGCATTCAGCTTGCAATTCACACGTTCAAAGGCATTGCAATGGCAAATCTCCGTTCAGGTTGCATTGGTTTGCCCTTTTGACTAGTGTTGACAGTAGACGTGAAAGGGAAGCACAAGTGCAACTGACCTGCCGCCATCACTGGCTATGTGGCAGCACTCCTGCTGGATGTACACGCTCACAAACTCCCCGACTCGGTTGCAGCGCCGCAGGCGGCGGAAGGCAGCAGCAAAGCGCAGAGGCTGGCGGTGCACTCCCAAAATGCTGCCATTCAATATCACCAAGGCCGCATTCCTGCAAGACACCCGTGTGAGTTTCCTGGGGGGTCAGGGAGGGTTGGGGACAGGAGACAGGAAGGGCAGAAGGCACTTGGAACAGACAAACAGCAGCCCTGAAAGGCAGATGGTGGCATGAGGGGCAGAAGGTGTCTGGCATGGAAGTCCTAGGAGGTGGCGCCACAGGTTATGAGGTGATGATTCAAGAGGGCCAGATTGTGTCTTGCACAGGCCAGCCGGATGACACAAGGCCTGGTGTGCAGGCTCCAGCCAGTGACCAGGCTGTCAAGAGTCAAAGCTGAAGGCTCAACAAACATTGAAAAGGAGCAAACAAGATGTCAAGCTGTGTGAGCCAATCAAATGAAAACTAGACAATGAATACTGAACATGCTACATGCAACCAACCTTGCATGCCAAAGGTGATGCATGTAAGCAAAACACAAAGCATACAGGCACAAACAAACCGCCATGCCCCTGAGAGCCAGTGCTGCAGCAGGCCGTCGTTGGAGCACGCAAACTGTGATGCCAAGCAAAACAGCAACATGCAATGCAGACAAGCACAGGGCAGAGGTGGGGGCACAAGGTACTTGCCATGCAGCTCAAGAGCAGCAGAAAGGATGGGCATCTAGACAAGAGCTAGAAGGCACACTGGCAACAGGCACTGGCAGAAAGCATGACGAAAGACACTGATGAAAAGCAGTGACAAAATTTACTCAGGGTAGCAGGAGGTACCTGTCATGCAACTCAGAGCCAGTGATGAGGAGGGCAGGTTCCACCCCCAGCATGTAGGCCAGCTGGGCCAGGGGGGCCTCCTCATCGTCTGTTGTGACATGTGTCATGAGGGCCAGGTTCTTGACCAGGCCACAGCTCTCACCCTCAGGAGTGTCAGCTGGGCACAGCATGCCCCACTGGCTTGGCTGTAAAGCTCGAGGCCCACTCACCTGCATTGGATGTGAGGCCATGTTGTGAGATCAAGTGTGCTTGTGACAGCAGCTTCAACCTGAAGGAACATAGGACATCCTGTGCAAACCTGACATGACCCTGAGTGAAGGCCCAAGGTCAACGCCTGAGATAGCATTCTGTAACTTTGGCCTGCAGCCTCTAGGACAGCAGCTCAGCAAGCCCCTTGGATAAAAGTGCAAGGTCTCCTGAGCATAACCCGAGCGGTAGGTTGACAGGTGAATACTCAAGTGCTAATGTGCAGCACAAGCAAGGACTCATTGTCAGTTGACTGCCCTTTTAAGTCCCAAGCATTCACAATGATACATTATTTGACTGGGTGGTTGATGATTTGAATGTAGGGGTTGACTGATTGATTGGTTGAGAAGAAGTGCACCTTCCTGGTCTTCTCGAACTGGGACTGGATCCTGGTCATCATCCCCAGGGAGGCAATGAATGACAGGCGCGACAGCACCTGAGTGACTCCTTTGCGGTCCATTCTGAAACGCTGGATCTTCCAGTTGCCGCTGCTGATGCTGCTCTCCAGGTTGGCCGTGATCAACTGGCTGGCCATGGACTTGCCAATGTCAAACACAGCTGCTCTGTTTGCCTTGGAAATGGACTTCTCTGCCTGTGTCATGACACATGCTCAGCAGCCGTAAAATGAGATGCTGATACAAGTACTGAGACCTGTCACTCCTCTTGTACATGCTTTCTTTTGATTCTCACAGCTGATCAGAACGTCCTGCAGGACTTGATTGTGTCAACAACTACAGCAGTGAAGTTGAACATCTTTGTGGCAATGCAAGGCAAGCAAGCACAGCGATCTGCATAGAGCGGCCATCACATCACACAAGGGCTCAATGGGGACCATACCACACACACTCACTGTGTGTGACAACTGACTGTGGGACATGCAAGCACAACTCACAGTAGTTCTGAGCTCTCCATTGAAGCGCTTGAACAGATCCTCAAAGAGCAGGGACATGAGGCCACCAGCCAGCTCCAGCCGTTTATTGCCGTAGTAGTCCCTGTCGTCGATGAAAGACTCATCTATCATTGCATACAGCATCCTCCAAATCATGAAGGCAATGTATGTCACCTGCCAGCAATGAAGGGTAGGTGAGGTCTTATGATGTCACTCAGGTTCAGCAGAAAATAAAGGAATACAAAGGGAATGTGTGCCAACTTGCCGTACAAGCAGGCAAGATCCATGTTTGATTTCACAGGTTACAAACCTGCAGCAGATGTGGAATTTGCACCCTGCTGTGACCATTGATGCAATCCCAGACTGACTCTCACAAAGATCATGATCTACCCTTTATGAGTGAGTCAGACGATGTTGTAGACGACAGATGAGACGCAAGCCTACAGCTGTTACCACAGCTGGAGATTCAGACTTTGCACATCAGGCCTTAGCAGACACTCATATGCAAACAAGCAGCAGCAGCTAGGGCAGTAGGCTGCATGGTGGCAGGGGTTACCTTGGCCTGAAAGTTGTAACGGATCACAGGAATGTGATTCAGCAGAGTGTTGGCTAAAACCTCTCTGGCCTCATCTCCCTTGGAAGCAAAACGGCTCTTACGTTGGAAGGGCGAGGTCTTGCTCTTCACCTTTGCGCCTGCAAGGACAGCCAATGAATTGATGCATGTAGTCATTTGTGCATGTCTGATTGTGTTCAAGGACAATCTGTGTTGATAAGGTTGCTTGCCTGCATTGTTGCATTCAATGGGCTATATGCAGCAAATCAGAACGCACCCTGCAAGGACTATCCTACAGTGAACACAATTGCCTGCGGACAACTGAACTTTATAGACAGAGTCATTTGGTAGGGGTTTGTCAATACATGAATTAGTGAACGGATGAATGCACGAGTGAGTCAGTGGGTGAGTGAATGAGCAAGCAAGCATGTGAATGACTGAGAGAATGACTGTCTGTAAGTGAGTGCATGCAAAAATGAGTGCAAGGATGAATGAATGGATGTCTGTGCAGACTCACCCAGCCATTCCAGAGCCTGCTGCTGTGTGAAAATGCTTTGTTGCTTGCACTCTTGCAAGGAGGGCGCAAACAGTCCAGCATAGGTTCCCTCGTTCCCAATCAGCTGTGTCACCTCCTGATCACTCTCAACACCCATGGCCTTCATAACAATCACAATGGGCACAGCATCCCTGCAACATCCCTCCAAGGCTTGAACTGCTTATGACAAGCAACACGTCAAGGGAGCAACCTCAAACAGTGATGCAGGACACCACTCAAAATTCCAGCCAGATTCCTGAAGAGTAAGCTGCAGTACATGCTGCAAAAGGTATGACGGCAGCAGCGAATGGCCATCAGGGTTGTACTTAGCATGCAGTCTTACGTGAAAGCGTTCTGTGTGAGCATGAAGCGGCCGTGCTTCAGCACGATGTTCATGTTGGTCTTTCTCTCATGGGTGGAACTCTGTACTGAGGCTTTGACTTGCTGGTGGGAGTCCACGTCAATGATGATCCTGTTCTTTGATAGCTGCTCTTGCATGAGGATGACTTTCTCTGTGCCCTGCATTCACCAGGCTGCATTTCATTCTGAGCCTGGCAGATTGGGGTGGCTGAGTGTAGGCTCCCACAATCTTCACATGGACACTTGCCACCTCATGCTTGCAAAAGCTTGTGACAGAAAGCTTAAGACTGGCATCTGGGAGTAAGACTGAAACATGCAGCTTAATACGGTGTTATGACCATTGTGTTGAAAGCCTGATGGGATATGCATGCTGATGAGGTGAGTGTCTCAGCGCCTGCTTGATCATTGGTCAGGGAGCACACAAAGGGCATGTCAAGCGTGTTGGTCAGATCACACAGCATGTATGTGTAGAGTGCATGTGACACGCCAGACGATTACAGCAGGTGCACTGTCTGTCTGTGGTCGTGGGTTCACCCTGACAATGAAGTATCCGCCAGAGTCCAGAGGGCATTCTCCAGCTCTAGCCAAGGCTGCTTCATCCTTACCATTCAAGACACACCTGCAGTTGCGCAAAAATGTCAAAACGTTAGACAACACTACCAAGATCATGTCGCATACAGTTGTTGCAGAGCCATGCTTGGATTGCATCAAGCTAAAGGTGACAAGGCAGAAGTCCTTGAAAGGATGACAGCACCAAGCTTGATGAAGTGTCTGCGGCTTTGTATGCCCTGCAATGGCTGATAAAAGGCAGATACAGCAGCAGTGGGACAATTGTATGCTGGGTCTGTTGTGCACCTGCCACTACGAAGCATGAGGGGCAGCTTGCCAATGGTGACAGCACCCACTCCATTCTTGCCCTTCTTGACGATCACCTCCTTGCCGCGGGTGTACTCAATGTCCACGCTGATCGGTGCTGAGTAGGTCATGTCCCGCAGGCGACATTGCTGCGGTGTGATGTCAGACTGGATGAAATTCTCTTCTACTTTTGGTGTGCCAATGAAGATGTCTGTGTACCTAGCAGAAGCACAAGAAAGTGCTGTTCAAGAACCTAGATGCAGACCTTGCCTGCTGAGCTTTCTGTGTTTTGAAACGTCTCTAAGCACTTACTTCAAATAGAAATTGGGGTCAGAATCAATAGTGAGCTTCTCATTTCCCTTGGCGCGGACAATTTTCTTGATTTCGTGGTCGATGAAATAGTTGAAGGAATCGATGTGCTGTTTGACAAGGCCTCTGACTTTGAGGAAAGCTGGCAAGAGCTCAAACTTGTCCTCGACAGTCTTGATGGGGCTGGTGAGCTTTTTTGGGTCCTTGAGCAACACCTCTTCTGCTGCATCGTGACGGTCTCCATCGAGGTCAGGCTCGGGAGTTGCACCCATTTGTGCACGCCTTGAATCGAGCCGCCAAGCTGAAGCCTTGCGGACAGCTGTGCGACGGTCTGATCCCGCTGCAAGCAAGCCTTGCAAAGCTCGTGGCCAGGTCGCAGGAAGAGCTGCGAGGTTTGTTTATTGCCTCAACGTGTTGAGACATGACTTCAGGTCATTAAGAAACCATGACTTGCCGTGTCGCTACGTGCCGACCGACGCAGTGGCTCGCCTTGCTCCTGCTGCTGAAAGTGACATGCACCGAAACCAACCTGCTGAGGCAGTATTACTAAGCAACCTGAGGTTTCTGTCCGTGACATGAAGTGGTCTTTCACCACTTCGTCATGGAGCTGATGACACAACGACCAGAATTCTGACTGCATACCGTATCACAATATCTTTCTATGATCCAGGCATTTTACCAGGCTCTGCAGATCAGTGCATCCTTGGCAATGTGTATCTGAGATCCAATCTATCAAGGGAATGACTACATCCTTGAGCACAATGAACAGTTTGCTGCAAATATGCAGTCTGATTGCTTGGAGCAATTCCACATTACGACGAATTTTGAAAAACCTGTGTAGAATAGGCCATCCGAGACTCGCTATATGTTGCCACAGTAATTCTGTCACATGCTCAATACGCATGCACTGCTGGACCCCTGCTTACAAACAGTCTGTCTGTCTGCAAGTATCATTTGGCCTCTGTCTCCATCGGCTCAGCAGGATCTTCAAGACTTGTTGCCTTGACAGCCTGGCTTGTGTCCATGTCTGCAGATTTGTCTTCCTCATCTTTTGCTGCCGGTAGCACGGACTCCGGCAGAGCTGCCCCTACATTTTGCATGCTGTTGTCGGCACCAGCGATGTCGGTGTCTGGGTCCACCTGATGAGTTGCTTCCTGATCAGGATGATGTTCCTCTTGATGAGACTCCTCGTTGAGTTCCAATACTTTAGTGATACCCTCAGCAGCTGGCTCTTGAGATGCATTACGTGCCCTGAACATAAGAAGCGCCTGTTGTTGATACTGGCATGGCATGGCTTGCACAAATATGGTCGTCTAGCAGCAAGAACAGAGCAAGTACAGAAACAAAATGTCCTGTATGCAAGCACGTGATAGCTTTTGCTCTCAACACCCCTCTTGACAATGGTCAAGGCCATGCATACATGTTGACGACCACATTGTGATTGTCAACACAAAACCCACCAACACATGCAGCAAGACAAATTACATATGTTGGACTACAGGAACAAATGCATTTACTGACCTGTCGAATTGCTCTTCATCAGCAGAGTAAGCTTCTGCAACATATCTGTCATCATCTGCATTGCTAAGATGAGCAGCTGAACCATTGACTGATCTGTCTGGCTGGGCCTGCTGGTTAGCTGCATCCTGGTTCTCTGTATCCTCCTCCTCTTCATCCAGGACCACATAGGCACCATCCTCCACCTCATCGTCTAAACACACATGTTCCAGTGTTTACCTCGGACCAAGCTCTGTCAACAGCTGTAGCAACTGTGCCAAACCAAGCACAAAGCAGCATCTCAAACATGGTCAGGGACAGTAGAGACACCATTGACTACGAATCTGTGCAGACACACACAATCATGGTATGTAGACCATCATGACAAGTTTGAGAGCAGTAGTCACCTTCCGCACCCTCTGCAACACCAGCCTCATTTTCCTCTTCAGCTGCAACTGCAGCAGTTGCCAATTCATCAGCATTGTCTCTGCCACTGGGCTCTGCAGCCGGTGTGGCTGCGGCCCTTGTCTGTGCTGCAGCTTCTGTAGCAGCTAGCCTGCGTGCAGCTGCTGCCTCAGCTGCCCTTGCCATGGCAGCCACATTTTCAGCAACTGACTGCCTCTTGGCTTCCATCTTGGCAGCCTCTTCAAGCTGCAGTGCAGAAGAAGCAGTGGGATTGCGAATGTGATGAACAGACTGGCATCACTCACAAGGTGCAACAACTCACAGCGATAAAGTAGCATGGAAAGCTCGCATGGCAATAAAGTTACACTTGTGTGGGACGGCAGTAACGCACGCTTGCAGCTTCTGATTAGTAGATGCCTGATCACCAACAAGGTGATATGATCTAACTAGAATATGTCTTACCTTGAAGGCCTCAAGCTTTTCCTGCTCTTTCTCTAGCAAGCTTTGTGTTGCAGCATTGTGCTTGCCGGGGAGCCAGCACAGAGGAGGTCCTGCGTTGGTCTGAATGAATTTTGCAATCTTACTGCGGTGCAAGACCCTCTGCACGAGGCCTATCTCTGCACGCTTGACTTCTGCTTGCATGTTGAGTTCGCGCTTCAGGTTCATTTCTGTTTGCCTACAAGATGGCAGATAGCAACGTCAGAAGTTCTGAAAAAACAGCTCTGCTTCAGACAAGAAGGTAATGGTACAATGTCGTACAAAATCATGCAGTGCTCACCGCTTTGCAGCCATTTCGCGCTTGAAGTCCGCCTTGAACTTGACTAGCTCCTCTCTTCGGCGCTCTTCAGCTCGCTTCAATGCCTCATCCCTCTGCTGGGCAACTCTGCTCTTACGGAAGTCAGAGCTTTCATCTCTGAACAGCCAGTCAGTGCTTAGCATTTGTTGACCACATCTGTTTCAATGTGACACAGTTGTAACGCAGTCAGTGTTGTAAGTCGGCTGATTGAGAACTGCTCATGGAAGATACCAAAAGAAATCAATTGGCAGTTGCAGATGAATGTTTGCTAATGAGTGACACTCAGGCAAACAGGACAGCAGAAGACTATCAAGCATGCTTACTTGCACTTCTGGAGTGTTTGATTCAAAAAGCCAAACATGCGCCTGTTCCTTTTCTTTGCTGCTGGATTGTCTTCTACATCATCAGGCTTCGGCCGCTTGGCAGTCATGCTTTCATCAGTCTGCAAAGTACAGTAGACAGCTTGGAGTGCAGCTCAGAGCAACTTTGGCTGTTGCTGTCAGGTGTTGACTGCATATTGTACCTGTGAAAACAATCGTGTCTCTCCGTCTACAACCACAGCTGATAACAGTCGCTTCCTTGAACCTGCGGGCTGCAATGAGAACAGCAAGGGCACCATTAGTTCAGGTGCAGAAGTATAAGCAAGAGGTCTGACAGCGATGTTGAAGCAGCAGGATTGATCACCACCTCAGAAGATACTGGTGCTTCTGCAGGAGCAAATTCTGGTTTTGACGCTGGCTTCTGGCGGTCCTGTGAGACACGTGGACCCAACCTATTCATCACAGAAGATTGTGGCACATCACGCAAAGATCTGACTGGATAGCCATTGTTTCTGGGAGGCCAGTCTGAGGCTCTGCTGGCACTTGGAGGGCCTGGCAGGTGACTTCTGGGGTGTGGTCCCTCAAATTCCGGCTGTCCAGGGTAAGGCTCCCTGCCTGGGACTCCTCGTCCGGGCAGAGCTCCTCCCCTGAATGGAGCACCCGGAGGGCCCATACCCCGCCCTCGACCTCTGCCAGGAGCATAGGTGCGGATGCGCTCGGTCACCTGCGTTTCCAAACGTGCGAAGAGATGGGGGTGATCAGTTGGTCAACCAATCTTGTCTTAGATGTCCATGCAGCAACGTCTGGACGCTTCTGAAGCCAACTTCTCACCGCTTGCCGTTCTTGATATATTCCTTGCAGTTCTTGCTCCAGCTTTGCAACGTCAAGATCCACAGCCATGGCTGAGTGACCACCTGACCGGAATGTCGGTACTGACGAGAACGCCTTTGCTGGATCGTCCTCACAACCACCTCCCCAAGCAATCAGGAACGCAAGGGGTATGCAGACATGGTCAAAGTGCGACTGACAAGGCTCACCGCCTGAGTCTGGCTATAACTGCCCTGACCTAAAAGGGGCTTGAGGTTTAACCCTGAGAGCTGCTCGGGCAAGCGCAGTTAGCAGAAGCGAGCGCCCAGATACCAAGACAAGTTGAATGCTGAATTGTGGACATTTACAGCATTGCGCTCAGTCCGATAGGAGACAGACGTCGTCACAGCGCACGTAGAATCGCTTCTGCACGAAGCACAAAATTCCAAGCGTTGATCTGTGCCCTTCAAGCTGATTGTGGGGATCTCTTTTCCGCTCAGCTGGAATGCGACCCTTTTCAGAGCGCACTGACTGAAAGCTAGCATTGCCACGTCTAAAGCTTTTCAGATAGCCTCAAGGCTCTGCGACAAGCGGCCCAGCAAGTCTCAGGTAACCCAGCCTGAGTGTCGCTTCGGAGCGTTGTGTCCGGGCGCCATCGTTCACAGCATGGCTCTTGCACTACAGCAAAAGCGGATGTGTCTGGGCATTTGGATGGCAGCAAACTTTCTTCGTACGCACCCACTAACATGCACAAGGTGGTGCAGGCGGGTCAGCGCCTGATGCGCAGGCGTCTGTACTACTGGCGGTGAGTGGCCTGTGTGCTGGTGACAGCTTCAGAACCGATATGAGCAGCAGTGACATACAGCCCAGCCCAGCCAGTCCTGCCAAAAGTGATCACAGCTCAGGGCAGGCCAAAGCTAATGTCGTTGACAACATCTGGAAGGCCTGTGCATATGGCGATTTTGACAAGCTCAGGGCACTTGCTGCTCAAGATCCAGCTTTGGTTAATCAGCCAGATGAGCAAGGCTACTATCCATTGCAGTGGGCAGCCCTCAACAACCGGGTTGGAGTCACCAATTTCTTGCTGGAAAACTCAGCAAAGCCAGATACCAAGGACCACACAGGCCAGACTGCTCTGCACTGGGCAGCTGTACGTGGCTCCCTTCAGGCTGCAGAGACGCTTTTGCGAGTAGGTGCAGACCCTAGGCCACCAGATGGCAAAGGGTACACCATCTGCCATGTTGCCGCGCAGTATGGACAGACAGCTTTCCTGTACCATGTGGCTCTGAGGTGGGGGGCTGATGTGGACTCTGCAGACAGTGATGGCAGGACACCTCTGCATTGGGCAGCTTACAAGGGCTTCACAGACACTATAAGACTGCTGCTAGTGATGGATGCCAGGTTTCATCTTGCTGACAAAGAAGGTTGCACACCCTTGCATTGGGCGGCCATCAGAGGCAATGGAGAAGCATGCACGCTGCTGCTGCAAGGTGGCTCAGCCAGTCTGCTCACAGCTCTGGATGTCACTGGTAGCACCCCTAGCCAGCTTGCAATAGAGAAGAAGCACAGGTGTGTCCAATGTGCTGGTGTCATGCAAGCACTCTTGGTGCTCCTAAAATGTTGCAATGCATCTTGACTGTTGAAGCTGCATGGTGTGCCCTGCAACATACAACATCAGACCAAGCTGTGCTTTGCTGCACATACACATGTGACTCTCATACAGAGTTATTGGATGCTGCAGTCTGATGCATGACCTCGCTTATCACACTCATGATGCTGTCTGTAGGCATCTGGGTGTTCACTTGGCAGAGTGGAGGCAGTCACAAGAAGGGGGCAAATGGTTTGGCAAGAAGGGCAGACTGGCCTTTTTGACCAGTACACAGCTCTGTCCAGGCATCTGGGCCCTCATCATTGGCCTGGTCTCCTTGTTCCTCTTCAAAGTGGTCCACAATGCCTCTGTTGGGCCCATGTCAGCCGTCAACACTCTTTGGTCCTGGTCAGTGGTCATTCTGGCAGCCACTGGGTTGATGGTCCTATACAGCATCACAACCGCAGACCCTGGCTATGTCCGTAGCATCACCAAGGGCAACATGCGCAGCACAAAGGGCATTGCTAATAGGGGGAATGGCGGCAATGGGGGAGAAGGCTACAACCACTACAAAGCGCTTGACTCGCCAGCTCTTTGGGCTGGCAACTGGAACCAGCTGTGCGTGACGTGCAAGATTGTGCGACCCCTGCGTGCAAAGCATTGCAGCATGACTGATCGGTGTGTTGAGGAGTTTGATCATTATTGCCCCTGGGTTGGAAACTGTGTAGGCAAAGGCAACAGACATCTGTTTTTGATCTTCTTGTGGCTGGAACTATTTGCTATGTTGATCAGCGCAGTCGTGACTTGTTTTAGACTCCACCAGGCGTATAAGCTGGATTCCTGGGTGGAGGTCTCTGGTATCCCATGGATGATCATGTTTGTCATCCTGGACGGCTTTGTGCTGATGAGTGTTGGTGCTCTAGCTGTCACCCAAGGCTCACAAATAGCTCGCAATATCACAACCAACGAGCTTGCCAACTGGCATAGGTACAAGTACCTTAAGGATTCAGAAGGGCAGTTTAGCAATCCCTTTGACAAAGGCTGCAAGACCAATTGTACTGAAGCTCTCTTTCCTGCTCGGACACCTTCAGCACCTTTTGTGATACCTCATGATCAGCCAGAAACAATGTCCTTATTGAAGATGGAGCAAGGTCAGCTTGCAAACAAGCATCTTGAGTAGTCTGTGCTGTTGTCTTGCTTGACACCTTGTGTTATGTGTTCCATGGAAGCATGCCATTTGAATGAATGGTCAGGAGGGTCAATGAACATAAATTGGCAATGTTTATGATTTATGCAATCAAATGCCTGCTTGTTCGTTGCCTTAGAGCATTTACACATTTTGATATGATTTGTGTTACAGCAAGACATTTGAGCTTATGCTACGGAAGTACAGCCAAGTAAAGCCGTGAATTCGCCCTCTCCCATGTGCTGCTGGCCAACAATAGCCCCCTGCAAGATTTGAATGTTGACTGTTGATCTCAAAGGGTCTTCCATCAACGCCTGTTCCAAACTTTCGAGCAGGGGATCAGCGGCAGATGATGGACCCAGAACGTCCTGCAACGATTTGAGGCTGTTTAGTATCGGGCAGCTATGCATCATGTGTTCAGCAACAGTCCTGCGCAACAGATACAGACTGAGTCACAAATCACAAGCTCATATTTCCATGGCTCATTAGCCTCTGAGATTGCCGTGCCACAGTTGACATCAACATGATGACAGGACAGACACATCAACATGCCCCCTCTGCTGCACAAGGGCTCTGCATCATATGGGTGATATCATGTAGTCTGACCTGCAGAAAGGCAGGCTCTGTGATTGCATTCAGATTTGTGTGGCTGCCAGGGTCCTCAGCAAGCCAGCTGTGAATCTTGTTCCAAGTCTGCTCCTTCCTGGCTTGCATTGCAGCCTCTTCCTTGCTAACAATGACTGCTTCTGCCCAGGCATATATGGTGCTCTGTGCCAGTGTTTTGCTGTGGTGCATGGCAGCCTGATGCATCAGCTGCAGTTCCCTCAGAAGCCCAGCATGTGCTGCTTGCTTCTGTACTTGTTGCCACGCGCTAAACACCTGCGCAGCACCACACAAAATGACTGACTCTGACCCAAACCTCAGGTTTAATGTGTCATTGGGGCGTGTGAGAAAGGCTTACAGAGTGAGGCAGGCCTGCCATAAGATATCACCTTTCCAGACTGAACTACAAAATTGTTGATGATAAAAGCATTGCTCACTAGGTCGCAGCTTCAGAAACATGCGCACAAAATCTGACACACAAATTGTGTTTTAGCTCAGCATGGACAGCGGCTCTTGAAAATACAGATGTTGCAGCTGCAGACCAACACAGCATTTTAATGCACTACTTGAGTTTGTATGCTTGCCATGATCCGAGCTGATCTCCTCCAAGACTAATGCCCTGCAGAACTGCATGCCAATGCTTGTGACATAGATGTTTGCAGTGACAGCCCTGAACAGCATCTGGGACGCAGAGCAGACATTGCTTCAAGTCAAAGTGCTGAGGTGCTACCTGACGCTGTCTGTACAGCTGAAAATGTCGGTGTGCATCCCGGTGGGCAAGGCGCCTTAGGGCAACAGCCTGTCCCAGCCCCTCCCACATGCCCTTCACCAGCACCTGCCGGTGATGCTGCTCGGCCACTCGCTGCTGACTTGCTGCCGTCCTTGCCCTCTCTTGCTTCTCTTCCGCCACATGCCGCGTCCATGACCTAGTAAACAGGAAAATCTGCACGCCTGAGCTCCACATGCTGCCCATGCAATCTATTCCTGCCTCAACTTGTATAGTGTACAGACAATTTAGCACGCCCTGTGGTCAGCATTTATCAGGACGGTCGTTTTGCAGGTCTGTTGTAGACTATTGGTAAGCTAGCGTAAGTGGCACTGAGATCTGCAACTTCTGACTTTACAAAGCACTTCTGTATACAACCTGCCCAACACCAAACAACATTCGTGTAGTCACCCACCTGAAAGCATGCTGAACAGCTTTAGTCTGCGCCCACTGATGTGCTGTGACCATCTGGCTGTGTGCTTGCTGCACCAGACGCTGCCAAGGACGCCAGCCCTTGTCTCTTGCCACTGTCCTGGCATACTGGATATGAGCCAAGGCACTCTGCATGCCACTTGACAAATATCGCCACATGAGAGACATTACGCGCAACAGATCACACACAGAAGGTTGCCCAGACCAAAGACATTGCAGCTGTCCTGCCACATTTACCTTGCATTACAATACATGTTATACTCTGCTTATGATACATGTCATTAAACAGCACAGTGCCAGACTAGTCAACATGAGGTGAAGCCATGACTGAACAAGTCTACAGATGCGAGTGTACTGCTTCATTGCTGCATGTGACTTGGTTGTGATTGGCATTGCAGCGTCAGTGTGTCAAAGTCTGTATCTCAGTGTCAGACATTTCTGCATTGACTATATCAGCAGCCACTTGGCAAACGCTCTGCCACTGACCACTGGCAAAGTGATCATACATCAGCATGCCTCAGCAGTTCACACAGATGGAAAGATGCACCGAGGTTTGTTGCTGAGCTACTGCACATAGGAGCAGCTTCATTTCAAGCTTACAAACGTATTACATGTTGCTCTATTCCAGATTTGCACAGGATGTGTACACACCTGGTGGGCTAGCAGCTGCTGACTCAGGGCCTTCACAGCAGCTTCTTCCTCCTGCTTCTGTCGTGCTTCCAGCTTACGTATGCGCTCGGCTCGCCGCACAAACTCTTCCTGCTCACGCTGTTTTGCCTGCATGCAACAGATAGGCCAGGCCCTGTTGCCCATGCTGGTGCGTCGCCATCTACACCTGCCTGTGCAGCTTCTGCATTTTCACATGAGATGGATATGATGTCTACAAACAAGCCGCACAGCTATGTCACACAGGTATTCCGTTTTGCAAAATGTCAATTCTTGTGAAATTAAAGGCTTGACATGTCAGTTTGGGTGCCAGAGGTAACACCCGGTCTCGCTCTTGCCACAATGTAGCTGTGCAATCAGGAGAAAGCGAGCTGGTGGAGGGCGAGCTCACCTCTGCTTTCTGGTGGGCTGCCTCACGGCGGGCCTTCAGAGCCTCAAATTTGCCGCGCTTGCGGAAGCGGATGCTGTTCTCTGCTTCAAGTCCACTGCCAGCAGAGTCACCACCAGTGCTGCTACAGCTTCTGGGCAGCGCACAGTATGCTGAGCTTGTACCCACCAGCCCTGGCGTACAGGGCTGCTCCTGGACCTCGCCTTGTTGATGCCCTGGGGTGCAGGGCTGATCCTGCTGCCCTTCCGTCTGCGCTGGCTCGCCTTCCGTTTTGTTTGCATGCATGTTTAAGGAGCTTGGGCGCAGATGCTGGCATGCTTGTCCTGTTGCCCCTGATGGCTCACATATCAACCTGCACTCTGCTAAGTCTGACATGCTGAGTTGCGCCTCCTGAGCACAGCCGCTTACACAGCTGCTCTGAGCATGATGTGGCACTACTCCTTCATTGTTGGGCAGCTGTGCACCTTGTACCCTGTCGCTGTCTACCAGCTCAAGCTGACACACAGCTGCCTGAGCGCCTTCTGCTGCAGCTGTGTCAGCAGCTTCTAGCTGTACCTGACTGCAGGCTGAATTCTGATTGCCACGGTGCACACTAGGCAGACCTGGACCATGTATGTTTGTTTGCAAAACAGTGCCTGTGCCTTGTGCATGGCGTGTGGCGGCAGGTGCTTTGGCACAGGCCTGGGTGCCCCTATTGCAGAGTTGGCTTGCAGGAGCTGACCTTGGCTTGTGCTGCTGCATCTGAGGCTGCTGCTGTGGCAAAGTAGCATCATGCTGCTGGTACTCGTCCTCAGCACAATCAGCACGCAGTTGTTGACCGTTTTGGTATGCGCTGGTGGACGCCAGCCCTGGCTGCCTGCTTGATGCACTGCAAGGCATCTGGTGTCGTCTCAGCTTAGAAGCAGGGCCTCCCTTGCTGCTGCTGGGTGGATGCTCAGGCTGCTTCTGCTGCCTAAGCACAGCTTCCTGCGGTGCAAGCACTACAAGTCATAAGCTGAGCAAGCAGCTCTGGCGCGTGTTGGAGAAAATGCTTTGCAGAGAGCGTCTTTGCAGAAAATGTAGCTTGTCAGAGACAACACTGGCCATGACCTATACAATCATGTGGACTACTTGCTGTGTCATGACTACTAGCTGTGTATCACGCAAGGCGTCTGTGGGAACTTGACTGGAGCTCGCCTTACAAAAATATGACTGAACAAGAAATGAGGGCTGACCTTGACAAATCGCCGAATATTGTGTTGCCGAGTTTGGTGCTGCAAGTCAAGCTCCTTTTCAATCCTGCCCTGCTGCGTCACCTCCACCCAGCATCTCCAAAAACTGTGCTGGGTATACAGGCCATGAAATTGCACTGCAGCTGCCCATTTGGCCTGATCACGCTGCTGCTCAGCAGCTGCCTGCTGCGTTTGAGTGCGCTCATGCTTTGTACGCTGTGACATGGTGTGCCAGGCCTGCATGACGCTATGCTGCCTGAAGAGCAGGTGGAAGGTGGTGGCAATGTCTTGGAGATGAGCTTGTCTTGCCTGCTGCTGAGCTTCCTTCACAGCTTGGCATGTGGCTACAACATGACGCCAAGCCTGCACCATTATAGAAAGTGAGCTAGCTGAACATTGGGGCAGAGTAGTCTTGCTGACAATGAGACAGACCATTAAGGCTTCACATACCGTTCTCTGTTGCGTGGTGTACCAAGTAATGTTGCACAATATGTTGAAGTGATGTGTCTGATGGCATATAATGGTCTTTCAACAATGCAGGGCAGCACAATGTACAATGGGTGGAGAGACAGGGAGGCAGCTTTGAGCTGAGCATGATAGAAAGCATGCTTTCTTTGGCCATGGATGCTATTGTTGGCATGCATTGCAAGTTTCTTACTGTGAGCACTGGGGCTTGCAATCTGGTCACATTGAGCAGTGCACCACAAGTGCATGTATATAGTTCACATATCATTGTGCAGCAACAGGACAGCCTCATCTCTCATATACAACAACTGATTGCTGTCATCTGTTCAGGTTCAGGAGCAGCACCTTCCAAATGCGCAGCAATTTGCGCCATTTCAGCATGCTGCCAGCGCCCTTCAGATGCACTTGACCTTCTCTGGTACTGCCAAGCCAGGCCTCAAACCATGCCGACATCCGCTTGAGCCTCTGTTTTGACAGTGCTTGCATGATGCGCTGGTGCTTTGCAGCAGCGCTGCTAGGAACCTGCCTGCCACTACCAAGCTCATGCTGCTTAGTCTCAGACACTGCATTGCCAGCAGATGTAGAGCCACATATGCCCTTGGAGTGAACAGGCTGCTTGAGTGCCTTTCTGTCTGAAGACAGATCATTCTTCACATCCCTCAAGACTGGATACCTAAGCCTCATAGGACCCTGTAGAACACACAGGGCATCTGGTGCCATGACTGCTTTGCTGCTTGTCCAGGCTAGAAATGTTAGGCATGTGAAAGCAAAGCTCCAGCATGCGCTTCAGCAATGGAGACTGCAGGCATTGACTGTAAGGTACCTCTGACTGGTCGTTGCGCAAGCTGTTTGGTGACAAGTTTGCCAAGACTTTGCTGTGACTGGGTCGTGCCCTTGGAAGAGCAGCCAGGCAAACAGCTCGTCCTGCTGCCTTCCGAAGGACTGCCTCAACTTGCAGGTCAGCATCTAGAGAGTCTGTGACAGCGCCTCCGGGCTGACACTGCAGAAGGGATCTGGCCGTTGCTGAAGCCAGCTGCCCAAACTGTCTGGGGCCAACACCCAGGCTGTGATGCGGCACAGCAGGCCTTGCAGGGAGGTCCAGAGGCGAGCTGGCAATATGGATGGCATGATGTCCACCAAAAGCTGTGATGGCTTTATCGAGTGTTGCAGAAGGCAACAAGCTCTTGGTCTGAGCCAGAGAACGCAGTCTTTGCCACCGTGTGAGCTCAGCGCCTTCCTCTGAAGCTTCTGGGCTGCAGCTGGGCTGCAACTTGGGTAGCGTCAGGGCGCCAGATGATGTGCAGCTTGAATTGTTCATTATTGTTGCTATGTCTGCACTGTTGTTGCTATCATAGCAGCTGACCCTTCAGGACAGTGCTTGAATTACTGCCAAAAGCTCTATCATTGAGGCTTCTGTGGCTCAACACAGGCTGCAGCTGAGAATGATATGCATCTCTGTCACGCAAGCATAAGCCTGCAAACTGCTTCTTGCTCTTTTGTGAAACTGACATCACAACATCAAGTTTCAGCTGCGAAGATAGAGACCACCGTTCCGCTTGTGGGCATGGGATGAACAAGACGATGGTGACGAATGTCCCCGCGTACAGCCCAGGTCATATGGGCAGTGCGTAATGCTAGCCTGCCTTGGCAGCACAGTGAGCGAACCGGATACAGCGTTTGCTGGCTTCTAGTTCGTCTTGAACGGTATAAACCTCTGTGACACAATCGTGATGAGCATTTAGCTCGCGCGAAGCCCTCAAGGTTCAAGCTTGACTTATGCTTCGGAAAAGGCCAATCTTGTTTAGTGGCAAGTGCGAGGAGTGGGTACTTGCTGCGCTTTGCGTCGCACAACAGACGAAAAGGACACAAGGCCTCCAGACGCCCGAGAGCACGTATTTGTCTTCGTGGTTTTTGCCCATTCGGCGGACCTGAATGGCATGCACTTAACAAGCCTCTGAGATGATCGCTCTGCAGAGCCAACCTGCCACCCTGTGACTAACCATGATTACGTAGGGCCTTTCCCGCGCCATGATCTAGCTGCCGGAAGCTCTCTCCATGTTTGTCTGGTGGCTTGCACAGTTGAGGGCATCATCTGTTACTCGCATACAAGTTTTCGGTACACTGAGCAGGAGTCTGGGAGTCTGGGAGTCTGGGAGTCGAGCTCAAGCTGACTGGAAAAACGGTATAACCCTGCTTGCAAGAATGGTCAAGGCCTTATAAAGTGTCTCAGCAGGGCTCTTGTATGAATAGTTGCTGAGCACGCCTTCGGTGTTGCTGCACATTCTTAACTGTGCGTGTGTATGCGCAGGGACCTTGTGTTGTGGCAGGGAAAGCAGCCTAACTGAAGACTGGTTGCTGCTGGTGGCTGTGTCAGCATGACTCCGCAGTCTGTTTTAGCTGTGACTTGGCTACTGACGCTCGCCATCAATACACACGCATCGAATATCAGCATATCGCCTGTCCCAGGCTCACCTCCTGCTGAGATCTCGTCCTCAAGTGTCAACACCTCCGCGCCTGCAGTCAACGCTACTGTAACAACAGTCATTCCACCAATGTCGGTGATGACTTCGTCGGTTCACATTGATGCCTATGGAGTTGACCATTCTGATTGCATGACACTTGTGTATGGCAAATGCTGAGTCAGCGCAGTAGTTGCATGAATGCACAACCTGATCTCCCTGACTGCACAAAACCCCACTGTGTGCATTGACAGCCAGATGACTGCTTTTTATGGGGCCAACTTTGTAAGCTACAGCTCAACATGTAAATGTTAGACAATTCCTGACCCTACCTGTCTCCCTGTTGCAGCTGCTCGGCAGTCATTCAAGGAGCAAGAAGCCCTTGTGTATCAACAGCTGGCTCAGTTGATCAGAGATGCTGTGTGGCTAAAGAGCTACATTGCCGCAGTCATGCGTCTGGAGCAGGAGGCCTTCCAGTCTGCCTATGCTTCTCTGGGACCATCCAAAGCCACCCTGCCTTTGCAGCAAGAGATGCCAGCACAGTCTGAGCAGATGATGATGACAACTGGATCAACTATCAGTCAGCCAATGTACGTGGCTCCTCAGGTAACAAATGAATCCTGTCATCGTCATCAGTTGTTGCCATCATGGCAACCACTGTCATCTGCACCCCGAGTGTACAGGTGCAATTGCAGGCTTGCCTGTGCACATGAGGGTGTGGTGAAGTCTCTATATGCAAATTTGTTTGTGGCTGCTTAGTTTTGTTTCAATACAGCACACTCAGTTCATCGTTCTGTCCTGGAAAGTTGCATCCATTATGGCACCAGCCCTTAGCAATAATGTGAACAAGTGCTGCAGTCAAAATTTGTCCTTAGATACTCAAGCTGCTTGCGCCAGCCACATATGTCTCTCATGCAAGATCACGCCAGACACAGATTACAAAATAGAGGTGTTTGAGCTGAAGCACTTCCAGGGGCTGTGTGCTCTCAGTGACCGCCTTATCACTGTCTGTGATACCTACTGCCATCTCTCCTGCATGACCTATGCAAAATTGCTGTAAAAGTCCAAAGAGGAAAAAGTACGTCGTTGACATTTGCATGCTTTCAGGTTGGCAGCACAGGCTTGATGAGCTCAGTCACCAACAAGATCAGAAAGCAGCCTAGTGGCAAGGAGAATGGTGCCAAGGTCCAGGTTGCAGCTGTCAGCAACAAGGAGTACATTGACATGCCAGCAGTACCTGCTAACCGCATCACCCGTGCTCCGGGTTCAGTGGCCAGCACAGGCTATGACCGATATGGTGAACAGCCACAATATGCACAGCAGCAAGTCTGGGCTGCTTGAGGATAGCAGGAACAGCTGTATGCCATTTATTTTGCATTTATGACGTTTGGTTTTGGCCTATGTGTGTGTTTTGGGAGATGACAGTGCTCCTGGTGTTGTGTCTGACTGTTCTCAAGGGACACACCAATCTCCTCTAGACAATGCCTGTTGTCTGTGTGTTGTATTGATTATGCACACTTGATGTCTGTCATCTTTGTGAATGATGGGCTGTTGGGTTCATCATGGACATTTGCATAGACAATTGGTGTGGACGCCAACAATTAAGCTGACAAATCTTGACTGATTAGAATCACACTGTTTGTCCATACACCAGCTCAAGCATACATTGGATTCAAATCATTCAGGGTCACAAGGTATACAAGAAGTCACAAGGTATACAAGAAGTTGGTTGTGTTGTGCTGGGGATGATGAGAAGGTGGTCAAAATGACATTCAATCCAAAAGACTTTTGAACTCCTTGTAATCGATCGAGCCAGATTGTTCCTTGTCCAGTTCCGCCAGCATGACATCCAAATCTATAGTGAGCTCAAACTCCTACATGGCAGATTTCATGTTTACCCAGCCATTTTTGCATGGTCTGCAGCATCTACATGGCAAGCAACTCATAGCATACCTTGATTGTATTCCTCAGCTTCTCTATCAGCACCTTCCCAGAGCGATCAGCCTGCAAAGCAGCTTGGAGTGGATTGTGCTGTCCAAAGCCATGTTGCGCAGCCGCCGGGCAGCTGCCACGTTGGCTGCCCCTCTGGCAACATCTGGGTTCAGCGGCCGCAGCGTCTTGCCACCTATGGTGGCTATCCAGT
>JAABUP010000725.1_pt1 | contig 70938 bp, 98 predicted proteins | sample 5559201 | NCBI WGS metagenome assembly JAABUP01 (sample SAMN10711887, study PRJNA513373) | rock metagenome | isolation source: Antarctica rocks | place: Antarctica | reverse complement strand
ACCAGCAAGCCCCTGTTTTCAGTGCAATCACTTGCAGGTGCCAGAAAATTTGCCAGAGTGGTTGCTATTTGACTTTTTGACTTTGACGGCAGACAAAGACAAAGACAAAGACAAAGACAAAGACAATCCACACCTCCGCTTACCTGCGCCTTCGGCTGCGCCGAGGCAAAGCAAGTTGCTATATCCCTCGCTGACAGCTGAACTCTAAAGCTATTCCTTTCAAACTTGATGACGTAATCCCCAGTGATGAGGTGACTCATGATACCATGGCAGTTGGGGATGCAGGGAAATGCTGCAATGTACAGCAATGCACATGTTTGGATGCAGACTTTTGACTCCTGCTGTAGTCCTGCAACCTGCGTTTGCTGTCCCAACCTGTAACTCCTGATCTTTGCAGATGTTTCTTTATCTCGATTGGACTTGTGCTGATTATATGGCTGTTTCTCCACTAATGGCTAGCCTTATGAATGAGCCGGCTTTTGCTCAATCTTTCTGTTGAGGGATGAACGTACAACCAAGCACGTGGGGTCCATCATGCTGACTAGGAGGGATTACCAACCTGAGCCAAGCTGCTTAAGCAAGGGACAAGACCTGATTACCTTATAGCGAGACTCGTCTCCTAGAATTCGAGATACTCATGTGAGGAAGAGGCCACTTGAGTACAGTTCATCACGTGGAACCTGGTGCGTGGGTGATCTTGCATCTTGCAGTCTTATCCTTGCGGGCGACTGCACATATACGTGACACATCTTGGTTGTGACACACCCATTGTGTCTGATGTGGTCCCAGATCTGTTGTCACGCACGCACTTACTTTCCTGCAGCCACTGCCTGTCTTCCTGCCGCCAGTGCTCAGGGGAGATGTAATCAACTGTTTCAGTTGACCTGTCGCTCACTTGGCAACCGCGGACATTTGGTTGCGCACCTCGACAAGTGAGACGTTTGGTCGTCAATGTCACTGCGTTGAGTGGGTGTATTCCTGACGCCAGACTTTGGATCATGCGTCTGACTACAAACAGAGGCCGTGTGTACTCTCCTGGCATACATGACCTTGTGATTGTCTTTCTGAGATGCCCACACCCACTCGGTAATGCCCATTTATACGCCAGGTCTGGTACTTATCATTGTCTGGTGTGTCTGCAGTGTCAGAGCCAAAAATGCGGCAACAAGATCGTTCAAAACCTCTGTATTCTGCAAGAAGGACAGCACCTCACGGCCAACTCTGGATGACGTCGAGCGTATATCCAAAGGCAACGCTGCAAAAGCTCGCGGCACTGGCAGCAGGAGGATTCCTCATAGGCTCAATGCTGAGGAGCGACAGCAGTATGACATAGCAAAGCAAAAGGTGCAGGGTATGTTTGCAGGCCAGGCTGTGATGGAAGTTCCAGTAGCTTCTTTCTGCTGACTTTGAATGTGGAGATGCCTGTATGTGCAGGGTTTCTTGACACTTAGGGGCACAGGCTATAGGAAGGAAAGGAAGGGCAGCCCTCTAGCAAACATCTTTAGGCAGTGGTAATCCTCATCTTAGCAGCTGTGCAAATGTAACAATGACGCCGCATGGCTTGTAAACACGTAGGGCACAATGCTTCAAAATGTCACAAGGCTACATGCGCTGTGCAGGTGTGATGCACAGGCTATTATTTGCGTTGTGATTGAGCAGGGATTTGGGTCAGATGCTGTAGACACTGTTCTGGTTGATTTGTCAACCCTCAGGAGCAGTGATACAAGCGAGGCAAGTTCTGGCATTGGTTGCTGCAGCAATTGCAATTGGGCAAATGGTCCATGCTGATATCTGCACAATTATATGTATGCTAGTACATGCTGCTGCAAATACTGCTTCCACATCACATGGGGACTGCAGGTAGAGACAGAGATCAAGTCAACAGGTAGCAATCTTGGATGCAGCTTGTCGCAGCAGCAAACACAGATACCTTTCACGATCGAGGTCCAGAACATGACTTTGGCAACTTCTGCTGAAGATCAAACCATGGTACATGCCTAATGGCACTACCTCTCTGCCTGTATTCATGCAATCAGCTTCAAACATCAAGTTGGCCCAAGTCTTAAAAGCGCCAGAGGCACACATAGAGACATGAAAACTATGCTGATGTGCAGAAAGTGCATGTACATGAGCTGTGTTGCTGCAGGTTCTGCATTGTCAATAAAACATGTCACTGCATTGTCACTAGACATGTTACACATGTCACCAGTCATGTTATTTCAAGCTGTCTTGCACAGCCAGATCTGCCTAACACATGGTCTAATTTGACATATGTTGTGTAGCTGGGGATTTACAAGCTTCATGATTTGCAGGAAAGTGAGCAGCCACAGCTGGAAAGCAGCAGCTCAGCAGCTCCAGGGGCAGCTATTGATGGTGGCGAGGCCGCTGCAGACTCAAATGAGTCATCAGCAGCAAATGGCCCACAGGGGTTGCAGCAAGACTACACACAATTGAACAGCAAACAGAGAAAGCGGTTAGCTTCCTCAAGTCCTTTGGCACCAATATGGACAATAGAGGCTCAGCCCATATTCTTTGATGCAGACAGGCCTTCTGCAAAGGAGCTGGCGAAAGCTTTGACCTTGCATTGACCTGTGAGGTACACAACCACAGAGCGACACTCATAACTGCATTACACAGACTCACATGTATGCACATGCTTTCATGGTCAGTCATCACTTAGTTGCTGTCTCAACATGCCTTCTAGACTTGCAAAGCACTTGTGATCACTCGGCAGAAAGCGGAGATGACATACATTATTGTACTGGGGCCAGGCGTAAATGGTTTAGATGTACCACGGCAGTTCACATATTCTTTGTGCGTGACTCAAGGCCTGATCATATGGGAGCGTCCAGCAAAGCCATGCTCAGCACTGGATGGTGTTATCAGTACAGCAATGATTGGCTTTTTTAACCGAGTATTGACAGAAGATGGGAAGTGTTGAATGCTGTTTGTGGCCCAACACAAGGTCGAGTGACTAGTCAGTACTGCATGCATTACTCTACTATTTATGATTCGGGCAATTTACACACTTGCTGATTTATGCATCCTTGGAAAGGGGTTCTGGATCCACTCTATCCAGGCAATGAGAAGTGACTCGGTGCAGACCTTGCCTGATTGTGTAAACAGGTCTGCCTGCACTGGAACACAACATCCATGATCAGCTTCCTTTCCAGGTGCTGACTGATGTAGCAGGAGACCAAGAGCATGCACCTCCGTCAGGTCCGGTCTGTCGCTCGGAGTCCGTGCAGGGCAAGCGCTCCAGGCAAGCGCTCCGCCCTTGTGTGCAGCATGTCTGGCAGTCAGAAACACGACGGTGCTGCTCGCAAGCCCCCAAGGAAAAGCATCAAAGCATTCAGCGGACAAAGCAGCCAGCAGAAGCGACGTGATGAAGCACTCCAGCGACAACAGGCAGCTAGACGTGATTTGGGGCACCACGCCCGCAACCTAGCTACCCTAGCTGGTAATGCGCTATCACGAGTGGATCAAGAAATTGATCAGGCAAGCCCCCGGGAGCAGTCATACATGGTTGACGAGGCAAGCCAGGGCGTCAGTCTCAGAAAAGCGACGAAGTCAAAGCGTGATTTGTTGTTTGTGTACATAGGTTGTATTAAATTCTGAGGGTGTGCAAAGCTCAAACCAAGAGCCAGATGAGAGCTTGAGGCAGTACTATGCAAGGCAGCTTATGCAGCCAGAGTGGCTGACAGACATGCCTGAGAACTTGCGCAGCGAATGGTCAGTTGCAACCTGTATCCCGCTATCAACTTAATTGTGTGTGCAAACTAGCGCTGCTTTACAATATCCGCTGATTATGGCACCACCGCATGCATAACTGTATAGTGGCACCTCAATGCTAACAGAGTCGTGCACTGTCAATAAGGATTGGCAGACCATCATGCTGTACTGCAGTGGCATGAGTCACTGACAGCAAACCACATGCAGGTATGTCATGCCAAGACCAGAGGGCAGGCGCTGCCTGGTCATATCGTCCCAACAAATGACCATCAGCCGCCACCGCAATGGCAGCATCTTGCACAGGTTTCCCTCTGTTCTGCCAAATGGCTCCAGAGCGAGCATGGCAGGCTCAGGCGATGACTTCTGCATCCTAGACTGCATCTTTCATGAGCCTAACAGCACCTACTACATCATAGACATGATGTGCTGGAAGGGATATGCCCTGTATGACTGTTCGGCCGAGTTCAGACTATTCTGGGTACAAGGCAAGCTGGCAGAGTGCGCCTCAGGATCAGCACAGAATCAGGCCAGGTACCCCTTCGTGCCTGTGCCTGCCTACACTTGCTCCCCAGGTGACATGCTTGCCAAGGTCTATGCCTGCACTGCTCCAGCAATACTACAACACTTTGCAGTACAGCGTCTGCACCTCATTGTTCTGCATTGCTACGGCAGCCTCTCAGTGTGGTGCTACATGCAGAGGGATTGCAACAAGCCTATTCAACACCAGTGCCATTTCAGCGGGATGGCCTATACCTATTGCATAAGGAAGGCCACTACAGCCTGTCAAGCACACCACTGGCCGTACTGTGGAAAGACAGCTCATGCAGCCAGTACTTTGTAGATACTGATGCAAACGGCGTGGTATCAGATCATCAGGTGGGTTCCTTCAGGTTGTCAATGCCTCACACAGCATTGAGAGGGTCCAAAGCTTATTCTCTGCTGCTGCTGCTGCTGCTCCCTTTACATCGCTAGTTCTTCGTCCATACTGTACTGAGGGTCACGCTTGCTGCAGCACATGGCATGTACATCCCGACGCCTCATTTGTTCTGGGTGTTGCAGAGTGTCACACTTGAATATCGCATGGATCAAACAGTAGCCACTGCTGACAGTCCTCCTGTCGTTCTTGGGCAAATGCCGCATGACTTTGTGCAAAGAATGGGCTCAGGTCTCAGGTATGGTCTGGCTCGCATTCTTCGCCTCGGCAACTGTACTGGCACGTGTGCGCAATCATGCTGCAGGCATGCAGTCAAGTGCTGGAGTATACTCAGGTGCAAGTCACAGCATTGGTGCAGGCCTGCATACATACATGCAAGCAGCTCCACACTCTGAATGCTGCAGAGAAAGCGCCTGCAGATTTAAACTTTGCCATTGCAGCAATGTCATTCACATCCTGCTTGTGTTGCAGGCCTGGAAAGCTGTTGAGATTTGACATTGGCCCAGGGGGACTGCAAATGCAACACGGGCAGCCTACAGGCGCTGACCTCAAATTCACAGGTGTTGCCAATCAGCGCAGAGGCCGTGCAGATGTGTACAGCAAGGTACAGAGCTACATGACATACATGATTGTTGTTTAAGTCTTGCTCCAGTACTCCGCTGTGTAAATGTCCTAATGCAGGTTTGCTTTGACACCATCAGTCTGCACCAAACGGTTTCACGGCAAGGGTGGCAAGGGTGACCCTTGCCACCTAGCATGTATGTGCTTGCTCGCTTGCCTCAGTCGCATGTGTGTCAGGCTTGACATGTCAGCCTGACAGGTCAGTCAGGCCAGTCAGCCAGGCTCTGATGCACAGGCGTGATGCTACAGGTCCTTTTCCAGTATCTGGCAAGAAGAGATCCCAATGCCATCGCCTTGTCTCAACTGCTTCATGCAGCTCAAGAGTCAGGTTTTCACGAAGAAACTCACGAAGAATTCGCCTGAGGTTGCACGTTATTACTCAATGTCTGTGATCAGCCAGCTAATCAGACTTTACGATCAGCACGTGCCGGATCAACCTGAATCAATGCCGAGATCATTCGCGCTCGTTTTCCAACTCAGGAACTGACTTTGTCCACAAGAAATGGATTTCGTCGCTGTCCCGTGACCTGTGAGAGCCGGACAGATGGGATGCTCTCTGTTGCGGAGCCATCTGTGCAACAGGTCTCGGTTATCAGCAAACCTAATTGAGTCGAAAGTCGTGACGTGAGTTTGTCCGTGTTGGGCCTCGCAGTCACTGAGCCCCTCACCTCGTTCTCGCGTGCTGCTTGAATCCTGTTCCGACCTTGGCCTCTGTCTGCCAGCTGAAAGGGAGACTTTGGCGACTGTTACTCCTCCAAGACTGACCAGTCGTAAAGATCCTTACCTGTTGCCACGCATGCTTTGGGACGTGCTGCGCGTCAACACTTAGGCAGGCGCGTGGACCAGCTCAAAGCAAAGTCAAGCAGTACACTGCAGGGTGCGTTCTTGCTGGCTGACCATTGCTCAGTGTTTCCAGACCCTTGTTGCGACGAGCATACCGAAAGGTCTCAGCAAAACGCGAAAGGTCTCAGCAAAACGTGCTTGCCAAGCAGCTGATCAGACAAGCCCGGTGTTGTTCAGCCTCGTGCTTAGCAACTGTAACTGCACGTTCACTTGGTAGACCTTGCTTGCTGCAGGTGGGCTACAGAATCCACATAGGGCTTGATTACAGCAGTCCTTGTATGCTAAGCATGAGTCCTGCAGCGGCCCTCCAGTACACACCTGCACTGAGCCAGCTCTTCGACTTTGCGTGTCATGATAGCCTGGAGTCTTGTGGAAGCTCAACAGACAGTGGAGGCCAGCCAGCCCAGGCCCACCTGCTCACCAATCCCCAGGCTGCTTCAGAGCAACCAATCTTGTCAGGAGTTTTCAAGTACCGCCAGGTTGCTATCTGGTGCTGACTCATGGCACTTGTACATAACAGCTGCAGTGTCAAAGCCAGGCCCATTGCCATGGGCAGCTTGCAACTGAATGTACTGCTCGCGCTCCAGGTGGAACAGGTCGGGCAAGGAACGTTTGGGACTGTGATCCAAGCCGCACAATTAGGGAAAGATTCTCTACCTGATGTAGCAATAAAGCTGCTCCCACGTGGAGCTATGGTAAGCTGTCATCTTCATAGATCAAAGTCAGGCTTGCATCATGCAACAGCCAAAGCTGTTCACAAATGGTCAGCAATGCATGCACTGTGAGTAAGCAAACGCATTTCAGGCAAGTTGTAAAAGTGCCACAACACATTTGCAGCCTTTATGCCATACTAATGCAAATATTGGCATTTGCAAGCTCAGCAAAGTGCATGCATTGCTGATTTTCCATGAACAGCTTTGGCTACAAAGAAGTTGAGCTGAGCACCTGTGCAGGTGAAGAGCTACAGGACACTTATACGGAGGGAAATCCTGCATCAGAGCTGCCTTGAGCATCCATTCATCATCTCAATAAAAGAGGTGAGGCGTTGCAGGCTGTTGACGTCACTGATGTATTACTACTGACAGTGTACAGTCACAGCATCAGCTGGTACTGATCACAGCACACTTGTGCAAAGGCAGAAGGTTGAAGCGTGATGCAGATGCTGTGAAATGTGCGTGACTTCACAGCTGTTGTCTTGCAAATGTGGAGCACTTTAACTTGTGCAGGTATTTTTGACAAAAGGACACCTTGCTATTGCCATGGAGTATGCTCATGGAGGCGACTTGTACCAACATGTGATTGCACGCAAACCACACTGTCGGTTGCCAGAAGATCAAGCTCGGTGGATCTTTCAGCAGTTACTCATTGGACTGGATTACTGCCATAAAAAGGTACACATGCCAGCCATTCCAGCTCATATTTGTTGCCACTTCATTGCAATGCCACCAGGCAAAGATTCCAGAAGGAGGTTGTGCCATGAAGGTTGTGCCATTTGTTCAGGCCCATCCTGTGTTGCTGCATCTGATGTCTTCCCTGATGCACAGATGCAAGTTGTGGAGTGCAAAATCTGATGCAGCCATACAGATGGCAGACTTAAACGCTGACGTTTGGAGTCACAATGTTGTGCAGTACATTTGAAAAAGGGTTTGATCGCATGAGCTCTGTACAATATGTACAATCTACATGTGTTACTTTGTGCACAGGGAGTGGCCAACCGCGATCTGAAGCTCGAGAATCTGCTACTGGACAGAAAGGACACTGGCAGTCGCCCACTTCTGAAGATCTGTGACTTTGGCTACTCCAAGGTACCCAACCCTCTCACTAAGTGGGCAAAGCTTACACTGCTTGTGAGTGGACCTGACATTGCATGCTGTTACCTGGTGCACTTTGCAGCATGATGCTGACCCAATTTTCCCAAACTGTAGTTTGGTTTAGACAACCCAAAAGATCTCCACTTCAAGCTAGAACTGCTCAATATTAGTCTCTACGCGACTCTCGGTTTACAAGTTAGGTCTCAACATGAAACAGACCCATTTTTAGACAAGGACATCTCCATGCCTGCAGTATGCACCCCGCCATGTGACTGCTGTACAGCTGCACACCCGGCGCTTGCGCTTGCAGTCAAAGCCTTGCTGCGCAAAAACGTGCTGCTGCGGTGTTGACAACAGTGTGCTTGCATGCAGCATGATGTCAACTCTCCAGCCAAGACTGTTGTCGGGACTCCAGTGTACATGGCGCCAGAGATTATTTTGGCGGCCAAGCATTACGATGCAAAGGTCAGCCAGCAAACACACTGCCGCTTTCTGCATGGTGTGTTGAGAGCCAGCGCACCACGGCGCTGCTGCATTGGTAGCAGCCTACCAGTGATGACCACGTCTTCAGCACCACTTGTGCGCTGCCAACAGCTCGCTGCCACCGCGTTCGATCACTTGCCTGTGCCTCCGTGTCTCCATGTGCTTTTGGCCTGAGCAAAGGTGTCATCATATAACAAAACTGTAGGGCTTTGAGTGGAAGGTGTTTTCTGTCACATTTCTTTTTTTACTGAGGCAGGCGTCACACAATAAGACAGTCGAATGTTGGTGTGAATACCCCTCCTGCCAATGCAGAAAGCAGACCTATGGTCTTGTGGAGTCATTCTATTTGCCCTATTGTATGGCCGGTATCCCTTTGATGCGACAGAGAGACACTACGCACGGAAGGTTGTCACGGCAGAGTACACCATTCCAGAGCAGGTGCCAGTCTCGGCGGAGTGCACGGCCCTCATGCAGCGCCTTCTGTGCCCAGATCCCAAGGCACGCATTTGCATGGAGGACATCCTGGCACAGCCCTGGTTCTGTGAAGCCCTGCCTGAAGGAGCCCTCACTATGAATGACTACTACCTGGCTGGGTCAGTAGATTTGAGTGAGGTAATTACAGCAATAACATCTGTGACTGTTGTTATAAAGGAGTCTTCAGGGTTTGATACGCAAGTAGGTTCATCTTGCCTGGTCGATGATTGCCATTGCACAATGTTTTGACAATAATAACATGGACAGCAGAGTGTCATGGCAAGTGTCGAGGAAAGCAAATTCCATAGTTATGACCTAGACAGACACCTTGCGTCACAAGGCGCAACACAAGACAGTATGAGTTCCCACTTCATCGGTCATGTGACAGCAAAGACTGGATACGTGCGCAGGTCTGCACTCAAGGCTCGAGGGGCACTGCGTGATATGACTCATTCGAATTGCAAATGCTTACAAACATTGATTTGGCGATGCAGTGCATGCGAAAGGTGGACGGCATTCTTGACCAGGCGATGCAAATGGGTTTTGAAGGCGACGATTTGTCCCAAGCCAATGTGATCATCCCCAAAGCGGATTTTGAAGCAATTGCTAACAGTTGATGAATCATCAATTCAGTACAGAGCTCAGGCGCAAGTCAGTATGACAGTCACAGCATTCAGAAAGCAGTTGAAAACTCGGCTGCAGGACTCTACTACGGAGCAAATTTCGGTTTCATGGTGTAGCATAGGTGGCAGTGGGTCTGGCCCAAGGGCTGCAGGAGTGGGTATCACACATCATGATGTTTCTCAATAATGGAGGTGGTTTGATGAACAGTGTATGATTGCGTGTGAAGAAATATTTCAGTAGTAAGCACCTTAGTGTTTTGATTTTGCCTTTGAAGTCATTCATCCAGTCTGACTTGTTTGCTTCTGCTAGAGCTGCTTGTAGATGCTTTTATTAATGGCCTTTGATATCGAAGTCAGATGTTTTGTATGCGTGAAAGTTTCAAGTAGCACAATTTCTCAATGGCCAAGCTTAGTCGTTCTCAGTTGCATCCATTGTATAGCTCTTCTGAAGCTTCGAAGGTAGCCTTTACTGCAGCTTGTTCTGTGATGTTTAAGACGACTGGCATTGAAATTGCTTTCAGGAACAACACGAAATATGCAAGCGTCTTGGATTTGAGATTGAGACTATAGTGATCCATTCTGCAAACGTCTTTGATTTGTGTTGGAATTTGAGACTACACTAATGCACTAGGTGCAGCTTAACGTACCAGGAATGTGCTTGCGCACATGTGGTGTGCTCAACGTGTGTAAGCTCAAATGTCTTCAAATCTAGTGTACAAGCTAACCTGATAACCCTTGCACTTGTAGATTTAGCGCTGCTGCATACAACCTGACAGCGCGGTGAGCAATCTGTGGCTGATGCAGTGCGTGCAATCGCTCGTTCTCCAGGGCAACATTGTCTAACGCAACGTCTACATCAATTGGTGACATCACAATCACCTTTACAGAATCTGCGTCGGTCTCCCAACCTGTTCCTGTACGCATGCTTTTCCACACAGGCGTTACAGCCTGTGTGAAAAAGCATGCGTTACGGAAGGTAGGTTCAGCCGCGCATTCGGAGCACTGGATCCAGGGATTCCAGGTAGTCAGAGACCGCAGACATGCCTTTGTTTTGATATGTATCTTCCTTAAGACCGAGGTGACCGTTGACTCAGTTGCCCGCAGATCGCCTAGCTCTTGCGTCGACCTGGCGCAACGCGAAGCTTCAAGAGTTGGAGCAGCGGCTAGTCAGTCGCGCAGTGTGAGTTACATGAGCATGCAGGCTGATGCTGCACCTTGGTGGGCGGACGGCGAATACGACGATGACGCGGCCGAAAGGTAACTGCTAGGCGTGTTGCTCCTTGTCGTTGTTCAAGACAACCTGCTCGCTTCTGTCTTCGTCACGACAACGTGTATCAAATTCGAAGGCCCACCACCTAGACAACTGCCTGGATATGTCAATGATGCCTGCAGAGGCAACATGATAGCTATCACAGCTTGCATCCTTGTGTTTGCCGTTTGCAGGGCGAATGACACAGGCACTGAGTTCTTCCGCAATAAGGACTACTGTGCAGCTTTCACACACTATACAGAGGCCATCAGATTGTGTCCCAGAAAGGCAACATATCATTGCAACAGGGCCGCAGCTGCATTGAAGCTGCAGCGCTTCAGCATTGCTGCAACAGATGCATGGTAACCTTCACGTTCACAACCTGTTCACAGACTGTTTCTGCAAGAAGGCAGTCTGCTACTGCTGGCATTGCTCAAAATTCATCGTGAGCACAGCCACATCTACAACACGACCTGTTGTGGTGCATCACATGGACATCTGCACTTTGCTGTGAAAGCCCTTTGCTCGTGCAGAGTCTGCATAACGGCAGCCGGCAGCAATAGCCTCTAATGTGCTATGTATATATGCACAGTCACAAGGTCAATCAGCTGTGGTGAGCAGCAACCTTCAAGGCAGACTTGCAAAGCTGAGTTGCAGGCTGGTCACAGCCTGCGTTGCTGCGGGTATACAAGTCACAGACATATGATCCAACTCGGAAAAGCAAAATGCCTTGAATATTTAGTGGTTAATGTATGTCAATTTCCCTGTTAATTTCTGTCAACTCCCCTGAATTACAATGACAGACAATGTAAAATTGATTGATTGATTGACTATGTGCTACAGGCAAGCAATCAAAAGAGACTCACGAAGCATCAAGGCTTACCTTCGAGCTGGTCAAGCACAGGCTGGCTTACAAAAGCCTGAAGAAGCAGCAAAATGGTTTAGACGGGCTCTCCTGTTAGACAAAACTAGTTCTGCAGCTCAGGTAAGCAGCATGGCAGCACATCACTGCCGCAGTCATGCAATCCAATAAAGCTGCTGCTAGGAAAGTACTGCCTTGCCTGTGGGCCATGTCATGACCGTAATTTCCTTGTTACCATGTGATGACACTGTTGTTGCCATGTCATTACCTTATTTGCAGCTGCCATATAGCCACAGCAGCCATGCAAGAGCCATTTTAGGTCCTGATCTGCAGCAGATGTGACCAGTCAGGGCAGCAGCATGCATTCGTTCATCAGTCAACTCTTGGTTAGCTTTTATGTGTTGCCAAGAAACAGACAAGCTAACATAAAGGGCCTCAAACATCAGACCTTGATCACAACCAAGCATCTGTCTCTATGTGCACCCGTGTCATGCTCTAGCAACTTACCGTTGCGCTTTGTTTCTGTCGTAAGGCTTGGGTTACGCTGACATGTGCTTGCTCATGACATCAGAGGGGTCTAGATGCCGCCATCAGGGCAGAGGGCAGGGCTCATGCAGTTGCCCTGCAAGAGCAAGCAGGGGCAGGCAGGGGAGACAGGCCGGGTCTCAGTAGGCGACCTGTGGGAGCTGAACAGGCTGCCCAGATGCTGCACAGCTCAGAAGGCATGCTCAGGGCTCAGCCAACTTCCCATGCGGTCCAATGCAGCCATGCCGAGGTGTGCCGTGAGACAGAAGTCTTGTGAGACAGAAGTGTTGTGAAACAGAAGTGTTGTAAGACATGCAAACTTCCAGAAGGATGACTGCACTATGACATCTCCTGCTGCTATGACAGGCGCTCATAGCATGTCGGCGCTATCCAGACGCACTGAGAAGCATCAGCCTGTTACAGCCGGGCGTGGACAAGCTATATCTACAGGCTGAGGGCCTGTGGCGCCGAGCAGACCTTGCAGCTGCAAGTGCAGCTCTTTCAGATGCCAGTCAGCAAGCTGTCAGCAGCAGCAAGTGTGCAGACCTGCAGCTGTGGGTACAGTCCTTGCAGCACAGGATGCATGCAGCAGAGATAGCGTGTGAAGATGGTATGGTCTTGCCCATGTGTGTGCAGTAACAAAACCACATGCTGAGGCACGGCGTTTGACACATTCAACTTCCCACTCTCCTGAGGCTTTCAAATTTAGGCCCTATTGGGATATATAGACCCTGTATATCTCAGACATACTCCCACACAAAGCATATGTATACATAGGACCTGTATACCTCAGACATAGATCCTGTCTACTGTGTACCATGTTGGATTCCTTCCTGAGACCCAGTGCAAGGTTGCTGTCTGCAAGGGCAGTCAGACACAGAAATTCAGACCGACACAGAAAGGCAGACAGGCACAGAGATACATTTCATTGCAGCAGCATTCCATGCCCTGCATTGTAGCAATGTTTGTGAAAGCAGAGCCTGCATTTGCAAGCATCACTGAAGCCATGCTTTCTACAAGCTGCCTAGCTGCTGTCATGTGTTCCAACAGCGTGCATAATTCTTCAGCTATCAGCATCAGCATCGCGCCAGCACTGGCAAGGCTTCTGTGCTGACATGCAGGTCACCTTACTCAAGGCATCAGCCTGTACTCTGATCTACTAGCTGAGCTGCAGCCAGAAGTTTGCAGTGGGCTGTACGCTGAGCTCTTAGTCAAGAAGGCTGATGCACAGCGGCAGCAGGGGCAGTTTGATGCAGCCCTGCAGGATCTGGACTGTGCAATGGCATGGGAGCCTGAGAATGCTGACTGCCTGCGGCTGCGAGCTTCGGTATGACACAACACAGACAGCATGGCTGGTGCGGCTTGCTGCTTGCTTGATTTCCTGTCTACTAAATAGAAGCTGGTATTATGGAGCTGGTGCCAGGGCGGCAGTGGAAACCTGCACTGAAGGCTGTACTCTGTGAGAAGCGCTTTGTGTTGCTGTTGCCTGTTGTGGTGGTGGCACAAGGCAGCACCACTGCATGACGACTGGTCCGTCATTGATAGCTTTTGGAACATGGAAATTATTGACACCGCTGGGAGCCCATGTCACCAACACACTATCAGTTTTTTGGGTTTTCATTTGAGTGCAGGTCTATAAGGAAGCCAGAAACTACACACAAAGCTTTATGGACTTTCAGAAGCTAGGCAAGCTGATGCCTGACAATGCCGAGGTGTTTGAAGAGCTGCAGCAGGCTGCACGACTCTGCCTAGACAGTCCAGCAGCAGGGTCTCAGGTGTTTGCATGCTTAGTCATGATGTTGTGGCTGAATGTGCTGAAGTTGCTGCTATCACTTGATCTGAGCAAAGCATTCACGGCATTTCTGTGCAAATTCTCTTGCATTGTACGGTCGTCAAGCCAATAGCATCTTGCCCATGGATGTACGATATTTTGTGACACAAAACTCATGCCAAATTGAGCAACAACTGTTGTTTCTAATCATGGATGTGCTTCTGCAGAGCCATGGGCACAGAGCAAGCAGCACTTGGTACACAACATTGGGATTGGGCGCATCAGCTAGCAATGCAGATGTCAGACGTGCATTTCGGCAGCTAGCTGGCAAATGGCACCCAGACAAGTGGGTCAACAAGAGCAAGTCAGAACAAGAGCAAGCTTCTCAGCGATTTGCAGACATCTCAGATGCATATGCCGCCCTGAACAATGCATAGACATGTCTAAAGCTGAAATTTTCAGCTATAAAAATATTGGAGTTTTTTTCAGAAGTGGCACTTTGACTCCAGCATAGTCACATTGCAGATCAAGGCAGTTTTGTGCAGGAGTTAGGTAAGAGCAGCCAAACCATAAACTTACTTTGTGACGGCACTGTCTATGCCATGATCAGCAGCTCAGTAGATTGTAAAGACTGCACATAACATGCAGTAGCGCCAAGCCATTTGTAAGATGAGTCAAAGATTACAATAAAAACAATGTTGCAACTAATAAATACCAGTTCTGAATCGTCACTGCTTTGCGGCTACATTGCGGCGCGCAGTGCCAACTTCACAGGCATTGACCTTAGCAGCAAATCTCAGAGAGCACAGAGACTCATTGGCAGCTTCTGGCACCGGTGCTACATTGACAAACATGAGGGTTTTGGCATCACCGCCCAGGCAGGGCTGAAGCAGGTACGTAAGCTTTGAGTTGCGGTAAGGGATGTGGGGCTCCTTGTTGGCCAGTGCCATGATGACATCACCTGCAGCAGCATACCATCAACATCAAAATGGGACTAACTTACATCTGCTTTACGGCCGTCAAGCGCTGCAGCTGCATGCCTAACAGCGCACCTTGACAAGCAGCAGCTCTTGCTGTGTGTGTCAACTCTTGCAGCAAATCCAAAGGCTCAATTTACAGCGCCAGTTCTGCCGTCAGTGCAACACACATGTTGCATGCATGACAGTGGCATCAAAGGAATATAACCACAAAGTGGACACACAAGGACAATGAAAGCAAGCAATGAAGGGGTCATGCATGCATTGGGGCATGAGCACACAAGCAGTCCTTGGGCAAGCACGCACCAAGTGCGCTGAGAGACTTGTTGATGGCCTGGGTCTCTTTGAGGCGATCCCCTTGAGCCAGGCTCTTGCTGAGTCGCTCACTGCCAGCCAAGTCAATCAGATTCAGCACACCTGCATATAAAGCAACGTCATCGATCATCCAGCCAGCTGCAACAAGGGCAAAGCATGCCTTGCTGGTGCAATGGGATCATGAAAAAGCGGAGCCTTCTCTCCGTATACTACAATGCAAAGCAACCTGCTCATTTGGTGGTGTTGTTATGAGTATCCAAGGACACTTAGCAACAGGGTCCGTGAATGGACTTGGACACGAGATGACACTCTGGAACTGACGTGTTTCACGGCACTCATGATGTGAACAAGCTTCAGCAGCTGCAGCAGTCACAGCCAAGCGGATTGATGATGCACCGTGGCGTCAGTGCATACACATGTGTAGGGTATGAGCAAACAGCCTCGCTCCTGAATGCAGATGCCTTGCAGAACAATTTAAGCTACAGACACACACATGTATCCACCACACACGAAGACACCTGCCACACTGAGTCAGCTTTGAAAAGGATGTAGAGTCTTGGCAGTCAGCGCATGCATGACAACACAATCACTGGCACCTGCTTGAGGGCGGCAGGCCACTCAATACAACAGACAGTTTGAAACACTGGCATGACAATACAATCACTGGCACCTGGCAAGCCACCCAGCAGAACAGATAGCTTTGTTGAGGGGTGTAACCCACCATGAACTTCCTGTCCAGAGGCAGCATTGGTGCCAGTGATGGCGAGAGTGAAGACCATGTGGGAGCGGGAGCTGTGCTCATTGGTTGCAGTGGCACCCACGGCGCGCTGCCTCATTGCACGCGCCAGCAGGTCGGCCACTCGGCCCGGCCGCCGCACGTCCACACCTTCTAAGAAGCTCACAGATGTGACGCCCTTGTCATCGTGAGAGACCTGCATACAACAGAGAGCTTGTTGCTCATCCAATGCAGTAGCTGCAAGTGTTTTAATGAAGGGCTCGCTGAGCAAAACAGCCATGGATCCACGCTTGCAGCTTAGAACACAACTTACGTTTCTCAATGGAAGCAAGCTGTGATTCTTGGTTGTGTTAGACACATGTGCGCATCCACGCGCACAATGCTGAGGCAGAAACTAGCAAGGAGGATGATGCTGTGTCGGAAGGCACCTGGTGCTTCTTGCCAGCAGGCAGGGCCTTGCCCAACAGATCCTTGTACTCTTCATTGTAGATCTCAAGCATGCTTGCCTGCACACAAGCCACTGTTGAGTGAGCGCTTCTCAATCTTGGCTGATCCACAGTGCACTGATCCTTTGCTGTTGAGCGACATCTGCTAAACGCCATGTACAGTCCAATGCAGACAACCAGTGTACTTCACATGCATGATGATTCAAAACTCATGCATGCCACCACAAGCGTTGCACAGCAAACAGCTTGAGGGCCATGCAGATGCTTCAGCTTGTAGTTGTCAACATAGTCCATGCATGTGTGCATGCCTGCTCATTCCTGGCTGGCTGAACATGTGATTGTGTAGTGCCTACACAAGCTGGGGCATGCGTTCCCATTATCTCACAGGAATACTGAAAAATGTAGAATTTCACAAGCCGATGGGCTGACCCGCATGTCAAAGCTCCAGCCTTGGGCTTCCATGGCAGCCGAGCTGGCAAAGATCTGGTCCATGGCTCGGGGGATCATCCCCCTCTCTTCTGGGGTGCCCAGCATGGTGTGGGTCTTGCCGCTGCCCGTCTGTCCGTACGCAAATATGCACACCTTGTAGCCGTCCAGGGCGCTCTGGACAAGCTGGCTGATCTCATCAAACACCTCTTCCTGCAGTAGAGGACCACACAATGAATGTCCATTGTGACCCTGCGCATCTTGATTCCTGTTGTCAGCACACAACACTTCACGAGGCAAGACAGAAAGATCAACATTTACTGTTGTCCAAAGGCCAGAGCCATCATCTGTACAGTAACAAGCAGTGCCGTCCCTGTGAGCATTCAGTTGGTGCTGCAACTGCAGTCCAAGCCTAGCTGGTCAGCATTGTCCTGCGCAAGAGACAAACTGGGCATCACTGTGAAATCCAGATGCTAGGCATGGTGTGTGACGCATGCTCTGGGTGAAGTCCGAGTCTTATCAGTTACAATGCCGAAGATGGGCGCTGCAAGCATGGCGATCTGTGATGGTAAGCTGCTGGACAAGTCAAACAGCAGATTGGTGCATGTCAGAAGCAAATGCAAGGCAAGCAGGTGGCTGCAAACAACTGACCTGACCAGCAGCAGGCGCAAAGACTTTGTCAAAGGCAAAATCGTACTTCTGAGGCGCTTGCTGGGGCTTGTCAGCTGGCACCTGCAGGGCTACAGCCCTTCCCAACAAGTCCCCTGCATCACAGGGCCAGCCCCATCAGCATACACGAAAAGAAGTTCTGAAGGTCCAGGATGAGTGTCCTGCGCCTGATGTAACCTGCATGCAGCTCCTGCTTTTGACACGCCATCAGCAACTCTTGGCGGCATTGCTGATGGCCTGAAGCCCATCATCACAGACCTCAATGCTCTGCAGCTCCTATGCCAAGACTGTCGATACAAGGCTGTTGCCAGCATACACTCAGCTGGTCTATTTCGTTCATACCACCCACATTCAAGCAAAAGTAACACGTCAGTGAAGAAGAGTTTGCATTACACAGCATGCTCTGCATGACTGTTGACCAAGACACAAGCAGGCAATCGTGCATGGTGCAGCAAAGTGGGTCTGGACCTGAGGAAGGGAACTGCAGGAGCTGGTCCACAGCAGCTGACTGAGCCAGGGCATCATGCGCTACCAAGGGCCGTACCCGGCAGAACACCCTGATGTTGCCCTTCAGCTCCTGCACAAGCATAGGCTTGGTCAAACACCAGCATTTCGTCTTCTTTCTCACGCATTTTCCCTGTCCTGGCGGCCTGCTGGTCAGAAACGTATCAGCGAGGCTTTGCATTGTCAACAGTGACCCAAGCTGTGCTTGACTTTGCTGAATATGCTGTGACACCTTTTGGTAAAGTCAAGCACAAAGTGGCACAAGGGTTGAAGCATGTGCATGGTTTCTGACATGCCTGTATGATGCTTGCTGAGGCCCATGGAAGCTACAGATGCACATGTCTAGAAGCATGCCGTATGACACTGCATTGCTGTGGCCAGATCCTGTCAATGAGCTTTTGTCGGCACATGCCACAACAGAGCACATCATAGCAGCCACCCATATGAGGGCCCTTCAGCAGCAGCTCTGCCCCTAGTTTGGAGTAGGAATTCAGCATGCTTACAAGGATTGTGTTATGGAGCTTGCGGCGGATGAGCTCGCCCTGCTGCACCCGCTCTTCTGCCTCAGTCAAGCGGCCAGTGAGGTCCTTAACCTGCCCCTTGAGCCCCTGCACCTCCTCCCCCCTGCCCTGGGCCAGGGCCTCAGCAAGGGCCTTCTGCTGCTTCAACACCTCCAGGCCTTCCTGCAGCCCTTGGTTCACCTCTGCCTGCAGCCACGCCAGCAGTAGGAAGTCAGCAGTCTAGGCACTGATTTAGCAGATCAAAAAGCAAGGCACTAGTCAACAGCAGCGTAGCAGATCAGCAGGCAAGGCATTGATTCACTGTGCAAGCAGACGTCAGGGCTCACATCACTGGCCTGTGACAGAGCTTGCACATTGAACATACCAGACTCCAGAATGAACACCATGTCAAGACTCATGTAGCAAGCAAGAAACGCTTCTGGTAGGCCAAATGCTATAGCAGGTTGCTTATCTTTGTTGACATGCACAGCAGCGGTATACAGCAGACTGCTGCAGCTGGCTGACCAATTGCTGCTTTCTTTGTCAACAGGGCAGCAACAAGTGCACGGGTACAGATGAATGCAGCTCTGGCCATGGGTCTGTGATACATGCAAAGCGAGCAGTGCATGCAGTGAGCTGTACGTCACCTGCGCCTTGTTCTGGTTCTCCAGCTGAGCTTTCACAGCTTTCTCCCTCTCCAGGGCCTCCACTGTGCTGCCAGTCACATCCCTGTATCGCTCCAGCTCAGCCTTCAAGGCCATGTTGGCCTCATTGGAGAGATCACGGTCAGATGTCACCTGCATCACATGACAGAGTTTGAGGCAACTACCAGAATGTGGGGTATCAAAGCATGATTTGTGTACCAGTGAGGGAGCTCAGCGAGCTCAATGCGCAACCTCCTGTTCGCATGCCTTCTGCCAGTACGAGTATTGTGCAAACAATAGTGGGGTCTGCATTAACAGCAATCGTCTCTGTTGCCTGAAAGCTAACTGGCTGATGTGCTCTTGATCAGCATGTGACCACACAGCAGTGTCAAACCCTTTGCATTGAATGCACAACACAGCAGCCTCTGTCCGTGTGAACATCACATGCTGTTTGCCCAGCGTTACGGTTGACAATGTTATCAGCACTATGCAGTGCAGTCCTGTCACACATGTCCTACAAGCATCACTGTCCATGCATGCAGGGAGAGGCATTCTTGACTCTGCCACCGTCTACTTTTGCTGCTTGAGTGGAGCTATCCATTGCATATTCCTGAAAGCATTGAAACATTGACACAAAGCTGTGCTTACCTTTTCCAGCTCAACACGCAGCCTGGCCAGATCTTGAGCACAATTTGTGCGAGCCTGATCAGTCTCCCTCATGTTGACCTGCATGAGGTCCAGCTGGGCTTCATGCGCCGTCAGCCGCCCCTTCAGCTCAGCACCCTCCTCAGCCCACTTGTGCTGCTCCACCTGCAGGAACCGAATGTCAGCTCTGCTCACAATAGATCGCAGCACAGGCCGCTTACATGCAGGATACACTAATGTGCATACCATTACCCACAGCATCACCCCTGCGCAGTCAACGGCCAGCAGCTTCATTGAAGTCCAGGCAGTGTCAATAAAGTGCAGGCATGCGACTGCAGTAGCATGTTGCTTGGCGCAGCAGCATCAACTTTGCATGCACATCAACATGGTGAGTTGGACCAAGCAAAGCTTGAAGGGATGCAGCCATGTGTTGCAGGTGCCATTTGCTTTCAACCAAGATCCAAGCAATTGACTCGGTTTTGGAATGCTGGCAGCAAGGCTGTGTCCTTGGAAGCATGCAGCATAGGGGCAGTGTGAGGTGTACCTGAAGCTTCTGCAGGCTGTCATTGCTAAGAGCCACATCCTGCTGCAGCTTGGTGTTGTACTCCTGCAACTGGGAGTTGTACTTTTGTGCCTGCTGGTGCAGCTCTCTAAGGCTGGTCACCTGCATAGTGATACATGGGCTGCCCCAGGTGCATTGACAAGGATCAAGTGATTGCAGTGTTGGCAGCAGAGTGTGCAGAGACAGGATAGCAACTGCTGTTGCACTGGCAAGTAACATGGGACTGCGTGTTGCAGAACAGCTTGCACTCATGTATCATTGGATTGGCAGATCTTGCTGCATGTTTGACGCAACATCAGGACAAATGAAAAGATTTGGAAACCTGCAGACATGTGGGCATACACAGACAGGTTGTGGGCAAGGACTCTGTGCTTGTTCAGTACCTGTGCAGCATACTCCGCAATCTGCTCCCTTGCCCTGCTCTGCTCATCTTGCAGCTTCTGCATGAAGGCTGCTGACTCTGCCAGCTTGCCTTTGCCTGTCTCTACAGCCTCCTGTAACTGCTGAGCACAAGCAGACTGCTCTGCTGTGGCTGCCTCCTGCTCACACAGTCGTGCCTGCAGATACCGTCCAGTCAGCCAAGGCATGGACCATCTAGCATGCTGGCTTACAGCCATGTGCATGGGATGAAGTACAGGGCAGTTGGTGATGATGTCCTGCTTGATGCATACCAGTGAGTCAGTTGAGCTTTTTTGCAATGCTGCAGCTGAAGGTGATAGGTGATGGCGTTTGTGATGCATACCTGTAAGTCAGCGATGTTTTTTTGCAGTGCTGCAGCAGAGGTTGCATGCTCAGCAGCCTCCTCAGTCCTTGCCTTCTCCTCGCGCTCTAAGCAGCCTGTCAGTGCAGCGATATCCATCTCGTGCCTGCAGCAGATGCAGGATTGCACAATCACGCTGCTGTGGTGTTATGCAGGAATGACAGGCTTTGGGCTTCACAGCTTGGCATATGTTGCAGGCAGACCTTTCCATGACATGAAGCAGGTGCCATCCAGCTGCACGCAAGCGCTTGATGTGCTGGCCCATAGCCTCATGCTTTGCCTTGGGGTCGTCCTTTTTCTTGAAGCTAAGCTTGTGATTGAGGCAGTCAGTGACAGTCCACCCAAGTTCTTGAGATATTGACTCCCAACCATCCTTATTCTGCATACAATAAGCCATGTGAGCGCTGTAGGGTGTAGGCTTGTCAAGGAGTTGTTTGATCATAGCAGAAGCTGTATCACACCTGCGGAGCTTTAGCAGCAGCATCATTTGCTACATCTACTGGTGCCTGTCGTTTTGCGTCTGGTCCATCCTTCACAGGACTTGCAGCTTTGCGCTTTCTGGCAACATTTGCTTCCTGCACAGTTGACATCTGATCAATACTTGCTGACACATCAAGGTTGCCATCGGCCCACTGAATGTGAAAAATGAGAAAGAGGTCTCTTTACACTAGCGCTTAATTGCTTGAGCGCGAGCGGCGGTCCTGGAATCTTTGTGCTCCTCCTGTCAACATCCATGCTGCTTTGCACCGAGCTTCCTATACTCTGGGCTCGGAGTCTGCACTAAATGATACGCCTTTCCTCCTCGAAGCCTGTGGTTGTGCTGTCGAAAGCGAGACTCTCTCCGCACAGTGCACTTGCGTGTGACGTTGTTTCACGAATGCCTTCACAGTGCTGACACTCCTACGCAGGGACAGAAGCAGGTGCAGCGCTGCGCTTGACAAGCCAGCTGAGCTCTACAGCTACACTGCCGCAGTCTGTCGTGCCTGCTGCCCCTCAAGTCTGACAACTCATTGTGAGGAGCACCTGTCTGTCACAATGTTCCAAGTCAACGTCCTCGCACTTTTTGAATCTGGATGCATGGCACCTTTTGCTCAAGGCACGTCTGTGATGACCATCAAACTAACGATCAAGCAAGATGGCCTTCGCTTAGACCTTGAGCCTCGAGCCAGCGAAAAAGGAATGTCCTCAATCTACCAATCGCAAGCGACGCCTCTGCTTCATAAAATGGCTTTGCACAGGATGCCCGTTGTCGATCTTGATCATGCACGATACACTACAGCCTTGGGTGACAGACTAGGTGTGATACATAATTGTTGAGTGTCAGTGCAGTACTTGTATCCACCTTCATGGTGAGAACACTTGGCATGCCCCAATTTTTGTACCATCTGCTGTACGCAAGCGGAATGGACAGAGCCTTGACTTTTAACACTGAAGTATAGAAGAGTATCCACTCAGACTATCTCAGACGCCCACAGTCTGCTGCTTGGTGAAGTTGATATGAGCAAGGAGGCTTCAGCACGGCTTGACCCAAACAGTAATCAACAGGCAAGGCTTGCAGCGCCTCACAGCACCCGATGCAGAGTGGCTTGTTGATGGGAGCTGCGTTGCTTCACGGCGCTGTGTGCTGCATCATGCAGTTGTGCAATCCAAATCAAGGGCAATACAGCAGCGAGCTGCTCAGTCATGCTCACAGTGGCTGGGAACATTACTCTCCTCAATTGCAGGGCACAGATCAGCATGAGTTACAACATGTACCATACAGCAGTGAGTCAGCCAAAGCCTTTCAGCCTCTGTGCGTTATGTTATGCACCGTCATGTGCAGGAGTCAATTGTCACTCTGAGCAGCAGCTTTGTGAAACATCTGTCATTTTTTGGATTTACACCATGGTGCCACTTGAGCATGGTGCATTCACCCAGAATGAAGACATGGCCCCCAATGCTTTTCACCTGCTGAGCCATCTGATACAGTAAGTGATAGAGAGCTGCCATGTACAATTAGAAACCAGGGTCAATTTGCCAGATCCACAAGAGAATGATAATGCAAAGTTGGTGCTGAAGATATGGTAAGTCAAAACGCCATGAGATACGCTGAGTGCGAAGTTTGCTGACAATACTGAGGTGTGCATGCTCACAGCCAATGACAGTTCTTGCGTTGATGCTGGTGTTTCTGATTGCTCCTGCGGGTCAGTTGGCAACAGCTGTTAGCAACACAGAGTCATCAAGGGAGGAAGTTCCACCCCAGTGTGTGCACCTGTGTCAATCCTGAATGTCTGCATTATCCCACCTCAAGCTGGTGCAGCATGTGCTCGTCAGCTTGGACAAAAGGTGCACAACCGGTTACACTGTGTCAACTGATGAAAGTGCAGAGACAATTACTGCTGGTTGAGTTACAAATGACTTTTACAGATGTACAAAAAATCCTTCACAGTCGAATGGAATATACGTATTGAAGCTAACTACAGACTGATCTCAGCAATTAGTCCATACAAAATCAAGCACCAGCCAAAGCTATGTTTTTGAGCTGACATCTACCAGCACTAATTTACAAAGACAGCTGCATCTTCAGCAACCACCACGCAGACGCAGCACAAGATGCAGAGTTGATTCCTTCTGGATGTTGTAATCAGCCAGGGTGCGCCCGTCCTCAAGCTGCTTTCCAGCAAAGATCAGGCGCTGCTGGTCAGGGGGAATGCCTTCCTTGTCCTGGATCTTGGACTTGACATTGTCAATGGTGTCTGATGACTCCACCTCCAATGTAATGGTCTTGCCAGTAAGGGTCTTGACAAAGATTTGCATACCACCACGCAGACGAAGCACCAAGTGCAATGTGGACTCCTTCTGAATGTTGTAGTCAGCCAAAGTGCGACCATCCTCCAGCTGCTTACCAGCAAAGATCAAACGCTGCTGGTCAGGAGGAATACCTGCGACAAAAGAAACAGTCAAACATAAAGTTTTGCTGAAAGCCAGTCACCTAAAGCAACAGATGCACAAAGAGCAACTTCACTGACACAACAATATATCGACAACAGCTGGGCATGCCTTTGCAAGGGGTCATGTGTGCAAAGCATGCTTACCCTCCTTGTCCTGAATCTTGGACTTGACATTGTCAATGGTGTCTGATGACTCCACCTCCAACGTAATGGTCTTGCCAGTGAGAGTCTTGACAAAGATTTGCATACCACCACGCAGACGAAGCACCAAGTGCAATGTGGACTCCTTCTGGATGTTGTAATCGGCCAAGGTGCGACCATCCTCCAGCTGCTTGCCAGCAAAGATCAGACGCTGCTGGTCAGGGGGAATGCCTGCAATCAGAAATATCCAGGTTGACAAAGACACCACCACAGGCAATTTTGGGCCATGGAGCAGCTCATTACATAAACGTAACCCAGGATATTGTCCAACATGTCCTGCAAACAACTCAGCCAATCTGAAACATGTGCAAAATTGCATCAGGTATAAAACTGCAAGGAGTTAGTGCTGCACCACTGCAGAGTAGCTGCTGCGTTGCTTCCAAACCCATAATTGTTCAATGATAGCATTGATAATTACCCTCCTTGTCTTGAATCTTGGACTTCACGTTGTCAATGGTGTCTGATGACTCCACCTCCAATGTAATGGTCTTGCCAGTTAGGGTCTTGACAAAGATTTGCATACCACCACGTAGACGAAGCACCAAGTGCAATGTGGACTCCTTCTGGATGTTGTAGTCAGCCAAAGTGCGACCATCCTCCAGCTGCTTGCCAGCAAAAATCAAACGCTGCTGGTCAGGGGGGATACCTGCATGGAATGAGTAAGAGTAAGACAGAAGCACAAACAAACAATTTGAAAAGCCAAAGTCTTTGGTTGTCTGCCCAGAATGACATTTCTGTAAATCATGAGCTTACCCTCCTTGTCCTGAATCTTGGACTTGACATTGTCAATGGTGTCTGAAGACTCCACCTCCAAGGTGATGGTCTTGCCAGTCAGAGTCTTGACAAAGATCTGCATACCACCACGCAGACGCAGCACCAGGTGGAGGGTGGACTCCTTTTGGATGTTGTAGTCGGCAAGAGTGCGACCATCCTCAAGCTGCTTGCCAGCAAAGATCAGACGCTGCTGGTCAGGAGGGATACCTGCAGGATGAGAAGTCAAGTAAGAAATGTGACCGAAGACACAAACACCTATAGGAAACCACGGGCCTCCAAAGTCCCAATATCACGACTCACTCACCCTCCTTGTCCTGAATCTTGCTCTTGACATTGTCGATTGTATCAGACGACTCAACCTCCAACGTGATGGTCTTGCCGGTCAAGGTCTTTACGAAGATCTGCATGCTGCTTGGTGACACTGAAGGCTTCAAGGATGTCTCAAAGTGTAGTGCTGGCTCAGATAATTATGCGGCTGAGTAAGTAGCGCAAGTGTCTGTTCGGTCAGGATTGTTGAACTTTACGGGACTGGGTTGTTGTGCTGTACAAATTTAGGCACCCCCTTTCGCCAATTTATGGCATGTCAGTGCAACAATGCCTGTACATTATGTACTAAACTCTGAGGCAAATGTTCACACCTGGCAAACAAATTGTAGACTTTCCCGATGCTTCCACAGGCGCCACCGCTGCCCGTCCCACCGCCATTGCCGATGCGTGCGTGCGTGCCTCAGTGGGAACTCTCTCGACTCTGTCTGTGGGAACACTGTCCGCAGACCGATCATGTACGCAGTCAAGGTCAATGTCAAGCAAAGCACAGAGGACGCTGAGCTATCCGAAGAAGCCAGCAGGCTAGCAACTGCACTGCTCGCTGAACAGGCTTTGGAAGCGACAGGCAGCAGTGATCACATCCAGGATGCTGTTTCATTTTCTGCCGGAAACCCAAGAGTGGAGCACCTCACTGGGAAAGTGCACTTGTACAGACAGATCTCCAACCCAGAGCAAGCCCAGCAGAGGAATCAGTTGCCTGTAAGTTAGTAGTTCTTATACTGTCCAAAATGTGGGACTTGTCACAAAGCACATAACATCTCAAGCAAGACCCGGCATGTGCAGGCTGACAGATCAGAAAGACTATGTGTTTTGGCAATGCCACTGGACATGGGTGTGGCTGAGTTCTGCTCATTTGTGGGTGGATACCTGCCAAAGTTGCGCGAAATGCGTGTTGTGAGACGAGAAGACGGCAAGTCAGTTTGCTTGATTCTGCTACGCTTTGAGAACTTGGAGATAGCTGACAGCTTCTTTCACGATTACCATGACAAGCCTGTAAGCTTGCCCTACTGCAGACTTGTTTGCAAGCTGTAGCCAAGTGTGACCACATTGGCTGTATAACCACATTGGCTGTATGTCTGCGCACCATGATGGCCACTTCACTTACTAAGCCCTTGCTTGCAGTTTTCCTCCCTTGAACCTGACGTTCTATGCCGACTAGTGTATGTCAAAGATGTGGAGATCAGCAGTCAAGAACAGGACACACAGCCACAGACTCCTCCTGGTATAGCCATGCTGCGTGTGCCATGCTGTTCTGCTGCTGTCCTTTTACCTGACAAGTCAGCATTCAGCTTCATGGATGCAGGTCAGACTGAGTTACCCACCTGCCCTGTTTGCTTAGAACGGCTTGATGAACACATCAGTGGAGTCGTCACCACAGTGAGTCCAGTGTAAATGATCGTGAAGATGCATACGCATATCTGTGCCAGGTGTTGTTTGCCATATCGCAGCTCAGCTCAGCATGAGCATCACAAGCAGCAACATCTGGCATGCTGTGTAAACCATGACAATGTCTGTATTTGATTGTGGGAACACCATCCTTCTCCTCCCCCCACCCCCATCCCTTACTCCAGTTCCTTTGTGTTTGCAGAAACTAGGTCCAGTCTTCAAATTGCCTTGCCTGTATGTCCTGCTGGCCGTGTACAGCTGGCTGTGCTCTGGCATATATACTTCGTGCATGGTGTTTCTTGCAGGTCTGCAATCACCGATTCCACAATGAGTGCTTGCAGCGCTGGGGCGATCTGAAATGCCCAGTCTGTCGCTACTGCGCCCAGGCTTCCTCTACAACCTCTTACTGCTCTGTTTGTGACACGTCTCAGGTGAGACCATTGCTTTCACCATCGCCTGCTTCAAGGAACGCTTTGTGCATGGGCTTTGCAGGTAGTGAGTGGGTGTGCAGGTGAGCAAACTTTGGGCATCTGATGGTCAACTGCTGCCCTGTTGGCACCAGCTGACTGTGTTTGACATTCCTGGAATTTGTGTTTGTGATCAATGAGATTGTAGCATCCCATCTGTCTCTGATCTGTTCTGAACTCGAGCAATTTGTGCATACTTGAATCCATACTTGAATCCAAGGCAAGCTATTGTTGACCTGAGTCCAACATGTCATAGATGTTTGACGTGTAAGCATCCATTTGCCAGAGCTCAGAATGCAGCAGAGGATTTCTCTGTGTGCAGGATCTCTGGATCTGTTTGATATGTGGGCATGTTGGGTGTGGCAGAGGCACAGCCAAGCACGCCGTAGATCACTGGAAAGAGACTGGGCACTGTTACTCTTTGGAACTAGAGTCTCAGCGGGCAAGTGCAAGCCTTCTTTGTCCTCTGAGTCTCTGTACACATCTAAGCAATGTTGGCTATGGCTTGTTGGGGTCATCAGCCAACTTTGTTATCAGGGAAAGCGCTAACTATGGCACATTTGGCCCTGCATGCCTTCCTCCACACTCCCTGTGATGCCTGAGATGCCTGCTAGAGTGTTGGGAGCTGGCGTACAGCATGCTCACATGCTCTACAGCTGTCTGAGGTACGACTGGCCTATTGTGCAATGTTGCAGATGCACTGTGCTATGCTCTCAACTATCCTTGGTGCTGTGTCTGCTGCTAATGCGTAAGAAAAAAGCAACAGAGCTCAAAGACTCACCATGAAGAAGCTACATGACTATGCAGGTGTGGGACTATGCAAGTGATGGCTATGTACACCGCCTCGTGCAGTCCAAGACAGATGGCAAACTAGTAGAGGTTCCCTCACCAGCACAAGCAGCCTTTGGAGAAAGACACTCAACAGACTGCCCAGAGTATGCTCCTGAGCCAGTGCTGCTGACTGCCTGTATCATCAAATGCATGAGTCAATCACCTCTCCCCCATTCTGCTCAAATTCTCAGAATGCACAGGGCCAGATGTTAGTTTTCAGTAGGCCAGTCAGGCTTTCACTGCCTTTGCTAACTTGTTTTGACTTTTGTTTCTATACAGCACTGATGACGGTGTCGAGTGCATGCAGTAAAAGCACTGATGATGGTGTCGAGTGCATGCAGTAAAAGCACTGGCCTTTTGCTCGGTTGATGGGAGCATTGCATGAGAGCAGGTGCATGTGCAGGGGTCCCAGAAGCAGTGCAGAAGATGCAGCTCTTGGAGAAGCAATGGTAGCTAGTAAGCGAGAGGAGATGGATCGCGAGATTGATCACCTACTCATCATGCAGTCTGAGAACCTGCGACGGTACTGGGAGGTGAGCCCCCTTGCTGTCTGCTGCCTTTGTTGCTTCAAGACTGCTGATGCTGTCATGAGGCTGCCTTTGTCATGGCCAGTCGTCAATGCTCGATGGGCATTGCAGTGATCTGCACACGCAGCTCGGTATGTACAGTGCATGGTCACTGCCCAGTGCAGACGCACCTTGCTGTCTAGCAGTAGGGAAGACACCTGTGAATAGCAGCTGTGCATGCGGCACAAGACAAGGGTAGTAACTCTTCTGCTTACACATTGTGATTGCTCGTGCATATGAGTCTCACAAGCATGACTGCATGGACAGTGGACAAAGCAATGGTGTGACGCCATTACAAGCTGCTGGTGAGCAGGGCATCAATTGCTAGCTCTTGCATCCTGAGACCATCAGCTGAAAGATGGGTCGACCATCAGCTCACACCATCAACTGTCATCATCAGCGGACACCATCAGCTGCCATTTCCAGCTATGTCGACAACAGGGTGTGTGTGTGTGCATCACAGGGAAGAGTTTCCGACGCCCACTTGAGGGGCGAAGCTGCCTGTACCCAGCTGCAAGACAAGCTGGACTTGTCATGTGCTGCGCAGCAGACCGCGACAGCAAACCACAAAGAGCTAGAGAAGCAGAAGAGAGCTGTTGACAAGAAGCTGGTAAGCCCTCCCGGCAGTTCAAGAGCACATTGCTCACGACAGAAGTAACTGCAACAAAACCTGTGGATACTGGCAGCCATGCATGCTGTTGCGTCATGGCATCAGAGCTGTCACTGCTATCACGGCTTTTGTTGGTGCACGGATGATGTATCTTCAGCGCTGGCACAAAGTTTTGCTCCTCAGAGCATGAAAGCTGGGCACGCCCTGCGTGATTTGCTGCACACATGTCTGTTGATGCACAGCAGCAGCTGCATTTGTCACTTGATGCTGCGGACAAGTGACTGCTGCAGCTAAGCACAGCAATGTACAAGCATTACTGCATATGTAACGTGCAGGGTTGTAATGCTGGGTCAGTGTGGCAAAGAACCGCATCCACTTTGGCTCAGAAGCCAAGCGTGTAACGTTGTGAGCCAGAACGTGCATCCTGACATCTCCCTTTTGGACCATACTTCCTGCTGCTGACATTGTTGTTGTTCTCCAGCTTTGTGGTCAGATTTGCATGATGACCAATCAAGTGATGACCATGACATTGGTTTGCATGATGCCAGGTTGCATGATGATCATGATGCTGGTTTGCATGATGCGTGCAGGCAGAGATAGCAGTGAAGGTGAGCAAGCTACAGAAGGAGAAGGACTTCCTGCAGCAGACCAGTGAGAGTTTGCTACGCAATCAGGATGACTTCCGAACCCAACTCACAGCTGAGCAGGCCAAAGTGAAGGCCAAAGATGCCCAGATCACAGACCTCACCGAGCAGGTCTGCCCCTGATTGACATGCATGATGCTGTGTGTAGCCTGCTGTGTTGTATATGTGCATTGCTGGGTGAAGTCTGCGCCTGCCTGCGGCTGGGCATGTCAGTGTAGAGTCTCTACCATTTGGCTGTGGCAACTTTTTTGCTGACTCAGACACTTCTTATGCGCCTTCTAGTGGGTATCAAGGTGGCACTATCTTTTGACACATGGTTGGGCCTTGTGCTCAAGTCAAAGGATGTTTTGCAGATGTCAGCTCACTTTCCCTTGTCTGGCAAGCCCTCTCAAGCCAGCGCCATGTGCCATCTGCTACTGTCACTGCCAATTTAGGTCATAGAGTTTACAGTCACATTCTACGTGCTGCTGCCACAGTCTGTTGTTCTGTGAAGTGATCTCCAATCAGCTGCACATCTGATCAGAACTTGTGTCACTGCTGAGGTTGCCAGGTGCTCTGTAGGTCTGTGGATTTATCACATGCATACCCTGCCGCAGCAGATGCCTGGCTACTGGTGCTGCCAGGTGCTTCCTAGAATTGTGTCTAGTCAGCTGCATAATCTGTCAGGAATTATGTTGCAGGTGCGAGATCTGATGGTGTACCTGGAGGCCCAGCAGCAGGTTCAGGCCAGTGGTGAAATGGCACAAGGCACAGTGCTGCCAGTCCCAGGGCCTGCTCCTGCCCCGAAACGAAAAGGCAACAAAGGCCGAGGCCGCTAGTAGCCAGCCTGGCTTCAAAAGCAAGCAAACAACTGCTGCAATCAGGCAGCCAGTCAGTCTTTATATTTTTAGGGCGGATGGCTCAAACTAGATTTTCACATCTGCCTTGTTATAGCCTGTACAACAGTGTCATTGTATGTTATTGTCAGGTCATTGCATTTTACAATCAGGTCAAAGTCGCTGACTGTAGGGCGCATCAGATGCAACACCACACTTTAGTCAATTTGGCCAAGCGAACCTATGTGAGTGCGTGAGATTTCACCCTCAAGACACTCTGGCTATACCTTTAAATGACCCATCAGCATGCCAAGTTGCCATGACTGATTGCAGCGTTTCATGCTTATGCAAACGGCATGCTTATGTCAGTGCAGTCCTCTGTTGTCTTCATTGCCAGCGCAACCTGCCAAGCTTCAAAGGGACTTGGCAAACGCCAAGGATGCCTATCAGTGTTGCTCATGAGGAAAAGCAAACGCTGGCATGAATGCAACTCCAATTTACTGTATTGTGATTATTAGGAACACATGCTTGTCAGCTTCCAGCACGACAGTCAATGCCAGAGGCAGCCTGCATGCAGTTGCGCAACCACGCAGAGCTTTTACAGCTGGACACGTTGACGTTTGGGCTGTTGAAAATCCCTTGCATTTGCTGACACTGCACTAACAAACCTGCTGAACAAGCTCATGCAAGGGCTGTAGAACTATCGACAGAACTGATTACAAATGAGTACCAGTCACAGTTAAATAATCGGGGACAATTTCTGTTGAGAAATGACAGATCCCACATGTGTACAAGCATTCATCCATGATGTCAATTGCTGAACTTTGCCTTCCAGGTGGTGAGCTGAAGCCAGACTTGCAATGCCATTGCATGCTGGAGAGCTGGGGCATCATACGGGCATTTGTCAGGGTGTGCCAAAATGCAAGCTTCATGCACGAGCCTACGCATCTGAGCTTTCCAGTCAGCGACGCCAAGCACAGGCTTTGGAGGCAGCTTTGTGGCGTCCAGCTTGCTGTAGACCGGACTCAGCTGTTCAAAGAAACCATGCACATTGTTGTTGCTGCCATGTGTTCTGTATGCAGCTGTAACTTTTTCTTGAGCAGTTGGCTTTTCATCATCAATGGCTTGCTGCCTTGCCTCAGCCCTTTCTCGCTCATTTTGCTGCCTATGCCCTGATGAACCAGGTGTTGCTGCAGGGCCATCCTGCCTGTGCTCCTGCCCTGCTAGCTGATTTTGATAGCAGCGCAATGCCCACCTGAAGTGTGCTTGCTGGACTGGCCGCATAGCTGTCAGCTGCACCTCTGGAGAGACATGCTTCAAGTCTCCCAAACCTCTGACCCCAAGGCACTCTGGTATGCTGAAGGATGGTGAAAGCTTAGCATGCTTTTGCCAACTGTCCAGCTGTGCTTTGGGAGGGAGACTTGCATTGCAATGGAAGGGGGTCCACTTTGGAGGGTCCATGCTGGCGCCCAAGGCAGTGAGCCAGTGCCACATGTGCAGAGGCAAGATGGGCTTCAGTATCTCGAGCACTGTTGGCTCAACCCACTTGAAGTCGTCTGCAGGGCAACATGTCTGTGAATTGAACACATGCTGCGTTGCTGTGTGCGTGATCAAATGCCATTTGCATGACCTATGATTGCACACTGCAATAACCCATCTGGATCTTTGGTTGAGACAACAACAGATGCATAGAAGACAGGCTCGTTGTGCTCAGAACATCATAGCATGGCATTTGATCTCCTGATCTGGTGATGTGCTGAAAGAACCATGCCAAGTGCACCCATGCTCTATACATACCAGCTGCATATATGCCAACTGAAGACAGAGCTTGCGGGAAACGCTGCATGGACATTTTGTAGTAGTCTTCTATGCTGATTTGCTTCAGAGCGGCCTGTACGGACTGCTTCCAAGCGTCACCACAGAAGGTCTGCTGCGTCCAATCAAGCTTGTCAAGGGCAGCCTGAGTGAGGAAGACAGCATCTGCTGGGTTGGTCAGCGCAACATCTGGATGTGCAAGCGCTCCAGAGTAATGCCTGAAGAAGCTGGAAGCCAGCCACTTGGCATCTGCAACATTGCATAGGTGTCTGTGCGACTGCACTGAGTTGCAAGTAGTATACCACAAGCAGGAGGCATTGTACACATGCAGCATGCCAACCAGAGGGACCAGGATCGCAAAGTTGAGCGGCGACAGCTACAGCAGTGATCGTGCAGGATAACTGCAGCTGTCACACCTGCACACCAGATGAGCATGTTGTTGCTGCTAGGGCAGCAGAACAGGCTGGGTTCCAGAGTGCCATATGACACATCTTTTGACAGCAGGTCACTGATGCATGCCCGCAGATGTCGGGCATGCCAGGGCAGCATATATGGCTGGATCTGATCAAACTGAAGCTGAGCCACGTCCTGCAGAAAAACAAGACGTCAGCGTCGTTCAAGAGCAAAAGGCTGTGGCGATGTCATACCAAAAGTTGAGCAGTTGGGCTGGCTGACCTGCAGCTCATGTACTCCAGCTTCCTTGAAGAACGGGAGGTAGGCAGCCAGCTGAACTTCTGGATGCAAGAGCCAATCCTGCATGCTCACATGGGCCTTGTTGGCTGCAATCCCTGATCTGGTAATTTCAGCAACATACATACTTGCATAGCAAAAACTTTCAAAAAGGACAGCAATGAGGCTGAAGATTTGATCTGAAACAAGATAAGGCTTACCATGAGCCTTCCAAGACCAGATGCTGGTAGTGCATGCACATCTGCTAATGGAGGCAGCATCTTGCGCTCCTGATCTGGCCTTTTCTCAGACAGGCCGTGTAAGAAGTGAGAAACAGCAGGCGAGAATAGACTCTGGAAAAGGCTGATGAGACTGTCCAAGTCTCCAGCATGGAGGTCCATCAGGTCATCTGCAGAACAGTGCTTGGCGTATGTCGATGATAACAGTTGCAGTGAACAAACCTTGCATCGAGCTTAGGCAGGATGCTTGATTTTGTGTACACCATTGCCAGCATCATGCAGTGTCAGCCTTGAAAATTGAGCATGAAATGACACGCACCTGGAGTCCTCATGCCAAATCCTTGGTCTAAGACCGAACCATATCTGTGCCAGATGTCCTGAAGCTTGTCAGTCACCCCCAAATGCCCAATCAGCGCCTCTGCTTGCTGCTTTAAAATCAGAGTTGTTGATATCATATTTGCATAGCTGCATGACGCAAACCCATGCCTGCTTGTCCTCAATCAGTCACCGTGGATGAGCTCACACAGCTCATCAACATCATACAGCACAAGATCCCGCACACTCTTGCAGTTCTGTGGTAGATAGCCATTGGTGTGCATTTTTGACCACCATAAGTTGAGGCGCACTGAAGCCAAAAGCTTCCTCAGCTTGCGAAAGGGCAATCCCTGCTTGAATCTGCCTTGCCAGCTCAGCATTTCCTCCTTTGACAGCATTGGCACATCCTGCAGCGAATGCTCACATGCAGTCCTCAGTGTGCAGCATACAGTGTCTTGACGTCATCATGCCAACCATGATGCTTTTATGATTCATAGGGTTTAAACACACTGGCTAAGACAGCTCTTTGTATTTATACGGACCCATGTACATCTAGACACTGACATATCACACTCCCATACTCAGGCACAGCTGTGGATTTGCAACACATCTGCACTTACACATAACAGCTGTCTCAGAAAATGCGCGGCCGCACCTGCATGATGTGGAGGTCTTGCTTGTGAAACAAAGAGGCGCAAGTTCCCAGACCAAAGCTCTTAAGCCATTCCTGCACAGCAACATTGTGAGCTGGTCCACCTCATGTGATGAAACTATTGCATGCACAACAGGCATCCAGCAGCATTCAGAAAGTGTGCAGCATGCCTGCTGCAAGCCTGGCAAAACCCCACAACACATATGTGACTAGATGTACATCACACCTTGATTGGCATCTGAGGGTTGCTGACAGCATCTGGAAACTCAAGTGCAATTGGCGGCCTGCAAAGACCTGTTTGCATGCATTTGACCATAGTGTCTAGTGCTACAGGCGGCAGCTGAAGCGCCGTCAGATCAGCTTGGTTCAGGTAGTCAAGATCGCCTGCAGGCAGCAATCCACCCAAGTTGTACAGGTGCCTCAGGAAACAACGGCAGAGAAAGGGCATGACCAACTACATCTGCATCTGCATGGGCACAAGGGCAGCAAGTACTTGGTGACATACCTGATGTAATAGCACCAATATTGGCAAATCTTGCTCTGTAGCCCTCAAATATCAGCTGCATGCGCTGTCGCAGAGTGAAACGTGTCACAGCTGCTACCAATCTTTGCAAGCGAGACACGTCCAGCTGGCTGCATGCAGTGCTCAAGCAGGACTTGCAGAAGTCGCTCAAGTGGTGTGACTGCATCAGGACGACTTGCTGATGATGGTCAAGCATGCCCTGCAGATCTGCCAACTTGGTGAAAGCTTCCTGCAGCCAAGCTGACGTCTCTACCCACTTCAGCTCAGCATGCCAGGTTTTTAAAACTGCAAACCAAAACAGTCAGTTGGGAAACTTGCATGCAGAAGGCCATGATACTCGTGCATGACAGTACTACAGGGTGGTGTTACCTGTCAGGGCAAACAGGTTGCGACACGCGTAGCCAGATACAGACTCAAGCTCTTTGTTGAAGCGTGTGGGCTGGAAGCTGTGCTGAACTGCAGCACACCAATCAGTATCATGATCAGAAAGAGTTCACAGGCTTGTCTGCAGCAGACTTGTGTGAGCAGGCGCAGACACAACACATGTCACGTCATGAAGCAGACGTTACCCTGGTCAGAAGCACCCACACTGCTGTCGTTCTGAGTGTCCTCCTGCATATTGGGTCTTGTTTGTACCCTGCTGCTTGAGGCAGGTCCCATTCAGTACATCCATCAGCAGCAAAGATACTCACCTCTGCTGAGAGAAGCCAGTTTGCAGCGTTGTATTGACCAGAGCATTTGCTCATGGCATCCTGTTCCACCTGTTCCAGATGGTGCGCAAAGGACACAGCTGAGTTCAGGGACAGCAAGCGAGGTGCAGCCTTGGGTATAAGCTGCATGAACCATTCTCCTAGTGCAAAGGTAGATCGCCCATCAGGCCAGCTGCTGGGTGCTGGCGGCCCTTGACCCTGCTGAGGGGGACCAGATGTGCTGTCCCGTGCTGAAGGGGCCCCCTGTGAGCCTGTTCCACCAGCAGCCCCAAACACACATCCTGAGGGACTGCTACCTGGACCGTTCCAACCCCAGCAATGTGCTGCACCTGAAGCACCTTGTGCAGCAAAGGATGGAGCTGGAGGCACTGTTGACTGGCCACACCCTGCTTGGCCTGTCCCAAATCCTGTCTGTCCAGGAGATGTTGACTGAGGCCTGCCACTGGGAGGGTATGCCTGAGAATCAGGCTGCTGTCTAGTGGCGTCTGCAGACGAAGCTGATGCAGACGCTGGATCAGACGCTGGCGCAGAAGCTGGTGCGGATGCTGGGCCCGGAGCTGGTGCAGGAGCTGGTGCAGAAGCTGGTGCAGATGCTGGTGCAGATGCTGGCGTGGATGTTGGAGTGGAAGCTGGTGCAGATGCTGGCGCAGATGCTGCAGCAGAAGCTGATGCAGACGCTTGTGCAGAAGCTGGTGCAGTAGCTGGTGCAGACGCTGAAGATTATGGTGCAGATGTTGGTGCACAGCCTGATGAGGAAGCTGATGCAAAGGGTGGCGCTGTAGCAGCTGCTGCAGGAGACAACTTAGTGAAAAATGTGGCACTGGGAATGGCTGTACCAGATGGGTTTGAGGAGGAGCCAGGCAGAGAGACAGTTCAAGCAGGGCAAGCGGGGCCAGAGGCAGCTTTTGGGGGCCAGATGAAGCCAGTACTAGAAGCTGATGTTGAGCCAGGTGGCCGAACAGGTTGCTGAGATGGTGCAGGATCTGAATTGCATGTGTTGGCAGTGGTGCTGCCTTTGCACCCAGCCTGTGAATCAAAAGCACCTGAATATAAGTACTGACTTCGAGACTACACACTGGTGAAGACAGCATGCTTGACAGTACAACTGCTCTCCACATCTGTACAGACATGAACCATTTCATGTCTGCTTTGAGCCACCCTTTGCGTTGCACACACTATGTGAAGCGCGCATCTGGACAAGACCTACTTGGTAGTCCTCCCAACGCAGCTCCTCGAGTGACTTGTGTGCATACTCAAGCATAGCACTGATGGAGTGGATGAACCCTTCGTGCTGCTTTGAATCTGTGCCCCAGTATTCAGTTCTTCTCCAGGGTGCTTTTCGCTTGCCATTGCAAGGCTTGGAACGTGGACCTGTACCAAAAGGTGAACTTTCTGATTCTGCAGTCTTACCAGTTCAACTCAGCGCACACTGACATGCATGCATGTCAAGACATGTACAAAATCATCAACAGCGACCTGCAGCTATGAAATTGAACACTGTAAGCACTGATCACATATCACTGTTGTCTTGACACATGTAACAGTCAGGTGACATTGCTATCATTGCAAATAAGCAAATAATCATTGGGCGGGACTTTGCTGGTGATGCGTAGAGATGTTTGCAGTGTTCTATGTAAGCATACAAATCCTGCTGCTGATGCCAGACTGTAGGCTGAACATCTCAGACTTCACCATCGAAGTAATTGCACTCATTGCTAATAAGCACGGAGCTGACACACTGTGACATGAGGTAATGGCCTTCCGCAACAACATGACTATGCCTTTACATGTTGCCTTGCCAGCTGACAGCGCCATGTCATGTGCAGCATATGGCAACAAAGAGTTCAATGTGAAGCCAAGGCCACAGATGCAGGATGCTTGGAACCAACCTGGGTGATGTGAGGAAGCAGATGCAGCAGACCCAAGCGGAGATGAGGCACCTGAGCCAAAGCCGGGGGAGGGAAATGTATTGGCTGGACCGGGCTGCCCAAACCCAAATGAAGATGGAGCACCCAACCCAAAGCCGGAGGAGGGAGATGTATTGGCTGGACCAGGCTGCCCAAACCCAGAAGGAGATAAGCCAAAGCCAGAGAAGGGAGATGTATTGGCTTGAATTGGCTGCCCAAACCCAGATGGGGATGAGGGCCCCAAGCCAAAGCCAGAGAAGAAATATGTGTTGGCTTGACTGGGCTGCCCAAACACAGATGGGGATGAGGCCCCCAAGGCAAAGCCGGAGGAGAGAGATGTGTTGGCTTGACCGGGCTGCCCAAACACAAAGGCACCAAATGCTGCATGGGACATCACAGCATTTGTTTGCATACAGCTCAGAAACTGATTCAAAGCATAAATCATGCCTCACGCATGCATGTACAGACCTGAGGAGATATGACGTGCACATGCACACTACACCTGCAAAAGCATGGGCTCAGTCTGCTGCTGCAGACACCACATGCGGCACAGTCGGTCACAGCATGTGACTTGAAAGGTAACATCACAGCACCTGAGGTCTGTGGCGCAGCAGCTGCCCCAACTGTTGAACCAAAACCAGAGCTTCCAGAAGAATAGGAAGGACCAAAAGAAGCAACAGGGCTTCCAAACAATCCTGATCCAAAGGGCAAAGCTGATGTTGAGGCACCCTGTGCTGAAGAGCTTTGGGACGTCTGCTCAAACCCAAAGCTCCCAAGCCCAGATGAAGCAAAGGCAGCAGCTGCACTCGAGCATGTTTTTAAAAGATGCTACAAATAATGTCATGCAATTTTGGTAACTTGCACAGCACCTTGATGTTGAAGCACAAGGATTACCAAGGCATGCTCTCAATGCTATGTCAATCTGGTGGATCGGCGCAAACACAATCATGTCACTGCACAGACATGTCGCTGACAGGTATGACAACCCAAAAAGGAGATTTGGACAAGCTAGGAGTTGACTGCATGAACACGGGTATCAACAAAGGGGATGTGAAGACTGTGACAGCAGTCTGAGGTACTGCAGCGCTACCAGATGTAGAAGGACCTCCAAATGGTCGGGAGCCCCCAAATGTTGAAGGGCCTCCAGAAGGTCCAGAGCCCCCAGATATAGATGGGCCTCCAAATGGTCCAAAGGCCCCAAATGAAGGCGCAGCAGGGGAGAACGAGCTGCCAAATCCATGAGGGAAAGTTGAAGCAGCTTGTGATGCAAGGAACGCTTGACGGAACCCACAAGAACTTGAGCCAGCAGCTGCAAGGCAACATGTTCGTCAAGGGTCAAACACAATGTGTGGTCCGTCAAGACTGTGAAATAGGGACCTGAGCAAGGCTCGCTTGCTTTGTTTGCGCAAGTGGACAGCTATGACTGCACCTGAGGCATGTGCTGATGCTGGAGCCCAGGAAAGTGGAGGGGCTGTTGCCTCAACCGGTGATGGAGCAGCAGACTGTGGAGTCCCAAAGCCAGCTGCTGCTCCAAATAAGGACGTTGCTGGTGATGAGGCACTCTGTGATGCAGCAGGTGCCTGTCTGAAGCTGAATGCACCCAAGCCTGCAGCTACATGGCAGCCAATGAATGTAAACAGCTTTCTTAGGGTATAATGAGTCAGCTGATCAGGCTTGGCTGTACGTTTGTTCATTTCATTCATGCTCAAGTTCACCACTCATTGTTGTGCTAGACAAGCTGTCGCTCATGATGCATCAGTGTGTAGCGTTTGACAGAGTCACATACATAGTTGACCACAACAAGAAGAGCGTTGGCAACTGTGCGGCAACATTGAGGCATCTGTCTGCCTTGCACAGGAAGTGTGAGTGCTGGCGCACCTGATGCCAATTGTGGCACAGGGCCTCCAGAAGCATGAAAGCCACCAAGTGAAGGACCATTAGGCAAAATAGAGCCTGTAGGGTGAGGTGCTGGACCAGCCGGGAATGCTGCTGAAGAGGCAGCATGAGATGTGAATGTTGCCTGACGAAAGGACGAGTTGAAGCCAGCAGCTGCAAACAAACACATTGACATCAAAGGCACGACAAAGCAGATGCATACCTGGGTGCGGTTGCATCCTTCCTTGCAAAGTGGTCGATTCATGTCCATAAACTGCATGACTCTGTGTGTCATTGCACTGGGTCAACTTGAATGGATGCGCGTTGATGCACAAATGTAGCAAGGCGTAAGTTGCTGCAGCTGTATTCTGGCAATACAGCAAACTTTGACATGCAAGTCAGTGAGTTAACTGATTGCTAAGACCTCCAATACAGGCTTGGTGTTGAGTGGGAGGGCACCTGGGGTTTGTGATGATGCAGCTCCATCACTACCTGATCCAAACGAAGGTGCGACATAGGAGGCAAACTCAGGCTGAGGCACTTGTCCAAACAGAGAAGCTGCAGGGGCTGATGCAACAGCAGGCGCTGTAGAAAACACATGGCCAAATCCAGCTGCACCAGGACCAGAAGCTGCAACAACAAAACAATGAGGACACTTAAGGCAACTTAGGAATGTGTAGTGAAATTCTGAAATGGTGCTAAATCTTGATGGCGCAAAGTAACTCAACGCTGCATGAACTCATACACCCCATGCAAGCCACAGCTAGTTGAGATGTAGACATTGGGCTATGTAAATCAAACAAGAGTGCCCATTCAAAAATGGCGCATACAGGAGCCACTACAAACAGCAATTTAAGCAGCTTGTGTACCTGATGTCATCTGCTAACTCTGCATCCGTGTCTGATGATCCAGCGGCATCGGCTGCTCATGATCCTTTCACCAGTGATCTCCAGTCCTTCGGAGTCACCTCGACACCAGCCGATGACACAGGCACGATGTCACACCCCGAAGCGAGTCCGGTCAGGACACAAATTGGCACGGCATTCCGTACAGTACCCTCAGGAGCAACTACTTCAGGTACTTCCGCAGATGAGCAGCATGGCCGAAGCTTCAACCACTATACGCTTTCAGCAGTGGATATGTAACTGCCAGCTTTTGCTAGGATTTGCATGTTACCATTGAACACTCTGCAGTGCAGTAGGCCTACGCGGCGCCACATGTTGCCTGCATGCATGGTCAGTGGCTGCTCGTGTCTTGTCCTGGGATGCAACTGCGATTAAAGTTCTGGTCATGGTTTCTTGGCAGTCCCTGCATGTGCCAAAAATGTCATTGAGGCCGGTAGGATAGGCAACTTGCCAGATAACATTGCTGATGGCTCAGCATCAAAGTCGGGTGCATCTGTTGCTGACGTTGCTACATTTGCAGCTTCTGGCGCATCACCAAGCTCAGGAGGGAATGCCACGGCATCCTCTACTGAGCCTGCTATCTTGCCTGAGTCTGGAGGGCCTTCTGTTGCTGCACAAGCCCCTGTAGCACCTGTAGCGCCAGTCTTTGGACAAGGCTTCTTCCATGCTGCTGCTGCTGCTGCCACCGCTACATCTGCTCCTGGCTTTAGCATGGCACGTGTTGGGGTTCCTTGCTCAAATGGGGGCTCTCCATCTTCACTGGCCGGATGTAAGCACGCTCCAGTTCCCTTCATGAAGACGCAGATCTAAGCGGACACCTGACACTTGATCCAAGCCTTGCTGAGCGGCTCCCAGTATTTGATGCAACATCGTGCATGCATGACTGAGGCTCTCATTCAGGCTCTCAGCTGGTCGCATGTACTGCATATAAGCTGAAGCCGTCTTTTTTGCCTGGCTCTTGTCATGGTCAATAGCCAGTTACGCAAATATATATTTGCATGTCCCAACGACATGGTCGCTCCGAAACCAAGCTGAAGAGTAAACCCACTTCACAGTGGGGATGTCGCTCACACAAGCTTCAGACTTTTTGAGCAAACTGACGGACTCGATAACGGCAAGCTCAAGTCAACACACGACGAAAATGAGCCAGGATCTGACCTTCCTGCATGCGCTGATTCTTTTGCCGGCAACTGTGATGACACAGCTGTCTCCTTGACGACACGGGCTGGACCACCAGCCTTAAAATGGAAAGGCTTCACGAGGAATTTAACTACACGATTAGCACCGGTAGTCTTGGTTTCGACTTCACACTACAAGGTGTTGACACAGAACAACTCCAGGCAGTGGCTTTACTGTGATCCTGACAGACTTGTGTTCTGCTGGTGGTCTCGCCAGTGGTGAGATCACTGAGCTGTACGGGGAGTACGGAAGTGGCAAGACGCAGATCTGTCTGCAGCTGTGCATCATGGCTCAGGTGAGCCGACACATCATATGCACAGCTGTCTTGCTTGCAGCATCTACTGGTCAACAGTTCTGGAGTTGCTTTGCAGACCCCCTTCATGAAGGAGGTGGTGAAGGCAAGGTAGCATACATTGACACAGAAGGCACGTTCAGGGTTTAGAAATTTATACAAATTGCTGAGACGTGAGATTGTACACTCACAAAGTATACTTGCTGTTTGAGTGTCTATTACATCTCTCCAAATGCGTTTCTACTGTCCACAAGCGTTTCTGAGTTTAGCGTTCCTTGTAGAATGGACTTTTCTAATGAAAATACTGACGTTTTGGGGTTAAACTGAGCCTACCATTCCATTCACTGCAACTGCTCATCAATGACACATGCATGTGACGTGCAGGCTGGGGCTAAACCCAGATGATGTACTCCGCAATGTCTGCTTCCATAGGGTCAACCAAATCACTGAGCAGATGCACATGGTGACTGGTTTGACACGCTCATCATTGTGGATATCAGCATTGCGCTGTATAGGGCAGAGAATCAGTGGCGGGGGGAGTTGGCAGAGCGCCAACAATACCTGAATGCGTTTCTGCGAGGGCTACAGCGATTGGCTGACATCCACAGACCTGTCATAGTTGCCACAAACCAGGTCAGCAGGTTGTTTAATGAAGCTGTGCATTGCGTCTCAGTCAGGTGCAGTCCAACTCAGTTCAATTCCGTGCACCATTAATCGCATTATTGTTGCAGGTAGCAGCAAACGTGGACGGGTCCTCATTTATGTTCACTCCACCACCATACCTAGCAACTGCAGGCAACATCATAGCATATGCAACACATACCAAGGTGCACCTCAAGAGAAAGAGGTCAAGCCTTTGAGGCCAAGATTGCTGCCAGAGGCAAATGCTAGTTTTGCAATTGGTCTGGAAAGAAACATAGTGGATGTACCCTGAAGCTGACCGATCTTGACATGTGAAATGTTACTTTATATTTGTAGCACTTTGTCATCACAAAATTCAGGGCTGCCACTGTGCAGTCCTAGCTTTGATAGACACTATATTCTGGCCAGTGTATCATAGCCAATGTGACCACCACTGTGCATGTCAGCATGAGCATAGGGCAAGTTGTATTGCAGCGAGCAGGCTGCACACACACAATACCTTCAAAAACGTCTTCAGATGCGCACACATGATGCAAGTATGTTTCTTTAGCATCTTGGTAAATGCTGCACCTCAGAAGCCGCTTCTGAGCAGCACCAAGCTTGACATCAAGCAGATCCAGTTGCGCCACGTAACTGAGAGCTTCTCGTCCTTCTGTGCAACACAACATGTAGCTGCTCAGGATGCATGGTTCTCGCATGGTGCTGACTACAAGCAAGCATCTCTCTTGTCGATGGCAAGCTGCGTGAGTATTAACAAGCAAGTAGCTAACTTAAATTTCAGCAGATCCTTTACACACGACCGCACAGAACCCTAGAGTTGATGTATCTTCACTTCTGATATTTCATTCAGCATCTCAGTATAGAACCGTCCCGGTTCGATCTGTTGGGATCTGAATTTCGTTTCAGGGTTCGCTCCGAAACCAGCCGCAATAATCCCACTTAGCCTAGAGGCCTGAGCATACCAGTATGGCGGTGAATCCTGCTGTGGTCCTGCAACAGGCTGATGTTTCAGTCAGCTTGAGTTTGGGCCTGCCGTGCCTTTTAATTATGGGGACCATGGGGGTCTAATGGTAAGCTTCAGGACTGTGCCAACCCCACCACCTCAGTTATTGGGCTTCTGGGCACCTCATCAGATTGATTCCTTTGCATTCTGCTGTCACACAATGCCAACACACGAATTTGATAGGTTCTAATCAATCAATCAACCCATCCAAAACCGACATCGATTTTCGGACTCTAGTGTGCAGTCTCAGAGCTGCGAGAGGTTTTGGGTTGCAACACTGTTCGCTTGTCACTTGCGCCCAGTCAAATATGCACACGAGCACCTCTCCAAACATGAATAAAGGTGCACAACAAACGCCCATGTGTTAGGCGAATTTCCCCATTATGCCAAGTTATCCTGTACGTACGTCACTGTGAAATCACAATATGGCAGCACAGCATGGACTCCTTGACTTATCAAAAGTAAGCAGTGAACATGCACAGTAACCAATAGTGGAAATATGTACAAAGTTTACATGTTTTGCAGGCAGGGACCTATCTTAGGTGCCAAAGTTATGAAAATTGTAGCATCTGAAGTGACAATGCCTAAAAAGGGAGTTGAGTATTTTCTGACCAAGGCATTGACAATGCTAATTATGCAAGGACTATACTATATGTGAACACATCAGCACTTTGTTCCAATCTTGGAAGTTGGAGCTTCAGCTGAGCATGTCAGCTCTTATGCGCTTTGACTGGATAGCAGTGCTCTGTTTGATTAAGGTCCTGGTCGTCAATCAGTAGTTGCCACCCTGAACAACAAAGACCGTCTCAGCATCACTCATCAAAGTGCCATACCGTTGCTTGCTCAACACACACACGCACAGTGTGATTAGGACAAAAGTGTGCTACTGCACACACACAGAAACAATGTATAAGATGCCTGCAAGCAAGAAACAGTACAACAGGATTTAGTACCTCATGATGGCCCAAACGTGTCTGTTGCAACTTTTGCTTAACTCTGTCAACACCTTGCTGGGGGCGGGACAAGCTCTGACTGACAAATGGTGGCGCCTGTACAAGTATGCCACCACTTGTCAGCCTAGCCTTGACAAAAAGAAGGCTTCAACATCACAAGCAGCAGAAATGCAGCAGAAACTCATGTACCATCCTAGCCTAAGCAAAGAGGAACCTTTTACGGATCAAGCAGCAAAGCGTCACATCACATTCCACACACATCTGCACGGAAATAACATCACCAGCTAAGATACTGAACATGCTGACTACACACAGCTCCTACAAATTGCTGACATGCAACAGGGAGGGAGGTAGAGCAACAGCAGCCAAGAAACCAAATCACACCTGGTGAGAGTCATGGAACCCAGTTCCAAAGCCTGAACCCAGACCTTGACCCCATTTGAAGCCCCCCTGTTGCTGGTCCTGACCCCCCTGTCCAGCAAGCTGCTTGTCCATACCTCCCTCCTGGTTAGCCATGCCTACACTCTGGTTAGGGCCACTGGACCCATACCCAGAGCTCTGGTTGGGGTACCCAACCTGGTTGTCGCCGTACCCTCCCTGGTTTCCCTGGTGGCCTGTATGCACAAGTGATAAAACTTTCACACCTGGTGGATCACAGGACCAACATTCATGCTCACCCTGTCACCTCAACCACTGCATATTGTTTGATGAACCAGTCCATTTATCAAAACAACTTCATACTGTTGGAACAGACTGGCATGGTCACAGCTTATGATCTTTATGCACCCCCTCACGTATGCATGGCTGAAGAACCAGCAATCTGGACAATGTAGCATGCACACACAGATGCTGTCAGTGAGCTGAGTGCAGTGCATGCATATAGGCTTCACAAACGGTGCTGCTGCAATCAGGCAGACCAAAGTCAGCACATGAGGCTGAAGGCAAACGCTCACCGTAGCCCTGCTGCCCCTGGCTGCCATAGCCCTGCTGCCCCTGGTTGCCATAGCCCTGGTTGCTCTGGTTACCACCCATACCATAGTTGGGGTCCTGGCCATGAGCAGCACGTGACTCCCTGTTGGCCTCAGTGCCTGGGATGTAGCTCATCACTCCACCACCAGTGTTGCTGCCGCTACCACTGCCATAGCCCTGGTTGCTACCAGTGTTGTTGTTGCCAGAGCTGTAGGTGTTGGGGTCCTGGCCATGTGCAGCACGCGACTCCCTGTTGGCCTCAGTGCCTGGGATGTAGCTGGCTACACCACCGCCAGTGTTGCTGCCAGAGTTGCTGCTACCGTAGCCCTGGTTGTTGCCAGAGTTGTAGTAGTTGGGGTCCTGGCCGTGTGCAGCACGAGACTCTCTGTTGGCCTCGGTGCCTGGAATGTAGCTCATCAGGCCACCACCAGTGTTGCTACCAGTGTTGTTGCTGCCAGAGGTGTAGGTGTTGGGGTCCTGACCATGAGCAGCACGTGACTCCCTGTTGGCCTCAGTGCCTGGGATGTAGCTGGCAATGCCTCCACCTTCACATACATGGAAAGAACATTCATAACAGTCACACTGGGCTTGCAAAAACTTCTGCAACTACTACACAGTGCTAGGGGACAGAATAGCATTCACAGAGTGGGGCTTTTCTCAGTAGTATCACTCAGTAGTGACAAACAAACCTGTGCGAAGAGAAAGCAGTAGTCATGTGCACAATCGGGCATTGCTCAGCAGTGTCAAACGAAACAGCACAATAAGAAAGCAGCAGTGCCGGGCAGACTGATGAATGTAAGATGCAGCAGTGCTGCCAACTAGCTGCAGTTGCTGCAGCACGCAGAGAGGCTGCAGCAAGAAAATAGGCTGGAACTCAATTGACATTATAAAGCAAGGCAAGTGAAGAGTGGTGCTGCCAAACGCATGGCCAGGGTGCACACAACAATACAACGTCTGTGCTACGGTACCTGTGTTTGAGCCAGTGTTGCCAGAGCTGTAGGTGTTGGGGTTCTGGCCATGAGCAGCACGAGACTCCCTGTTAGCCTCAGTGCCTGGAATGTAGCTGGCCACTCCACCGCCGGTGTTGCCACTGCCGTAGCCCTGGTTGCTGCCAGTGTTGTTGTTGCCAGAGCTGTAGGTGTTGGGGTCTTGGCCATGTGCAGCACGAGACTCCCTGTTGGCTTCAGTGCCTGGGATGTAGCTAGCAATGCCGCCGCCTGTGCCAGTGCCAGTGTTGCCAGAGCTATAGGCATTGGGGTCCTGGCCATGAGCAGCACGAGACTCCCTATTGGCTTCAGTGCCTGGGATGTAGCTAGCAATGCCACTGCCTGTGCCAGTACCAGTACCAGTGCCGGTGCTGCCGCCGTAGCCCTGGTTGCCGGTGGTGGTGTTGTTGCTTCTGCCGTAGCCCTGGTTGTTGCCGGTGCCGTAGTTGGGGTGTTGGCCATGCTCAGCACGTGAGACCCTGTTGGCCTCAGTGCCTGGGATGTAGCTGGCTACTCCACCGCCTGAAACAGAGCACAACAGTTTCAAACCAGAATCTAAACCCTATTGCCATACCACTGTTCACCCAAGCTCAAGTCATTGCAAGCACTGGTCAAACACCCTATACAGTAAAGTAGCCTTAGTTATCTGGTATCACCTCTACAAGCTGCAACACAAGGCATCTACCTGCAGCAGTCATCCACAACCTGAAGGCATCAGAAACATGTGCACAGAAAATGGCAGCATCTGCACCACATGCATGAGCGTACCTGTGTTGCCAGAGCTGTAGGTGTTGGGGTTTTGGCCATGCTCAGCACGTGAAATCCTGTTGGCCTCAGTGCCTGGGATGTAGCTGGCTACACCACCACCAGTGTTGCTGCCAGTGTTGCTGCTACCATAGCCTTGGTTGCTGCCGCTGGAGTTGTACTGGTTGGGGTCCTGGCCATGAGCAGCACGAGACTCTCTGTTGGCCTCAGTGCCTGGGATGTAGCTCATCACACCACCACCAGTGTTGCTGCCAGTGTTGCCAGAGCTGTAGGTGTTGGGGTCTTGGCCATGTGCAGCACGAGACTCTCTGTTGGCCTCAGTTCCTGGAATGTAGCTCATCAGACCACCACCAGTGTTGCTGCCAGTGTTGTTGCTGCCAGAGGTATAGGTGTTGGGGTCCTGGCCGTGTGCAGCACGAGACTCCCTATTGGCCTCAGTGCCTGGGATGTAGCTCATCAGGCCACCACCAGTGTTGCTGCTGGTGTTGCTGCTGCTGCCATATCCTTGGTTACTAGTGTAGTTGGGGTCGCGGCCCTGCTCAGCACGGGATTCCCTGTTGGCCTCAGTCCCTGGGATGTAGCTCTTGGCGGTCTCTGTGGCTGAGCCTGTGCCTGCAGCGCGGGCACAACAGCATCAAAATCACATCAATGTCAAAAATCCAACGGTGTTGAAATGACAAACGTCTAACACAAGTTGGATCTTGAAAGCATGGCATGCACCAGTGCTCAAGCACAATGCTGAAAACAACAGGCAAAGCCAGCCATGACATGAAATGCCGTGGGTGTAACAGGCCAAAAAAGCGATGGAATGGTCAAGCAAAAGCATTGCTCCCAAATACTCAGATAAATAAGACCACGCCATAGAAACGTAGTGATTGACTTGCATGCATGATGGCATGCATGCAAACAGTGCAGCTACTGAGGGATATACCTGAGCCAGTGTTGCTGCCATAGCCCTGGTTGCTGCCAGATCCAGTGTAGCGGTTGGGGTCCTGGCCATGAGCAGCACGAGACTCTCTGTTGGCCTCAGTGCCTGGAACATAGCTGGCCACTCCACCACCAGTGTTGCTACCAGTGTTGCTGCTGCCATAGCCTTGGTTGCCAGAGGTGTAGGTGTTGGGGTCCTGGCCGTGTGCAGCACGCGACTCCCTGTTGGCTTCAGTGCCTGGGATGTAGCTCTTGGCAGTCTCTGTGGCTGAGCCAGTGTTCTGGCTGCCGTAGCCAGTGCCTGCAGCACACAACTGAGTGGTCAAAAAAGCCTGAACATGTATGTATCAGCGATACTTACATAGAAGTGGTCAGGGAGAAGGCTGGATGCAGTGCAGAATGCTAGAATGATAGTCACAAAAATAAGCTACAACCAAGATCAAAGAATCTGCTGAGATCAGTAGAGGTGGAGCACCAGATGCATGTTGCAGCAAGGAATAGCTGTACCAGTGTACAGTAACACAGACGGTGCATGTCTAAAAGGGCTGCCCAACAAGATGAGGGGACACACACTGGCCAAAGTACAAACTGAGCATGATCAAACACCAGAATGCCACATGCATGGATGAGACAACACGATAGGAAGAAAAGCAGCCAGTATGCATAAAGAAGGTTTTGCTGCACAACTTGCCAGGCTAGAAGGCACCAAATGCAATAGGTCAACAAGCTCAAAAGATACACAACTGTGGTAAATGATTACCTGGGCCAGAGCCAGTGTTGCTGCCATAGCCCTGGTTGCTGCCAGACCCAGTGTAACGGTTGGGGTCCTGGCCATGAGCGGCGCGTGATTCCCTGTTGGCCTCGGTGCCTGGAACGTAGCTGGCCACTCCACCACCAGTGCCACTACCAGTGTTACCGCTGCTGTAGCCCTGGTTGCTGCCAGAGCCAGTGTAGCGGTTGGGGTCCTGACCACTTGCAGCACGAGACTCCCTGTTGGCCTCAGTGCCTGGGATGTAGCTGGCTACCCCACCACCAGTGTTGCCGCTGCTGTAACCCTGGTTGCTGCCAGATCCAGTGTAGCGGTTGGGGTCCTGGCCATGAGCGGCGCGTGATTCCCTGTTGGCCTCAGTGCCTGGAACGTAGCTGGCCACTCCACCGCCGGTGTTGCGGCCAGTGTTGGATGATGAGTAGTCTGAGCCAGAGGCAGAACCTGAGCTGCCGTGATGACGGTGCCGGCCCTCTGTCTCAGCCAGACCAGCAGCTCCTGAACAGCAGCAGTTATCAATCAGCAGGCTCACAATGTAATGTACATGGACTCAAGCAGCTTGAAACTTGCTTACGCCAGAGATGGTCAATGAGCTTTGTTACACACACTGTTTCACAGCCAGCGTTGTGCAGTGTATCAATAAGCAATGACAGTTTGCCTTCACCAAACATAAGCAGCCTCAGGAACCAGAACACACAACCAAGACCTATCTGTGCCGCTACAGACTTATACAGCCATGAACAAAACGGACAAGCAACACTACCCTGCAAAATGTGACTGCTCTGTTGTTGCACTGGGAACCAGAGTCATGAACTGGTCGATGCTGATACAGGACACTCACAAGATCTTGTATCAGCATAAACTGCAAGCACAAAGACAAAGCACAGAATGAAGAATGTCCACTGACCTGCAGCAGCACCTGCTCCTGCATGCTCGTGGCCGTGGTGCCCATGGTGGTGACCATGGTGGCCACTGCCACTGCCAACACCACTGCCAACACCACTGCCAGAGTTGCGCCCCTCATAGTAGGTGTTGTCGTGAGTGCCAGATCCACCACCGCTGCCGGTGTTGCTGCCACCGCCCTGGCCAATGCCGCCACCTTCAAAGTCATCGCCCTGCCTGACATGCTTGTCCCTGTAGGCCTGGGTGCCAGGGATAACACTGGCAAGGCCACCGCCACCGCCGCCACGGCTGCTGCCACCGCTGGTTGCAGATCCTGGGCCTGAGTTGTAGTCCAAGCCTGTGCCAGAGGCTGTGCCGCGGCCTGAGTTGTAGTCGCTGCCAGTGCCTGTGCCACTGCCTGTGTTGCCGCTGCCATGGGTGTCCCTGAAAGACTGAGTGCCTGGAACATGGCTTGACACGCCACCACCGCTGCGGCCAGTCTCAGCACGAGAGCCTGGGTTGGCAGCTGAGTCATAGGCGCTGGGTCTGCCTGAGGTGGCACTGACGGTCTGGCCTGGAGTCAGACTGGTGCTGCCAGTGCCCACTGCTTGCCCATCAGCGTTGTAGACTGCTGCGCCTGACTGTGAGACGGGTGCCTGGGGGTTGTTGAAGCTGTCGGTGCCCTGGGCACCATACTGGGAACCGCTGCCTGATCCCATGCCTGAGCCCATGCCGCTGCCTGAGTGGTGCTTGTTGCGCTCATGCTCAGCCAAGCCACCCACACCAGCTCCTACAAAACAAAAGCAATCATGGGTCAGTCATGCATGCAAGTGGTCCTAATGTACATGCAAAGCAGCCTAAAGCCAACTATCTTAGAAGTCTTGTGTTTGTTGCTGAATGCATCAATGCAGCACATTCAGCAGCAACCATAAGAGTTCCAAGTCGGTTGGGACAAACCAAGAGAGTGAAACACACAGGCCAGGAAGACATATCAAGTTTGGCATCAACAGTTCATTCCCAAGCAGCACTCAGCATGCACTAGCATAACACATTAGGCAGCGAGCAATACTCAACACCTACAGGTCAAGCAGGTAAACTCTGCTACTGCCGCTGTCGAACGTTGCAAAAACAGTGGTATAGTTCTAAACAAGCAGCAGGGCAAAACAGTGACCTGCAGCAGCATCTCTGCCCAGGTGGTGGCCAGACCCAGACCCAGTGTTTCCAGACCCAAGGTGGTGGCCAGACCCAGACCCAAGGTGGTGGCCGGACCCAGATCCTGTGTTGCCACTGTCATAGCCTGAGCCTGTTCCTGTGCCTCTGTTGCTGCCTGAGCCGGTACCTGAGTCAGTGCCAGCCTTCCTCTCCTTGTACTCTGCAGTTCCTGGGATGTGACTCTTGAGGCCGCTGCCAGTGCCTGAGCCGGATGACTGGTAGCTGGAGCCGTAGTCACTGCCTGTACCAATGGCTGTGCCAGTGCCAGTGCCGCGGTGGCCCCTGTAACAGGGTCACAGCAGATAAGCAAGCAATTGGAGAACAAAGTTTGCGTTCAAAAGATAAGGCAAAAAACTGCAGTATGGTGAATCAGGCTGGCAACATTTTGCCTGACATGAGAGCGGGGGGTTAGCTGTTGAGTATCAGCTACAGCCGCAGGTTAAAGGTGTCAATCCAACAACACATGAGTGCCGTGCAACACAGGTGCCAGGCAAGGTTTTACATCAACAGCACAAAGAGCCAGATGTGTTGTAGATTGGGAGGTTTAGACGATGCCAAATGTGCTGTCCCTGAGAACTACACATGCATGCAAACAGATGCAGACAACCCATTCCATTCTCATCATTGTGAATATGCAAGGAAGTTACAAGATACAGATGCAAACCAGGGGATACAACAAAAACAAATACAGTGAGATAAGATTGAACAGTGCTGCAGCATAGCTAAATGAGAAGAAACCTTACGTGAGCTCCTGTGATCCTGGGATGGGGTTCCTGACGTGGGAGCCAGTGTTGCCACTGCTGCCATAGCCCTGCTCTGATCCAAAGCCTGAGCCTGATCCAGTGCCTGATGCAAGGCCAGTACCTGTGCCTGAGCCAGTGCCAGTGCCTGAGCCAGTGCCAGTGCCAGAGTGATGCTTGGTGTGCTCGCGTTCAGCCAAACCGCCTGCTCCCGCTCCTGTATAGACACAGAAGGCTTCTGAGCAGAAATGTGGTGAGGGCATACCACTCCAGATAAGGTAACAATCTCAGCAGATTATGGACAAGACATGCACAGCTAGAGAGCAAAGACATCAGCACTGCCAGAGTGCTTGCTTGGTTATGACAGGTAGGCACACAGACAGCCTCAATGGAATCTGCTATCAGCACTCAGAAGCAACGCTTATAACTAACATGTTCAAACAAAGCAAATGCACGCAAAACGCGTGCACAATCTGGGAATTTGCTAAAGTCTCAAGCCAGTCAACAACACCATCAGAGTAAAGGGGGTTGTACTAACCTGCAACAGCGTCTCTGCCTGTGTGAGAACCAGACCCAGTGTTACCGGTGTTGCTGCCGTAGCCAGAGTCTGAACCAGAGCCTGTTCCTGTGCCAGTGTCACCCTTGCCATGAGCAACCTTGTACTCCTTGGTGCCAGGCAGGTGAGCCTTCAGCTTGGCTGCAGCTCCACCACTGCCGGCCCCAGTGGTGGTGTCGTTAGCGCCACTGCCAGTGCCAGTGTTGGAGCCAGAGATGCCACTGCCGCTGTTGAGAGAGCCACCGCCGACGCCCTGGCCATAGTGCTGCTCAGGCTTGCCCCTGGCGTCCTCACTGCCAGGAAGGTGGCTGCGCACATTGCCTGTGGTCAAGGCTGCGCCCTGGTTGCTGCCAGTGTCGTAGTTGCTGCCAGTGCCTGTTGCGCCGACGCCCCTGGTGCCACCGCTCAAGGCTGCACCGTCGCCACTGCCGCTGCCATAGTTGCCACCAGTGCCAGTGCCGGTGCCAGAGCCAGAGTGCTTGTTGCGCTCGTGCTCAGCCAAGCCGCCCATACCAGCTCCTCCAAAAGCACAGGCAAAAGAGTGAGACCTTAAGAGACCTTGAGGACAAAAGCCGTATGAGAAGAGAGGAAGATGCTGTAAATGGCCACAGCAGGAATATCAGAGTTTGCTGTGCAAGCTGACACAAAACATGAAGAGGGTCAAATCGTTGTAATCTGTCATGCTGCGCGAGTAGTCAGTAGGAAGAGTCATGCATGCAGCACATCACATGCCAGAGCAAAGTCTGCAGTTGTTCATGAGTGCCTGTCTCACAAAGCAACGAAGGATGCAACAGAGATCAGAATGTTGAGTTGCAAAACTACATGCGAGTACAGCTGATAAACCTGCCTACCCCAGCATTCCGCTCATAAGAGGGACACTGACTGGGGCATTCTGACTCACTGTACATGGAAAAGTAGACCAGATATGAGGGTCGCAGGTTCACCTGCAGCTGCGTCCCTGCCCAGGTGTGATCCAGAGCCAGAACCAGTGCCAGAGGCCAAGCCTGTGCCAGGGCTGGAACCAGAGCCAGTTCCTGAGCCATGGGCCAAACCATGTGCCTCAGTGCCCGGAATCTTGCTCTTGATGCCACCAGTGTTGCTGCCACTTCCAGTGTTGGTGTCACCACCGCTGTATCCAGAGCCTTGGCCACTGCCAATACCAGAGTTGCCACTGCTACTGCCGAGGCCAGTGTTGCCATGGCCATGGCCGGTGTTGCTGCCATAACCAGTGCCGGTGTTACCAAGGCCAGTGCCTGTGCCTGCCATGGTGCCGCCACTGCCACTGCCAGTGTTGCCACTGCCAGTGTTGCCACTGCCAGTGTTGCCACTGCCATAGCCTGAACCTGTGCCACTGCCATATCCAGTGTTGCTGCCAGTGTTGCTGCCATAGCCACTGCCAGTGCCAGTGTTCTGGCCATAGCCGCTGCCAGTGCCAGTGTTCTGGCCATAGCCGCTGCCTGCGCCGGTGCCATGAGTCTCCCTATACTGCTCAGTTCCAGGGACATGACTCTTGACGCCACCGCCAGTACCAGCGGTGGCACCAGCACCAGCACCAACAGCAGTGCTAGCAGGAAGAGCATGCTGGCCTGTGCTGCCAGCAGCTGAGTTCACAGCTACACCGTCAGCATTGTACACTTTGTTGCCCTGCTGTGGTGCTTGTTCCCGCCCAAAGTTGGTGGTGGCTCCACTGCTGTAGCCGGCACCAGTCACGTCCTTGGCACCACTAGTGTTGCTGCCATAGCCAGTGCCTGAGCCAGTGTGGCTACCATAGCCTGCACCAGCACCCACAGCGCCAGCACCTACTGCGCCGCCAGCTAGAGCACCTGCAGAACAGAACCAGGGAATCAAAAGCAGCAACTCAAAATCACGCACATGTAATCTTGTCATCAGCTGCAGCTAACATAATCAAGCTCTGTCAGGCAAATAGACTATCAATGGTAGTGCAGCAATGGTAAAATGCCGTCGATTTGCAGACTTCAGAAGTGGCATCAGGTATGCGAAGCAGCACAGTGAAGGCAGGCTTGGCAGCAACATGCAAATCTGAGTGAGCTCAATGTTGATGACCTCTGCAGCACTGCGCAACAGTTTGGCAAAACCAGATGGTACAAGAGAACTACAGCCTGCTCACTGACCTGTGGCTCCTGTGCCTGTGCCAGCACCGGTTCCTGTACCAGATCCATTGGAACCTGCACAGCAATGTTTGCACCATATCATCATATAGCACACCATGTTGCAGCAGCAACATGCAATGATCGAAATTTGTGTGACTGCTACCACAATTGCAGTCCCAAAGCAGCCCCTCAGGGTGCAGTCATAAGATGTATTGGGCAATGTCAAGTGCACAGAGCAAGGTGCACAAATGTGTAGTTTACGTCTGCTGCACAGCCAGGGACTGCCACCACTACTGCACATGTAATCCCACATGATTGCCGCATAGTGAATGGAAGTTACCTGTGACTGCAGAGCTGCCAGTGCCGGTGCCACTTCCAGAGCCTGTACAGAACAGAATTGCTGCTAAGACATCAGGCAGTCAAGCTTTTCCCAGCATACTTCAAGGAGCACTATGGGCATGGCAACACTGATGAAGAGAGGTGCAGCAGCAAGTGGACGCAGCTTGAGACTACAGTCTGTGCAAAGCTAGGTTGTGGGACAGTGAAGCGTGATACGGCTAGACTCGTGGATGGCTACTCACTTCCGTAGCCTCCAGTGTTGACGCTGGCCAAGAACTCGCCGGATCTGTCGCCAGACTTGTCTACGAGAGGGACCCTAAGCTGTTCACCGCCTGAGATCCGATTTAAAGGGTACTCTGCGGCAAACAGTGCGTTGCAGCAAAGGCAATTACAACGCGACCCATTGCCCAAAATGTAAAGCCGTAAAATGGTGTTACCTGCTGAACCCACAAGCGTATCAGGAAGCAGCGTATGCTTGGCATACACTGCGACTGACAGATCTGTATGATTTAGGCTAGGGTGCTCGAAGGTGAGAGTGTCGCTCCACGAGGGTGAACGCGCATCTGTGGTGTTCAACGATGTGTTTTGATGGTGCCCACCAATCGAAACATACGCGTACAGTTTTTCCTGCACACCAAAGCGCAAGCTCAAACAGGGCCAGATCGAACTTCCGGAACGCGGAGGCTGTAAGCCGACGATGAGTATAACGACAGCCAGAATCAATCAGAAGCATGCATCGTAACGCAAATGCCAATTCCCGTCAATCGGCAGACTGCAATCAACTTAAGCGCGTGCGTGCACAGAACTGCAGGCAATCCTAGGGACACACACCTTCGTGTTTGTTAGTCCGCTGGCAGAGATGTTTGTGAAAGTGAAGCTGCCGGCGCCTGCACCAGTACCGCTACCAGTGCTGGTACCAGTACCGGTAGTGCCAGAACGTCCGGAACCACTGTGGGAGCTGTGCAGAGCACTTGCCATTGTTGCAAGCTAGTGAACGAGCTGTGTCAACCTGTCAAGCGTGTTTGATTGTCGCTGTAAATCAAACAAAGAATCGAAAAAAGTGTTGTCGCAGGGATCTCAGCAAAGTGTTTGATGACTTGAGCTTGTCACGACACAAAGGTAGATACTTCCAAGTGTGAGGTGGCTTCCACGTGCTGACTTCTTCTCCAGGAAATTGCACTGTCACTCGCGCAGTACTTTGGATTGAACCTTATCCTGTGCACGTTGAGCAGCTGCATGAGAGCTGCGCCTCGGCTGCAGTCTAGGGGGTGTAGATGACTGACGACGTCTCCAGACACAGCTTTGTGCATCAAGTGCAAGCATGCAAGCCTGTCTCTCACAGCTGGTAGAACAGGCACAGGATGTATGCGGCGATGGCCTTACGTTGTACATGCATGCAGTACTTCTTTCAGACAAACGCATTGCATGCAGGACATTGTGGATGATCACCGCACGTCCTTGATATCAAGCCCCCCGAATGCATGGTAAGGGGCATGCAGGCGACCTCCTAGTTCCTGGCAACCTGCAACCCTGAAAAGGGAGGTGACAACTAAATCCTGTGAGGCCTGCAAGATAACCTGTGAAATATCTTGGTTGCTGTTACACATCTCAGCTGTAGCTTTCATCAGTATTGGCATGTATCAAGCTTGCATGCCACCTGACACTAATTTCAGGGCAACTGAGTCCTGCAGGACAGCAGCACATGCAGAATCACACTTCACATTCGATGAAGCCCTGCGGGGAATTCGTTCAGTACCCCGGTAATTCATTTTCTCCTGGCTGCGTCTTGATATCAAGGAGGTACAGTTCTTTGCACGGTTCAAAGGAATAAAATTCAGAGCTCGACATCTAATACACAAAAAGGGTTTGTAAAAGTACAAGCTGAAAAGGTGGCTAGCCTAAATTTCTTTTACTTCAATATGACTGCGACAAGACACTCCTGCCGTGGATGACGTACATGAAGCTGCTGATAAACATCCTGACAACCTGGGATGAGGAACATGGTGTGCTTGTTGGAACTGGACTTAAAGTTCACCACACCAGCTCTCTGCTTTTCAGTAAGGTACTCACAGAAGTCGTGGAACTGCAGACTGTTCCCTGTGTCATCTGTCGACACAATGCATCGTATGACCATATTTTGAGGTGCATGTGCCTTAGACTGCTCTAGAGCACGTGCAACCACCACTCTGGCACGGACATCCAGCAATTTTGGCCAGGGCAGCAGTGCGTCAGCAGGACCAATGCTCAAGCACTCTGCTCGGCATTTGGGCACGCCAGTCTTGGCAAGGTGCCCATGCCAAGCCACTGGTAAGCTTGGTGGCGGCTTTGCTGCTTCAGCAGCAGCTGCTGCAGCAGCTCCTTGCAAGCCTGACAGCTGTTTTAGCTGATGTGGATCAGACTGTGGGCCTGTCCGCTGTGGCACTGCGACAGGAACTGCATGTCTGACTGTTTTCTGTGCTACATGCCGCAGATCTGCTTGAGGCACAGGACCTGGTGCATGCTGCGTCTGTGGCTGCCCATGATCTGGCCTGTGGCTCAGGCCAGTCAAATGAGGTGGCAAAAGATGAGCAGGCACAGCTGCTGCAGCAGCTTCTGGGATGATGGGCTTGAATGGGGTTGGGGACTGCAGGGGCAGGGGTGGGGGAGGTGAAGGCGCGTGCTCCATGGCATGTTGTGTGGGGTGCTGACCCTTGGCACCAGCCTGCAGCACTTTCACAAAAATCTTGTACGGTGCAGCTGTACTGATCATGACATTGAAGCAATGCTGACCAAAGATTAATGCTGGACACAGACAAGCAGCACAGCAGCATTGAGTGTGTCCCAATATGAGGTCAAAAGCAAGGCAGAGTTGCTGAGGTGCACTTGGTCGGGTCACAGTCTGATCAAGGCTGAAATGTGTGTATGGTAGCCACACGGCACAAAGTGTTCTGTTGTCTGCAAGATACACTTGATGCATACGGGCGGTTTGTAATACACACAAGCAGGGCCCAATGCATGTGTACAGGGCCTCCTTCATGCTGAGACACTTTGCATCTTGACCACTGCCCTGCAGGATGGGACCACCAAAAGTCAAATGCCCAGACACCATCCAGCAAAGAGTCCAGGAAACGTCTGTGAGCAGTACCTGTGAGGCTGGTGACGCATCAGAAGTGGGTAAATCAGGCTCCTGCTGGTCCCATTTGTTGGCTCTAGGCTTTTTTCTGGGCTGCTCATCCAGTCCTCCTGCTTCGCTTTCCCTTTTATGGACTCTGCCTGCTTGTGCAAGACCTCTTGCAGCAGTGAACTCAAGAGCTTGCTGAGAGGAGGCTGTGCTGATGGCCTGAGAGGTGGCAGCAGGCAGGCTTGGGGGTGGGACAGGAGGCATGCTGTTTAGGGAGGGGGGACGGCTGTCAGGGGCTGACTGTGGGTGAGCAGGGAAAGGGTCCTGGGAAGTAGAATAGGGACCGTTGCTACCCCTGGGAGACTTGTGAGGAGAGGGCGGCAAACTGCCACGCCTGCAGATAACTGGTCAGATTGTGAACATCATGCTTACAAAGTCCCCAATGTTAGAACCCACTTGCAAAGCAGAAACGGCGCAGCAACACCTCATGGTGTGCAGCTTGACTGCATCAGTGTGTTTGATTGGCGGTCTGAGCTGCACAACAATAAATTGCCTTGCTCAGCCTGGCTTGCATATATGATGCTGCGAGCATGTCAATCTGATGGGCAGCAAGTTAGCCAGCATTGTAATCCTTGGAGAGATGAGATAGACAGCAAATCACCCAAAGCGAGAGGGGCTAGGACGCTGGTCATATGGGGCATTGCCAGCAGGGGCCCTGCTGCTTCGGCTCCTGCCCCTCGGGGACACCATGCGTCCACCCCTGACACCCCGCCCCCTTGGGGGAGAGGAGAACCCATCTCTTCTTGGGGGAGCTGAATTGCTGTGCTGGCCCTGACACATGCCAGGCAACAATCACAAGCTGTTTGTTGCTTTGCAGTTGTTGCCAAACAGCTCTTATTCATTGTCTGACAGGCATTGGTATGACCCCAACCAGCATCCGACACCATGAGCATCAACTCTTGCCTGTGCACAGCAGTGCTGGGACACATCTGCACCCATCAATTGCAGCTGCAGCATGTTCAACACACACCAAGTGCAGCAAATGGTGAGAGCAGCAGCAAAGCCAGACTTTGTTATTGGGCACTGCATGAGCCTGCCAGTTCTGAAGGACACTGCTCACCTTAAACTCTACACGCAAGGCTGAGCCGCCCAAGAAAGCTCCATTCATGGCTCTTCTTGCTCTTGTGGCTGACTCAGCTTCCTCAAAGTCGACGTAGGCACAGTGAGTCTTCCACATGACAGTGCAGCCGACAACTGGGCCGAACACTTTGAATGCCTTCTTGAGCTCATCTTCAGTGGTTTTGACATTGAGCTGCACACATTGTACATTGTGTTGGCAGTGGCCTCAATCAACTGCTGTGCTATGGATTACAAGCGTTAGGTTTGTTGGTTCAATACAGTGGCACACATTGCAATTATAGGCAGGCAGATGGCATGCAGTATAGTGCTGTGTATTGTGAAGAAGGAATTGATGCATTCAAGTACAGCATAGCACAGCATAGCATGGCACAGCACAGCAAAGTAGTGCAGCAGCAGATACCACGGCTTGAATGGGATTCAGGCAGGCGAATAATGCAGCAGGTTGATGCACCAGACAATGGAAGATCTGGGTTGTAGCGCAAATGCCTTCCCAGAGTGTGATGTGCCGTGCTCAGTGCTCAGCTGTAAGCAAGCATTGCACAGCCAAAGTGCAGATGACACTGGCACAGTTCCAACGAACCGGCGAAAAACCAAAACAAAAAACACGACAGAACCACCTAAAAATTACGAGTGATGATACATGGCCAGGTTGATAGGTAGCTGTGCAAAAAGATATCACATACAGCTGTGACTGCAGGGTGTTGTGAGTGCTGCACCTGGCCAACCCAGACTGTTTTGATGTTGCGCTCGCCGCCTCCAGGCCCGAGGCGTGACTGACCTCCCCTGCCAGAGGGGTGACCAGAAGCCCCTGGGGGACCCGTGTCAAAGCCTGCAGTTGTTGGGCTTCTGCCCAAGGACCGCACGGGGCTTGAGCCACGGGAAGGGCTCATGTACCGCCCTCCAGGCATGCCTCCTGAGTCATGCATACCATACCAATGACATACCTCTGCTTGGACACAAATCTGTCACTGATCACAAAGTCGTGATTGATCAAGCACAGTATGTTGAAGAGTAATGCCTAGTTGCCCAAAATTACTAATGGTGCAAGACAACAGGTATATGCATTAGCATATGCTTCATCTTGCCATGCCACACAATGTTACCATGCTTGAGCACAAAAGGACACCATATGGCAAATATATGGCTGATATTAGCTGCACTGCTTTGTATCAAGCCTGTCAGCTCAAGGAATACGCTTAGTATGAAAGAGACAAGCCTGGGAAGCTGTGTTTGTTGCATGGATGTCGTACATTCACGACATAGGTGTTGCAGTATTGGTTGCTAAGTACCTGCTGGGCGTGCCTGAACCCACATCTGTGGGCCGACATGCACTACATTGGTTTGCAGGGTGTGCCTGTTGAACCTACAGTGGCTTTCAAAGCACAGCGCACTCCTACAACAGTTCAGACTTGAAAAAATTGCATAGTGCATGGGTGATGTACCTGAAAAGCCTGGCCTGGCTGCATGCACCAAAGCGTGCAGGACGTCTGCCACCATGGCTGGCCTGCTGAAGCGCATCAGCAAGCCTGCAACCCCAGTGCTGTGGATGATCTCGCTGTGCTCAGGCCTGGGAGCATGACCCTCATCCAGGTCTCTAAACACCGCTGCTTCCGTTCCTGGAGTGGCCACATTTGGAACAAAGACATGCGCTGGCGGTGGGGGTTCAAGCCTGCAGTCAAGTCAAGGCAAATTGTCCGTGTGAGCAAGCGACATTGATATATGTCAGAATTGCTGTCTGTCAGCTGTTTGTACTGGAATCAAGCTGCTGGCTGATGTGCAGTTGTGTGGATGCCGGAAATGAATACCCACTTGTGGAAGCAGCGGAAGGCTGATGGCATCTTCTCAAATGATTTTGCACCGAAGCAAAGGGCCCATTGTGAGACATGTTGCAAAATGGCACAAAATGGATGGGTGGGTTGCTAGGATGGGGTTTATGATGCAAAGTGGATGTGGATCACTGGGTTGGGGCTTGTAGCATGCAGCTGTGTCCTGCCAGCCAAACAAAAAGGTCTACCTGCGATCCATTCTGGGCTCAGACGGCTCAGAGGGACAGAATCTGAGCATGAGAGGGCGCCCACCAAAGACTGATCTGTTGTTCATGTCCTCCCAGCACATCAGGGCACCCCTGCATTCAACTGTACAGCATTACGAGCCTATGATACATCAAGATTTGGTGAAACAGCTTAGCGAAAGGATGATGCTGGGTCAACAGATGCCCAGGCCAGCTGGTTTAGGTGTTCAGAACTCACTGTTGCCATGCAGACAGTGGCATTGCTGTTGCATGCAGCATTAAATTTGTTGGCAGAATATTTGAGCCTTGGTCGCACTTGAAAGTTGCAAAGGTCACCAAGGCCTCATCCCTGTTGGGGCACTCAGGAAAGACTATGAACTGTACATCCCCGACTTTGCTGGCTTCTCTGGCCAGATCTGCCTCAAGAATATTGGGAGGCAGGCCTCCAAACCAGATGCAGCGAGTGACTGCTGTGATGCCAAGGCCAGGCCTGGGCAGCGGCGCAAGTGGCCACTCTGCAGCCAAGGAAAACTTTCGAAATTGTTACTGTTTCCAGCCAAAAAGTAAGTCAAATCTACAAGAATGTTAGTTTACGATGGCAATTTTTTTTCCCGTGACGATGCTGTGCTGTGAAAGAACAAGACGGAGATGACAATGCACAGCTCATCATTATGGGCTGTGCTGAAGAACATGCATCGGAGCGCTGCTCACCTAACAGATTTTTGCCGTCTGAGTTGCTTGCAAGAGAAGAAGGGGACAGTACCCCACATGCAAATGTGATGATAGTGCAGCTTCAGCCAAACTTGGTGAAGGTCAAGATGAATGCAGCCACAACTAGAGCAGTCTCTACCAGCCATGCAAAGAGGATGTGGTTCATGTGCTGATGCTGTCAAAAGCCGGGTGAGCAAGTAAACAGCTTGAGCATGTGACAGCAGCTCACCAGGCCCTGATTTGACACTGCCAGGCCGCACAGGCAAGAAGGGGCTTGCATAAGTTGATGGGGATGATTCACGTGGTGAAGCACGGCGGCCTCCAGATGATGCAGGTGAGTCTCTGGCATGCCGCCGCACCTTGCTTGGTGAGTCAGTGCCTCTGCAGGACAGTGCAGTTGCTTATGCCAAAAGAGTACAAGTTGCAGCCAAGTCATGCGTATCTGGAGAATACAAAGGCGCCCAAAACAGCTGCTGAGCTCACGCTCACATCAGCCACAACTATGATGTAGACAGGATGCCATCTGGTGCCTCAAACTACCCTGAAGCTTTCAGCTTGTTCTTGATGCGTTCACTACACCTTCCCTTCCCCATTTTCCTGTAGACGCAAAGCTCAGCGGCCTATGCAGTAGGAGCAAAAGCCTTACCTAGGGCGAAGGGTGCTGGCTGAACGTTTCTGCCCTCGACTGCCCAAGCTGAGCATGCGAGGTGAGCTGCCAGCTGGAGAATGTCCTGCAGGTGACCCTCGTGACCTGGCTGGTGACTGCTTGCGCTGGGGTGACAGGCGTATGGCAGGAGGTGGACTGATGACCATGTCAACAGAGGAGGTGTGCTCTGGTGATGACAGGCTAGGGGGAGGGCCAGCAGGAGGGGGCTTGTGGGCTACTAAGGGGGGGACCAGCTGTGCTACCAGCTGCTCAAGCAGCTTCTGCCAGTCAGCAACATCCTTCAAGTTCCCTGTCAAAGAAGGAATGCAGGATCTCAGCACTTTATAACTGCTATGTTGCCTCTGTTGCAAGATTGGCAGAAGCCATGTGCCGAGGATGTTGCATGAACGAAGGACAACAATGAGACGTCGTTACAAAGTTGCTGCGCGCCTCTTTCATGATGCATTGTCAATGACAGGCTTGAGGCTGAAAGGCCCGCATTGCTTACCTGACAGGCCTTGAGCAGATTGCCTCAACGTGTTCACAACACCTAGCTGCTCAAAGGCTTCTTCAGCCAAAGAAGGTCGGTCAGGATCACAGTTTTCAAGATCAGGGTCTGAGCCAGGGAAGTCCTCTGGCATTGGAGCAAGAAGATGCTGATGCAGGAACACACATACTGCACTGCTGAGCTGATCATCAAGTCTGTTCAGCAGTTGCAGGCATATCAGGCAGCATGACCTGGCGCAGGCCTTGAACAGCGCACAGAGCCCTGCTGCAGCACTGCTGGACTCCAGCCTGAGCTCCTTGGGACATTCTGACCCAACAGCTGGTTGCAGACGCCTACAACGGGTGCAGACTATTCTGTAGTCAGGAATCAAAATGCAAGACATATCAAGTTTTGTATGGTGTTAATACCTGAACAGCAGCTCTGTGGTCTGTTGCAGAGCAATGTGGCCTGGTGATAGCTTGCACAGTTCACCCGTTGTGAGCCCCAGCCCCTTGAGAGTGTCTTGAAGGATTGCAGACGCTGTTGCAGACCTCACAGTCTCAGCAGCACATGCTTTGGTTAAGTCTGTGAGAACTTGCACAGACCTTTCGAAGTCTGACGGGAAGTGAAAAGCAAATTTGGTGATCAGACGTGCTGCAAGACGCTGTTGACCAGCCCCGCCTGCGTGTGTGGGAGGCTAGCTTTGCAATTTCGCTCCACACTAAGGTTGGCTATCAGAGAAGTCGCGTGCATTGTGACTTGCCTGATCCTGCTTTTAAAAATTGGCGAAACGCAGAGTGGCCGTTGCTGGGATCGCTAGATAGACTTTGATAAGCAATGTATAGAGCTTGACATAAGCGTAACTCCTGCTCCTTGGAGACCTTTGGCTTGCTAGTGCTCTCAATTATGCAGGACGGTAAAGCGAGCGAGTCACCTTTAGCTCGCGCACGGCGGCCATCGGCTCGATGCGACATGCTGCCGTGCGCAGATTTGTCGTGGATGCTGTCGCCAGGAAAAGTTCATTGCGGTCCCTGGAGCTGTGCTCAGCGTGTATAATTGGTTGCAGATGCATTTTGGTGACCTACCGTACTGGCACGAAATCATCCCGCACCCTAAAATTTCGAATTTATTTTTGCTACCCCGCACTACGCGGGGTCTGTACTACGGTGTATAAAATACGTATTTGATGTAATACAAAGTTTACGGTGTATTACGGTCAAATTTTGGCCGGAATTAATTACATCCCGCAGGGCACTATCGAATTAATTTTGCGGGATGAGTTCGGGCCAGTACGGTATGCACATATGTATGCATGGTCTCTCCCAGAGTTCTACCTTGGGGTGCACATGTATGCAGGCACATCAAGCTAGAACTCTTGGAGAGCGAACAAAGATGTACAAGTCGGTTGTTAGCAGCAGCACCAGAGTGCTTGTGCCCGACATGTTACCCAAAGTCCATGTGAACTGAGTGCACTGAGCAGATCTGCTCTGAAGCTTATTTGTCCAAGCAGCTGCTGACTAAATAGCTGTTGCAGCTCATGGCTGGGAGAGCCACTACATCCCAAGACCGCACCAACGATGCAGGTTTGCCTCATGCAAAGCACATGCCCTGGCAGTTCATTTTGGTGAGCTTGTCTTTGCAGCCGCAACTTGCAGGATAGGAGATTACTCCTATCCTGCCAGTGCCATGTTCAGAAGCAAACATGGCACTGGCAGGCTGCTGACCAGGGGTAACACCGACGTAAGAACAACTGGCTGGACATCTGCATGCAAATGCCTCCTCACCAACAATGCAGGAGCAGACACCACTTCTTTGCCCTTTCACCAGGCACTGGGTGTGACTGACAGGCAGAGCCTACAATGGACCAAAACACAGATGACACTGTGTTATCCTTGGTGGACTAGGGGCTCAGCCTGTAAGTCAAACTCAATGGTTGATGTGATCCGCAGCACAACAATGAAACCAGGGGAAGTGCAGCATGGGGGTCAAAAGGGAGGCAAAGTCGGCCTTGGCTTTGTGGCCATGCCATGCCTGGCACTGTCTTTGGCTGAGCTGGCAGAAGAGGGGCGGCAGCTGCACAAAGGCACCTAAATTGGCTTGCCAGGCAGACATTGGGAATGCCACGTAGATCATGGGGTTGGCAGACAGCACCAGCAGTACGTGCCCCATCATAGCCGTTCAACGAGTAGAGGCCACGGACAGGGGGCCAACTTTTCAGAAGCGTATTGAGCTAAGGTTTCACTTATTACAGTCACCTTGATCTGTATGCAAGTTGACGTCGCTTTTCTGTTCCTTGCGTTGATGAAAGCTTGTCGCAATTGTGCAAGTGCAGGGTCCTGACGCCGTAAGCATGATGCATATGGTTGCATAAGACCAGCCAGTTCTTTTTATGCCAAAACAACATCGGTGTGTCAAACAGATCTGGTCCAGGTCCCCAGTGCAAGCCGTTACACTTTGACCTCTGTTGATCTATTCTGCGCTATATATACTTTTTGTCGCTTGAAACGGTCCGAATCTGGAATAGCGCTATACCCCTTTCGGCTCGACCAGGACGCTTCACGAAATAAACACGTCCTGACAACATGGCACGCAAATCAGGCACATCATGTATAGAATGACTTTCAACATGTGCAGTTTTTCTGCCAGTAGCAGTTTCTAACGGGACTACCGCTATCCTCTGTAGTACTACACACAATCACTCATGTTCTGGTCATTCAGTTTGTTTTCGATTAAACACTAGTGCCTTGTTGTTCAACGCTTTCATTCTATTCAAGAACATCACAGAGAAGCCAGGAGATGCAACTGGTGATTTCACAGCCTTGATCTGTTTTCCGCTGACCAACTGTTTGACTCCTATCTTTGTAGTTTCTCTGGCATGTCTCTTTTTCTAGTGGTGGCAAGGCCTTGATCTGCATTCTACTGACAATATGTTTGACTCTCTCTGGCATACCTTTTCGTCAAGTTCTGACAGTGCCTGGCAACTTGAGTACACAACTTAGGATACAAAATTGTATGCCAAATCTGATGATGACAATCGTATCTATGGATGGCTTTTAGCTATGGTCAGAGGCAGATTCTGTTTGTCCTAGCAGCTCCCTCAAATGCGCAACAGCATGTGCGTATCTGAAGAATTGAAAGGCGTATCCAGCTAGTATCAGGTCTCACATCACCACGGCCCGCACGCAACATTGTATATGTAACTACTTACAAGCTAATCACTGACTGCTGTGGACCTGCTTGCACATCTGATGCCTGTCACACTCTCCCAAGGTCTGCAGAAATGTCCAATGCTATGAGCAGTGTGGTGTTGCCAGCTGTCCATTTTGCATTCGCTATGTTGCACATGTGATGTGCATCTGAGTTTTCATTGTTACACGATCAGGCATCACACCTTACATGCTTCCATGTTAGACTTCAGACAGATATTTGATGCTTGTCTGACAGCTGTTTCACTCTTTGATATTAGCACAAGACACTTGTTTGTAAAACAGTTCTGAAAACAAGAAATCCCAAATTTGCCATTGTTGACAGGCTGCACTCAAGCCTGCTTGTCACTTTACCAACCTTACATATGTGCGTGCCGTACCTGACACATTGCGGCTGCTTGACTCAACATCGACTGTTTACTTTCCTAGAGTTCCTCCAGGTCCTGACAGTATATCACCGGCTTTGCTCAACTGATCAGCACTTCCGCCAACCTGCAGTCCAGCAGTGTGGTCAGTACGCAAGGCTCATATTGATCAGATGAAAGGCGCATCGGAATGATACCTTTCCATCACTGAAAGCACAGCTGCCAAGAATACATGCATGTCTCAAAAACTCCTTATTACCTGTGCATGGTACATTAGGTGCCAGCTAGGTATGCAACATATATACAAACACACAACATAGCAGATGACGCTTATGCAACACCCTCAGGTGTATGCTAACATACTGCATAGGCTGTAGAATCCATCTGTGTAACTGCATGCAAGGGTGACTTAGATGCCTGACAAGGAGGGGAGCAAGCGCTTCCCTATACACATGCATTGCAGCACAGGAATTTTGCTCATTGGCTTGCAGACATCGACTCTGACTTAGCATCAGGTCTGGTAGTGATGTACAAAACATCAGATTGTTCCACAGCTTGCTGGCTTCACAGGCTTGTTGTAACAGACAAAGAGTATGACGTGCAAAGACACTGAGATTTGCTGACCTTCTCGCCGGCCTTGTCAGCAATCTTGCCAAGGGTGTCCAGGCCAGCTGTGTCTGGAAGATCACCACCTCCTGCTAGAGCGTCCTTGGGTACATTGGGGCCCTTGATCTGCATCACAAGCAAGGTTGTTGCCATCACAATGGCAGTTGAATGCCAGTAATGCAGTAAAACGAGTACATCATGCAGCAATCATGAAATTTCAGCAGAGACAACATCGTATGCCACCTGCAGCAGGATGCCCATCATATGATGCTGTACACAGCTCAGGTATGTCACCGGAGCGGCTTTGCCTAAGGCATCTGTTAGGCCCCACTCAAGTGCTGTCAAACACACTGACACGCAAATAACAGTGTTGGAGGCTCACAGATGTACACTATTGGGCAAAATTGTGGATGTTGATATCAGACACAGTGACTGGCTGGCACCTTGTACAGGTGCCGAATAGCAACAGCGCTGCATGCTGATTTGTCAGCTGTTGTGATGCAAACACAAACTGACGCTTACATCTCCTAGACCTGGATAGTTGGCGCGGGTCTTGCCAGCCTGTGCACCATCTGTCTGGTTGTTGATGGGAGGACCTTGAACACTGTCAGCAAGGGCTGGGCCTGCAGCGATACAGGCAGTCATGGCAGAGGCTGATTATTAAGGGTCTCTTGGTGCAGCAGGCCGGCTTGACTCTAAGTAACAAAGCAGGCTATGATTGCTGTTATACCTGACAGGGCGAGCTGAACTGCTGCCAAAGCTCCGAAAGCTTTTAGAAGCACAGGAGCTGAGCCACCCTGCAGATACAGCAAAACGCTCCATGCAAAATCACAGAGGATGAGATGATTTGCAGTGTGTGCGTAGAGCAAATGTCACCTTCTCGGGCTGTGCGCTAGCACGAACGACCTGCATGCCGAACGTCGAGTCGGGTCAAGTCCAAGTTAATTCGAACCTCCGCGGCCATGATAACAACAGCGAGACATACCGTGCGGCTGCACACTCTGACAGGCTTTGTTCGGAAACTTCCGCTGCGAGCTGTGTTGGCGCTCAAGACAGATGGCCGGCTTACGCTTGCACTGATCATAGTCGAGTCAACAGACGTTGCTATCGGACACTTGCGTGTTGCCGCAATCAGCTGCACCAAAGAAGATGGCAAGGTAACGTGAAAGATGAACCGACCGCTGCCTGTTGAACGAAGTGGAGTACGCAGTTGTCTCGAAGTGTTATCTTCAAGCTGAGTATGCATGAATCTGAATTAGATGAAACGTCAGCTGTGTACATTTTTTACTCTACATGATCCCAAAGTCATAGCTAGGTTTTTGAGGGAATGTTTTGAACATAGGAAGCCTGGCAGCTGCGGCTGCAGTCTACCGCCATCACGATTGCGGTGGTCGCAGCCGGAGGAGTCGTGCACTATCTCGCTCAGGCTGGCGAGGGTGAAAGATCACGCCGTCTCACCTACGAGGTCTGTCACCGCTGTGTACAAAATTGCTCGCATTGCTCTTTCGGTCTGCAGTGCTCAGGCAGAGCATGCATGCAAACAAAACAGCAAATATGGTTCCAAGAATGAATGAATGAATGAATGAATGAATGAATGAATGAATGAATGAATGAATGAATGAATGAATGAATGAATGAATGAATGAATGAATGACATATCAGCCATAAAGGTCCAAACCGGTATGGAAAATAAAATTGCCAAAAAAAAACTCTCTCAAATGTTGCTCTGCACATGAATGGTGAAAAGTGTTTTTTAGGGTTCCTGACAAATGTAATGCATTACCCAATGACCCTAAAAGGCTTAGGGGACTGAGTTCTTGAAACCCCCATAGCAATTGCTTTAGGTCGCAAACTTTTCTGGCATCCTCTCTTTCCAGGCATTCTCTCTGGCTTTGGCACCCAGAGTTGTGAAACTCCAGCATCCTCAGGCTGCAACAACCGCAGCGCTGATCCTTTTGCTTAGTATCGGCAGATTGAAGCTGATTCAACCGCAGTACAGGAGGCTCGGCCTACAACTTCGGCTGGGCTATCACAGACGCGAGACGTGGGCAAGCATATCCTTGGACCATGCATGGTTGACTGACCTGGTGAAGCAGCGGAAGTATACGTGTTGCCTGACCGCTTGTATGCTGCTGTCAATCAGTTAATACTGCATCCTGGCTACATTGGATCTGTCAGCACCATCACTCAAAGACACTGTAAACATAGCCTCTGAAATGCATAGCAATGCATCGCGCAGCCCACCAAGTTGCTGCTTGAGAGCATACTGTGTGTGCTGAATTTCCAGGCAATTTCACGACGCCTAGCAAATCAGCAAATCATATTGGGGATCATGTGTTTGTGTCTGATTGAGAGTTGAGATGCAATTGGAAAGTACTGTTGTGGCTGGCTTTTTTTTTATTTTTTTAGTGAAGCCATTTGGATCAGCCAAATACACCAAACTTGGGCATATGTGTCAGCAACCAAATGCAGTTGGCGAAAGCCGACTCAGTTTACGTGCCAGAGCGCTTGAGTGAACATTCAGACGCCTTGATGTGCCACCATCTAGATCCGTTTCGCAAATTGTAGAATCGGATCAAAAATGCAGAACCAGCTGGCTCGTGCACGTGTCTGTGAGCTGAGACATGTCGCTCATTGAGTGGAATCTCCACAGATGTAAGACTGATTGCGCAAATGCTACAATCTGACCTCAGGACTGCATGGTGCCCGCAATGCACATATGTAAAGCACTCTATACAGCTCTATCTGCGTTGACCACACAGTTTGACCTAATGCATGCCGTGACATGTTCAGTGCGCTCGTAGTCCGTGTATACTCGCTCTGAACGAGGGAGCAGCGATTGAATTGACGCATGTCTTGCAGCTGTTCTCGCAGTAAAACATGAGTCACGCGTCAAGTCCCGCGTCCAGCCCAGCAGGATCAAGCAAGCATGCTCAGGAGCTTGCTGAGTTTCGGCAAAGGGTTTCGCAAGATGGACATGTTGAGGCTCAGCTGCGAGCTGGTGGCGAGCCTGGTCTTCTTGGTACTTCCGGCATTGACGATGAGACACTTCTCAGATGGCTAAAAGCCGAAAAGTAAGCAACTCACAGACTTTGCTAGCAAACAGCTCACAACTTTTGACAGGAGCGAAAACCATATGCTGCAGCCTTCCCAGACTGTCATTGTTTTCACCAAGGTTGCAGCACCTGACACAGTGTTCTAACCCAGGTATTCTGTCAGCAAAGCAGAAAAGAGACTGCGAGCACATGCCCAGTGGCGCAAGGAATATGTTCCTCTTGGGCGTATTGAGGAGGTGAGCAAAACTGCGTGCTTTACTAAAAGCTCAGAAGCCACAGTAGCATTCCTCTCACGTTTCGCATTGTACAGAACGAGATTTTGCCAGAGCTCGAAGCAGACAAAACCTTCCTGCAAGGTTGTGACAAGTCAGGGAGGCCGCTGACAGTATGCGTCATCAAAAAGCATAATAAGTCAAAGAGAGTGCTGGAACAGACAAAGCGCTACATTGCTTACTCACTGGACAGCTGCATACATGCTGTTGACCTGGAAAGGAATCCAACTGGCAAGACATGTGCCATCTTCGATCTACGAGGTGACGCACACTAATACAAGATACACAAGGGCAACTCGCCATCACAGGCTCCCATCATCTGGTTGTGTGTGTGACTCAGATGCTTTGCAGGTCTGGGATTTGATGCAATGGACAGACCAGTGCTACAGGCAGTCTTTGACCTTCTGCAGAACCATTACCCAGAGCGGTAAGCACTGCACACTAAGCCCCGTGCAGCCTAACATGATAAGCCGGCTGGCATGCGGCACCTTTGTATACATGCCCGAAGTAAGACGGCAACAGCTTGTACAGTCTGATGCTCAAAATCTGCATCCCTTCAAACTTCATCAGTCATCTGCGTGTTCTCATTGGAAGCTGACGCATTCTGTCATCAATGCTCACAGGCCTTGTTCAGCAGCACAAACAATAGCAATTGACAGTGCTTTGGTGCCAAGTAACGCTGTAGCAGCGCTCCCACACAATGCAAGGCCAGAATTTGTCGACTTGCTGAACTGCTGCTTGCA